>MDTE01054840.1_pt1 | contig 46484 bp, 37 predicted proteins | sample 811231 | NCBI WGS metagenome assembly MDTE01 (sample SAMN05326651, study PRJNA326480) | marine metagenome | isolation source: seawater | place: Indian Ocean: Red Sea | collected 2010 | reverse complement strand
TCGTCGCGCGCGCGTGGACGCGAGGCGGTGGCGGTGGTTGGCGCGCGCGAGGAATGGGAACGCGCGCGAGCGCGCCCGTGGCGACGGGGACGCGGGCGCGTCGTTCGGTGAGAGGGGAGACGACGCGAACGTTCGCGTCTTCGGGATCGAACGAGGGCGAGGACGACGGCGAGACGAAGACGACAAAGACAAAGACAAAGACAAAGAAGAAGAAGACGTCGCCGTATCCCGAGAGTCGAAGCGTGACGGTGAACGGTGAACGATACCGACGGTGCGCGGCGGCGATCGTGTTCAACGATCGAGGACAGGTGTTGTGCGGCGAGCGAAGCGATCGCAAAGGGTCGTGGAACATGCCGCAAGGGGGCATCGAAAAGGGCGAAACCGTCGAGGCGGCGGCGACGCGCGAACTCTTCGAGGAGACGGGCGTGCGCGCGGCCACCGGCGAGGATGACGGCGACGTCGGTCTCGTGCGTCTCGTCGGCGCTCTTCCCGAGGACGATGGGTACTGTTATCGCGTGGACGAAAGCACCTGGCTCGCCAAGCGCGGACTCGCCGGTCAGAGACTCGAGTTTTGTCTCTTTCACTGGCCCGGCGCCGACGGCGTCTCGAGCGACCCCACCCACCACCCCGCCGTCAATTTGGCCGGCGAAAACGGCGAATCGCGCGAATTCGATCGCCTGCGTTGGATGGATTTCGACGACATCGTCGCCGACGTCTGGCCCACGAAACGCGTCCCCTACGCCCTCGCTCGAGACGTCTCCCGCGCGCGCGTCGACGCCTGGCTGGCGACGACGCACGACCGCGTGTAGATGGGTTTCCTCCATGTATACTATGAATAAACTCTCCATGACGACTCCATACTCTATACCATTCTCTTCCCGAAAAGAACCCCGGATGGGTGTGCTTCCTTCCCATCGTGACTCGAGTCACGACTCGCGACGACCCTTTCTTTCCCTCTCCCGTTTCGGATAACGACAGCCGGTCGATGGGTGATGGATGGGTGATGAGTGTCGATGATTACTGCACGACGCGCGCGATGGCGACGACGATGGCGACGATGACGATGGCGACGAAGAGCGCGATGGCGATGAAGACGACGAAGACGCGTCGCGCGAGAACGATGGCGTCCGCGACCGGAGGTACGAGCCGCGCGATGGAGACGAGGAGGAGGAGAGACGCGCGCGAGCGATGGACGCTTTATCGGTTGAATATTCCTCGAGACGACTGACGATGATCTACGGTGTCGCGCAGCGCACGGCGCCAAGGTGACGCTCAGAGGGGCGGGAGGACGATTTGGAGGTACGAAATCGAGCGATGGCGCGGAGAGAGACGGTGTGGGAGGAGAGACGCGCGCGGGAGAGGTGGAAAAGTTGCGTCGGGGAGGAGAGAGCGCGAGGACGGCGCGAGGGACGAGATCCGACGACGAGGGGACGCGGTCGGACGATGGCGCGACGGGGCGGTGGGGGAGACGCGGTGTGGACGTCGAATGATTCCCGCCCGCGCGTGGGCACACGTTCTGCGCGAGAGAGGGGGAGACCGCGTCGCGCGAGACGAGGAGACGAGAGGCGGAGGCGGTCGAGCAGGGGACTGACGTTTGACTTTTGATTAATCACGCGCGCAGCGACCGCCTTGTCCAAGAAGGCGTTCACCAACGCTCGTGTTTCGCGAATTGAGCGCGCCATCGTCACGGCTGCGCACCGTCCGGACGCTGATGCGCCGGACGCGGGCAAAGGCCAACGCATCATGATCATCGGCGGCGACGGCTACTGCGGATGGGCGACGGCGTTGCACTTGTCCAAGCGTGGCTACGCCGTGTCCATCGTTGACAACTTGTGCCGACGCCAAATGGACGATCAGCTCGGTTTCAACTCTTTGTCCCCGATCAAGGGCATCCACGAGCGCGTGCGCAGATGGAAGGAGGTGAGCGGCTGCGACATCGACCTCTTCGTCGGCGACGCATGCGACTACGAGTTCTTGGGCGCCGCGTTCAAGAAGTTCCAACCGACCGCGTGCGTGCACTTCGGTGAGCAACGATCCGCCCCGTACTCCATGATGGACCGCACCCGCGCCGTTTTCACGCAAACGAACAACGTCATGGGCACCATCAACGTCTTGTACGCCATCAAGGAATTCGCCCCGGAGTGCCACTGCATCAAGCTCGGCACCATGGGTGAGTACGGCACCCCGAATATTGACATCGAAGAGGGTTACATCACCATCACCCACAACGGCCGCACCGACACCTTGCCGTACCCGAAGCAAGGCGGTTCGTTCTACCACTTGTCCAAGTGCCACGACTCTGCCAACATGTTGTTCTGCACCAAGGCGTGGAACCTCCGCACCACCGACTTGAACCAAGGCGTCGTGTACGGTCTCTCCACGGATGAGACCGACATGCACCCGGATTTGGTCAACCGTCTCGATTACGACGCCGTCTTCGGTACCGCCCTCAACCGTTTCTGCATCCAAGCGGCCGTCGGTCACCCGATGACCGTCTACGGTAAGGGTGGTCAAACTCGCGGTTTCTTGAACATCAAGGATACCGTTCGTTGCATCCAAATCGCGTGCGACAACCCGGCACCGTACGGTGAGATGAAGATTTACAACCAGTTCACGGAGCAATTCTCCGTCAACGAACTCGCGGAGATGATCACCGAGGCGGGTAAGAAGATTGGCTTGAACCCGGAGGTGATCTCCGTGCCGAACCCGCGCACCGAGATGGAGGAGCACTACTACAACGCCAAGAACTCCAAGCTTCAAGACCTCGGCCTCGAGCCGATCAACATGCGCGGTGAATTCTTGGAAGAATTGTTGCAGCAAATCGTCACCTACAAGGATCGCGTCGACCAACGTCTCATCCTCCCGGGCGTCAACTGGAAGGAATCCTCCTCCGTCGCCGAAGTCCTTGCCAAGTAAGTAAGCACGAAACCAAGCGCAAAGCAGCAAACACCCATTATTATTGAAGATTACATTGAAATTGACACTTGAAATCTTACATTCATTCCTCTGTCGGAAATCTTTACATTCATTCCTCTGTCGTTCGTCCTCTCGCGCGTGCGCCGTTTCGACGCAAGAGCTCAACCGGTCGAGGTTCGAGTCGAGTCACTTCGCGCCATCGGGTGACGAAAGTAAGTTTACAGAAGAGTTGGACGCGATTGTTCATAATAATGTAGTCTGATAAGTTGTCATTACACACGTATTGCAAGACCAAGGTAATCTGAATACGCATCATCACGTGCTACTGGTTGCATTCGCTCGCAGACGCCGGAAATGCGTTCAAGCTTCAGGGCTCTTTTTCCTCTTATCTTCCCCAGTTCGCCGCGCAGAGCTCCGCTAAGTCCACTACGCGTTGGCTATAGCCCCACTCGTTGTCGTACCACGCGACAACCTTCAACATGTCATCGCCCATGACCATGGTGAGCGCGGCGTCAACGGTGGTGGAGACGTCGGAGCATCGGAAATCGCAAGACACGAGCGGTTCGTCGGCGACGGCGAGGATGCCCTTGAGCTTGCCATCGGCGGCTTCGCGGAAGGTCTGGTTGACTTCATCGGCGGTGACCTTCTTGGAGGTTTGGATGACGAGATCGACGACGGAGACGTTCGGCGTCGGGACGCGGAGCGCGATGCCGTTGAGCTTACCCTTGAGTTGCGGCAAGACGAGCGCGACAGCCTTGGCGGCGCCGGTGGAGGTCGGCACAATGTTCAAGGCGGCGGCACGGGCGCGACGCAAGTCACGGTGAGAGGCATCCAAGATGCGCTGGTCACCGGTGTAGGAGTGGGTGGTGGTCATCAAACCCTTGACGATGCCGAACTTGTCGTCGAGCACCTTGACGAACGGCGCGAGACCGTTGGTCGTGCACGAGGCGTTGGAGACAATCTTGTCGCTGTCCTTGTAGTTTTCGGCGTTGACACCGAGAACATAGGTCGGGATGTCGTCACCCTTGGCCGGGGCGGTGATGACAACCTTCTTGGCGCCCGCTTCAAGGTGCTTGGACGCGCCCGGGGTGTCGATGAAGACGCCGGTGCCTTCGATGACGATGTCGACGCCGAGCGCCTTCCACGGGAGTTGGAGCGGGTCACGGTTGGAGACGACCTCAATCTTCTTGCCGTCGATAGAAATGTGGGTGTCGTCAACAATCTGGACATCCGCCTCAAAGGTGCCGAGGACGGAGTCGTACTTGACCAAGTGGGACGCTTGCTTCACTCCACCAGAGTCGTTGATGGCGACCACGTCGAGCATGGACTTTTCGCGTCCGTGCCAGCATCGCAAGAAGTTGCGACCGATACGGCCGAAACCGTTGATGGCAACCTTGCACATCTTGCCTTGCATGGCGGCGACGGTCTTCGCGCCCGTCGCCTTGGTGGCGGTTTGGCGGGCGACGCGACCGGTGAAGGTTTGCTCCGCCTTGGTCGGGAGCGCGGTGGAAGTGAGGCCGGTGAAAGACTGTAAAGAAACGAAATCAAAAAGAATAAACACACACTCGTCAGTCGGTCCGCGTGTACGCGCGAGTTTCACAACATCCATCTCCCCGTCGCCTCGCGCCCCGCGCGTTCCCACCCTTTGGTGCACCCCCCCACCCCACACCACGAAGGTTCACGACTCAAAGACGGATGAATCCCTCGTCCACCCGTGCGCCCCGCCCTCGCGGGGACGAACGAGGCTCGACGACGACGACGACGACGTTGACGACGACGACGACGACGCGACGCGATGCGCGCTCGACGCGCACACCGCGTCCCGCCGTGGCGCCCGACCGAGTCTCGCGCACGCCCACCCCTCCCGCGCGATCGATCGAGACGCGATCGATCGGGCGCCACCACCATCATCCACGTCGTCACCATCGGCCTCTCGCGACGACGACGCGACGACGGACCGATCGTCGCTCGACGACGAAGACATCGAGACTATTTTTTTCCTCGCGTCTCCGCCGTCGTCTCCGTCTCCGCACCGTCCATCGCGTCGTCGGTCGCGCCCCTCCGTCCCCACATCCGCGTCACCCACATCGGATAACGCGCTCGAGGTCGAGGCCCTACGTCCGATCGATCGCGCGCGCGTCGCCGATCGCCCGGACGCGCGCCGATCGCCGTCCATCCCATCGCGCGGTTTCTTTTCGAGTCGAGCGCGACGCACCATCGTTTCTCCGAGCGTGTGTTCGAGTGACGACGCGCGCTCGACGCGCGCATTCGCAATGAATCATTCACTCCAATCAATCAATCGTCGTCGCCATCGCGCGCGCGGCGACGAGGACGACCGACCGGTGTCGCGCGCGTCCATCGCTCGCATTCGATACCGGGACGTGTCCCACCCCTAGTATGACTGATCGCCGATCACGTAGGACACACGTAAAAAAAACAAGACGTCATGTTCGGACATATGGAAAACCCTATCCCTCGCCCACCCTCGTGTCTTTTCATCGTCGTGTACACAAAAACCAAAACCACATCCGGGTGTTTTGTCCACGACGATGACGATGGTGCGAGTGTCGTCGAGCGCGCGCGCGAGACGCCGGCGCGCGAGGGCGGCGGTGGAGACGACGGCGCGGCGCGCGAGGGCATCGTCGTTCGTTCCGTCCATCGTTCGGTCGTGAGGTCGTTCGTTCCGTCGGTCGGTCGGTCGCTCACTCGGTCGCTCGCTCGCTCGGTCGACGCGTCGAATCGGCGGCTCGGCGCGCGTCGACGTCACGCGATTCCGTCCCGGGTGCGCGGGCGCGCGCGAGCGAGGACGAGAGACGGACGCGGGCGAGGTGCGCGTCGTCGAACGCGTCCATCGGAACGACGCGTTCGATGATGCGGTCGGTGATGACGTCGCGCGCGCGAGGGGTGGCGGAGACGGGGACGATGAGAGCGACGTCGGGCGACGAGGCGACGACGACGACGACGACGCACGCCGAGCGCGGAGGACTCGGCGGGGGACCGGTGACGACGTCGGACGTGCACGTGCTCGTCGTCGACGATGAGAGAATATGTCGAACGGTGACGTCGAGTCTGTTGAAACGGTGTGGGTACAGGGTGACGATGGCGTCGAGCGGGGAGGAGGCGTTGGAGCTCTTGCGCCGAGGCACCGAGTTTCACCTGTTGCTCACCGACGTGATGATGCCCGGGGTGGACGGACCGGCGCTGTTACAGATTGTGCGAAACGACGAGCGGTTGCGAGACATGCCGGTGGTGATGATGAGCGCGAACGAACACAGCGAGACGGTGTTTCGATGCATTCAGTACGGAGCGGAGGATTATCTTCTCAAGCCGGTGAGTAGAAAAGCCGTCATGCACATGTGGCAACACGTGTGGCGAAAATCGCACGCGCAGACGGCGAGAGCGGTGCCTAGATTTGAGAATGGTGAAGAAGTTTTAGACGACGAAGAGGACCCTCGCGGTGAGTTGGCGCACGGCGTGCCGGCGGTTCCAGAACACACCGGTTTTACGGGCGCGCCGACGGATGCCGTCGACGACGCGGGGACGAGCGAAGACAAGCCGCCGCTCTCGCCGCCACCGCGCATGATTAGGAACAACTCCACGCAGAGCATAGTCGAGACAGCGGCGAGCGGAGGAAAGATGGGCGATGCTGGGACGTACGCGCTCAGTGCGTGCGATAATTTATCTCAAGGGAGCGTTATCGCTATACGCGCCGACGCCGCGGCGATGCGAGACGCCGCGGACGCCGCTCGGCGCTCGACGCCCGAGCCCGCGCGCGCGCGGCCTCTGCCACCACCGCTCGTGGGTTTAGAAAATGGGTCGAGGGGCCTGAAAGAGTGGCTCGACGACGACGTCGCCGGCGCCCAGGCTGTATCAAAAGAGGAGCGTTGGCACGTCGGATGGCGCATCCTCGCGTTTCTCGATGACGTCGCGCCCCGAGGACGAGCTTCGTACGAGTCGTTCGACGCGAGCTGTCTCGACATTAGCCCGCAAGGCGCGATTTCGTTCAGTGCGCGCGTAAACGTCTCATCAAAGACGGAGGATGGTGAGAATCCGTTCGTCGAGCTCGCGCAAGAGCTCGACGACCACGATTCGCGCTTCGTCGTCGGTTTGGTCGTTCTCAACATGTTTTGGCCCGAAGTCTTCATCACGGTGTACGAGGCGGAGTATCCTCAAGAAGCGCTGAAGAACGTGATCTCCATGACTGGTTTTGCCGAACGAGCCATGACGGCTGAGATTGACGCGGCGAAGGTGGTCGTGTCTCTCCTCGGACGAGAGAATCGCGTCGACGTCAAGGAGGCGAGCGAGCGCTTGCGACAAATCGCCGGCGAGGCGCGTTCGCAAGGCGTTGAGACCGAGAGGCGCATCGAGACGCTGAAGAACTTGGAAAACGTGTTGGAGACGTTGCGTAGCGCGAGAGGATCCCAGATTCTCGAACTGTCGCATTCTAGGGGGATGCTCGACATGCTTCTCGCTCAGGCGGGCATCAGCGTCGCGCACACAAGCGCGTCGCCGGATGAATCTTCGGTGCGCAAACGCGCGAGAGTCGACGAGACCGGCGGTGTTCAGACCCCGCAGCTGTGCGATGGCATCACGTGCTACGACAACAAGACGCTCAAAGAAGAAGGTGTCGACGCCGTCGTGCGCTCGGCGTTTAATTCGGCTCGCTCTCTCGAGGCTGACGTCTTCACAGACCTGGAGCGGCACCTTTTCCAGAAATGTTTGAAGGCGACGAAGCAAAACACGGCGAAGGATGACTCTGACGCCTCGTGGTTGAAACGACTCCGTGAAGACGGCTCGGGCACGACGCCGTCGCTTCGTGCCGTGCTCGACGACTTCGAGGGCGACGTATGCCTGGCGACGCGATCTGTGTCACTCAAGAGCCGTGCGGTGGTCGGTGGTGACGTCGGTGATTTCGTCGCGAACAACGTCATGGTTTGTAGTACCAGCTGGGATCGAGACGGAGAGTTTTTCGCCACCGCAGGGACGAACAAGTCGATTTGCATTTACGAAGTGGACGCCGTGATGAACATGGGCGCTCGCGTGCACTGTCCTGCGGTCGAATTCGAAGCGCACGCCAAGATCTCGTCGCTCTGTCACAACCCATACGTGAAGCAATCCATCGCGTCCGGCGATTACCAGGGCGTGGTCCAACTGTGGGACGTGCAGAAGGAAATGTCAACGTGGGAGAATAATACTCACAGACGTCGCGTTTGGAGCATCGATTACAGTCGCGTCGATCCCACCAAACTCGCGAGCGCCTCCGACGATGGCACAGTTCAAGTGTACTCGACGTTGACGAAGACGGCGACGTGCGCCATTCAGAATCGCGCCAACGTCTGCTCAGTCAAGTTTCATCCCGAGTCTGCGCATCTGCTCTCCATCGGTAGCGCCGATCACAACGTTCACTGCTACGATCTTCGCCAAACGAGCAAGCCGCTCATGACTTTACGAGGACACCGTAAAGCGGTCTCGTACGTCTGCTGGGTCGGCGATGAGTTGGTTTCCGCATCCACAGACAATTCTCTCAAGCTTTGGAACGTCAAAAGCCAAAATTCTCAGGACGCGTGCGTACGCACATTCTCCAGTCACACGAACGAGAAAAACTTTGTCGGTCTGAGCGCCAACTCCGACGGGTACATCGCGTGCGGATCTGAAGACAACGTCTTGCACGTGTACGCGAAGTCGTCATCCGTGCCGGTGGCGCGATACAGTTTCGCCGACAAGACGTCACAGTCGATCCCGGGCAGACGCGACAAAGGAGGTTTCATCTCCGCCGTCAACTGGTCGCCGGACTCCGAGCACATTCTCGCCGCGAGTTCGCGCGGGCAATTGAAAATTCTCGCGCTCACCAAGGATGCGTGAGCGTGAGCATACTGTTCACCGCATCTCGGCGAGGCGCTGTCGCCTCGTCTATTATTTTTGTAGGGTCTTTCATGTGTATTACGCTTTCGTGAAAGCGGTAGCTTATTTTACTACTCTAGTGTTTTAGTAGATACACACAGTACGTATTTCTTATCATTAACAAAAACGACTTTCCATCGTCAGTACGGTCGGTGTCGGCCGTAATCTCGACCGCCGCCGCGATCGTATCCGCCGCGGTCTCCGCCGCCGCCCGGCGGTGGCGGAGGTGCTCCACCCTCAGGTCTGGGTCTACTCTGCGCGATCGAGACGTGCAACTTTTTACCGTTGAATTCGTACCCATCGTAAAAGCTCGGAGCCGACTGCGCGGCGTGCGGATCGTCGTACGTGATCACCGCCTCGTCCTTTTTCTCGCCTCGCTCGTCGCGATAAATCTTCACCGCGTACGGCCACTGATCTGGAAATCCCGTGCGCTGTTTCACTCTGGAGATGATACCGATCCCCGAGAACACCTCGCGAAGGTCGTCCTCGCTCGTGCTCGCGACGTCGAACCCTTTAATAAAGATTCGATTCGTCGTGTCCTCCAAACCGTCCAGCAACCAACCGTGCTGCGCCGCGCGTTCTCTCTCCTTGAGTTCCTTCGATTTACCCGCGCCGCACCTCTTACAGCTCTTCCTCCACGAAAAGTTGGAGTTGTTACACTGATCGCACCTCCAATCCGCGTCCGGATCAAACTTCTCGTCCCTCGCCCCTCCTCGGTCGCCGCCGCCGAATCGGTCTCGCCGCTCGCCGCCGCCTCGATCGTCCCGTCCTCGATCGCCCCGTCCTCGATCGCGATCGTACCCTCGATCGTACCCTCGATCGCGATGCCCCCCGTCGCGATCGCGTCCTCGATCGTACCCTCGATCGTCCCTCGACCCGTACCTCCCCCCGCCTCCACCGCGCCCTCGATCGCCTCGGAATTCGTCCCGTCCCCCACCGCCACCGCCACCGAATCGCGGCGCCGCGTCCTCCCCTCGACGCCGTCCCGAGTCACGATCGTCCTCGTACCGTCGCGACATCCCTCCTCGTCACGTCCTCGTCACCTCCTCGTCACCTCCTCGTCACGTCACGCGAACGAATGGCTCGCACGGTCGCCCACCCCACCAGGGTCTGATTCGATGCCATTCCATTCCATGCATGCATATGCATCCGATCCTCCGATCCTCCGATGGGATGGGATGCGATGCGATGCGATGAGATGATGGTGATTGACAGAGACCGACGCCGAGTGTTGCGTCGTCGACATCGTACCACCTCGTCCTCCTTAACTCCTGGACGCCATGACGGACGTGCGCGTGCTCGGCATGGGGAACCCGCTCCTTGACATCTCCGTCGTCGTGAACGATGACGCGCTGTTGCACAAGTACGATCTCAAGCTGAACGATGCGGTGCTGGCGGAGGAGAAGCACGCCGAGTTGTACGCGGAGATGGTGAGAGATCACGAGGTGGAATACATCGCGGGCGGTGCGACGCAAAACTCGATTCGCGTGGCGCAGTGGATGTTGCAAAAAGAGGGCGCGACGGCGTACATGGGATGCGTGGGGAAGGATGCGTTCGCCGCGCAGATGAAGACGTCGTGCGAGGGCGACGGCGTGTTCGCGAATTACATGGTGGACGAGAGCACGCCGACGGGGACGTGCGCGGTGATCGTGAAGGATGGTGAACGATCGCTGTGCGCGGCGCTGAACGCGGCGAATAACTACAAGGCGGAACACTTGGACGCGAGCGAAAACTTTGCCCTCGTGGAAAAGGCGGATTTCTACTACATGGCGGGTTTCTTCATGACGGTGAGCCCGGAGAGCATCATGCGTGTCGCCAAGCACGCGTGTGAGAACAAGAAGACGTTTATGATGAACCTCAGCGCGCCCTTCTTGATGCAAGTGCCGCCGTTCTTGGAGTGCCTCATGAACTCGCTCCCGTACGTCGACATCTTGTTCGGCAACGAATCCGAGGCGGTGACCTTTGCGGAATCCCAAAAGTGGGAGACCAAGGACGTGAAGGAGATTGCGCTCAAGATTTCCGCCATGCCGGTGGCCGAGGGTAAGCCGTCTCGCACGGTCGTCATCACGCAAGGCGCGGACGCGACCGTCGTCGCGCGCGACGGAGCCGTCAACGAGTACGCCATCATCCCGCTCGCCAAGGAGGACCTCGTCGACACCAACGGCGCCGGTGACGCCTTCGTCGGTGGTTACATCTCCCAGCTCGTCCAAGGCGGTGACGTCGCCAAGTGCTGCGCCGCGGGTAACTACGCCGCCAACAAGATCATCCAAGTCTCTGGATGCAAGTGCGAAGGCGTTCCCTCCTTCTCCGCGTAAACGCGATATTTATTTTTTAATCGACACAAACGGTTCGAGTTGCTTTCTATACATTCCTTTTTCATTTCATCGCTCACTTCCTATTGTAAATCCGTAGCTAATGCATGCATCGTCGTCGCGTGCGCGTATCGTACATGTGGCGACCGGGTCGCGTCGTCTGTCGTACCCAATTCCGCTTACGCGCGAGGCGGTACCGGCGCGCCGAGCGTCGTCGGCGCCGGCGGCGGGAACCCGACGCCCGGACCGGAGCGTGGGATCACTTGCGCGGGCGGAGGCGAGCCATCGACGGTGTTCCACGCGTGCATCATCTCGTCCCACCCGCAAGACGCGATCAAACCTTCAATGAGACACGACGTGTCCAAACCGACGGCAAACTCGGTGTGATGCGCCCATCGTTTCAACAGCGGCGTCGGCGATTTCCAATCCCACATCCCCACCGTCATGTCGTACGAACACGTGTACACGATATTCTCCGCGTGCGGCGAACACTTCACTCTTCTCACCGCGTAATCGTGTCCGACGAGCGTCTGTAACTCTCGAGATGGGTTTCGAATATCCCACAACCGAACCGACTTGTCCACGCTCCCCGTGGCGACGACGCAATCGTTCCACTTATTCCAATCGCAGCACAACGCCTCGTAATCGTGCACGGGCACGCTCAGCGTCGCGTGCGGCTGTCGAAGATCCCAAATCTTCAATAAACAGTCCCCCGAGGCGCTCGCGAACACGTCGGCGTGATGCGGACTCCACTCGGCGGCGTAGACGCAGTATCCGTGCTCGGCGAACGTTCGCAAGCTCTCTCCTCGATCGATGCTCCATAGTTTGATGGTATCGTCCCACGATGCGGTTAAAAACGTATCCCTCGCCCCCGCTAAATTCCACGACGTCGCGTACACCTCGTGCGCGTGCTCGTGCAGACTCCTCAACGGGTTCGCGCGAGGTCCCGCCGCCACGTCCCACACCTTCACCGACCCGTCACCGCACGCCGAGACGATCACGTTCTCGTGCCCCTCGCTCCACGCGCAATCGTACAATCCATCCTGCGTGTGAAATCGACACACCTCGATGAATTCACCGCTCACCGGATCGACGTCACCGATGATTTGCGCGCCGTTACCGATGATGCCGTAATTTTGTGCGCTCGCGACGGCGAGTCGCGTCGGCGCGAACGGGGAGAATTTCACCGCGTACCCGTTGAAACCCATCGTGCGGTGCGCCGACGGCGCCATGCCGTCGACCGGTCGCGCGTCTCACCCCGCGTGCGCGTCTGAGGACGAGTGCGATCACGATTGATGGCGACGAGAGTCATCGGCGAATGCATGCATGAAATGACACGAAATGACATGAAATGAATGAATGAAGGACGCCGTCGTGACGCGTGCGTTCCCGCTACTTCTATGCGCTATCTATCTACGTCCGTAACGATAAAGACTCTATGTTCACTTTGACCGCACCGTCGTCGTCCTCCTCCTCGTCGTCGTCGCGTTCGGGGGCGCGCACGTACGTGTTCTCACCCTCTGGGTTGACGTCGACGAGCGGCGCGTCGAGGACGCGGCGGCGCACGGCGTCGACGCAACACTCCATGAGATTGACGCTGAACGCACGATCGTCCTCGGGATCGATCGGTAATGCGTCGTATCGTGCGGCGAGCATGACGTCACCGGCGCGATTGAACATTCTCGCGCCGGTGGTGGTGCCGTACGTGACGCCGCCGAGCGCCTTGAATAATTTTCTCGCCACCGCCTTGCGCTTTCTGACGTAGATGGCGGCGTCCGCGTGGGCGAGCTCCTCCGCCAGCGCGCGATCGCCAAATTCACCGTACGTCTTTACGATCGATCGACGAGTTAACGGCGGCGTCGACGCATCGACATCGACGCCGAAGATGACGCGGTCGACGTCCGCCAAGAGACAGGGATGTTTGTAAAAGGCTCGACCCATCATGACGCCGGCTAATTTCCCATCCTCTTGATCCAACAGTTCCTTCGCTCGCGCGATCGAGTCGACGCCGCCGTTGAGGGTAAAATCACACTTTGTGAAATCGTCGCACAGGGCGTACACCTCGTCGTATCGAAGCGGCGGTATCCGTCTATTGGCGTCGGGATTCAAGCCGCCCATCACCGCCGCGCGCGCGTGCACGATGAAATGATCCACCCCCGCCGCCTCTCGTATCGTCTCAACAAAGTTCACGCAGTACTCGTACGTGTCCGTCTCTTCTTCCTTGGTCATCGTCTTATCGAATCGCACGCCCAATCTGTGCTTGATGGTGATCTTCGCGTCATCCGTCGCCTCCGCCATGCGTCTCGCGCACTCCGCCGTCTTCTCCGGGTTCATCATCATCATCGCTCCGAAGCACTTACTATCGTCTTTTTTCGACACCACGCGATCGCTCGGACACCCACAGTTTAAATTCACCTCATCGTACCCGTACTCACTCTCTAAGATCTCCGACGCCCGCGCCAACCCGCTCGGACACGCGCCGCCCAACTGCGCCGTCACCCGCGACTCCCCGCGCGTCATCGTTCTCGACTTTAACCGCTCCACGCAGTCGTGATGCGCCATCTCCGTCCACAGGCGCGCGCGAGAGGTGAATTGTCGACACAGCGCGCGATAGTACGGCGTCGTGACGTCGAATCCGGGGGCGACGGACAGACGAGACCCCGGACGCGCGCGCCCTCGACCGGCGGCTGGGACGCCATCCTCCCCACCGTCGTCATCGCGACCGCCATCGCGCGCCACCATGACGACGCGCGAGGACGAATCGATCGAACGTCCTCGTCGTCGTCGCCCCTCCTCGTCGCGGTCGACGTCTGAATCGACCTCGCGCGCGCGTCGTCGACTGAGGGGACGGTTCGGTCGACACACGTCGACGCTTTTCGTCGTCGCGATACCGAGCGGTCATGTCCGCCTCCGCGCTCGCGCGGGCGAGCGCGACGACGCGCGTGAACTCGAGGCCTTCGACGCGAGGCGTGGCGACGCGCCGCGGTGAGGCGTGCGTGCGACGCGCGCGGATCACGCCCAAGGAGCCGTGGTGGGAGAAGAACACGGCGGCAAACATGGTCGATTGCGAGGGCGTGGAGGCGTTTTTGACGCTCTTGGTGCGTGTCGTCGACGCGAATCGTTTCGTTAGACGCGTGCGCGCGTCGAGATGCGCGCGAAGACGTCGAGACGCGCGCGCTCGTCGGGGTTCTTCAGAGCCACTCGTTCATCCCGTCGACGACCGCGGGCACGGGCGCGCGAACGATCGAACGCGCCGACTGACGATGCTTTTCGACGCACAGAACGAGCATTCCGATAAATTGATCGTCGTGGACGTGTACGCTCAGTGGTGCGGCGCGTGTCGCGCGCTGTACCCAAAGTTGTGTAAAATCGCCGCCGCCTATCCAGACGTAGTCTTCGTCAAGCTCAATTTCGACGACAACAAGGATCTGTGCAGGTCTCTGGGGGTGAAGGTGTTGCCGTATTTCAAGCTGTATCGAGGCACCGAGGGGTGCGTCGCCCAATTCTCCGCCTCCATCGCGAAGATTAAGCTGTTACGCGCCGCGCTCGAGGAACACTCGCCGGCGAGGTGCGCCCTGCACGAGGGCGAAACCGTGCACTACGAGGACTTGGACGGTCTCGCCGAGTACGAGGCGCTCACGGACGAGGAGCGCAAGGAGGCGGAACCGAGTCCCGTGCCGTGAACACCGTTTTCGGAGCGAACCATGCATCACGTAAACCCATCACTTCTTTATTGTAACGCGCCGCGCCGCCCACGCACGAACACACAAACCCGCCCACCGATCTGCGCGTCAGTCCTCGCCGCTCGCGCGCGATGACGATGGAGACGACGACGTCCGACGCGAGCGAAGGACGATGTCAACACAATTACGTCGTGACGGTGCGCGGCGAGACTCGCGCGCGACGCGCGCGTGACGCGAGAGTGGCAACTACTCGTTTCGATTGGTGAATGATGTTGACTGCGTGAATCGGGGACGCGCGAGGGACGCGCGCGTCGGGTGACGACGGGAGAGGCGCGGGAAACGAACGAAAAGACTGACCTCGATCCGTGATCGTCGATCTGTAGGCGCATAAACCCACCGTGGTGACGCACTCGGCGGTGGGACCGTTTACGTCGTCGAAGCAGTTGGATTTAGTCGTCGCCAAGAGCACAAGACTCGAGGTGTACAGACTCACGACGGACGGTTTGAAGCCGATGTTGGACGTGCCCGTGAATGGAAGAATAGCCACCATGTCGCTGTGCGGAGGCGACGTCGAGCGTGGGATCAAGGCGAGATTGTTTTTAACGACGGAACGCTTTGGATTTTCAGTTTTGTCGTACGACGAGTCGACGGAGGAGTTGAAAACGGAGGCGTTCGGTGACGTGCGAGATAACATCGGACGCCCGGCGGAGAATGGGCAGATTGGAATCGTGGATAACGAGTGTCGAGCGATCGGTTTACAGCTGTACGATGGGTTGTTCAAGGTGATTCCGTGCGACGAAAAGGGTGACGTCAAGGAGGCGTTTAACATTCGTCTCGAAGAGTTGAGAGTCGAGGACATTCAGTTTTTGCACGGCACGAGCAAACCCACGATCGCGGTGCTCTACATAGACACGAAAGACGCCGTGCACATCAAGACGTACGAGATTGGTTTACGAGAGAAGGAGTTCATATCGTCGCCGTGGGCGCAGAACGATTTAGAAGGCGGTTCAAACAAAATCATTCCTGTACCGGCGCCGATCGGCGGCGTCATCGTCCTCGGTGAAGAAACCATCGTGTACTTGAACAAGAGAGACGACGAGACGGATGTGTTTCTGAAAGCGATCAACATTCCCGAACGGGCGAGCATCGTGTGCTACGGCGCCATCGATCCTGATGGCTCGAGGTACCTGTTGGGAGACCACGACGGTACGCTGTACTTGCTCGTCATCTTACACGACGGTAAAAAGGTCAAAGAACTGAAAATCGAACGTTTGGGCGAGACGTCCATCCCAAGCACGCTCAGCTACCTCGACAATGGCGTCGTATTTGTCGGTAGTGCGTATGGCGACTCGCAACTCATCAAGTTGCACGCGGAAAAGTCGCACATCGATAAACATGGCAACCCGACGTACGTGCAAATCTTAGAGGAATTTACCAACCTCGGGCCGATCGTAGACTTTTCATTCGTCGACCTGGAACGACACGGTCAAGGCCAAGTCGTCACCTGTAGCGGGGCGTTCAAGGATGGTAGTTTGCGCGTGGTGCGAAACGGCATCGGCATTGATGAACAAGCCGTCATTCAGCTTCCGGGCGTGAAAGGCTTATTTTCGCTTCGCGACGGTGACGCTAGTGAAATGAACAAGTATCTCGTCGTCACCTTCATCAATGAGACGCGTATATTAGGTTTCGTCGGCGAGGACGGCGACACCTTGGACGAGACGGAAATCACCGGTTTCAACGCCGCCGCTCAAACTCTGTGCTGCGGAAACATGCAAGGAAACTTATTCGTCCAAGTCACGAACTCGAGTGTTCGACTGGTTTCGCGCGATGGGACTCTGAAAGATGAGTGGAAGCCAAAAGATGACTCCGAAATACTTTCGGCCAAGTGCAACTCGACGCAAATTCTCACGGCTTCCTCGGGTGGACAGTTGCACAGCCTAAGCGCTCAAAAAGGCAAACTGAAGCTGGTCGCAAGCACGAAGTTTGAAAACGAAATCGCTTGTTTAGACTGTACGCCGATGGGCGATGAAACGAGCTCGTCCGTGTGCGCCGTGGGCCTGTGGTCGATGGAAATCGTACTCGCTTCGATGACGGATTTGAGCGTCATCGCCAAGGAGAGCACCGGCGAAGACATCATCCCGCGTTCCACGTTGCTGTGCTCGTTTGAAGACATCCCATATCTCCTGGTCGGTCTCGGTGACGGTCAGTTGATCACGTACGTGTTAGATACGAATACGGGCGCGCTCAGCGCACGCAAAAAGTTGAGCCTCGGCACCAAGCCCATCACGCTGCAAACCTTCAAGAGTCACGCGACGAACGTGAACAGCGTCTTCGCCGCTTCGGACAGACCGACGGTGATTTTCAGCAACAACAAGAAGCTGATATACTCGAACGTCAACGTTCAAGAGGTCTTGCACGTGTGTCCATTCAGCAGCGAAGCGTTCCCGGACGCCCTGGCGTTGGCGAGCGAGGAAGAATTGACCATTGGCGGCATCGACGACATTCAAAAATTGCACATCCGCACCATTCCACTGGGTGGGCAGCCGAGACGCATCGCACATCAGGCAGATACGAAGACGTTCGCCGTCGTGGTCGAACACTTGTGGTCCAAGGTTGACCAAGGCACGTTCATCAGACTCGTCGACGACGCTTCGTTTGAGTCTCTGAACCAGTTTCAGTTAGAGGAGAATGAATTAGCTAGCGCTCTCACGTCGTGCTCGTTCGCGGGTGACGAGTCGACGTATTATGTCGTCGGTACCGGGTTCGCACTCGAACAAGAAGACGAACCGACGCGAGGACGCATTCTAGTGTTTAAGGTGATCGACGACGTGTTGTCGCTCGTGTGTGAAAAGGAGGTGCGCGGGGCGGTGTACAACTTGAATCCATTCCAGGGTAAATTACTCGCTGGAATCAACTCAAAGCTTGAACTTTTCAAGTGGTCTCCTCGAGACGACGACGTGCACGAGCTCGTGAGCGAGTGCTCGCACCACGGACAAATCGTCACGTTTGCGGTGAAGACACGAGGCGATTGGATTCTCGTCGGGGATTTGATGAAGTCCATGTCGCTCTTGCTTTACAAGCCCGACGAGGGCGCCATAGACGAAACCGCCAGAGATTTCAACGCAAATTGGATGCTCGCCGTCGCCATGCTTGACGATGACGAGACTTATCTCGGAGCTGAGAATAACTTGAACTTGTTCACCGTCGCTCGCAACGTCGACGCCATGACGGACGAGGAGCGCAGTCGACTCGAAATCACGGGCGAGTACCACCTCGGAGAGCTCGTCAACGTCTTCACAAGGGGATCGTTGGTGATGAGTATGCGCGACGGCGAGAGTTTACAGGTGCCCACCCTTTTGTTCGGCACCGGTAACGGCGTCATCGGCGTCTTGGCCAGCCTTCCCAAGGATGTCTACGAGTTCACCGAGCGTCTGCAGACGGCGATGAACAAGCACATTCAGGGAGTCGGCGGACTCAAGCACGCCGATTGGCGGTCGTTCCGTCACACTCTTCGCGGCAAGAGCGATCCCGCGAGCAATTTCGTCGACGGTGATCTCATCGAATCGTTCCTCGACTTGAGTCCGGAGCGCGCCGAAGCCGTCGCCGCCGAGATCGACGTCGACCGCGCCGAAATCGTTCGCCGAGTCGAAGAACTCCAACGACTGACGCACTGATAGAGAAGTACCTTTGTAACACCAACGACGGCCTAGTTAGCCTCTTTTCTTTGCGACTCTCGTTTCACGCGCCGCGACGCATCCGAAATCGAAATCCCGACTGCTCTGGAAAAAGCGCGAGACGTCGACGTCACGCACCGCCACACGCTCGCGCGCGACCGACATGTTCGCGCACGCCTCGGCCCGCGCCCTCCCGCGCGTCGCGCGTCGCGCACCCGACGCGCGCACCGACGGTCGTCGTCACCGCGTCGCCTCTCGCGCCGCCTCCGCGGGCGACGGCGACGCGCGGGACGCGCCTCCCGTCCGACAACTGACCAAGCGAGGCAAACCGATGCCGAAACCGCAAAAGCCGCGACGACGCAAAGCGAAGACGGGTGGGTCGCAGGGTGGTGGACCCGGGGGGAAGGCGGCGCCGCCGAGCGCGGCCGAGGTGGCGGCGAGCGAGCGATTCGACGCGGTCGTGGCCAAGGGCGGGGCGGTGTTCGAGGTGTTTGCGCGCGCGGCGGGGCCAAACCAGTGGTTTCCCGTCGGTCCCATCGCGGTGGAGCGACCGAGAGATGTCAAGAGGGAGATTTGGAAGGCCGAGGAGCCGTTGAGGAAGGCGGCGTTTAAGATGTACCCGGCGTTGGCGAAACCGCCGGCGTTTGGACGCATCGAGTACGGGTACCGCGAACGCGACGAGTCGACGAAGATTACTGAGGCAGAGATCAGAGCCAACAAGGGGAAGACGAATCCGTTCGACGACGTGATTCTTCTCACCGCCGTCGACGGCGATGACACGGAGAAGCAAGATGAAGGCTTGTTCGCCAAGTTTAAGCGAGCGTTGAATCCTTACGACAACTAAAGTAGAATATTGAAAATCAAATAGTAGCGCACCGCCGAATCGTCAATACGTCTCCAGTCTCTTGCGACCTTGTCTGGCGAGCAACGCGGCGCCGAACGCGGCTTCGTCGCACTCCGATCGAACGACGGGAATACTACCCATCGCCTTCGAACGCATATCGCTCCAAACGTCGTTTTTCGCCCCACCTCCCGCGGTGTACACCTTTTGCGCGCCGTGCGAAGCCCCCAATTCGCGCATGCGCGAGTAACATCTTGCCTCGACGTTGGCGATGGAACTAAGTATGTTGACGACGAATTGAGCGTCATCTTCGGGACGCGACGCCTCCACTATGGACGACGCCTCGTCGACGCTCATACCGAACCCTAACATGACGCCCGCGAAGTAATCCTCCGTCGCCCGATAGTTTTCGCTCGCGATTTTCGCGCTGAGCGTCTCGAGCTCTTCGTTGGTGAAGAATCGACGCAAGACCCACCCACCCAAGTTGGACGCGCCGCCGACGAGCCATTTGCCGTTTAAACGATGCGAATACACGCCCGCGTCGAGATCATCGACGCGAGTGTCCGATATCAATTTCAAAGCGAGCGTGCTCCCCAGACTCGTCGCGCACTCGCCGGCGCTCGACGCGTTCGACGCCACGAACGCGGCGACGCTATCCGTCGTCCCCGCGATGACTTCACACGTCGGTGAAAAGGCGAACCGCTCGATAACGCTCTTGCGCATCGTTCCGAACGACGTCCCCGGCGCGCGCACGTCTTTCGGAAGCATGTAACCGAACGGCGCGTCTCTCAACCATTTCGGAAACGCCTCGACGTTCGGATCCGGGTCGAATCCGAGCTTCAACGCGTTGTTGAAATCGCTCATTCCCATCTTCCCGTGCAACTGATACGCCAACCAATCCGCGTGGTGCAACAACGCGTCGTGTTCGTCCTCACCGCGCTCGCCTCGCGCGCCTCGATCCTTGTAATACCACCTCGCCAGTTTACACGCCGCGCTCGACGCGCTCTCCGTCGAGTCTTTTCCGGGACCATTTCTCAGCCCTCGCACGTTCATCACCTGATCCGGAAACGTGTCGTTGTACATGTACGGCGCGCGCAGCACCTCGCCGCTCCTCGAATCGACGATGAGCACCGTACCGCTCGTGCCGTCCACCGCCACGCCCTCGAGCCGCGCGCGCTCCTCCGTCTCTAAAGACTCCAACAGTCGAAACAGCGCCGTCTCCCACGCCCGCGCGAGCCCCACGCGCGCGTCCGCGGGTTCATACGCGCGCGACGCCACGCGCACGAGCGTCCCACGCTCGTCCACGAGCGCCATTCGCGCGCTCGACGTTCCGAAATCTAATCCACAGTACAGAGACGACGCGGACGCGAGCCCATCGTCACCGCTCGCGCTCGCCCTCGCGCGCGTCGCCGACGTCGAACGCTCGCGACCCCTCGCGCGAGCTCCACCGCGTCGTTCCCCGACGCGCGACGCCGTCTCGCTCCCACGCGTCGTCGACATGGTTCGCGCCGACACCGCAGACTGCGGCGCTCGTCCTCCTCCTCGGCGACGCCATGCGTCTCGCGCGCGCGTTCGAGCGCGCGCCCGCGCGAGCGACGACGGCGTCCGGACGACGCGCGTCCGTCGCTTCGCGTCCGCCTCGCGCGCGTCCTCGCCTCCGCGCGCGACCGGAGACGCGCGAAGACGGCGGAGGGGCCTCTCCATCGCCGCCGCAACTCGACGACCTCTTGCTCCTGTTCGGCGACGTCACCGTCGTCTGGCTGTTTCTCCTCGCGAAAAAAGTCTCCGCGGTGTCGCTGCGGGAAGATTTCCCCGGTTGGCTCGCCCCGATCGACGTCTCCGCGAGATCGGCGGCGGCGTTCGGGACGGAGGCGTTCACAGCCGTCGCGTCTTGGGTGGCGCTCAGCGCTTTAGTTTCGAACGCGTACGCGGCGCGATACGACGAGACGCCGAGCGTCGATCGCGCGATGGAGGAATGCGTGAAGACGTGGGTCGTTTGGGCGCCGTTACAGGCGGGCGCGGCGGCGGTGGCGGTGAAGAGTGGATTGGGACAGACGGCGACGCACGCGCCGACGGTTTCGCTTTTGGTGGCGCTCGGCGCCATGCTGGGTTGGCGAACGTACGCCAAGGTGTTCTCGTTGCTCGCTCCGAGTCAAGCTGGGAACGAGGTGACGGATGATGTGGAATGGGGGACGTTTTATGGCGTTCTCGGAGGGGTTGGGGCGCTCACAATGGCGGTGGCGTTGTCAGAGGTGGTGTTATTCGGCGGCGAGCGAGAATTTCTGTAGCAATTTTTTAAATGTACTGTAATGTATGTCTAGGTATCAGGTATCGGAGAAATTGGGCGCAAGGACGCAATCGATGACGTGAAGGACGCCGTCTCTCGCGAAGACTTGTTCGCCGACGATGGCGCACCCATTCACTCGGGGACCTCGGAACGCGTCCGCGTCGACGAACAGCCGTCTGAAACGCGACGCCTCGCCCGGTGCGTCGACGACGACCAAAGCGTTCGACGCGCGATCGGTCGAGAGCTGTTCGATCGAGTGAAAATCGAGCGCGATGTGATACGACAAGACATCGGCAAGCGTCGGTGAATCGCCCCGCGTCTTCTCAGACGAGTCGACGTAAAACGAAGCCCCGAGACGCGGGTCGCGCAGAAAACGCACAAATGCGGCGTTGCTCGGTGCGAACACCGTGTACGGCGTCACGCCATCGAACGTATTCATCACTTCGGACCCTCGCAGCGCATTGGCGAACATGGAGAGGTGGCTCGCCGATTCGATGTATTCGCGCAGCGTCCGCCGCGTCGGTAAGTGTCTTCGCGGCGGCAAAAGCACGCAATCGATGAAATGAACCATCCCAGCCTCGCCCACCTTGACGTTACGACGATTCGAGTTTGGATTCACGAGACAACCGTCCACGCGAACGGACTCCGCCGAGCGTCCACCGTTGGTGAACGTTTCCACGCGCAACGACTCGTCGTCGAGTTTGGTGGCGAGACTCGCGCCGAATCCGACTCTCGTCGTGTGCGCGTCGTCGACGATGATGTGATACCGCATCGCGTCGGAGAGCCAAGAAGTTTCCAAAAAGAGTTCATCCTTGGTGATTCCGAGGCGGAAGAGAAGACTGTACCACGCCTCGTTCGTCGGCGCGAAGAATGTGAGCGAACGATTTCCGTCCAATTCGTTGCGCAAACCCGTCACCACGAGTGCGTCGGCGGTGAATCCGATCTCACCATCTCGTCGAGGATCGAGAACAAATCTCGAGATGGTTTCTTCTTCGGGCGGCGCCCGGATCGGGAACAGCGGCATTCGCGCCGGCTCGTTCGCCGGCGTTGGCTCGTAAAATTGCATCTCGCTCTCGCGGTGCGCATTGTAATCGATCGCGATCGGCGGTGGAGGGGCGACGCTTACCGTGGGCGTCGTCGTCGGTGGCGGTGGCGGTGGACTCGCGTTCGTCCACTCATCGTAGTCGACGTCGTCGCACGCCTCGCCCTCGGTGAGTTCGCTCTGGCACGTTTCTACGACGAAATCTCGAAAGAAATCCATCCCTTGTTCGCCGATGACGAGGAGAATCGTGTTCATGAGCTGCGTCTCGCAGAAACACCGTCGATCGTTCGCCTGTTTGAGCGACGCGCAGCACCTTTCTTCGGTTGACTTCTGACCGTTCAAATTACACGACGAAGAAAGGCTGCCAAACACCAGCGTTTGACAAGAGGACTCGGCGTTTGTCCGCGCCGGAAAAAACGCGAACGCGAGCGCGCAGGCGGTGATCGCCAAACGCCTCGCGCACCTCATCGCGCGCATCGTCGTCTTTCTGTGAGCGTCTTTTTGTGAGCGCGCGTTCGACGCTCTCTTCTCTATTCGCGCGAAATCGTCCGTCCGACGCCTCGGACCGTCGAACGTCGCCCCTACTTGGACAAGTAATACAGCAACACAAAGGTCGTGCACGCGGCGATGACGGCGGCTAAGATGACGGCGTCTTTATTCTTCTTCTTCTTGATGGCCAAGATGAGATTGTTCAACACCGGCACGCGGCTCGTCATCGTCATCAATTTCGTTCCGGCGTTTTGTAACGCGCCGCGCTGCGCGAAGAGCTCGCGCGCGGTATTCCGCGCCACGCCGATAATGTCATCCACTGCGCTCGTGCTCCCCGCCACGCGCGCGCGCTCGCGAATCAACCTCGCCTCCATGCTCTCCTCCGACGATCCCTCCTGCCCCCCCCGCGCTCCTCCCAACAGACGCTCTCGATCCAACGCCTCCTCGGCGTCTCGCCGCAACCGTCCGTGCTCGGCGACGTATTCCCGCAACACCTCCCTGTGTCTCTGCAACGTGTGCTCTCGCGCGTCTCGATACACGTACCCTCCACCGCTCCCTCCACCGCTCTCCCCACTCTCCCCGCTCGCCCCTCGCGCGCGCGCATCATCCTCGCGTAACCGCGCCTCCATCTCCTCGTTGATCGTCCGCAATCGCGCGATCTCCTCCTCCACGCGTCGCACCGATTCAAACGTCGACGTCGTCCCCGACTCTTCGTCTCGTCCACCGTACCTCACGTGTCGTCCTTCGTCCATCGTCATCGTCATCGCGCGTCCCGTCAGTCCCTCCGGTCCGTCCGCGCGTTCGAGTTCATTCGTGCATGCACGCACGCATGCGTGCATTCGCGTGCATGCATTCGCGCGTCGTCATCGCCCGTACCTCGTCGTCCCAATTCCCCCAACTCTCTCTCCACTCGACTCTCTCCCCGTCTCGCCTCTTTCCTCAACTCCTCCCACGACCGCGTCGTCGTCGTCGTCGTCGAGGTCGTCGTCGAGGTGGTCGTCGAGGTGGTCGTCATGACGCCACCGACGCGCGCGCGAGTGCCGACGCGATCGATCGGTCGGTTCGGTCGATCGGTCGGTTCGGTCGGTTCGGTCGTTCGGTGCGTTCGATCGGTGCGGGTGGTCGACGTGCTTTTTGTCGTCCGTCGAGAGAGATATTTGGGGAGGGGGGGGGTCAGTGATGAGTCGTGATCGGTGGTCAGCCGGCCCCACCCTCGGTGGACGAAGAAAAAGCACGCGCGCGTCGTCGGGTGACGCGGATCTGATTGATTGATTGGGAATCGGGAATCGGGAATCGTTCGTCGTTCGTCGACGACGACGCGACAGCGCGCGACGCGATCGTCGACGCGCGATCGATCGAGTGTATTTTCATCCTCTTCCTCGATCGATCCAATCATGACGACGACCGCGATGACGACGACGATGACGATGACGACGGCATCGTCGAAATCGCGACGCGACGGCGCCGCGCGCGGAAGACGCGTGCCGAGACCGAGGATTGGACGACGAGACGCGCGCGCGATGGCCACGCCCAGGGGACGACGAAGCGATGATCATCATAAATCTCCGAGAGAATCCGAATCCGAATCGAGTTTTCGTCGACGCTTCGTCGATCGCTCGCTCGATTCCTTTGACGATCCCGCGCTTCGTCGACGCGCCATGGGGCTGGAGGAACGGTTGGCGGATGCGATCGCGACGGAGAATTTCCTCGCCGCGGCGACGATACGCGATGAAATGCGGGCGGTGAGACGAAGAGATCCTCGCGCGAGGTGTGAGGATGATCTGGAGGAGGCGATCGCGAGGGAAGAGTACGCGCGAGCGGCGAAGATGCGCGCGAGGTTGGCCGAGTTGGATCGAGACGCCGCGGCGGAGGCGCTGACGCCGTGCGAGAGCGAACGGACGACGCGAGGGGTGCGCGTGCGGGCGAGATCGAGATTCGTCGCGGATCGAAGCGCGCCGGAGGAGGGACGATGGTTTTTTCAGTACGTCATCACCATCACCAACGTGAGCGCGAAAGGGACGGTGAAATTGTTGAGTCGCTCGTGGTTGATCGGCGACGACGAGGGACGCACCGAGGCGGCGCGAGGGCCGGGGGTGGTCGGGAAACAACCGTCGATTCGGGTCGGGGAGACGTTTGAATACGCGAGTTCGACGCCTCTGAAGACGTGTCGAGGGACGATGGAGGGATTTTACCGGTTCGTCGAGCTCGGACCTCGAGAAGAGGCGCAGGAACGCGCCTCGGGAGGAAGTCGGGATCTCTCGCGCGAGGACGACGTCGACGCGTTCAACGTCGAAATTGGCCTCTTCGGTCTCTCTGAATCCGCGGTGTTCTAAGAGATGACGCTCGCGCTCGCGCTACACATCGCAGCACACGTCCATCCATCATCGTCATCGGCGGCGTTCTTTGAACCGACCGACCGACCGTCGCGTACGTCGTCGTCTCGCCGTCGACGAGGACGCGAAGAGAAAAGTCTCTCTCCGACTCTCTCTCGCCTCCACCTCGTCGCGCGCCGACGCGCATCAAATTTTGTACACTCATCTTCACGTAAATCAATCAATCACAGGAATCAAGCGATACGACGCCACTACTCACTCTTCTGTAATACAACATCCGACGCCTCGCTTTTTGTCTCCTCGTCGTCTCCTCGTCGTCCCCTCTCCGCTCGCTTTTCCACACTCGTCGCCTCGACGAATCCATCGTCTCTCGCCCTCGACCGTCCGCGGACGACGTCGAGCGCGATGCCATCCGTCGTCACCCTCGTCAGCGCGTCGTCATTCGTCTCTCGCGCGCGATGGGCGCGTCGCGCGTCGTCGTCTCGAATCGCCGCCGGCGGCGCCAATTCGCGGGACGACGCGATGCGGTTTCGCGACGACGGTGGACGACGACGAGGCGGAGGAGGAAGAGGTGGAGGTAGACGCGCACCGTACGATGCGGATCGAGACGCGGACGAGCGACGACGCGCGAGGGAGGCGGCCGAGAGAGCGGCGGAGAGGAGCGGGGGGTTTCGCATCGTCGAACGCGCCGACGGGACGCGACCGGGACGCGACGGCGACGGCGACGGCGAGGGTGACGGTGACGGTGACGAGCGGCGGGCGTTCGGGTCGGCGTTCGCGAGAGAGGATGACGGTGGGAGGTGGGGGGACGAACGATCGTCGTCGTCGTCGTCTCGTGAAATGTCGTCGGGACGACGAGGACGCGGCGGCGGACGATTCGAGGGACGCGGACGCGGACGCGGACGCGGAGGACGGTTCGGTGGGCGAGGCGGGCGAGGAGGCGCGCGAGGCGAGCGTGGAGGAAGGAACGATGGACGCGGGCGCGGTGGGCGCGGGGAGACGCGACGTGGACGCGATAGGGAGGGTGTGCGCGGGTTTCGGGACGACGGCGGCGGCGATCGCTACGCGAGACGCGGGGAGACGAGACGCAGAGATGAACACGACTTCGACGACGAGGACGATTTCGACGACGAAGACGACGACGATTGGATTTTACAAGGTTTAGAGGACGAGCTCGAGGACGGTCGACAGTGGGGGGCGAGACAAAACGATCCGTACCTCCCGGAACTGTTGAGCAAGTACGTCGAGGATGATTTCGAACCCATGGTGTACACGCGAGAACCCGACGATTTGGACGAGTACTCGTTCTTCTCGGGCGCGAGATTCGGTCAACTTGGGGCGAGTGAAACGGCGCGGGCGTCGCTCAAGGAACGCTTCAACATTGAGCGTCCCTCGCACATTCAGGCGCAGTCGTACAGAGTGCTCAGCGGCGACGACGCGCAGTCGTCGGAGCGCGCGCGACACGTCTTGCTCGCCGATCAGGCGGGCAGCGGGAAGACGCTGGCGTATTTACTTCCGTTATTACAGCGCGTGCAAAAAATCGAGGAACAGAAGGGTCGAAGCAAATCGAGAAAACCGAGATTGTTGGTATTGACGCCGACGAGCGAGCTCGCCACGCAGGTGCGCGAAGTCGTGAAACAATTATCCTTCGGTGGTTTGAGATCTCGCTCGCTCCTGGCGAACAACGTGAGCAAGTCTCGCACGCAGATCGAGGCGCTCGTGGACGGCGTGGACATCGTCGTCGGCACCCCCGGACGCGTGGCGAGATTGATTGAGGAAGGGAAAATGCTCACCGACGACGTCGACGCCGTCGTCTTGGACGAGTGCGACGTCTTGCTCGGAGAAAACTTTGAATTCGCCGAACAAGTGGCGCCGATTCGGAACGCGACCAAGCCGGGCACGCAGTTCGTCCTCGTCACCGCCACCATTCCTGACGACGTTCTCAGGCAGCTGAAGGACTTTTTCGAGAGCGACATTCGCGTCGTGCAGGGACCCGGATTGCACCGGCCGGCGGCGGGCATGATCGAACGCCTCATCGATTGCAGCGGCGGAGACGTGTTCGACGATCAGTCTGGATTTTACAGAAAATTCAAGGCGCTGCTCGATCTGCTCGACGTGGACAAGGCGGACAGAACGCTTCTGTTTTGCAACAAGATTGACACGTGCAGAAAGATTGAAAACTTTCTCACGCGCGCGGATCGAGACGGGGACAAGTATAAAATCTTACCCTACCACGCGGCGTTATCTCGCGAGCAGCAACAAGCCAACCTACGAGAATTCATCAGATCACCCTCGAAGACCCCGCACATCCTCGTGTGCACCGATCGCGCGTCGAGAGGTTTGGACGCGTCGCGCGTCAAGCACGTCATTCTCTTTGATTTCCCGAGAGATCCGAGCGAGTACGTGCGTCGAGTCGGACGAACCGCGCGCGGCGCTCTGGGCCAAGGTCGCGTCTCCGTCTTCGTGCTCGGACGACAAGTTCGTCTGGCGCGAGAAATCATGCGAAGAAACGATCGAGGCGATCCAGTCGAGGCGACGCCGACGAATTTTTAGACGCGTTTCATTCATTAGTATGTTTGTATTAAGCCGAGCGGAGCGTTCATTCTCGCGTTCAACCCTTCGACGTCGCGTCTCCCCGCGTCCTCACCGTTTCTTCGTCCACATAAAATACGGATTTTTGCATCGCTCGCCCGTGCACACGGGCATGCAATTACACACCGGCACGTAGGAGAGATTTCTCGCCACGGAATCGCCGCGACCGTCGTTCATGTTTTTACGCATGTGATATTCCCAGTGATTCTCCGGAATCTCCTCCTCCGCCGCGGCCTCCCACACCGTCGGTCCGGCCTCGAACTCCTCGTCCAACGAATCTCCGTCTGAATCCTCGTCCTCGTCCTCGCTCGACGCCTCCTCGTCGTCGTCCTCATCGCCGGCGTCCCCGTTCCCGCGCGTCTTCGTCTCGAGAATGTCATCCGCCAACCGCTGCATCTCGCGTCGTTCCTCCGCCTCGCTTCGAACCTTCCCGAGTTCCCCGCTCGCGCCGTCGGCGTCGACGATGTTCACCATGCTTTCCTCGTCCCCCCGGAGACGATCCCTCGCGCGCGCGACACTCTCGACGCGTCACGCGCCCTCGCGCGCGCGCGCCGTGGCCTCCAGCCGTTTTCAGCCGTTTTCGTTCCCTCTCGAGTCACGACCCATCGACGAGTCCCCCTCGGTCCCGACCCACACCCGCGCGCGCCACGCTCGCGTTCGCGGCATCCTCGAGCGCTCGAACGCGCGCGCGCGCGCGTCGCGTCGTCGTCGTTCGTCGTTCGTCGAGCGGACGGTCGTTCGGACGGACGGTCGTTCGTTCGTCGCGTCGTCGCGTCGTCGCGTCGCGTCGTCGTCGTCGTCGGTCGAGACCGGGACCGGGACCGCGCGCGCGTGGTGTTGCGATTCATTGATTCATCGATTCATTCATGGGCCGACGCGGAGGCGTCGAACCGACGACGTTCGACGCGCGATCGGCCGATTCGCGATCGCGCGATCGAGGGAGTCTCGTCGGACTCTCGCAGTGGTCGAGCGAGGACGAGGACGGGGTGGAGGACGAGCGGAGAGGTCGAGAGCGGGCGAGGGCGGGCGCGTCGAGGCGGCACCCGCGCGCGGAGCGTCTGGGCGAGGCGTACGGTACGCGGTCGCGGTCGGCGTCGAAACGATCGGAGACGTTCGAGGAAGAGGATGAGGCGATAGAGATCACGCGGGCTGAGTTGGAAAAATTGCGAGACAGGATCGATCAGGCGAGGAGCGACGCGGGGTACTCGAGCTCGTCTCGACACTCGTCGCGCGCGGGGTCGCGGTCGAGCTCGAGGCACTCGAGTCGGAGGGGTGGATTCGGGGCGAGCGTAGCGAGCGTGGATCCAGATTTCGCGGATGAGAAGAGCACGACGGTGGATGAATCGGTGGATAACGGTGGGCTGAACGTGATGAACGTGGGGGCTGACTTGTACGCGGCGTTGGGGGGCGAGAAGAAACCGATTTGGACGCTGGATGAGATGGACGACGAGGCGACGAAGAGAAGTCGTAACGCGCACAACATCGGCTCGGCGCTCGTGCCACAGAAAATAGTTGAAAAATACGACAAGGCGAAGAAGGATTACGAGGAGGCCGTCAAGGCGAAGAGGGTTAAGAAGGAGAGATTGCGAAGGGAAGCCGCGGCGGAGGCAGCCAAGGAGAAGACGCCGTCGAGGATGGATGAACTCGCGCAGGAATTTAGAAGGGCGATTCACAACGAAGACGCCGCGTTGGAGTATCACAAGGTGCGTCAACGAATGGATTACAAGAACGCGTCGGCGACGAGGAAACGAGCCGCACGGATCGCGAATAACGCGAAACGACCACCGACGTTTTATGAGCGGCTCTTACGAGCCATGTTTGGATGTTGTCTGGGTGCGCGACGTTAGAAGGTGCTGTAACGATAATAATTAGAAGGTGATCGCCCGCTCACTCGTCGTCGTCTAATTCGTCGTCGTCGCCGACGAGCGTTTCGTCGTCATCGTCCTCCTCGTCGTCTTCCTCCTCGTCTTCCTCCTGCTCGTCCTCGTCGCCGAAATCCAGCGAGATGACTCCTCCGATGAACATGTACGCGATTACGGAAACCGCGGCGAATCCGACCGAATACCACGCTTTGCGACGCATATCTTTATCCTTCTGACTCATCGTCTTCTTCGCCGTTCGGGGTTTCCACCCCGATCGCTGTTTCGCGTGGTTGGAATCGTATCTGTCGCCCCATGCGCTCGAATCGACAGTCTCCGACGCGCGCACGTCGTCGCTGTTCTTTACGAGATTTTTCTGCATCGCGTTCAAGCGCTCGGTGACGTCGTTGATGTATCGCACCAATCGCGGGAATCGTTTCATCTCCGTTCGCAGTGCCTCGCACGAGGGTGAGCGCGCGTGATAACTCAACTGCGCGTACGCGGCGGCGTCGCAACTTCTCGGCTTATTCCCACACATCCAATACGACTCATCCCCGTGTCTCGTCGACGCGTTCACCAACATGTTATTCATCGCGCTGTACGCCTCCACGCACGCCGCGCACGCGCGCTCACCGTCCACTCCCGCGCGCTCGAGTTCCTTTTTCGCTTCGCTCGCCTTTGTTCGCGCCGTCCACGCGCTCAGCGGAAACGGCAACGTCTTAGACAGTTCCGTCCTGTACGCCCCGTACCCTCGCTCGTCCACGAACGTGAAATAATCGCTCGCCACTCGTAAATTCTCTCGCACCATCGCGTTCACTCCCGCGATCGCCGCGCGTTCATCCGCCCCCGCGTCCCCGTCCGCGTCTCTCGCTCTCGCCGCCGTCGCCGCTCTCACTCTGTAGCCAGCCTCTCTCGCGCTCCGCGGCGCGCGTCCGTCGAACGCGGCGTCTCCGTCCACGTCACCATCGATCTCCACGCACGGCACCGCCCCGCTCGGCGACGCGTTCGCGCTCGCGCACGTCTCCACGGCGTGCTCGACGTTGGACATCAACAAGAGCGCGCGCGCGTGTTCGCACTCGATCGCGTCGTACGCCAGCGTCGCGCCGTCCCGCGGTCTCGGCGACGCGTGCAGCGTCACGCGTCGCGTCGTCATCGTCGCTCGCACCCTTCGTCCGTCGCGCGCGCGCGTGTGAAGATGCGTCGAATGTTCAAAAGATTATTCGAGTTTTTGCGCGTCATCCCCACCGCAGTCGACGCCTCGCGAGCCGACGAGCGGACGCGACGATGGACGACGCGCGCGCGACGGCGCGACGACGCATCGCGTCCGTGGCGTCGCACGTGCGCGCGGACGCGCGTCGCGACGACGACGACGACGACGACGACGGACGAAGAGACGCGCACACCGGTCGTCGCGCGTCCTCGTCGTTCTCGTCGTCGTCGCGCGCGAGCGCGCGCGCGCGGGCGTCGGATGAAGTGCGCGAGGCGTTAGCGTCGAACGCGCCCGTCGTCGCGCTCGAGAGCACCATCGTGGCGCACGGGATGCCGTACCCAGAGAATTTGCGCACGGCGCTCGAGGTGGAGGCGACGGTTCGAGCGGCGGGGGCGATACCGGCGACGTGTGCCGTCGTGGACGGTGTGCCGAGGGTGGGATTGACGAGGGATGAGCTCGAAAAAATCGCGCGCATGGGCTCGGCGTGCGTCAAGGCGTCGAGACGAGATTTGGGCGTGGCGTGCGGCGGCGGAAAGACGGCGGCGACGACGGTGAGTGCGACGATGGTTTTAGCGCGCGCGGCTGGCGTCGATGTCTTCGTCACGGGAGGCATCGGAGGCGTGCACAAGGGAGGGGAGAATACCATGGACGTGAGTGCGGATTTGATGGAGCTCGGACGGACGAACGTGGCTGTGATTTGCGCGGGCGTCAAGTCGATTTTAGACATTGGGAGGACGCTCGAAGTGTTGGAGACGCACGGAGTGACGGTGTGCGCGTACGGCACGGATGAGTTTCCGGCGTTTTTCACGAGAAAAAGCGGGCACAAGGCGCCCGCTCGCGTCGACTCCGCGCTCGAGGCGGCGAGGGTGATCGAATCGAACGCGCGATTGAATCTCGAAAACGGGTGCGTGTTCGCAGTGCCGATTCCGAGCGAGCACGAGGCGTTGGGCGCCACCATCGAAGCGGCGATATTGCGCGCACTGCGAGAGACGGTGAAGAAGAAGATCATCGGACGCGATGTGACGCCATACGTGCTCAAACGCGTGGCTGAGCTCACGCGAGGGGAGAGTCTCAAGGCGAACATCGCACTCGTGAAGAACAACGCCAAAATCGGCGCCGAAATCGCAAAGGAGTTGGCGCGTCTTCGTCGCGAGGGCTCTTAGTGGTAGTGGTAGGATCTTGTAGGAAGTACTCGTACTATTTAACAATTTCTGCAAGCAGTGATGGTCGAGTAAGTAGTCATATCGTACACGTGTAGTCTAGTTTGGTCTGTCCGACGAATCTTCGTCTTGTCGAAGCACGACGATGATGGTCGTCTCTTCATCCTCCTTGGTGGCTTCTTCCTCCTCTTCCTCCTTCGGCGCCTCGGGTTCCTTGGGCTTCGGTTCAGGAGCCTTCGGTTTCGCGCGCGCCTGAAGCGGTACCGGCTCCTTCGCGGGCGGCATACCGATGAGCGCGCGGATTTCATTCCCGGTGAGCGTCTCCTTCTCCATCAGCGCCTTGGCGATGGTGTGTAAATCTCCCAAGTTGGACTTGAGAAGCTTTTGCACTCGAGTCTGCGATTCCTTCAACAGTTTGATCACCTCACCGTCGACCGCGGATTCCGTGGATCCCGACGCACCGCGCGCCGAGTTGCCGCCGCGGATGCTCGACAAGTGCACCGGACCGAGACTCGAGTTCATCCCCACGTCGCTAATCATGAAAAACGCCAGACGAGTCGCTTGCTGCAAATCCCCCGAAGCACCGGTGGTGACCTCGTCCGGACCGAAGATGAGCTCCTCGGCCAATCGTCCACCCATGCACACGTCTAATTTAGCCATGAGCTGTTTTCGATTGACGCTCGTCTCGTCCTTGTCCGGAAGCTGCGTCACCATGCCGAGCGCCGAGCCTCTCGGCATGATGGTTGCCTTGTGAATCGGGAGCGCAGCGTTGGACTTCAGCGCCACGAGAGCGTGGCCGGCCTCGTGATACGCCGTCAGTCTGCGGTTCTCTTCGCTCAACACCGCAGATTTGCGCTCAGCGCCCATCAACACGCGGTCGCGCGCCCAGTCGAGATCCGCCGCCGTGATGGCCGGGGCGTCCGCCATCGCCGCCTGAACCGCCGCCATGTTTACGAGGTTGAACAACTCGGCGCCGCTGAAACCAGTGGTACCGCGGGCGATTCTATCCACGTCCACGTCGCTCGTCGTCGGCTTGTCTTCCAAGTAGTGCTCGAGGATTTCGCGACGACCGCCGATGTCCGGATTCGGAACGTGCACCATGCGATCAAAACGCCCCGGACGCGTGAGCGCCGGATCGAGAGCCTCGGGAATGTTGGTCGCGGCGAGAACGATGATGCCATCGTTTTGTTCGAAACCGTCCATCTCGGTCAAGAGCTGGTTGAGCGTCTTTCTGTGCTGGTTTTCAATCGACTTTCTCGACGTACCGATGGAATCGATTTCGTCGATGAAGACGATGCACGGCGTCTTCTTCTTCGCCGCGGCGAAGAGTTGACGCACGCGCTTCGAGCCAACACCCACGAACATTTCTTCAAATTCGCTTCCGCTTCTGTAGAAGAAAGGCACGTCAGCCTCGCCGGCGACGGCGCGCGCGAGCAACGTCTTCCCCGTACCCGGCGGTCCGGTGAGCAAGACGCCCTTCGGGAGCTTACCCCCTAAACGCGTGAATTTGTCCGGATTTCGCAGATATTCGACAATCTCCGCCAACTCATCCTTCGCCTCGTCGCACCCCTTGACGTCTTTGAACTTTTTCAGACTCTTCTCCGGCACGGTGTCCTTGTTGAACTGCTTCGGATCAAAGTTGGGACCGTTGGATTGCGGTCCGAGTCCCGACGTCGACGTCGGATCGGAGCTCGAGCTGTCCGACATTCCCGGCAGCGAATGACTGCTGTTCGGACCTCTATGCTCGACCACACGAACGGCAATGTGTCGAAGCGCGAGAGTGCTCAAAAAACTCAAACCGGCGATGAAGAAAACGAAACCCATGAACGCGTTGAAGAGCTTTTTCGCCGCGCTGTCCGGCTGCGCAAACCCGGCGCCCCCTCCGATGACGCTGACGTGCAACGGCGCTTGTACGCTCTTCCCCACCTCCAACGGCACCAACTCGTTCTTCCCTTTAGATCGCTCGGAGAGATCCCCCAACAAATCCGGAAGTTTATTCCTTCCGTCGTCCAACGGGGGCGCCTTGCCGATGCCCGCGTCTCCCCCCACCGCAAAATTTTCCAATCTATTCGTTCTCACGAGCGCCGTCACGTACGCCATCACCGACACCGGTCCGCTCGCGTACTTTCTCGTCTCAAATCTCGTCATCAAATCTTCATTCCTATCGTACGCCAAGAGCTCTCGCATGAGCGCGTCTTGCTTATCCGCGTCCGACGCCTCGGCGTCCGCCTCCTCGAAGAGTTTATCCCACTTTCTCTTATTCTTCACGAACGGAAGCGCGCCGAACCACGACGACACCGACGTCTTCGCTCTCGCCACGATCGTTCGCTTCCCGCTCTCCTCGCTCTCCTCGCCGTCCTCGCCCTTCTTCTTCGTCTTCGTCTTCGCGTCTTCTTCTTCGCCTTCTTTTCCCCTCGTCTCCTCCTCCTCCTCCGCCGCCGTCGTCTCGCCCTCTCCCGTCGACTCCGCGCGCGTCACCACCATCACACGTCGCCCGCGCGTCACCACCGCGCCCCCCCGTCCCCCCACCGTCGCCACCACCACCGCGCGCGTCGCCGCCCTCGTCGTCATCTTCATCCGCATCCCTCCTCCGCCTCGCGCGCGCGCGCGCGTCCATCGCGCGCGCGCGTCGACCGTCGTCATCGCCCTCGTCGTCGTCATCGTCATCCTCGCCGTCGAACCCGAAGACGTTCGCGCGCTCTCTCGCGCGTCGCCGTCTCGCGCGTCTCTCTCTCTCGCGCGCGGCCTCGAGGGGTCGGCCCTAGGGGACACATCGGGGAGTGATGACCCGTGATGAGTCATGAACGGTGTACGAGTGGGGGGTCCGTCCCGCGTCGGTTCGGTTCGGTTCGGTTCGGTTCGATTCATCAGTTCGCGAGTTGGCGACGCGCGAGAGACGGTCGGTGAACGACGACGGGTTCGACGACGACGACGGGTTCGACGACGACTTCGCGCGCGCGCTCGACGTCGTCTCGGACGATGGACGCGCGCGAGGCGAACGGGAACGAGGGCGATGAAGAGACGCTCGAGACGACCACCGCGCGCGCGGGGGCGCCGGGAACGAGTCGCGGAGCTGAGGCGTACGGCGAAACGCGCGAGGACGCCGCGCGAGACGCCCTGCGAGACACCCTGCGCGCGTTCGAGGCGGTACGCACGACGAACGCGCGCCTCGAATGTGCGAACGACGCATGACGAATGAGCGTTTTCGTCCCATCTCGACGAGCGTTTCGACACCGACCGACTGACGACCGAACCGACCGGCGCGGCGACGCAGCGCGCGGATTCGACGAATCCCGAACACGCGCGCGAGCTCGAACGCATGCGCGCGCACACGCGCGCGATCGAACGCGCGTCCGGGACGTGGTCGAGACGAGGTCTTCCCGGCGTCTCGAGAGATTGGTCCGAGTGGACGCCGCGCGCGACCGCCGAGACGCGCGCGCCGCGATCGAACGAGACGTACGATGCGTACGCGAGGTACGTCGAGCGACGAGACGCGAAAACGCGAGGGGCGAGGCGGTTACTGCTCGCGCGAGGGGAGGCGGCGGAGGAGGCGGAGGCGTGAGATGGAGGCGCGAATGCACGGCGCGTCGGAATGAATGAATGAAATTGAATCACACACCATCGATGACCGTCACTCCCGAGCGCGCGGTGGAGGCGACGCCGCGCGTCTGGACGCGCCGATCGCGAGCGATGACCGCGCGCGCGCCCGTGAGCGAGTGGGTGTCGCGTTCCATCGCCCGACGCACCCCTTGCGCGTCGACGAGTCGACGAGATGGGTGGTGTGCGCAATCGAGACGCGCGTCGCGCGCCGGTCCTCGCGCGCTCGACGACGGCGCTCGAGGTGGATTCGGTGGATTCGGTGGATTCGGGTCGGGCGGTGGCGACGATGGATCGCGGCCGCGGTCTCGTTTCGGTGACGACGACGACGGCGGCGACGAGGAGGAGGACGGCGTCTCGAGACGGTTCAACGCGCGCGTCAAGTTTTTCGTCGGCGCCGTCGTCCTTCACTGGACGACGATGCGAGCGATCGCGTGGAACGACAGGGCGGTGTACGACGACGACACGGACGAGGATTGGTCGAGGAAACGGGTGTCGATCGTGATCCCGGCGAGGAACGAGTCCAAGGCTATCGGGACGGTTTTGAGGCTGGTGTCGCTCGCGCTCGAACCCGAGGCGGCGGAAATCATCGTGAGCGTCGGTGATTCCTCCGACGACACGGCGGACATCGCGAGATCGCACGGTGCGATCGTCGTGTCCGGTGAGAAGGGTCGAGGGAATCAGATGAACGCGGGCGCGCGCGTCGCGACGGGGGATTATATTTTGTTCTTACACGCCGACACGTCGCCGCCGGCGGACGTCGTGGACGTCATTCGTCGACAGCTTCGCGATCAAAAGACCGTCATCGGCGGTTTCGTATCGCTCATAGAGACGCCCACGCGCACGTTTTGGGGAATGTCCTACCACAACGTCGTCAAGACGACGTACTGCGCCGTTATCAGTCGACCATTTGCCTATCTCAGAGGCTTTCGGATTTTATTCGGCGACCAAGCCATGTTCGTGCGAAGGGATGATTTCGAAAACGTCGGCGGTTTCGACGGAAGCCTCAGCATCATGGAAGACGCCGATCTGTGCGTGCGAATGTGGCGACGAGGAAGGGGCAAACACAAAGGGCGAGTCAAACTCTTGGACAGAGTCGTCACGACGTCTGGGCGACGCATAGAACCTCTCGGCAACTTTAGGGCGACGTGCATACACGTCCTCATCGCGTGCAGCTGGAACTTTGGCGTCAAGGGGGACGCTCTGAGAAAGATTTACGATTGGTGTTACCGCGACGTGCGTTAGCTCGACCGCATGCATTCATTTTTAATCTAGATGGTTCTATTACAAACGCGCGCGCGGCGTCGGGTCACACCTTCAGTCCCGCCAACGCCTCCGCCGCCGCCTCTCCGTCCTCGTCGCGCCGAATCTCGCACGACACCCGCTCCTCTCGCGACAGGAGCACCATGTTGATCGTCCGCGACGGCGTCTTCCCCGATCCCTCCCCCTCCGCCTCCGCCTCCGCCGCCGACGCGTACTCTCTCGCGTTCGACAGGATGATGTTTCGCTGCTTGTCCACGCATCGAAGTCGACCGACGAACGCGCGTCCGTCGCGCACGACGCACCGCGTCTCCGCACCGATGACGTCGCGCATCGCGACGCCGCGGATCCCACCCGCGGACGTTCTCGAGCGCGCGCGCGACGCGACGAGGGCGGGACAGTCGAGACGACGAGGACGCGACGAGTGTGTGCGCACACACCGTCCCCATACGCATCTCGAGAAGGACCCATCACACCATTTTTATCGCAAAACAAAACAAAAGTTTCCTATATACCCATAAAAAAGATATTCTAGGCACCACCAGGATTCGAACCAGGGTAGGCGGATTCAAAGTCCGCAATGATAACCAACTACATCATAGCGCCATCATATCGGTGACTCGCGTCTTGTATACGCATGTACATGTCACCGCAACCCACATTGTAAGAACCTGTATGCACGCCACGAGTCGTTCGGGGACGGTTATGGGTCGGTTATGGGTCGGTGGGGACGGATGCATGGAATGATGGATGGAATGGAGTGAATGGATCGAGACGATCGACTCCCGTTCGCCGCCCGCATTCGACGACGGTGCGTCGAGACGTCGACGCGTTCGCGAACGAACGAACGAACGAACGAACGAACGGACGGACGGACGGAGACGCGTCGCGACGACCGATGATTCGCGGGGACGAGGAGGACGGCGACGAGGTGACGGCGACGACGCGAATGATGAATGAAGATGACGCCAAGGGCGCCGAGGTGCTCGAACGACGTCGCGATGCGGTGGAGGAGGCGATGAAATACGTGTACGATCCCAATCGTGAGGGTTCGAGCGCGTTCGCGGGGGGGAAGAGCGCGATGACGACGGGGACGCCGTCGAGTGGGTTGAAGGTGATGCAATTGAATTGTCTCGCCGACGCGCTCGCGGCGAACGACGCCTTCGCGAGCGCCGAGTATTACGAGGACGAGGAGGAGGAGGAGGAGGAGAGGGGGTCCGGGAACGAGGGATCTGGTGGGGGAACGATGACGAACGGGTCGATGTATGACTTGAATTTTCGTAAGAGGGGACGAGATTTGATTCGCGTGATATCCACGGAGGACGCGTCGACGGCGCCCGACGTCGTGTGTCTGCAAGAGGTGGATCATTATCACGACTTTTTTGAACCCGAATTGCGTCGTCTCGGGTACGCGGGGATTTATAAGGAGGATCAATGGTCGCCGTGTCGAAAATTCGACGCCCCGAACGATGGGGTGGCCATCTTTTACAAGATGGACAAGTTGGAGTTGTTGTCGTCGCACGCGCCGGGGTGTCCCCGACCGAGGAAGGACGACGCCGCGAGAGACGCCGGGAAGACGCTCATGGCGAGGTTTCGATTGAAGAGGGATCCGAAGAGCGATTCCATGATGCGCAAGGCGATCGGTTCGCTCATGCGCGTCGCGAGTTCGAACGTGAAACCGGTGTTTTCGGGTGAAGATTTACGAGAAGTCGTCGTGGTGACCACGCACTTGGCGTCGGAGAAAACCGTCGACGGCATCATCACGCGACTCGAACAAACCAAGGAATTGTGCAGACAATTGAACGCGTTCGCCACCAATCTGTGCACGGACGTGGATGGCGTGCAAATCATTCTCGCCGGCGATTTAAACGCCACACCTAACGAGGCGTGCGTCGTGCACTTGCGCGGACGAGGCATGCGAAACGCGTACGAGGACATGAGCGCGGCTCTCGGAGACGACGAGGCGAACAGATTCACGACGTGGAAGACTCGCACGGGCGTCTTCAAGGCGGGTGAAGTGAAGCACACGATAGATTACATCTTATACTCGGCGCACAGAGGGAGTAAAGTCGTGAGCGTGGCGAAATTACCGAGCGAGAGAGACATTCCGGGCGACAAGGGACTGCCGACGTTTGGGTTTCCGAGCGACCATCTGCCGCTGCAAGCGGTGATCGCGTTTCCGAAATAGAAAAAGATGACGAAGTTGTAATTCATCAACTGGGAACGGGGAAATCACAATACATTGATTTAAATCGCGCTATCGCCTAACGTTTGTTTCAACACCGCCACCGCCGGTTTCATCGCCTCGTGCGCCCACGCCCTGACGGCGAGTCGTCTCGACGCGTCGTCTCTCCACGCCAACGCGTCGCGTTTGACTGCCTCGGCGACGACGGCGTCGTAAAACCCTCCGCTCACGGGGAAATCACAATATAACACGCACTCCTCGGCGTCGACGCGGTGCATATCTCGCGCCCAGAGTCTGACTTGATCGCTCACCGTGCCCGGAACGCTCGGCTTTTTCGCGCGCGCTTGCTTGTGCGCGTGCGCCCTGAGGTAGGCGACGATTTGTTCGGCGTCCACGCCCGCGCGAAGCGCGTTTTGCACGCTCTCGCGCGTGAGCATACCGACGTAGAGATTGGGCAAACGATAATCGGCGCGCGTGAAGAGACGAAGTATCTCCATCTCGACCAAACTGCTCGTGTACGCGTAGACGCGATAATTCGTCTCGACGATGACGTGTCCCTCGGCGGCGACCGTCTTGGTCTCTCCGTCGTCTCCCGAAAACCCACCGCTGAGTCCACTGGACAGGAGCGTGGGGACGTAATACCAACGTTTCTTGTGTTCAAACGTGTACAAAAGACCCAGATGGGTTAAATCTCGCACGACGTCTTGTTCCATGTCGCTCAAGATGTCCGTCATGGCGTACGCGCGTCCCGGTTGTTGAAACGTCAATCGAAGGAGAAAACTGATGGCGCTCGTCGAGGATTCTTTCTGTGAATCCGAAATGTATTGTGTCAACAATACCCACGTCTGTTCTTGCGCCGTGGTGAGTAAAAACCGAAACCCCGCGGCGGTGACGCCGGCGTTTTTTAATCTCTTTTGTCCACCCTTTTTCAACGCCGACGTCGTCGCCGTCGTCAATCCCGCCGCTCGAAACAACGCCTGCGCGTCCAATCGCCCGCTCACCTTGGACCCGGGCCTCGTGAACGCATCGCTCGCCCCCGTGAGCGTGAGCAACAGATCCTCCCACTTGGATTTCGCGTACGCGTTGAGCGTCGTTCGATCCGGAACCTTGGCGACGACGTCCGCCTCCGTCGCCGCCGCGTCCTCGCCTCCACCGTCCTCTCCCTCCAATCCCACGAATCCTCGCTCCAACGCGCGACGTATATTTTTCGCGAACGATTCGTGCGCGACGAACCGCGCCTCCTCCCCTTCACCGCCCTCGACGACGAACACCGCGCGAAGTCTGGCCAAACGCGCCAGCGCCGCCGCGGTCGCCCCTCGCGCGCGTCCGTCCTCCTCGCACCACCTCCACAGCGACGTCTCCTCGCACCCACCGTCGACGTAGATCAATCGCAACGCGATCTGTTTCGCCACCGAATCCAACGCGCGAAGCACCGCGAGCGAGGCCCACGGCGAGCGCGCGTAGAGGTCATCCAACGCCTCGGCGGGAAGTCTCGCGAGAAAGTGTACGAAAGCGCCGTCCGCGCTCGCGCGCGAGGACGTCGTCGCGGCCGTCGACGTCGCGCGCGCCATCCGTCGGTCACGCGCGTCGTCGACGACGGCCGACGACCTCGCGCGTCGAACGATGACGAGTCGAGTGAATTGGATGCAATGCCCTGCCTCGCCCCGAGTGTCGAGCGTCGCGCGCGCGGCGTACCGTAATTTTCAATCATTCTATCTCTATGCGTCGTCGTCGTCGTCGTCGTCGTGGAACCCATCGCCGTCCTCGTCCTCCTCGTCCTCCTCGTCCTCGTCTCTGAGAAATCGACGCTCGATGTCGACGAGATTCATGATTTTCATCCCCGCGGCGCCGCCTCGCGCGCACCACTCCGCTTGTTCGTCTTTGAAACTCGCGCGCGCGCGGGGCGGCACGCGAAGACCGAATCGATGAAAGAAGTCGTCTAATTGGGCGTACTCGATCGCGGCGATGAGTTCGCCGCGAAGGATCACGCCGATGAGCGATCGATCGAGCGGACAGACGACGCGAGGAAGCGGCGCGACGGCGTCGTCGAAGAGACGCAGCGCGCCGGCGTCGGCGTCGAGCCGCGCGCGCACGTCTGGATCGTCCACGCGCGTCCATCGGCCGGTGGTGGCGCATAGAATCTCGCTCGGGGCGTATTCCGCCTTGTATCGCATCTTTTTGCAATCGTGAATGTAATAGCCCATGTAATAGTACTCGAAATCCGGACACCGTCGCTCTCGGCGTTCGCCGAGGACAAAGTTAATCTCCTCGATCGCGGACACTTTCCCCAGACTCAGATGCGCGTACGCCGGCTCATAGAAGAAATACTTGGAGCTGAGACATTTGGGTAAAATGTCCACGACGCCCACGGCGACGAGGACGCCGTCGATTCTGTATTGTTGATGAAACGCGCCGTATCCCGTGCTCGGCGTGGTCGGTCCCGCGAGTTCGTCGTCGAACGGCGAGTGCACTAAAAATCTCTCGTACGACGATCGCGTGAGCTCACTCGGATCGTCGCCGTGAATCGCGGCTTGATACCGTTTCCAAAGCGCGAACTCCTCCTCCACGAACGTCGATCGCGCCGTCGTCACGGCGTACGTCTTGGTCCGCTCGCTCGCCGCCGCCGCCGCCGCCGCCTTCGTCCCGGAGCCGTCCCTCTCCCTCTCCCTCTCCGTCGCGCGCAGAAACGTCTCCAACCGCCGCATCACCTTTCGCTGACTCTTCGACGGCGCGAACTCTTCGCATCGCACGCGTATCGTGCGCTGCGCGCAGCACGACGCCTCGAGCGCCGGTTTGTACAACCACCGTCCCGACCGGCGCCAACCGTCATCGATGAGTTCTCCATACGTTGACGCGGCGAGCGCGTGGGCGACGGCGCCGTCGGAGGAAGACGTCTCTCCCGCGCGTCCGCAGTATCCGCACGACGAGGTGTTTCGACCGCAGTAGGTGACGGCGTCCGGCATGGCGAGCGCGCGGACGTGTGCGGATGCTTTTCCATGAATGGAAAACTGCGGAGACGAGGCGGGACGAGGCGGGACGAGCGCGCGCGAGGGACGTCGTCGAGGGAGGGACGGTGGAGCAGAGGACGACGCGCGAAGAGGACGACGCGCGAAGAGGACGACGCGCTGTGATTTTATCAATCGTGACTGTACATATAAAAAGGTGGAGCTCCGACGCGTCGTCGGAGCGGACGGACGCCGTCTCGTTTTCGTTTCTCCTCCACGAAGGTGTGACCCAGAGTGCAGATGAAAAATTACTTGTCGGAGAGAGAAGAGTTGGGGACGCCGTAATCGTTGTGTACGCGCCAGATGGTCTCGCCGAGAAGGTTACCCACGCTGAGCACGGTGAGCTGGGGGAAATCTCGCTCGGGAGTGTGCGGGATGGAGTTGGTGACGATGACTTCGGTGAACGCTTTGTTCGACAACCTGTCGATGGCGGGCGGTGAAAACACGGCGTGCGTGGCGCACGCGTACACTTCCGCCGCACCCTTCTCGCGGAGCAACTCGGCGCCGGCGAGGAGAGTACCACCGGTGTCGATCATGTCGTCGAGAAGAATGGCCACCTTGCCCTCGACTTCGCCGATCAAGTTCATCACTTGCGCCTTGTTATGACCGGTACGTCTCTTATCGATGATGGCGAGCGGAGAGCCGTTGAGCTTCTTCGCGAACGCGCGCGCCCGCGGAACACCGCCGACGTCCGGAGAAACGATGACGATTTCATCGTGCGCGAAGTCCTTCGACGTGAGATAGTCCAAAATAACCGACTCGCCGTAAATGTGATCAACCGGAATGTCGTAGTATCCAATCGTTTGCAACGAGTGAATGTCCATCAAAACGCAGCGAGTAGCGCCCGCTTCGGTGATTAAGTTGGCCACGAGCTTGGCCGCGATCGACTCTCGTCCCGCCGTTCTGCGGTCGGCGCGCGCGTAACCAAAGTACGGAATCACCGCCGTGATGGAACGGCACGACGCGCGTCTGCACGCGTCAATCATGACCAAAAGCTCCATCAAACTATCATTCGTCGGCGGACACGTCGGTTGCACGAGAAAGACGTCGGAGCCGCGAATGGACTCTTTGATTTGAACGTAAATTTCTCCGTCGGCGAACCTCTTGATGGTCGCCTTTCCCAGTCCTATTCCTAAATAATTTGCAATTTCCTCACTCAGCGTCTGGTGCGCCGTTCCAGAGAACACCTTCAAGCGTCGTCGCACGATCGCTTCGCCGCCCTCGTGCTCGTTTTCGTGCTCAGAGGCCGCCCATCCCGCCGAGGAGTTACCGCTCGGTCCGGACCGCACGCTCATGCGCGAAAAAGCATCCTCGTTGATCGCGCGCGCGACGACGCGCTGCGCGAGACAAAATTCCCACCAACGTTCGCGAATCTCTCGTCAGTCATCATTCACGCACACTCTCACCCCTCACCACCTTCACCACCCGCGCATTCCCACTCTCACGCCACCGTTCCCGCGCGCGCGTTCAAACCTTTGGCGCGCCGCGCGTTCGAATCCCGCGCGCGTCTCGCCTCCACCCCCCTCGCGTCTCGCTTCCCCCTCCGCGCGCCCACCCCTCACCGACGATACCTCCCACGCGCGTCCCCTCGCGCGTCCGACCGCTCTCCCCGCGCGCTCCACCCCCCCCGCGTCCTCGCGCGCGTCCATTCGTCGCCGTCCGTCCCACCGCCGCGCGTCCCGCGTCCCGCCTCCGTCGCGCGTTCGTCGCACCTCTCGCACCCCTCGCGCGCTCGCTCGGGTCGATCGACGCGCGACGCGACGCGGGACGCGAACCACCGTCGCCCCCCGCGCCATCGTCGCCACCGTCGCCATCGTCGTCGTCCTCGCGCGCGTCGACGTGTGCGCGCGCGCGGCGCCGACCGCGCGTACACCGCGCGGAGACGACGCCCGGGGACGCGTGTGCGCGTAGTGTGGTGTGCGCGAACGGTAGGACGTGTGCGTGCGTGAGTGGTAAAAAAGTAAAAAAGTGTCTCGACCACGCGTTGGGGCGTTTCGTGCGTAGTGTGGTCACTTTGAACGCGATGTATGTATTTTATTTTAGTATCGCGCACAGGGAACGTGTTAACCTCGAAACTCAACCGACGGCGCGCGCGAGACGGAGGCGCGCGCGGTGGTGCCGAGGACGATGGTGACGGTGACGGCGACGGCGACGACGCGCGCGTCGGTGGCGACGACGTCCTCGACGGTGACGTCGCGCGATGGGAGGGGCGCGCGTCGAGCGAGGACGAGACGGACGCGAGGCGGTCGGGACGGGCGGGGACGGGCGGGGACGCGCGCGCGCGCGAACGCGACGCGCGCGGAGGGAGTGACGATCGCGAACGATCCGGGGAAGGCGAACATCGTCGTCACCGAGGAGACGCGGTTCGAGGCGGTGATCGGAATCGAGACGCACGTGCAATTGAACTCGAAGACGAAGGCGTTTTGTCGATGCGCGTACGAGTACGGCGTCGAGCCGAACACGAGGGTGTGTCCGGTGTGCATGGGACATCCCGGGACGCTTCCGCTGTTGAACTCGGCGGTGGTGAAGAAGGGGATCATGATCGGGACGGCTCTCGGGACGAAAATTCGTCGGTCGAGTAAGTTTGACAGAAAGCAGTACTTTTATCCCGATTTGCCGAAGGGATACCAAATTTCGCAGTTCGACGAACCGTTGTGCCACGACGGTTCGATCGACGTGGTATTGCCCGTGGAAGACGGCGGGGAGGTGAAGCGGGTGGGGATCACGCGCGCGCACTTGGAGGAGGATGCGGGAAAATTGACGCACGCCAAGGGCGAGGATGGGAAAAAGTACTCGTACGCGGATTACAATCGAGCGGGCGTGGCGCTGTTAGAGATCGTCACCGAGCCCGATTTGCGAACCGGTCGCGAGGTCGCGGCGTACGGCGCCGAGCTGCGACGAATCGTGCGATTCTTGGAGGCGTGCGACGGTGACATGTCAAGGGGCTCGATGCGAAACGACGTCAACGTGAGCATTCGTCCGGTGGGAAGAGAAACCTTCGGGACGAAGGTGGAGGTCAAGAACATGAACTCTTTCAACGCGATGGCGCGCGCGATAGACTATGAGATAGAGCGCCAAGAGGAGCTCATTAGATCGGGTAGAGGTGATGAAATCGTGCAAGAGACGCGCACGTGGGATGAGGGCGCGCAAAAGACGGTGACCATGCGCAAGAAGGAGGGCCTCGCCGATTACAGGTATTTCCCCGAACCGGATTTACCCAGGATGAACTTGAGCGAAGAATTTATTTCCGACGTCGTGGCGTCCATGCCCGAGTTACCGAGCGCGATTCGCGCGCGGTACGCCTCCCTGGGCCTGCCCCAGGCAGACGTCCAGGTGCTCGTCGAGGATAAGGAACTCGTCTCCTATTTTGACCGCGTGCTCGATTCTCCGGCGAAACCGTCGGCGAAACAAGTCGCGAATTGGCTCACCGGAGACATCATGGCGCATCTCAAGAACGCCAAGCTCGACATTTCGCAACTTCCGCTCGGCGCGGAGGATCTCGGCGAATTTTGCGCCATGATCGACGCCGGCGAAATCAGCGGTAAAATCGGTAAAGATCTCCTCCCCGAGCTCTTACAGAGCGGCGGCAGCGCCAAGAAACTCGTTGCCGATCGAGGTCTGTCCCAAATCTCCGATCCCGCCGAGATCGAGGCGCTCGTCGACGGCGTTCTCGACGCCAATCCCGGCCAACTCGAGCAATACCGCGGCGGCAAAACCAAACTCAAGGGTTTCTTCGTCGGCGCCTGTCTCAAAGCGAGCGGCGGTCGCGCCAACCCTGCCCTCGTAAACAAAATCCTCGTCGCCAAACTCGATCAAACGTCCGCGTGAGTCTCTTGTAATCCATCCCGACGCGGGTTCACGCGCGCCCTCGCGTCGACCACCCCGAGGACTCCTCGGAGGTTTACGACCCATCAATGTCATCCACAACCTGCAAAGGAACCTGTCCACATCGGTGCGAACCGTCGCGATCGACGATGACGCGCCTCGCGCGCGGGTCTCCGTCGTCGCCGTCGTCGTCGCCGCGGACGTTTGCGCGAGAAATAATTCTCTTCACCGTTTTTCGAGCGCGTCTCCGTCGCGTCGTCCTCGCGCGCGCGCGATGACGGCTCATCGGTCCGATCGCCCGTAATCCACCGCG
>MDTE01066426.1_pt1 | contig 46535 bp, 41 predicted proteins | sample 811231 | NCBI WGS metagenome assembly MDTE01 (sample SAMN05326651, study PRJNA326480) | marine metagenome | isolation source: seawater | place: Indian Ocean: Red Sea | collected 2010 | reverse complement strand
GACACCCCTGACAACCTGATCAGGAGAACCGTTCAGTGACCAACGCCCTCTTTCATCCCTTCGCACCGGCAGCCAAGCCCGAAGACGATTTCATCAACATCGTTCGGGGCGAGGGATCGCTCGTCTTCGATGACTCCGGCAAGGACTACGTAGACGCTCTGGGCAGCCTCTGGTACTGCCAGGTAGGCCATGGCCGCACCGAAATCGTCGATGCCATCTCTGCCCAGATGCGCAAGCTCGAATCCTTCAACATCTTCGATCCATTCACGAACGAGGCCGCAGTGAGGGTTGCTGACATGATCGCGGAGCGCTCGCCACACCCCGACGGACGAGTTTTTCTCGGTAGCTCGGGTTCAGAGGCCGTGGACTCTGCGCTGAAAATCGCACGCCAGTATCACCAAAAACGGGGGGACGCTGACCGACAGTTGGTCGTGCGGCGAACCAACGGATACCACGGCACCAACTTCGGCGGTACCAGCGCTCAAGGCATAGCCCCGAACCGCGAGGGATGGGGTGATCTTGTTCCTCACTTCCTAGAGGTCGGCCACGACGACCTTGAGGCTGCTGCGACCGTTTTTGCCGAGCACGGCGATCGCATCGCCGCAGTTATCAGTGAACCCGTGCAGGGAGCCGGCGGCGTGCACCCGCCGATCGATGGCTATCTGGATGGCCTGCGCCGCCTGTGCGACGACCATGGATCCCTGCTGATCCTCGATGAGGTCATCTGCGGCTTCGGCCGCACCGGAGAGTGGTTTGGGGCCCAGCACTACGGTGTTACTCCCGACCTCATGACCTTCGCCAAGGGGGTGACCTCTGGCTACCTGCCGCTATCGGGCGTGATCCTGTCGCGTGGTGTATCTGAGGTATTCGAGGAACCGGGATTTATCTTCCGATCCGGTTATACCTACTCCGGCCACCCCGCCTCCTGCGTGGCCGGGGTGGCCAATCTGCAACTCATGACCGACGAGGGCCTCGTCTCGCGAGCCAACCACGTCGGGGAGAAGATCCGCGAAGGCCTTGCAGCTCTGGAGGCCGACGGCCTAATCGAGTCATGGCGCGGAACCGGCGCAATCTACGCCGCCGAGTTGGGTCGGGACGCAATCCCGGTCCGCAATGACATCCTTCAGGAAGGGGTAATCGTTCGGCCTATCGGCACCTGTCTGGCTATCTGCCCGCCGCTCGTCATCACTGACGAGGAGGTCGGCCGAGTAATCGACACCATGGTGGCCTGCTTGAAGTAGCAATCTGACGAAGGAACTGCGGGGAAAGTTCAACCGGTGCCCCAAGCAAAAGTCATCTTCTCCATCTTCAGGATGGAGAAGACCTCAGTCGAAACCACGCCCTCGATGCCCTGGATGCGGTCGTTGACCAGGTCCAGCAGAGCGTCATTGTCCTCACATATGACCTCGGCCAGCACGTCGTAGCGACCGGTAGTGATCAACACATACTCAGCCTCGCGGCACTCCGATACTGCGGCAGCTACTGTCCGGACATCGTCGGAGACGGTGATGCCGACCATGGCTTGAGTGGCCAGGCCGAGGCTGAGCGGATCAGTAACGGCGACCACCTGCATGACCCCTCTCTCCAACAAACGGTTGACACGCTGACGCACGGCAGCCTGGGAAAGGCCTACCTTCGGCGACAGATCTGCGTATGACATCCGACCGTCGGCCTGCAGTTCGGTGATGATGGCCCGATCGACATCGTCGAGGACGAAAACCTCGCTGGTGGACCGACCGGACGCACCGGTGAGTTCATTCATCGTGGTCTCTCCACTGCCATAGTCAAGGGGTCGTCCACTCCGGCGTCCTTACAAGCCCATCTCAGCCATGGCCTCGGTGAGGACCTGGCGCAACTTGGCATTGATCTCCTCGAACTCGTCCGGACCGGCGATCAATGGCGGTGAAAGTTGGATGACCGGCTCGCCGCGGTCGTCCGCCCGACAGATCATGCCGATCTCCAGGAGGCGATTGGAAAGAAACCCGCGCAGCAGGTGTTCGCGCTCTTCGTCGTTGAAAGAAATACGCCCCTCACGCTCCTTCACCAGTTCGATTCCATAGAAATATCCGGCACCGCGTACATCACCCACGATCGGCAGGTCAGCTAGGTCATCGAGGGCGGCTCGGAAGGCGTCCTCGTTGGCCTTGACATGGCCGATCACCCCTTCCTCCTCAAAGATCTTCAAATTGGCTAGAGCCACGGCACAACTCACCGGATGGCCCGCAAACGTGATGCCGTGCAAGAACATGTCCCCGGTGCCAACGAATGGCTCAGCAATCCGATCGCTGACCAACATGGCACCCAGCGGCGCATAGCCGGAGGTAAGTCCCTTCGCCGAAGTGATTACGTCGGGTATGTAGCCATATCGCTCACAGCCAAACATGTGGCCAAGGCGCCCGTAGGCACAGATGACCTCATCAGACACCAGCAGCACGTCGTACTGATCACATATCTCTCGAACCCGCTGGAAGTAACCGGGCGGCGGCACAAAGCAGCCACCCGCATTCTGCACCGGCTCCAAGAAGACGGCAGCAACTGTGTCAGGGCCTTCGCGAACTATGGCGTCCTCTATGGCGTCGGCAGCATGCAAAGAACAATGCGAACTGTCCTGACAGGTAGGACACCGGAAATGGTTGGTCTCTGGCACCTTCACCGCTCCTGGTACCAACGGTTCAAACACGGTCTTGATCGACTCCAGACCGGTAATCGAAAGCGCGCCCATTGTGGTTCCGTGGTAGGCGAGGTTCCGGCTGACCACCTTGACTTTGTCGGGTTTACCAGTGACTTTGAAGTACTGGCGGGCCAACTTCCACGCCGACTCAACCGCTTCGGAACCACCGGTCGTGAAGAACACCCGATTGAGGTCACCGGGAGCCAACCCAGCCAACTTGGCCGCCAGTTCTATCGCCGTCGGATGTCCGTATGTCCAAATGGGGAAGTAGCCGAGCGTGGCCGCTTGGTCCCCGGCCGCCCGGGCCAGTTCGGGGCGCCCATGCCCCAGTTGGCTGACGAACAGGCCAGCCAACCCATCGAGGTAACGGTTTCCCTCGGCGTCCCAAACGTGGCAGCCCTGGCCTCGCTCGATGACCCGCGTGCCATCAATGTCATTGTGTAGGACGGAGAAGTGTCCCCACAAGTGCCTCTCGGCTAGTTCAGCCAACCGCTGGTGCTCGGTCATGTCCTCATCTCCGGTTCAACGTCTTGGGATCGCGACGGCATCGCGTAGGTCCCTCCGGCCCGCCGGGTCCGGGGCTATAAGCCCCGGACCCGGCACCCGGTGGGATTAGCAAGGGGCGAGTAGAGATCAGCTCCTCGCCCGCGAAAGGGCGTCGGTGTACTCAATCTCGAAGTCGCCGGTGTCCTTGATGAATTCCAGCTTTGACATATCCGTCGGATAGATGATCGGGTTGTCAAGGACTTCCTGGTCGATGTACTGCTCCGCAGCGCCATTGGGGCTGGCATACCAGTTGTAGTTCGTCAACTGTGCCCCGTTCTGGGCATCAAGGAGGAAGTTCATAAAGGTGAACGCCGTGCAGGGATGCGGGGCGTCCGCGAGAACTGCCATGTTGTCCACCCAGATGGTGCCGCCTTCGTCGGGCACGAAGTAGTCGTAGGTGCTATCACCCTCCTCGAAGTCCCAGAGGAAGTTGCCGCTGTAGCCGTGGCCTACCACGGTCTCGCCCATCACTATCAACTCGCTGTACTGGTCCGAGTCGAACGCTGCGACCCGGCTGACGGCATCTGCAATGACCGCCTCCGCCTCTGCCATTTGGTCAGCCGACGTCGAGTTCAGCGAATAGCCCAAGTACTTGAGGGCTGCTCCTACGGTCTCGCGCGGGTCGTCCAAGAGGCTGATCTTGCCCGCTAACCCGTACTGTTCGGCCAGGCTCGCGTCGAACAGCAAACCCCAAGTGTGGGGAACGTCCTCTCCGGTCACACCTGTGTCCACACCAATGCCAGTGGTACCCCATTGGTAGGCCGCGGTGTAGACCGCTCCCGGGTCGTAGGGTGGATCCGCGAACCGATCGGCGATGTTGCCCTTGTTCGGCACCGCTTCCGCCTGGACGGGCTGGATCAACTCGTCGGTAATGAGGATCGAGACCATGTAGTCAGATGGAACGATCATGTCGTAACCCGAGTTGCCGACGCCGATCTTGCCGTGCATTTCCTCATTCGACGGATAGAAGTCCTCGGTCACCGTGACGCTGTACTGATCTTGGAACGCAGCAATCAGATCCGGGTCCATGTACTCGGTCCAGTTGTAGAAGTTGAGATTGCCATCAGTCTCGCCTTCGTCACACTGCTTGAAGGCCGACGACTCCTCGTCACTCCCGCAACTCGTCGTTGCGGCTATGAGGCTCAACGCACCAAACAGTGCGAGTAGCCGAATCCATTTTCTCATCGGGTGTTACCTCCCCTTGCTCCGGGTGCCCGGCAGGCGCCGGGTCACTTACCCTTCTGCGAGCTGGTAGCCCGCTCCAGGACTAGGGACGCGACGACCAGTGCCATCGACGCCGCCAAGATCACGACGGACACTGCGTTGATCAGGGGGCTAACCCCCTTCCGCAGCATCCCGAACACATAGACCGACACGGGTGTGGCGCCCACTGCCGAGACGAAGCTGGAAACGACCACGTCGTCCAACGAGAGAGTGATTGCCAAGAGGGCACCACCCAGCACACCGGGCATGATCTGCGGCAGGGTCACGTATCGGAACGCCTGCCAGCCGTTGGCATAAAGGTCGGCAGCAGCCTCCTCCATCGTGGCATCCAGGTTGGCTAGGCGGGCCCGGACCACTACCGAGACGAACGAAATGTTGAACGCCACGTGGGAGAGGACCAGTTTCTCAAGGCCCTGGCCGAGGTCGACCCCGGGGATGGCGTTGAATAGGTCAGCAGCCTCACCAAAGAAAACCATCATCATCACGGCCATCGTGACGTCCGGGATGATGATTGGTAGGTAGAGGACGGCGTCAAAGGCCTTTTGACCCCACCAGCGGAATCGCTCGATGGAAAGGGCAGCCAACGTGCCGAGCACTACTGAGATGAGGGTAGATGCAATACAAACCTTCACCGAGATCCAGATCGACTCCTGAATGTTCTCGTTCTCGAGGAAGTCGCTATACCAACGGAGTGAGAAGCCGGTCCACCGACCCACGATCTGGCTCTTGTTGAACGAATAGAAGGCCAAAACGATGATTGGGGCATAGAAGAACGCGTAGACGAGGACCGAGTGGCCACGGAGCAACCACCGCGACAGCCCCATCGGCTCCGCCGTCGAACGGGCGACGCCCTTAGCCATCACGAAACCATCCTGCAGATGCCAACTGTCACAGGTTCCGCCCACCTTGGCGGAAATAGACGAGGGTGCCGACGAGCATCACACCGAGGACTAGGACCGACAAGGACGCCCCCAACGGACCATTCCGGGCGTCCATGAACTGGTCCACGATGTAGCTACCCATCAAACCCTTCTTGTTGCCGCCGAGAATGGCCGGCGTCACGTATGCGCCGAAGGAGGGAACGAAGACGAGAATTGAACCGGCGATTACCCCAGGTCGGGACAACGGCCACACCACCCGCCGGAAGGCCGCCCATCCACTGGCGTAAAGGTCCCGAGCTCCTTCCACGAGGCTCCAATCGATTCTCTCTATGGCGGCGTAGAGGGGCAGAACCATGAATGGCAGATAGCCATACACAAGGCCGAGGATCACCGCCTTGCTAGTGAAGAGGATCCGACCATCGCCCAACCCAAGCGTTGAGACAGCTTGGGTGAAGAACCCGTCGCTGTCCAGAAGCACCCGCCAGGCGTATGTTCGAATGAGGAAGTTGGACCAGAACGGAATCATGACCCCGACCAGAAGCAGGTTCCGCGTAGCCGGTCGCCGCGTCGAAATGAAGTAGGCCAGCGGGTAGGCCAGGAGCAGGCAGAGGACCGTCGACACCACGGCAACCCACAATGACCGGAAGGCCACGGCCTGCACAACCGGCTCTCCTAGGCGCCCATATGCGTCGAGATTCCAGCCGCTCAGTTCCGTCCGACCGCTCCGTGTTCGGGTGGCGAACGAGTAGGCGACAACTATTCCCAGCGGGATGACGAAGAAGACCAGTAGGTAGACGATGACAGGCAGGCCGAGCAGGAAGCCGCGGCGGGATCTGGCCCGCTCGGCCTGACGCTCCAAGCCGGGTGTCACTACCTCGAAGGTGTCCAACGCCTCCCCTCCCCGGACCGACGCGTCGCCCAAGGATCTATCGACGGACATCAGTCGGTTACCACCGCAGCATGCTCAGGCTCGAAGGACACCGTGACGTCATCACCCACGTCCCGACGATCAACCACCAAGGTGGCCGGACAACGCACCTCAAGGTGCATCCAGTCCACGCCTATGCCGTAGATGACAGCGTTGCCGAGATAGGTGACGGTCTCGACTCGACCATCGACGGTATGACGTTCAGGGGGAGCTTCACCCCGACGATGCACGGTAAGGCGCTCAGGTCGGACGGTAACCGCCACGGCCGCACCGGGCGGGTGGTCCGACGACAGTCTTAGTCGGTCGCCGTTGGCCAGCACGACCTCGCCAGAACCGGCCACAGTGGCCTCAAGGAAGTTGGTCTGGCCGATGAAGTCAGCCACGAACCGGGTGCTGGGCCTCTCGTAGATGGCCTCTGGACTGTCGACCTGAAGGAGCTTGCCATCGTGCATGACCCCAATCCGGTCACTCATGGTGACCGCCTCCTCCTGGTCGTGGGTGACGTACACGAAGGTGATCCCCACCTCGCGCTGGAGATTCTTCAACTCGTACTGCATCTGGTGGCGAAGCTTCAGGTCTAGAGCGCCCAGCGGCTCGTCGAGAAGCAATACCTCGGGACGGTTGACCAGCGCCCGGGCTAAGGCCACCCGCTGCTGTTGGCCGCCCGACAGTTGGGAGGGTTTTCGGTGAGCCATAGCACCCATCTCGACAAGCTCGATAGCCCAGTCGATGAGGCCCTTGCGTTCCGACTGAGGAACCTTTCGCATCTCGAGGCCAAAACCAACATTTTTTTCCACTGTCATATGGGGGAAGAGGGCGTAGCTCTGGAAGACCGTGTTGACCGGCCGCTTGTTCGGTGGTCGAAGCCCCATTTCCTCACCGTGGATGCGAATCGAACCAGCAGTGGGGAGTTCCAGACCAGCCACCATGCGCAGGGTGGTGGTCTTACCGCAGCCCGACGGGCCAAGCAGGGAGAAAAACTCGCCGTCGCCGACGGTTAGGTCAACATCGTCGACAGCGATGACCTCGGTCCCTGAACGGTCAGCAAAGCACTTGACCACTCCGGCCAGTTCGACCGCAGGCCCTTGCCCGTTCTCGGTTCCCTCCATCGACGCCGGTCCTCCCCGTAACTCGCCGGAAGTCCCCGGGGAGCACCCCGCGCCCCCTCGAGTCGGAGGGAGTACCCTCCGTGCCGTGCGTCACACTAATGATTTCGTCGTTAGGGCGCCAGCTATACGATGGAATTCGTCGTCGGGAACACGTTCTGCAACGCCATCCGTTGAACTGGAGAGGATTCACGAGGGACGCTCATGAGCGGGACGAAATCGCGTCGACCAACCGATTCCTTTCTCGCCTCTGTCGGCAGCGTGCCCGATGAATCTGCGGTCATCGCTTCTCTTGCCGAAGCCGAGCCCTCAATTTTGTGGCTCGACCAGCCCAACAAACCCGACCCGGCACCGCCACTCGTCGGATCGATCGACACCGACCTCATCATCGTGGGCGGTGGCTTTACCGGCCTCTGGACTGCCTTGCAGGCAGTCGAAGAGGACCCGAACCGATCCGTGGTCTTACTCGAAGCCGGTGAGACGGCGGACGGAGCAACGGGACGCAATGGTGGATTCTGTGACTCCTCGCTCACCCACGGCCTAGAAAACGGCCTCAAGCACTGGCCCGACGAGATGACAGAACTGGAACGCATGGGCAAAGAGAACCTGAGTGCCATAGTGGCCACTCTCTCCCGGTACGGGATCGACTGCGGAGCCGAACTAACCGGCGAACTGGATGTGGCAGTCGCCGACTGGCAGCTCGGGGAACTCGCAGCCGGAGTTGAGGCTTACCGCGCCCTTGGCATCCAGGCCGAGCTAATGGACGGCCCCGGCACCCGGGCGCTGGTCAACTCACCGGCCTACCGGGGCGGCCTCCTGCGCCCAGACGGGACGATCATGCTCGATCCGGCCCGGCTGGCCTGGGGACTCAGAACTGCGGCAGAAGGACTAGGCGTCCAGTTCCACGACCACAGCACCGTACGTTCCATCCAGCGGAAAGGGACAGGCATTGAAGCGCGAACCGGCAAGAAAAGTAGCGGAGGCATGAACGAGGGCACAGCGACCGCCGCTTGCGCAGTGGTAGCCACCAACGCCTTTCACCCATTGGTGCGCGGCATCCGCCGGGCAGTGGCCCCCGTCTACGACCACGTGCTGGCCACCGAACCACTTTCCGTCAACCAGCTGGCGTCGCTCGGTTGGTCAGGTCGTCAGGGCGTGGGAGATGTCGGCAACCAGTTCCATTACTACCGGCTCACCCCAGACAACCGCATCCTTTGGGGCGGCTGGGATGCCCTGTACCACTTCGGCAACCGGGTCGGCCTCGAGGTCGAGTACAACGGCGATACGACCCGAACTCTGGCTCGCCACTTCCTAGCCACCTTCCCCCAACTGGAGGGCATCCGCTTCAGCCACCGGTGGGCCGGGCCTATCGCCACCACTAGCAGGTTCACCTGCACCTGGGGCACCTCCCATGCCGCTCGAGTGGCATGGGCTGTGGGCTACACCGGCCTCGGCGTAGGAGCCAGTCGGTTCGGTGCTCGCGTAGCTCTCGACTTGCTCAGTGGGAGACAGACGGAAAGAACTGCCTTATCGATGGTGAAGAAACAGCCGTTTCCCTTCCCGCCTGAGCCGCTCCGATGGCCGGCCATCCAGTTGACACGTCGGGCGATCCAACGCTGCGATCGACGGGACGGCCGACGGGGTCCCTGGCTCACCCTGCTCGACCGGTTCGGCATCGGCTTCGATAGCTGAGCCGATAGGAGACCCCGCAACCGACGTAGGTTGCTCTCCATGCGTGACGAGAATCCAAGAGAAATTTCGTTCTGGTTGGACTCCATGCCGGGATCGCTCGAGGCGCGCCCATCACTCGGGGGGGACCGGGATGCCGACGTAGTCATCGTGGGCGCCGGATATACGGGCCTTTGGACGGCCTACCACCTACTCAGGCTTGACCCATCGCTGCGGGTGGTGGTCCTGGAACGGCACTTCGCCGGGTTTGGGGCCTCGGGCAGAAACGGCGGCTGGGCGCTCGGCGAGTATTCGATATCGCCCATGGACTGGGCCGCCCGGTCGACGCCGGAGGCCGCTATCCGGCAGATGCGCGCCCTTTACGACGCCGTCGACGACATCGGCCGGGTGGCAGAGGCCGAGGACATCGACTGTCAATACGCGGCAGGTGGATGGCTAGATATGGCCCGCAGCGCCCCACAGATGGAGCGGATCACCGCCGGTCTCGCTGCTCGACACGCTCTCGGCCTAACCGAGGACGACGTGAGGTGGGTCGACGCGGACGAGGCCCGATCTATTTGCAATGCCACCGATGTAAGGGGCGGCTGGTTCAACCGACACGTAGCCGCCATCCACCCCGCCCGTCTCGTCCGTGGTCTGGCCAAGGTGGTGGAACGCCTCGGTGGGACGATCCTCGAGCGGACCACCGTGTCTTCGATTCATCCCTCCGTCAACTCCGGACGAGGTGGCGAACCGGCCCGGGTTGTGAGCGACCTAGGCACGGTGCGTGCCGATGTCGTGGTCCGAGCCACTGAGGGCTACAGCCGTGATCTAGTCGGACACCGGCGAACAGTGGTCCCTCTCTACTCGATGATGGTGGCCACCGAGCCACTGTCCGACGAGGTTTGGACCGAGATCGGTCTAGCCGGACGTCCCACATTCGGCGACGCCCGCAACCTCATCGTCTACGGGCAGCGAACCGTCGATGACCGAATCGCCATCGGTGGACGGGGAGCCCCGTACGTCTTTGGCTCCGGCGTGGTGTCAACCAGCGGCGTTCACCACCCGGTCCACGATGCGGTTGAGGAGTCGCTAAAGCAATTGTTTCCTGTACTGGACGGCGTAGCCATCACTCACCGGTGGGGCGGCGTCATGGGCTTAACCCGCGACTGGACCCCATCCGTGGGCTACAACCAGGCCACCGGAATGGCCTGGGGTTGCGGCTATGTGGGTGACGGAGTGGCTACCGCCAAACTGGCTGGTCAAACCATCGCTGAACTGATAACCGAGACCGAAAGCGAACGGACCGACCTACCTTGGATCGGCCACATAGCCCGGAAGTGGGAACCAGAACCGCTTAGGTGGTTGGGCATTAATGCCGGGATCTGGATGGCCTCAGGCGCCGACCGTGCCGAGGCGCGAACTGGGCGACCATCTCGGCGCGTCGACTGGCTCAACCGTCTCATCCGTTAGGTCTACACCACGGAGTTTTGTCAAGCCGCGGTGACGCGAGGAACCCTGGTGACTCCAACACCTACGCTCGGGCCCACGTACCTGTGGCTCATCTTGACCGTGGCAACGATGAGGAACCTTGCTAGCCACTCTCTGGCTGGCTCTATGTGCCGAAGCCACCCATCCAGACCAGAGCGACCCACTGGCATGTTTACTCCTAGGCGCCCGCCTCGGCGAGGGCCCGGCCGGTCAGTACTCGGGCGAGATGTTCTCGGTAGGGACCATCGGCGTTGTTGTCAATCGGCGGCTCGGTCTCATCAGCCGCAGCCTCGGCGGCATCTGCAGCCGAGGCTCCACTGGCTAGCGCCGATTCCACGCCGACGGCCCGCATCGGCGTGGCCCCCATATTCACTAGAGCCACACCAGCGCCTCCCTCGGCGACAACGACGCCGACGATTGCCCAGTCTTGAGCGCGACGGTTGAACTTCTGATATGACCATCCACCAGTTGAAACCGGCACCCGGACCTCAGTGAGGACCTCGTTGTGGGCTATTGCCGACTCCAAGAAACCGGTGAAGAAATCGGTGGCCGCTATCTCCCGAGCGCCGGCGGGACCAGTAACGACCAGCGTCCCGCCAAGGGCCAGCACCGCAGCCGGAAGATCGGACGCTGGGTCGGCATGGGCCAACGAACCACCGAGGGTGCCCCGATGCCGAACCGCCGGATCACCCACCTGCGATGCCACATGGGCCAGCAAGGGGCACGCTTCAGCCAGCTCGGCGGAATGCTCCAGAGCGCTGTGCGTGGTCAGAGCACCAATCGATACGGTGTCGCCACTCACCGAGACGCCGACAAGATCAGTAACGCGACCTATGTCGACTAAGACCGTCGGCGCAGCCAACCGGAGTCTCATAAGAGGGATAAGCGACTGCCCACCTGCCAACAATTTGGCCTCGTCGCCATACTCTCCGAGCGCGGCTATGGCTGCCTCCGCTGAATCAACTCGGAGGTAATCGACCACAGCCGGAATCACGACACACCTCCCTTGGCCACCTCGATAGCTCGTCGAACAGTCATGGGCGATGCTGGCATGGGCATGTCGGTAATGCCCATCGGCCGCAAGGCATCAACCACGGCATTGATGACCGCCGGAGTAGACGCGATGGTGCCTGCCTCGCCAATGCCCTTAACCCCCATCGGATTGGAGTCCGAAGGTGTAACCGTATGGTCCAACTTCATATAGGGCAGTTCAGCCGCCGACGGAACTAGGTAGTCAGCCAGATTGGCCGCACGAACTTGGCCGTCGGCATCGTATGCGGCGTCCTCCCAGAGGGCCTGGGCGATCCCCTGAACGATGCCGCCGTGAATTTGTCCCTCCACAATCAACGGATTGATCTGATTACCACAGTCATCGACGGCGGCATAGTCGATCAATTCGACGGCCCCGGTAGCTTCGTCCACTTCCACCACGGCGATATGGGTGCCAAAAGGAAATACGAAGTTTGTTGGGTCGAAGCTGACATGAGCCTGCAAGTTGGGCTCCATGCCATCCGGCAGGTCGTGCGCCGTGAAAGCACCGAAAGCCACGCCAGCGAGTGGCACCTCCTTGTCGGGACTTCCCTTCACGCTGAACGTGCCGTCCACGAAGTCCAAGTCGTCGGCATTGGCCTCCAGCATGTGCGCCGCGATGGCTCGGGCCTTCTCAATCACCCGCTCTGTTGCCTTCCAAATGGCTGTGCCACCCACCGCCAACGATCGTGATCCATAGGTATCCATGCCCTCTGGAACGATGGCCGTGTCTGAGTGCAGAACTTCAACATCGTCTGGGTCGATACCGAGCTGGTCTGCAACGATCATCGACCAACAGGTCTCGTGGCCTTGGCCGTGTGGTGTCGCACCCGTAACAACCTGAACCTTGCAAGTGGGCAAGATCCGAACTGTTGCTGCTTCCCAGCCACCCGCTCCGTATTTGAGCGCTCCGAGGGTCCGACTCGGTGCCAACCCACACATCTCAACGTAGGACGAGATGCCGACGCCCAGATGCGTGGTTGAACCGCTAGCCCGACGAGCAGCTTGTTCAGCCCGAAGACCGTCCCAATCGACCATCTCCTTAGCCCGATCAAGGGTCGGTTGGTAGTTTCCGGAGTCGAAGACCAGTCCCGCTGGCGAGTCGTAGGGAAACTTCTCAGTCGGAATGTAGTTACGAGAACGAATCTCGTCTGGTCCGACCCCGACAGCTTCCGCCAGAGCATCCATCGCGCGTTCGATGGCATAAGTGGCCTCTGGCCGCCCGGCTCCCCTATAGGCGTCAGTCGGTGTCAGGTTCGTAAAAACTCCCGTGCACTTGAAGGCGTAGGCCGGAACGTCATAAAGCCCGTGGTAAAGAAATGCACCAAGCAAAGGAACACCTGGGGTGATGATTTGCAGATAGGCACCCATGTCAGCCAGCAGCGTTGCTCTCACGGCCGTGAGATTCCCTTCGGCATCTGAAGCCAACTCGATGGTCTGGCGTTGAGCGCGTCCTTGAACCGTCGACGTTGCTGCTTCGGTGCGGCCCTCGGTCCAACGCACAGGCACCCCGTGACGCAAGGCGAGTGCCATGCAGATGACCTCTTCGGCGGAGACATCAAGTTTGCAGCCAAATCCGCCACCCACTGAGGGGGCGATGACGCGCACCTTCTGTTCGGGTACCCCCAGCGTGATTGCTGCCATCACCTTGAGGATGTGCGGGATCTGGGTTGCCGAGTAGATCGTGATGTCGCCGTTGTGCGGCGCGGGCACGGCGGCGACACCGCGCGGTTCCATTGGCGCTGGGATGAGGCGCTGGTGGACGTATGTCTCAGTGATGTGGTGCGCAGCATCGGCAAAGGCGGCCTCGACGGCTTCCGGATCGGGAACGAGTTCCCAGACGTACGAGACATTGGTACCGCAGTCCTCGTGGATGACGATCCGGTCCGCCTCAGAATCTTCCATGGTCACAACGGCCTCAAGTGGCTCGTATTCGACCACCACGCCCTCTAGCCCATCAGCAGCGGCGTAGCGAGACTCAGCAACTACAACGGCCACTATGTCACCCGCGTAGTTGGCCTTGCCGACGGCAATTGGTAAGTGGGCCGGGTTCTTCATGTCGTCGGTGACCGGCCAAGCGCAGGGAAGCGGAGCCTCCCAGGTATCGGCTAGATCTTCACCGGTATAGACAGCGACCACACCATCGATAGAGAGCGCCGCACTGGCATCGATGGAAGCGATGCGAGCATGGGCATGGGGGCTGCGCACGCAGGCAATCCATTGCGCTCCGGGCAGGACCAGGTCGTCGACGAATTTCGCTTCACCGGTCAATAGGGCAGGGTCCTCCTTCCGAAGGCGGGCCTCACCAACAACTCCTCCGTTGAACGGACTCGTGGCATCAAGTGTGTCGGTCATATCGCTCCTCCCACTCACTCAACCGCTGCCAGGACAGCCTTGACGATGTTCTGGTAACCAGTGCAGCGACAAAGGTTTCCCTCCAGACCCTCTCGAACCCCGTCAGCGTCCAGGGCGTCGTACTCCTCAACGAGGGATACAGCGGCCATCACCATGCCGGGTGTGCAGTACCCGCACTGCAGGCCATGGCACTCGTGGAAGGCCTTTTGCATCGGATGAAGGCCGTCGTCGCCAGCCAACCCCTCGATCGTGGTCACATCAGCCCCATCAACTTGGACAGCCAGCAGCGTGCAGGACTTGGCCGATCGGCCGTCGACGTGCACAGTGCAAGCCCCGCAGGAACTTGTGTCGCACCCTATGTTGGTTCCGGTCAGGCCCAAGTCGTCACGCAGAAAGTGCGCGAGCAAGGTCCGTGGTTCAACGTCAGCCGAACACACAGACCCGTTGATAGTGACGGAGACCTCCATTACCGACCCCCTTGTCGGTCAGTGGACGGGCCGCCGCCCCGCCATCGAGGCGCTCCCCGGAACCCATCCGTAACGACGATCGTTGCGCGTATCGAACTGGACCGCAAGTGCAATGCCGTGTGGGGTGTTCAGACAGAGAGCAAATAGGCGACGAGGGCCTCGGGGGGCGGATTGGTGACTACCCGGCCATCGGGCAATACCACCGTCGGGACCGTCTCGGCGCCACCGTTCACCGACCGAACAAAGGCCGCTGCTTCCTGGTCCTCCCAGATATCGCGCATCTCAACCTGTATTCCGGCCTCGTCGAGCACAGCCAGCAAACGGGAGCAGAAACCGCACATCCGGCGCCAGTAGACGATCGAGCGCTCAGGTGAGTAATCGGTCGGGCTTTCGATCAACGGGAAGTCTCCGGCGAGAGAACTGCGACGAGAGCCGCTGTTATTCGGGCACACAGTGGGTCACGGTTACTGGCTCCGAGCAGGACCGGGTTGTTGACACCCTGACCTACGACCAGCAGAAGGTCGGCGAACTCGTCGGGGCTGCCTGTTGCGATTCGACCGGCAGCTTGTGCGAGTTCGATGAATCGCCGGTTTGCAGCTCGCGCAACGGCCTCATGATGCCGGTAGGTATCGCGGATAGCACGACTCTCCGACAGACGAGCTAAAGCCGCACGAAAGACAAGAGCCTCGTCAGTGAAGACCTCAGCCAGTCGGTCCACCATCGTTCGCATAGTGACTTCTAGTCCGTGGTCAAGTAGATGGTCCGCAGTCAGCGGTCCGCTATAGGCCTCCGCCACCCGATGTAAGGCGCTGTCAAAGGCGGTCGCCAACAGCCCATCGCGCCCACCAGGGAAGCGGTTGTAGATGGTGGCAACACTTACCCCGGCATCGGCAGCCACCTGTTCGGCGGTGAAGGAACCGTCAGTCCGCAGCCGGCCGAGTGCTGCCTCTACAAGGACGGCTCGGGTTCGCATAGAGCGCCCGGCCTCCAGACGTTCGGCGGTAACAACCTCACCCATACAATTAATCTAGGATACTTCTAATATTAATTGACGATTTTAGAAGGTTATTCTAGATTTTTTGACCCATGGCCACTATCTCTGCCGCCGACCTCATTCCCGCTGCACGTTCCCTCGGTCCATCGCTAGCTGAACGCAGCGAACGAATCGAGGCCACCCGCACATTGCCCGAAGATGTAGTAGCCGACCTCCGCGCCAGTGGCCTGTTCCGACTCCTTACCCCCAAGACGCTGGGTGGGCCCGAAGCCGATGTGGCCACCGCCGCCAACGTCATCGCCGAAGTGGCTCGTTACGACGGCGCAGCCGCTTGGTGCGTCATGATCGCTGGCACCACAACACTGCAAGCCGGCTTCCTCCCCGAGGACGTAGCTCGCCTCGTCTTTGGGTCCCCTGACTCCTGCGCCGGCGGATACGCAGCGCCGGTAGGTCGGGCAATCCCAGTCGAAGGTGGGCTACGAATCAACGGCACTTGGGCCTGGGGCTCCGGCACTCAGCACTGCACATGGATCGGCGGTGGCACCCGAATCGTCGACGACGAGGGCAAGACCACCCGCCGCAGCGACGGCCTTTACGCCCCTTTCGTCTTCTTCGACCGTGAGGATGTTGAACACCTCGACACCTGGCATGTCACAGGACTGTCGGGCAGTGGCTCAGGCGACTACCGGGTCAAAGACGCCTTTGTTCCCGAGGGCCGATGGCTTCAAATGATGGATGCCACCCCCCGAATCGATGGCCCGACCTGGCGCTTTCCCTTCTACGGGATGCTGGCCATCGGCATCGCCGCAGTTTCCATCGGTCTACTGGACGGGGCTGTTGAGCGTTTTGCAGAGTTGGCAGCAATCAAAAAGCCTGAGGGCTCCGGCCGCACTCTGGCTGAAAGAGCTTCAGCCCAGACAGTGCTGTCGACCTCCGAAGCCACCGCCCGCTCCGCTCGAGCTTTTCTCCACGACGCCATCGGCGCTGCTTGGCTCACCGCCGAGGCCGGCACACCACTAACCACCTCACACCGTCGCAGCCTCCGCCTGGCAGCCTGCGACGCTTCCCAACGATGCGCCGAGGCACTGGTCGCGCTGGGGAGAGAGGCCGGTGGCACTGCGGTCTATCTCGGCGAGCCACTCCAGCGGATGGTCCGTGACGGTCAGGTAGCCGCCACACATGCCATGGTGGCCCCCCGTATCCATGAACTCACCGGCCGACTCCACCTCGGCCTTGAGACCGACACCACTCTCCTATAGGGCCCATAGACCTTCGGCTGCAACACCCGCACTTCCCATGGACTTCTCCCTCCCACCCGAAGACGACCCTCGTCGCCTTGAGATCCGGGCATGGATTGCTGACCATCCCGCGCCGACCCGATCAGAACTGGCCGTCGACGGGTTTGTCGCCCCCCATTGGCCGGAACCGTGGGGCCGCAGCGCCGACGCCGTCACCCAACTGCTCATCGACCAGGAATTCACAGCAGCTGGGATTGAGCTTCCTGATCCCTCAATCGGGGTGGGGTGGGCTGGGCCGACCATTCTGGCCGGCGGCGACGAAGCACAGATCCGGCGCTTCCTGCCACCGATGCTCGATGGCTCTGAAGACTGGTGTCAGCTGTTTAGCGAACCCGAAGCCGGCTCGGACCTGGCCTCGCTACGGACTAGGGCCGTGCGCGATGGCGACGAGTACGTGGTCAACGGCTCCAAGATCTGGTCCACCCGGGCAGACTGCACCGACTGGGGGATCCTCCTGGTCCGCACCGCCGACGATGGTGCCCCACAGAAGGGAATCACCTATCTACTCCTTGACATGGCAACACCCGGCATTGAAGTCCGTCCCATCCACGAAATGACCGGGGGTCGTCACTTCAATGAGACCTTCTTCACTGATGTTCGGGTCCCGATAACGAACCGGGTCGGTGAGGAGAACGAGGGATGGCGTCTGGCCAAGGTGACGCTGGCCAACGAACGAGTCTCGCTGTCCGAGGGTGGCGTGCTCTGGGGCCTAGGCCCTGACAACGTCAAAGTGTTGGAAAAAATTCGAATGGCTGGCTGCAAGGATCCGCTACTACGCCAACGGACCGCTGGCCTATACACCGAAATGGTGGTGCTCCGTCTCCTGAACCAACGGATCATGAGTACTCAAGTATCCGGTGGCGACCCCGGGCCGTTGTCCTCAATTCGCAAAGCCATCAGCGATGAACACGGCCAAAAGGCTATGGCCCTGATCAAGGATCTCGAGGGGACCTCCACTCTGCTTGACGGCCATTTCCCCTATTACGAGGAGGGTGACGTCTGGGCATGGGGCCACTACTTCTCGCGGGCACTGACCATCGGTGGTGGCACCAGCGAGGTCCAACGAAACATCATCGGAGAACGGCTATTAGGGCTCCCTCGAGAGCCCCGGCCCTAACACCGGCTACCGCACCGGCGGCTGCCAGACCCGACCAACAGGAGGTACCACCATGGAGGAAAAGGACTTCGAATACCTTCGATTCGATCGAGACGACGATGTTCTCGTGGTGACCGTAGACAAACCCGAGGACGACCTCAACAAGGTGGATGCCCAGATGCACCATGAGTTGGCCGGCCTTTTTAAGTTACTCCGAGAAGAACGCGAGGCCCGAGCAGTCCTCTTAGCCGGCACCGAGAAAGCGTTCACCGCCGGCGGCGACTTCGGTTGGTTTCCCGAGTTCGCCAAGCCGGGCTACGCGGCCAAGATCCGCCTCGACGGTAAGTCCATCGTCTGGAACATGCTCGACGTGCACCTTCCCGTGGTGTGCGCGGTAACCGGCCACGCGATGGGCCTTGGGGCCAGCATCGCACTACTAGCCGACATCACCGTCATGTCGGAGACGGCCCGCCTCGGCGACCCACACGTCAAAGTCGGCATTGTGGCCGGCGACGGCGGGACCGTGGCATGGCCGCTGGCTATCGGCCCTCAGTTGGCTAAGCGGTACCTGCTAACCGGGGACCCTGTAACGGCAACTGACGCCGAACGCATGGGCCTAATCGTCGAGGCGACACCCGACCCGGAAGCCTGTGTCGCAACTGGCCTAGCCTGGGCTAAACGCCTCGCCGCTGGCGCTCCACAGGCCGTGCAATTCACCAAGCAGGCCGTCAACACGTGGATCAAGCAAACCTGCGGGCCAGCGTTCGACCTATCCACGGCACTGGAGACTGTCACGTTCGCCTCAGAGGATTTTCACGAGGCCCTAGCAGCGCTAGCCGAGAAGCGAGAACCCCGATTTACGGGGAAATAGCCCAGTGAATCGCTTGCGAGAACAAGAAGATAAAGAACACACGAGAAGAGAAAAGGAGGAACTCCAATGATCTACGAGGTCGGCGGAGATCGCGGTAACGGGATTGGATTGCTGGACGGCCTGATGACCAGTCGTGCCATGCGCCGCTACAGCAACGATCCAGTCGCCGAAGATGACATCTGGACTTGCTTACGGGCCGCCGTTCAAGCCCCGAGCGGCGGCAACATCCAGCCATACCAATTCGTGATTGTGCGGGACCCTGATCTAAAGCAGGGACTAGCCGATATCTACCGGCGGGGTTGGGCCCGCTACGAGCCAGCTATCGCCCCCACCGAGTTCCCCAACGATGGCGTCCGTGAGGGGTGGGAACGCAATAACCGAGCCACCGTCCACCTAGCCGAGAACCTAGAGCACGTTCCAGTACTCGTTCTCCTGCTCATGCCATCGATATCGATGACAATCCACGACGACGAGGGTCCCATGCCGGTCGGGCCGACCCACGCCTCCGTTTATCCGGCTATCCAGAACTTCATGCTGGCCGCCCGGTCACTCGGATTAGGCACGGCGATGACCACGCTGCACCGCATCTACGAGGACGACGTACGCGATCTAGTCGGAATCCCCGACCGCTATGAGGTTCTCGCTATGTTGCCCCTAGGTCATCCAACCGGGAAGTGGGGCGTGGCCCCCCGACACCGAAGCGCCGAAAAGATCACCTCTTGGGATCGGTTCGGTGAAAAACGCAACCCGTGACCACTGATTCGGAACGGCAGCTCCGTATCGGGTTGTCTATCCCACCAGCCGGCTTCACCTCCCACGATGAGGCCGCCGCCTACGTCCATGGGGCGGCCGACGCCGGCCTCGACCACCTAGTTTCGGCCGACCACATCGCCTTCTTCGATGGTCGCGGCAAGGACGGCCTGATGACCGTGTCATGGTTGGCCGGCCTGCATCCCACCATTGAGGTGTACGTAGGTGTGTACCTACTGGCACTCCGCCATCCGGTAGCCGTCGCCCGACAGGTCGCGACTCTTGCTGAACACGCTCCGGGACGCCTCACCCTTGGTATCGGCGTAGGCGGCGAGGACCGCCATGAGATGGAGGTGGTAGGCGTCGACCCGACCACTAGAGGCCGTCGAACCGACGAAGCCCTCGAAGTCCTCCGACCGTTGCTCATCGGTGAGTTGGTAGACCACCATGGCGACTTCTACGACGCCCCCCAGGTGTCAATTCGCCCAATCCCCTCTCCGCCGGTACCAATCACGGTCGGTGGAAGATCAAACGCCGCTGTGGAAAGAGCCGGTCGTCAAGGGGACGGATGGCTAGCGTCATGGTGCTCACCTCGACGATTCACTGAAGGGGTAGCTCTCGCCGAACTGACGGCTGTCGAGGCGGGCCGCACCGACGTAACATGGCGTCACGGCTATCAGGTCTGGGTCGGCCTTGGCGACAGCCCTACCGAGGGTTCAGCACTCCTCTCACCCGCCATGGAGCGCTTCTATGGGGTGCCCTATTCGGCCTTCGAGAGGTACTCCCCGGTCGGCACCCCAGCCGACATCGCCGAGTGGCTCCGGCCCTTCGTCCAAGCGGGTGCGCTGGACTTCAATTTGGCCGCCGTAGCCGGCTCCGACGAAGAACGGATCGCTGGCGTCGCCGAACTCCGAGACCTCCTCGACTGACTGCCGGCAACCTCAGCCCAACGGGGCGGGTTCGCCCGGGGCAGGCATTGACTCCTCGGGACCGACCATGGTCACCTGGTCATCGGCCTCTAGAACTAGGTCATCATCGACCGGCACGACCACACCGAACCTAGTCACCGCCGCCACCTCTGCCTCCTCCGGAAGTCCCAGGTCACCGATGCGACGACCTATCAACCCTGCGTCGAGGCCCTCAGGAAGTAATGCGTACTGCCGAACCGTCCGACCGGGAAGAAGAGATGTCTTTACCTCCTCTTCTGTGGTCGCCTGTCCACAGGCGCGAGCACCCGAATGAAGAAAGCCAGCCAATTCGCCAGCGAGACGAAGCGACCGGCCGGGATCGTCGGTCGTCCCGGCCAGAAAGAAGAGTGCGTTGACCAGCTCCCCAGAACCACCCCACGCCGCCGGAATGCGGATCCCCGACGTAGCCCTCACGATCACCAACTGGTCACCGTCCAGCACGTCAAAAAGGGCCACCGGAGTGGCTGTCGGATGGTCATCGGATGGCTGGATCCATAGTGATCCGGTCTCTAGGAACCGCTCCGTTACCTCCTCAGTGGGCACCCCGATGCGGTCCGACAAGACCGTCGAGGCCCGATCGGCCGCTTCTCCGATGTCAGTCCCTTTCGGGATCGACAACACCACGGCCCGGGCAATCAGACCTGCATAGTCGTCCCGGTCACGCAGGCCGTGACCGGCCATGGCCGCGCTGATCTCCCGAGCTAGCGAGTCATCGGCCTCGCGCCCCCACCGACGAAAGACGTGGCGTATGGCCCCCGCTCGATCGGTCCGCGGCGTGGCATACAGGTGGTGCCATGTCCAACCCACAGCGGTTACCGCGGCAACAAATAGCAGTGGAGTAAAGCCAAGTCGCAAAATCAGATAGCCCGATATGCCAATCCCAGCCAACTGCATCCAAGGGTAGAGAGGCGACCGAAACGACGGTGCATACGAAGGGATCTCCGAGGCCCGCAACACAAGCACGGCCAAGTTCACCAAGCCGAGGGTGAGTAGTACGAAAGCACTGGCCAACTTGGCGATGGCCTCGGCATCGAGTGCAACGACCACCACGGCAATGGCCGCGCCGGTAGCCACCACGCCCACCACCGGAGTGCCAGATCGACTCAGACCGCCGGCCTTTGATGGAAGCAAACCATCACGGGCCATGGCCATCGGGTAGCGAGCGGCGGCCAGGATCCCAGCATTGACCGCCGAAGAAAACGCAGCCAGCGCAGCAACCACGACCAGCCATACCCCGACCCTCGGTAGCACGGCCTCGGCTGCTGTATGGATGGGCGCTAAGTCGCCGTGCAGAACGTCGACCGGCACCACGGCGACCGTTACCAACACGCCAAGTGTGTAGAGCGCTGTAGCAGTAGCCAACGAAAGCGCCATGCCCAGTGGGATCCGATGGCTAGGGTCCTCAACCTCCTCAGCGGCGCTGGCCACCTTGGTTAGACCTCCGTAGGACACAAAGACCAAACCCACTACTGCAAAGACGCCAGACCCTCCTGTGGTGAAAAAGGGATCGAGATTGGAGCCGTCGAATCCCCGGTCGACGGTCTCCCATAGTCCGTCCACTATGAACCAACCCATAATCGATACCACCACGACAACCAGACTGAGTTGGACCGAGGCGCTGGCCTTGGAACCAAGCACATTCACGGTGGTGAACAGGGCAATCAGGACAAGCGCTAACGCGGTGGCATCGACGTCAACAATCAGGACTAGATAGGCGCTCATGCCAACCATGGCAAATGCATCTTTGAGCACTAGTGACAACCAAGTCCCGAAGCCGGCTACTGTGCCGACCGCCGGACCAAGGGCCCGCTCCAAGAAGTAGTAGGCGCCGCCAGCCTTAGGCAGAGCGGTGGCCAACTCGGACACGCTGAGCATGGCCGGAACGGCCATGCAACCGGCAAGCAGGTACGCCAGCACAGCCGCCGGGCCGGCCTTCGAGACCGCCAAGCTGGGCAAAAGGAATAGGCCGGAAGACAGCATCGCTCCTGTGGACAACGCGAAGACGTGGCGGAGCCCTAGTGAGCGAGTGAGCCTTCCGCCATCGCTCTTTTCCATGGCGAAACCCTAGGTGGTCGAAACGTCCAAGAAGCCCAGCTAGGTCAAATGTGATCTCCCAACTACTCATTTCCACCAAATGCAGGATCTTCCACATGGATGCCTCGCAGCACGGTCCCATGTCTCATCGCCTCAGTGGCCAGTCGGTCACAACCACCTAGCACGGCAGCCTCCAATGTCAATGCGTCCCGGAGGCCTAGCTCCTCCTCTTCGGCAGTGTCCGCTGCAGCAAGCACCAACGATGCGTCCGCCGATACGACAGTGAGTTCAGACAACTCTGTCAGTGCCCGTCGGACAGCTACCGGTGCTAGTGGTCGTGCCAGCCGCACCATCACTGTCTCCGCGAATTCGGCCAACACAGGACCCGAGACCACTAGCGCTGGACCATTCAGGTCACCTACTAGGGCGCGGGCAGCGGCCTGTCTCACCGGCTCATCGTCATCGAAAAGGCGAACCAGAACCGAGGCATCAACAAAGGTGCGACCAGGCACTAGCCGGAACTCTCTTGGTAAAGGAGGCGACCCCCGGATCCGGCAGCCGACGACACTGACAAGGCGACGAGACGACGGCGCGCCGCTGCCACTCGATCGGCGGCCGAGAAGGAGGTAAGGAGCTCACGGACGAGGGCGTTAACCGAGGTCCCCTCCTCGGCTGCTCGGATTCTGGCTCTTCGAAGAAGGTCGTCATCCACGGCAAGCGTTAGGTTTGCCATGTGTTATGTGTAGCACAGTTCCCGTGTTGCACATATTTCTTCCCGTGAATCCAATCCCTATCGAGGTAGCAACCCTTCAGGAGCCTCTCCGAATCCGCCTCGCCATCACGGCCATGAAGGATCCGCTCGTTGTCAAAGACCATGCATTGTCCGGGATTCAGGACAAAGCGGTACTCCAGTTCAGGTCGATGCAAAAGGCGGGCAAAAGCACGGTATGCCTGGTAGAAATCCGCCATTTCGTCAAAAGGCAGGTCGAAAGGCTCCACCGAGCGGTTGTTGTAGCGGATCGCCCGGATTGAACCATCCGCTGGGCCACCATCCTCGACCTCAATGACGGGTACTCGGTTCCATAATTCGAATCCCCCACCTCGCCATCGGAAAGGCACGCTTCGCGATGTCAAGAGGGCGAAGGCCGTCGGATCTTCGGAACGAAAAACCTCGGCGGCCTGGAACCCGTCGAGTAGCACCGTCACCCCGCCGGTCTCACTGGCCACCAGACAGTGGAGAAGTTGGTAGCCGGGCACCGGGCGCCGGTATGGGTTGTCGGTGTGGACGTTGAGGGCATTCGGTGTAAAGGCAAGGTTGGTCGGCGCTACCTCAGCCCGGACCAGGAAGACTTCGCCGTAATTGGTCTCCCGCGCTGGACCCCAGAGGTTCGCCACGTCAACTACGCCAGGACCCTCATTACCACCGGCAGCCAGTCCGTCCACAATGGCCACGCCATCACGCACCAGTGCTTTAGAGGTCTCGGCCAGCGAGGAAGTCTTCGCTCTGTCTGGCCACATCAGTCGATGGATGGATAAGTCGTGCGCCAACCAAGGCACCGCTCCAACGAATCCACTAGTTACCGGTCTGTCATAACGGTGGGTCTCCAGCCAGTCCGACTCGTAGATGCTGCTGAACCGGTCAGGTTCAAAAGTCACGTATAGACGGCCGTCCACCACCTCGGCCGACGCCACCTCAACCCGATCGGGGAGTTTGGTCACGTCGAAAAGGCGCTGGCCGCTTCCGGTATGACGAGACTCGTGACCACTGGCGTTGTCTCGCAACCACAACGCGTGGAACCGAGCAGGACCATTTGCCAGTTCGACAGTCACCACGTCAGGCGACACTTCGACCAACCTCAAGGTGACCCCGCACTCATGGTTTGGACACCTCTCGGCCAACGCGGCGTAACGCCGGGTCCTTCAGAAGGGGGAGCCAGAAATCAATTGGAGGAATGTCGAGTCCCACCACTTTCCCACTGTCATCCCAGCCCCTTAACTTAAGCGCGTCCTCAGCGAACGGCTCGGCTCTGAAGGCGGCAGCCTCGTCGACTGACATCGGGCCGCCTTGGAGGCGCAGCGTTCCGATTGACGCTGGGCTGAGCTCGGCCTCATAAGCAGAATCAACGTGACACCGATATCGCTTGGCAGACACATGTAAGCGCACTGGTTCGCTCACTTCGTCCACGAACCGCTCGGCTAACCAAGCTCCGCCAGTCTCACCATGGGCTGTGACCCCGAACTCGGAGTCTTGCTCACCGAGAAAGTGTCCAAGATCATGAAGGAGGGCAGCCAACACCAGACTGTTTGACGCGCCGGCAGCCTGAGCCAGCGCTGCGGCTTGTCGGGCATGCTGCTCCATGGTCACCCGCTCGGAGTACTTGGCGTGGCCGCGTTCTGCAAAGAACCCCAGAATCTCGTAGACGACCGAGTCAACGGACGTTTGCTCTTCCACTGCCGCATCCTGCCCGCTAGGGAGCCCGGCCACCAGCACGAATAGGTTCGGTCCAACACCCCGGCAAACCAATCGGAGATTTCCCATGGCAGTCGGCCCCGGCCTTCACATCGATGACCCGATCGACCCTTCGCTCGACCTGCGCATGTCGGACGATGCTCGACCTCTCTATGACCAGGTGAAGACCTTCATCTTCGACGAGGTGGAACCAGTCACCCCCGAGTACCACCGTCTAGGAACTGAACGCACCGAGCACTGGGGTTACCACCCCGGGCAATTGGAAATCCTAGAGGACCTCAAATTGAGCGCACGGGCCGCCGGCCTGTGGAACTTCTTTTTACCCGATGCTGAAACCGGCGAGGGTCTCTCAAACCTCGACTACGCCTACATCGCTGCGGAACTAGGTAAGAATCCCATCGCATCTGAAAGTCTCAATTGCTCGGCCCCCGATACCGGAAACATGGAAGTTCTGGAGCGTGTCGGGACACCGGAGCAAAAGAAGCAGTGGTTGGAGCCACTGCTCAACGGCGAGATTCGTTCGGCATACGCCATGACCGAACCCGACCTAGCTTCATCGGATGCCAAGAACATCGCCTGTCAGGCCGTGCTGGACGGTGACGAGTGGGTCATAAACGGCACCAAGTACTACATCTCCGGAGCTGGCGACCCCCGTTGCAAGGTGATGATCACCATGGTGCAAACCAGTCCCGAAGGACCGCCGCATCGCCGCCAATCCCAAATACTCGTACCTATCGACACTCCAGGCGTCACCATTGACCACCCGATGCAGGTATTCGGTGATGACGACGCCCCTCACGGCCACATGCACATCACGTTCGACGACGCCCGCGTACCCGCATCGAACATGCTCCTCGGCGAGGGCCGGGGCTTTGAAATCTCTCAACTGCGGCTTGGCCCCGGTCGGATCCACCACTGCATGCGCTCCATCGGAGCCGCCGAGCGAGCCATCGAGTTGATGTGCCGCCGCGGTCTCAACCGGGAGGCCTTCGGCAAGACCATCTCCCACCTTGGCAAGAATATGGAGGTGGTATCACGGGCCCGGATCGACATCGAGTCGATGCGTCTGATGGTCCTGCGCGCTGCCAAGGCCATGGACACCATGGGCAACGCCGAAGCCCGGGTATGGATCAGTGCGGTGAAGGCCTTGGTGCCTGAGAAGGTCTGCCAGATCATCGACGCTGCCATCCAGATCCACGGCGCCACCGGCGTCTCTCAGTGGACACCGTTGACTCGGATGTACACCCAGCAGCGAACCCTGCGTCTGGCTGACGGCCCAGATGAGGTCCACCACTTCGTAGTGTCGCGCTTCGAATTGAACCGCTATCAAGACGGACCGGGACCTGTGCCGATGCTGGACAACACCGGCCCTCTCTTTGACGGCCGCTAGGAACTGGACGGTTCAGCTACACCGCCAGCGAAAGGACTATCGCCCCCGTGAGCAACGATCCACGTGCCCCCAAGCCCGCCACTGTCCACACTCGGGGCGATCTTGAGGCGTTCGCCGCCACGCTGCCACCCGACGATGGCACCGATGCCACTGACGTAGCCCGCGGCTTCATCGCCACGAGGGTCGATCCGGTGATCGAAAAGATCACCCCAAACCCCTGGCTTCCCATCAGTTGGGACTTGTCACAGTCGGACTTCGTCCATGGGCCTTGCCCCGACACAGTCAACCCGTCACTCTGGCGCCAAGCTGGCTTCAACGCTCGACACGGTCTCTACGAGGTGACCGACGGCTTCTATCAGGTTCGCGGGTTCGACACCTCGTCGGTTACCTTCATACGTGGCAACGAGGGCTGGGTGGTCATCGATCCGCTGACCACCACCGAAACGGCACGGGCCGCCTTCGAGTTGGTCACCGAGCACCTCGGCGAGCGTCCAGTCAGCGCTGTGATCTACACACACTCCCACGTCGATCACTTCGGGGGAATCCTCGGCGTGGTCGACCCAGCCCGTGTCGAAGCTGGCGAAATCCCCATCGTGGCACCAGAAGGCTTCTTGCGCGAAGCAGTAGCGGAGAACCTGCTGGCCGGCCCGGCCATGGGCCGCCGGGCCATGTACCAGTTCGGGATGCTCCTGAACTGGGGTGAACACGGTCACGTCGACCAGGGACTAGGCAAGGGAATCCCCACTGGTGCCTCGGCACTGATTCCACCGACCATCGAGGTCACTGAAACCGGCCAAGAGTTGGTGCTGGATGGAATCCGAATGGAGTTCCAGCTCACACCGGAGTCCGAAGCTCCGGCCGAGATGCACTTCTACTTCCCCGACCACCGCGCGCTGTGCATGGCCGAGAACTGCACCGGCACCATGCACAATGTGCTTACGCTCCGGGGAGCACTGGTCCGCGACTCGCTCCTTTGGAGCCGCTACATCGACGAAGCACTCGACCGTTGGGGTGACGCGTCCGATGTCGTTTTCGCCAGCCACGGATGGCCCCACTGGGGCCATGAAGCTGTCCGCGGCTACCTCACCCGTCAGCGTGACCTGTACCGGTGGCTGCACGACCAGTCAATGCGGCTCATCAACCTCGGGTACACCCCGAACGAGATCTCGGCCCGGATCGACCTGCCACCTGGTCTTTGGGAGGACTACCTCTGCCACGGTTACTACGGAACAGTCAGCCATAACGTACGGGCCGTATATCAGCGATATCTCGGCTTCTACGACGGACACCCATCGAGCCTCGACCCCTATGAACCGGTCGAGGCCGGGCGGCGGTACGTGGACTTCATGGGTGGCATGGAAGCCCTGCTGGCCAGAGCCCGGAAGTCCTACGAGGCCGGTGACCACAGGTGGGTGGCCGAGGTACTACGCCACGCGGTGTTCGCCGACCCGAACTGCGAAGAAGCCCGTTTACTGCAGGCTGACGCCTTCGAACAACTTGGCTACCGGGCCGAGGCCGGGCCTTGGCGCGACGTGTACCTGTCGGGCGCTCAGGAACTCCGCCACGGGTCGATCACAGTCCATTCGGTGAGTCGTCCGCGACCCGAGTTGGTGAGCGGCATGGACCTCCAACAAACCTTCGACCTGCTGGCCGCCGCCCTGGACGGCATGGCAGCGGCAGCCATCGGCCCGCTAGTCGTGAACTGGCACGCCGGAACCGAAATAGTGCGACTAGAGCTGTCTAACGGCACTATGCACTCGACACCGGGCGTCGCTCACCCCAACCCAGACGCGGTGGTATATGGCGAACGCCAAGGCCTGAGCCAAATGATCTCCGAGGGAGCCAGCATGGCTGACCTGCTTGATGAGGGAACCATCACCGCCGAGGGCGACGTGGACCGTCTTCGAGAGCTCTTCGCCTGCGTGACCGAGTTTCCCCGGTTCTACAACATCATCGAGCCCTAGGGTCTCGACCAGCCTAGGGATTCCGCTACTCCAGATGGGCCCTGATCTCCCTGCCGTGCTGATCATTGGTCGGGGGACGGAGGCGCACGGAAGGTGGCGTGGCCGACATGCGGATGGGCGAGCGCACTGACCGGAACGGCTCCGTTCGCCCTCCGGTGGAACCACCGTCGTCCAACACGTCAACCGGTTCAAGCCCCAGCGCCTCGGCGTCCCAAAACGCCTGACGGACAGTATTGATGGGACCGACCGGGATGCCGGCGGCCCGGAGTCTGAACAGCCAGACCTCTGTGGTGTCGCCAGCCAAGACCTCTTCGATCTCGGCCTCCAGTTCGTCAACATGGGCCATCCGCGCTGCGTTGTCAGCGAACCGCCCGTCAGTCCGCCAGTCCTGCCGGCCGAGCGCCGCACAGAGCTTCTCCCACAGAGCAGGACTGGCCGCAGCAATGGCCAATACCCCATCACCAGTGCGATACGGCTGGTAAGGAGCGATCGACGGATGGCGGTTGCCCTGACGACCGGGGTCAGTGTCGGCCAACACGTGTCCCGACCCCACGTTGAGTAGACCAGCCAGTGCCGATGCCATGAGGGAGACCTCCACGTGCTGTCCCACCCCACTCTCTCGCCGCTCCTCCACAGCAGCAAGGATGGCGATAGCCGCGTAGAGGCCAGTCAGATTGTCGACCATGGCCGAGCCGACCTTTGTCGGTTCGCCGTCGGGACCACCAGTGATTGCCATCACCCCGCTCATGGCCTGGACCAAAAAGTCATACCCAGCCAGCGTGGCACCCTCACCCTCGCTACCAAAGCCAGTGATAGAGCAGGTGATGATCCTCGGCGCCTCGCTTGCCAGCGACTCACGGTCAAGGCCATACCGGGCCATGGTGCCGACCCGGAAATTATCTACCACCACATCGGCGCCTAGCGCGATCTGTCGGGCCAACTCCTGGTCGTCGGGATCACTGAGGTCTAGGGCGATGCTGCGCTTGTTGCGGTTTAGCCCGAGGTAGTAGGTGCTGGTCGCATCTTCGCCTTCTCCCCACCACGGTGGACCCCAGCTACGCGTGTCGTCGCCTAGGCCGGGTTTCTCGACCTTGACCACGTCGGCTCCGAGGTCGCCCAGGATCATCGTGGCGATGGGGCCGGCCAATACCCTGCTGAAGTCCGCGATCCGCAGGTGTGAGAGGGCACCGGAGGATCGATCGGGGCTGCCGGTCACGGGCGGGAGTCTCGCACCGACACCTCCCGCCGGCAACGACGTCCGCTGTAATGAGGCGAATACCTAACCAGGAGCATTTCTGATATTTCTTGACAGAATCGTGACGAGTCATCATCCTGCATCGATGCGTCTCTACGTCGAATCGCTGCAGGCAACCCACACCGTGGTGGACAAGCAGGACTTCACCCCGGCCACCGCCCTACTAGTCGGACTACACAGCGCTCTGAGCATCAGCAAAGTCCGCGCATGACTGGCGCCGTCGATCCCGAAAATACCGCCACCGAGCCTGAGTTCGGGAAGAGTCGCCGCGGCCGAGACGCCCGCATGACGGCCCGCAAACGCACCGTGGCACGCTGGCTGCCCGAGTTGGAACGCAACATCCCCTGGGTTGACCTTCTGACCACCGAACAGGTCCAATCTGTCCACGACGCCTCCATGACAATCATCGAGGAGGTGGGCATCGAGTTCCGCTGTGACGACGCCCTAGCACTATGGCGCGGGAGTGGTGCCCGAGTCGATGGTGTCCGGGTTCGAATCGACCGCGAGCACCTGATGAGTCTGATCGGCACCGCACCGTCGTCGTACACCATGGAAGCCCGTGACCCGGCCCACACAGTGACGGTCGGCGATGGGAAGACGATCTTCACTCCGTCCTACGGCGCCCCGTACGTGTTGGGACTGGACGGCGTCCGGCGACCGGCGAGTCTGGAGGACTTCCGCAACTTCACCCGGCTTAACCACCTCTCTCCGGCCTTACACATGTCGGGCGGCGTGGTGTGCGAACCGATGGATGTGCCCGTCCCCAAGCGACACCTACACATGATGGACGCCCTGCTCAGCCTGTCGTCAAAGCCATTCATGGGTGCCGTTACTTCAATGGAACGAGCCATCGACAGCCTCCACATGGCAGGGATTGTCTTCGGCCAAGACCACGTCCGCGACACCACGGTTATGACATGCCTAGCCAACGGCAATACGCCTCTGGTGTGGGACAAGACCATGTTGGACAGCGTCCGGGTGTTCGCTGCAGCCAATCAAGCCACTCTTTTCAGCCCATTCGTGCTCGGTGGGGCGTCCACCCCGGCGTCGACGGTGGGAGCCGTCATCCAAGTCAACATTGAGGCTCTGACCGGCGTTGCCTTCTCGCAGTTAGTCAGAACCGGCGCCCCCGCCCTCTACGGCCAGTGGGTATCCACCGTATCGATGAGGACTGGTGCACCGCAGGCCGGCACGCCGGAGATCTGCCATATGAACCTGCTGACCGCTCAGATGGCCCGCCACTACGGGCTGCCATCACGCTGCAGTGGATCGTGCACCAGCTCCAAACTGGTCGACGCCCAAGCCGGCTACGAAGCAGCCCGTAACATGTATGGGGTGCTCATGGCCGGCACGAACTTCGTGCTTTCGACTACCGGCTACCTAGAGAGCGCCATGTGCCAGAGCTACGCCAAGTGGGTCCTCGACAGCGAGCAACTGGAGATGATGTACCGCCTAGGTGGCGGCGTATCGTTCGAAGGCCTTGATGAGGTACTCGACACCATCCGTCAGGTCCCGCCGGGCGGCCATCACTTGGGTACTCCCCACACTCTGGCCAACTTCCAAACTGCCTTCTCGATGCCCGAGATGATGAACAGCGACAACTACGAGCAATGGCTCGCCGATGGAGCCATGTCCGCCGAGGAACGAGCAACCTCCAAGTGCCTAGAGCTACTCGAGACGTATGAGGAACCACGGTTGCCTGACGACGTGCGGACGGAACTCGACGAGTTCATTGCGCGCCGCGAACTAGAACTGCCTGACACTGTCACCTGAACCAAGGCCTATTAGAGCCGAATACCCGATTCCCGTTTGACCTGTCCCCGAGGAGGCCTTCACCATGAGCACAGCCAACAGCTCTGGCCACAACCTGCCCTTAATCCACGGCGTATGTGCCGCCATGAGCACTCCGTTTGACGACAGCGGTGAGGTACTGGACGAGGGGCGCCTCCGGAACCACATCGAGTCGCTGGTCGACGCCGGTGTGCATGGCCTCGTGCTAGCCGCAGGAACCGGTGAGTTCGCCTTCCTATCGGCAGAGGAGAAGGAGCAGATCTTTCGAATTGGCGTCGACCAAGTAGCTGGTCGAATTCCCGTCATCTGCCAAACGTCAGCCATCACCACCGTCGACGCAATCCAGAACTCCCGGGCCGCCGCCGACCTCGGCGCTAGTGCCGTGATGGTGCTGCCGCCCTACTTCGAGGGTCCGTTCGAACGAGGCGTGCTATACCACTACGAGAAGTTGGCTCGAGCAATCGACCTGCCAATCATTCTCTACAACATTCCGGTCAATAGTGGTTTCGACATCACCCCGGACATCTATCGGAAGCTCATCGCCATGGAGAACGTGGACTACATCAAGGACTCCACCGGCGACCTAATCCGCCTCCAACAATTGATAGGAATCGGCGGAAATATCCTGTCAGGCGCCGACCCGCTCGCCCCCTACGCCCTGATGTCAGGTGCCACAGGTTGGATCTGGGGAGCGGCAAACGTCATGCCCCATGAGTGCGTGTCCCTATGGGACCACGTGACCTCAGGCCGCCACGCCGATGCAATCGCTTTGTGGCGGCGAATGCTGCCCGCCAACCTCTACTTCTGGGACAACCCGCACGGCGCTGAATACAACTCGGCCGTCAAGACGGCTACCAACATGGTCGGCCGCCAGGTCGGACCGTGCCGACGCCCCGTCCTACCCATGACCCACCAAGGCCGCGTCGCTCTGCAGGCGGCACTTTCCATCTTGCCCACCAATCGGGTCGACCGCGACCGCCTCGTCTTTCGCGAATGGGATGACGAACGGGACTGGCTGGTCCGCATGACCGATAGGGCCGGCGTAGGCCGACCCCATGCCGAGGAGGCCGCTCAATGACAATCGACCTAGCCGACCCGGTGGCCCTTGCCGCCTCCATCCAGCCCCCAACTCGAGCCGTCATCGGCGGCCGCAGCATCGACGCGGCCTCCGGCCAAACGTTCGCCACCTTCAACCCAGCCACCGGCTCCGAATTGGCTCAGGTGGCTGAATGCGACGCCGAAGACGTCGACCGGGCTGTTGCGGCGGCCCGGGCCGCGTTTGAGGAGGGTCCGTGGAGCGGAATGGCTCCAACCGAGCGCAAACAACTCATCCTCCGATTCGCCTCCTTGGTAGAAGCCCACACCGACGAGTTGGCCGTCATCGAAACCCTCGAAGCGGGCAAGCCGATCAGCGATTGCTCCAGCATCGACATACCTGATCTAGTGGCCACCCTGCGTTGGCACGCCGAGGCGGCCGACAAGCTCTACGACCAACTCTCCCCTTCAGGCCCCGGCAAAGTGGGCATGGTGGTGCGCGAACCGATAGGCGTGGTGGGAGCGGTGCTGCCATGGAACTACCCACTAATGATGGCCGGCTGGAAGCTGGGACCGATCCTCGCTGCCGGCAACACCTGCGTGGTCAAGCCGGCCGAACAGACCTCAATGTCGACCATCCGGATCGCCGAACTCGCCATTGAGGCTGGCATCCCAGATGGTGTTTTCAATGTGGTCCCTGGCTTTGGCCCTACGGCTGGTGCGGCCATCGGCCTGCACGACGACGTGGACTGCGTGGCCTTCACCGGCTCGACCGAAGTGGGCCGCCACTTCTTGCGATACTCCGCTGACTCCAATCTCAAGGAGGTCCTTCTGGAGTGTGGCGGTAAGAGCCCGGTCATTGTTATGGCCGACGCCGACGACTTGGACGCAGCGGCTAGCGGAATCTGCGAGGGCATCTTCTGGAACGGCGGCCAGAACTGCAGTGCTAACTCCCGCTTGCTCGTCCAGCGCTCGATAGAAGAAGAGTTGATGCAGCGGATCGCTGAGCGAAGCCGTGACTGGGTAGTCGGCGATCCCCTAGTTCCCGAAACGACTATGGGGGCCATGATCGAGGAGGAGCATCTCGGCAAGGTAATGGGCCACATCGCCGACGCGCACGAGGCCGGTTCGACATGCGCCATCGGCGGCCACCGGGTTCGCGAAGAGAGTGGCGGCTGGTTCGTGGAACCCACCGTATTCACCAATGTTGACCCGTCCAGCCGACTCGCTCGCGAAGAGGTATTCGGACCGGTTCTGGCCGTGACCGTCTTCGACGCGCCCGAGGAGGCGATCCGTCTGGCCAACGACACCGACTACGGCCTAGCTGGCACTATCCACACCACTGACCTGCGCACCGCTCATCTGGCCACCAGGGCCATGCGCGCTGGGACGGTAGCTGTGAACTGCTACGGCGAGGGCGACATCACCACTCCGTTCGGCGGCTTCAAGCAGTCGGGCTTCGGAGGCCGAGATAAGTCCATCGCTGCCCATGAGCAGTACACAGAACTCAAGACGATCTGGATGGACTTGTCATAGTCCTGTGGGTGCCATCACGCTGCTGCCTTCCGCCCACCGTGACAACGGTTGGTATGAACTCCTCCCTGAGGAGCCGCTCGCCGCGCCGCTATCAGGCACAGTGGAGGCCGATGTAGTAGTGGTGGGCGCCGGCTTCACCGGCCTGGCCGCCGCCCGAAGGCTCGGCGAACTTCGACCTGACGCCCAGATCCGGCTAGTAGAAGCTGGCCGTATAGGCAACGGTGCTGCGGGACGATCTTCAGGTTTCGCTATTGACCACGCCCACAACGTCCGGTCTGAGGGATTCGCTAGCACCGAGGAGTTCGAGCGACAGCAAATTGAACTAAACCGGTCTGGGCTTGCCTACCTTGAGGAAGCGGTCAGCACCCACAACATTGACTGCGACTGGTCGTGGTCAGGCAAGACTCATGCGGCGTGCACTGTCCGAGGAGTCGCCGATCTGAAGCACTTTGCCAAGACCCTCGATCGAATCGACGAGCCCTACGAGGTCTTGGACAATGACGCAATGGCCGATCGTCTCGGTATCAACTACTACCGGCGCGGAGTCCATACACCTGGCACTGCGCTGATGCAACCTGCGGCGTTGTGTCGCGGCCTTGCAGGGAATATGCCCCCCAATGTGGTAGTCCACGAGGAATCACCCGTGACATGGATGGACGCTGGACCACCCCACGAACTGTGGACCGACGAAGGCACTGTGCGCACCCCAGAGGTTCTACTAGCAAACAATGGCTACCTGACTGGCTTCGGGTACTACCGCCGCCACCTGATCCCGGTCATCACCTGGGGCTCGATGACCCGACAACTGACTGACGACGAGGCCGCCACTATCGGTGGACCACTCACCTGGGGGGTGATCCCCTCTGCGCCATCGGGGACCACGGTGCGTCGTCTGCCCGACGATCGGATCCTGGTGCGGAACGTCTACTCCTACAGCCGCCACTCACTGGCCGGCGGGAGAAAACGTGATCGCGCTGGCCGCTCGCACCGCCGGGCCTTTGAGGCCCGCTTCCCGACATTGACCCACGTTTCTTTCGAATACACGTGGGGCGGACCTCTGAGCATGGCCCGAAACGGCGAACCAGTATTCGGCAAGCTGAAGGATGGGGTCTACGCCGCTTGCGTCCATAACGGGACCGGCCTCAGCCGCGGGACTATCTGCGGGAAACTGATTGCCGAGATGATGTGCGGAATGGACTCTGGATTGCTGGAGGCCATGATCGGTCGTGGTCGACCTAATCGGAACGCTCCAGATCCGATCCTTGGGTGGGGTGTCGACCTTTATGCCCAACGTTTGCGGCTTCGGTCAGGACGCGAGATGTGAACAATGGCCACCCATGAGGAGGGAGCCGATGAGCGAGGAGAACGAACCGGCCCGAGTCGCCCTAGTGACCGGGGCAACATCGGGCATCGGCCGGGCGTGCGCTCTGCGCCTATCCATCGAAGGCTTTACAGTGGTCGTCGGCGGCCGCAACGAGAGCCGAGCGGCTGCATTGGTCAATGAGATCACTGCCACGGGCGGGATCGCATCGACCGCTCTTGGCGACGTAAGCGACCCGACCTACGGAGCATCCGCAGTAACCAAAGCCGTGACTGATCACGGCCGGCTCGACGTACTTGTCAACGCAGCCGGGGTCATCACAAGAGCCGACGCCGAAGGGACCACCGACGCCGAGTGGCGCAGGGTCATGTCGACCAACGTGGACGGAGTGTTCTGGACTAGCCGAGCTTCAGTACCCGCCTTAAGGGCTGCCGGTGGCGGTGTGATCGTCAATATAAGTTCCACATGCGGTCTGGTCGGCAACGCTGGTCTGGTGGCCTACTGCGCTTCAAAAGGGGCGGTCTCCAACATGACCCGGGCCATGGCGCTGGACCACGCCGCAGAGGGAATCCGGATAAATGCCATCTGTCCCGGTGCCGTAGACACCGACATGCTTTACTCCGAACGCAGCGACTCGCTCGAAGAGGTACAGGCCATCAACCTGCCTGATATCCCGGAGGGACGCCTTCCCACTGGCGAGGAGATCGCCCACGTGGTGTCCTTCCTGGCCGACGACCGGTCTCGGCATCTCAACGGCGCCAACATAAGCGTCGACGGGGGATACACGGCCCAATGAACCGACCAGTAACCAGATCCAGAGATTCTGCCAACGGCCGAGCAGAAGGCCGGATCATTGTCGTAACCGGCGGCGCCAGAGGCATCGGCCAAGCCATCGTGAACCGGTTTGCCGCCGAGGGCGCAACCGTGATCATCGGCGACTTGGCCCACCCCGGGGACACGGACACTGACCTAAAAATGCACGGTTACGCCAAGTGGGTGCACTTGGACATCGCCGACGAGGACTCGGTATGGAAGTTCGCTGAGACGGTAGGGACCCAGCACGGAGGCGTAGACGTGCTGGTCAACAATGCTGGGATCATGAGCACCCAGTCGATCGTCGACGAGACGGTTTCCGATTGGGACCGGACCATGGCGGTCAACCTGCGAGGCCCATTTCTAATGACCAAGCACCTGCTGCCGCTTATGGAGGGCCGAGATGATCCGGCCATCATCAACATCGGTTCCATCGAGGGTCTGGGAGCCAACGCCCTACACGCCTCGTACGCAGCGTCCAAGGCTGGGCTCCACGGTCTCACCAGAGCACTGGCCGTTGACCTCGGACCAAAGGGGATTCGTTGTAACGCTGTGGCACCGGGCTGGATCGACTCCGACCTGAACCGTGGCTACATAGACAAACACCCGAACCGTGATCAGGCGATCACCGAACTGGCCTCGCTACACCCGGTGGGTCGCATCGGCGATCCAACCGACGTGGCAGCTACCGTGCTTTGGCTATCCACCACGGACGCGGGATTCGTAACTGGTCAGGTTGTCACCGTGGACGGTGGCCGGATGACCCGCCTATCGCTCCCTACCTCGCTTGCCGACGACTGAAAACCACGTTCAGCCGGCGGCCAGGTCGGGGTTACGCCAGACGATAAGCACGGCGTTGTTACCCACTGCCGGGTCATTCATGTAGTCGGGAATGGCACAAACGGCCTCGAAGCCATTTTCGATCTGGAAACTCAGTGTCGGGTCGTATAGATGACCAGCCCGTACCTGCTCGACATATTCGTCGGGCGAAAGGTCATCTATGTGGTCCTTGTAGCCAGGGATAACGCCGCCGGCGACGATGCCCTTCTTGCCAAATCGTCGGACCACCTCCTTGCGGAGGAGGTAAAGCTGGTGGCCGATGCCGAGACGGCGATAGGCCGGATCTACAGCAATGGTCACGCCGTAGTACCAGTCGGCATCGGCGCGGTGGTTGCCACAGGAATGTTCACCGACTAGATCGTCCAACGAGTGGTGAGGGTCGTCGAAATCAAAATCGATAAAGATGCCGACGCCCATGCCGACTGGGGTATCGCCATCAAGGGCGACAAAACCACCCTCTGGGAATGTGTCGCACAGAACGACGATGTCCTCCTCAATGAGCAGGTCTTCAATCCCAGCTGTCGGGAATGCGGCCCTTTCGATGGCCGCCAACTCCTTCGCCCACTTGGCCTGAATGGGTGCGTAGGTGAGCTCAGGCACTTGGTTCTCCAATCACTCAGGGAGCGAACGAGACGTGCACGAAGTCGTTCCGGCTGGGAAGCCCCCAGACCGCCCAGAAGTCAAGCGTGCGAGGACGCATGATGGCCGCCCCGCTGGACTCGATATGGATTGGCGGAGTAGAGACCTGGCAGATTGCCTCGTTATCGCGAGTGAGCGCCATGAGGTCGTCAACAGTGACGCCATCTCGGTCCAGCAGTTCTTGGGCTCGCTTGAGACGGCGTGCCGAATTGGCCATCAACGACTTTTCTTTAGGGGCCTGACGGGCCAGCGCTTCGTCCCAAAGCGCATGGTTGGTATGGACAAGCGCGTTGGCTTCTAACTTTTCAAAAGGTCGAGCCGTCGGAAACGCCTCGATCAAGTGGCCGTCGCCAGAGCCATCAAAGGTGAGAAAGCTATGGGCTCCAGCCAGATTTGCCTGGAGAATGGCGTCACGGGCCTCCGCTGCACTAGCGCGAGCCAAAGCGTCGCGAACCACCGAGGTCCACATAACACCCCGGCATCCGTCGGCAGCCGCCAGGTTATTGATGCCGACACAGGTACCAGCTTCATTCATGCCCAGTTGGCCGACACATCCGGTAGTCGTGAAAACAAGCGCGGCGGGGCCATTGTCGGGGCGGATCCTAAGAAGGATTACGTGATCGGTAGCCGAGTCGTGCATATCCCAGGTCTGCCCGTAGAAGCCCTGGCCGCCGGCCCGAGCATCAGGAACTATGAACGCCGTGCAGTCGTCTTCTTGTACCTCTAGGGGATGCGGACCCCCGACGACGGACCGGACAGTATCAACGAAGTCGGTGAAGCCACCAACTACGACGGCCTCAGCAGGGGTAATGCCAGCACCTTGGGCAATACCACACATCTCCGCATAGAGATCTGCCGAATGTGCCTCATGGGCTGGGAGACAGGAGTAAGCGATATCCAGCACCTCGGCGCGATCCAGTCGCCCTCCAGCCCAGAACTCGGAACCTGCCAAACGAACACGTTCATCGGTGTAGATACGAATCTCGTCCGCGTAGGCAGAGCCGTGTTCATAGCCAATGGCTTCCGGACTCCCGGACAAGTCCAAAATCCTCAGAGGCGGACGGCGCACACGGCCATTCTGTCCGAACGAACGCCGTAAGGCTAGTGATACCGTTGTTATTTTGCCGAATAACAACAGATTCCGTTGTGATTTCTATCTTTTGCCATTGATTCAGTCGTAGCGGTCCTCTTTGGTGATACTTAACCCTGAAGCAACCAGATTGCCGAAGCGGTGGAGGGTCTGACTCACAGCCTGTTCCCGAAGGTGATGGCGCAACTCCAGGCGGCCACTGGCCGTAACCGCTTCGTCGATCACGCCGACGCCGTGGACAGACGCTGCACGGCGGACAACCTCTGACAAGAACCCGATGGCCCGAACCCGACCGAACCGGTGGGCCGACAGAGACCGGGCAAACTCAGCATCGTCTTCGTCTGTAGCTCGACTGATCCTTGGTTCGACCCCGCAACGAGCCGAGGCGGCCAGAACCCGCTCCACTTCAGCAGCCTTGGCACCAGGACCGATCCGGACCACCAAATCAGGATGGGGTCGGTACCGGTGCACGTTTGACTCGCAGAACAAGCCGACGGGATCGCGATCAATCCCGTAGTGCTTGTCCCACCAAACTTCGTCGGAAACCAACGCCTCGGCTTGATCAACTTCAGAGAACTCTCGAGTTGGCATCCACGTACCGAGTTGGAGCAGGTAGTCCGGTCCACCTGTCTTCGCGCCGGGGCCGACCGATGAGCGCTTCCAACCGCCAAACGGCTGGCGCTGAACCACAGCCCCGGTGGTCTCTCGGTTCACGTAGGCGTTGCCGACTTCGACAGCGCCCAGCCATCGCGCGACTTCAAGGGGATCGAGCGAATGGATGCCTCCAGTTAGACCGAAGTCAACGGAATTTTGCACTTGCAGGGCCTCGTTGAGGTCTTCGACGGCGATAAGGCCGAGGACCGGACCGAAAACCTCGGTCCGGTGGAATACCGAACCGGGTCGAACGCCAATACGGATGCCTGGTGTCCACGACCTCCCGTCGCCACCCTCCTCGACCGGGTCCAGACACCTTGGCTCAAGCAGCCACGACTCGCCCTCCCCTAGCACCGTCAGGGCATCCAATAGACGACCCGTGGGCGGCACAGCAAGAGGAGCCATCACAGTCCCCGGATCGTGGGCCGGCCCGACTTGCAGCGACCGGGTGGCGTCGACAAGTTGTCGGAGGAAACGCTCGTCCTCAGCCACCGATCCCACGAGGATCCCGAGACTGGCCGCTGAGCACTTCTGGCCCTGATGACCGAACGCGGAGAAAACCAAGTCGGCAGCAGCTAGATCAAGGTCGGCCTGCGGAGTGACGACCAAGGCGTTCTTGCCACTGGTCTCCGCAAACAACCGCATCGACGGTTTCCAGCATTGGAAAAGTTCGGCCGTCTCGTACGAACCGGTCAAGATCACACCGTCAACTGAGGTCACGAGTTGCCGGCCCATTTCGTCGTCGGGCACGCGGACAAACCGAAGGACATCGGCCGGAACGCCAGCAGCCCAGCAGGCCTCAGCCACCAACTCGGCACATCTGGGGGTCTCTGGTGCCGGTTTAAAAACCACGCCGTTACCAGCGGCCAGAGCGGCCATAACGCCGCCAGCAGGGATGGCAACCGGAAAGTTCCATGGCGGGACCACAGCGACGACGCCCAAAGGCTCAAATGAGGCCCCTTCGATCCGGTCCAACTCAGGTGCACGCTCCGCATACCAGCGGGCGAAGTCGACTGCTTCAGCAACCTCTGGAGCCGCCTCAGCGAACGTCTTGGAAGCTTCATGGGCCATGGCCACTAGGAGTTCATCGTGCCGATCTAGTAACTCGTCGGCCACTCGTCGCAGGACGTCACGCCGCCCCGAACCCCGTAAATCAGCCCATGCTGGCTGGGCGGCACGGACCATTGCGATCTGGGCATCAATGCCGTCGGAACCATCGGTAGCGGTAGTCAAGCGCGTGTGGGCAGAATCTGGTCGTCGGCCTCCTAGCGCGCGTATCCGTCGGCGCACCGATGGCAGGCTCGGATCAATGTCCGATTGGTTGCGAAACACACCTTCGCCATGCATTGGCTTGGCTCTCCTGGCGGGATCTACCAACCGACGCGGCAGGTCGGCGACCTCCCACCGTCGTGCCACGGCCCGCCGGAACCCATCCGCCTGCTCGTCGAATTTCGGTGTCCCGGGACGCATAGTGAACAGGTGACGCAGGAAGTTCTCATCGGAGACGTTCTCTTCGAGACGCCGGAACAGATAGGCAACGGCTACGTCGAAGTCGTCAAGTCCCACTATCGGCGTGTACAACAACAAACCCCCTGTCTCGTCGCGGACGGTGCGCGCCTGAGCTGAAGCCATACCCTGCAACATCTCAAACTCGATCCGATCAGAGACGCCGCGGGCCTCGGCAAGCAGGTGGGCCCACGCCAGATCAAAAAGGTTGTGGCTAGCTAGACCGATACGCACTGCTCCCACGTGAACCGGGCGCAATGCCCAGTCAACGCAGCGCTTGTAGTTGGCATCGACGTCTTCCTTCGTCGCATATGGGGCCTGGACCCAGCCATGCATGGCGGCATCGACACGCTCCATAGCAAGGTTGGCGCCCTTCACCAATCGAATCTTGATCTCTCCGCCCCCAGCGTCCCGCCGAGCCGAGGCCCAAGAAGTAAGCCGCTGAAGAGCACCAAAGGAATCCGGCAGGTACGCCTGCAGCACAATCCCGGCATCGAGATGACGCAAGCCCGGCTCAATCAGAAGGTCAGTAAAGGCCCTAATAGTCAGTTCAAAGTCCCGATGCTCCTCCATGTCGAGGTTCACAAAGGTGGGTCTACCTGAGCGAGTGGATGCCGATGCTGCCCGGCCATATAGAAGCCGCAGACGATCCTCAACACGAGACAACGTCTCGTCAAAAGCCCAGAGGTTGAGTTGAGAAGCGATGGCCGACACCTTCACCGAGACATAGTCGACTTCAGGATCCTCTACTAAGGCAAGGGTGCGCTCAAAGCGGCGAGTTGCCTCGTCCTCACCGAGTACCGCCTCACCAAGAAGATTGACGTTCAGGTCATATCCGTTGGCCCGACGTTGGGCAAGATGTTCGTGAACCGGCTCGGGGGCAGCGTCAACCACTAGATGCCCGACAAGGCTGCGGAGACGACGTCGGGCCAACGGCATGACGACCCTTGGAAAGGTCGGAGCCAGACGGCCACCCAAGGTCAGGAGAAATCGGTCGAATCGGCCAAGAAAACCCGGTAAGCCAGCATCAACCACCAACTGGGCCAACTGTTCGGCAGCCAGTGCGTCCCGACGGTGGCGAGCCACTCGATCGACGAAGCGCATGGTGAAACTCACACCGGCCGGGTCTTCGATGATGGCTCGCATGCGTTCCGAATTACGGCGTTCAGCCGCAGTCTCGATCGCCCGGGCGGCGGTAAGCCACCGGGCGACCACGGCCACCGCATCCTCAGCAAGCGAGGTCGGATCGATTCGGGGATTGCCGGGGGCCGCACCATCAATAGACACCAAGAAAGGAGCCTTGGATCTCGGCAGAGGATCCGCTGCATGGGCGTCTTCGGCCGGTGAAGCACCATCTGGGTAGGGCTGTGCCGTCAGCATGATGTCATCCTCTGAGACCCGGCGTCCGAGGTCTTGTACGATCCGCGCGCCCATGGTCACCGATTCAAACAAATCGCTGGTGGATCCCCGCCCTGAGGATGCGCAGACTGGCTTAACACCCGAGGTGGTAGGCCTCTTTGATTCCCTACCCAACGTCATGTTCTGCGCAAAGGGATCGGATAACCGCTACGTGGCTGTAAACGACGCCTTTGTCCGAAGGTCCGGACAAACTGACCGGCGAGACGTAGTCGGTACCAGAGCCGCCGACCTGTTCCCCGCACCATTGGCTGAGCGATACGAGGAACAAGACCGACAGGTCTTCACCACCGGTCGGCCACTTCGCGACGAACTGGAGTTGATCCGCCGCACCGACGGTTCGATTGGCTGGTACCTGACGACCAAGTTGCCAGTGATCCGCGAGGGCTCAGTAGTAGGACTGGTCAGTATCAGTCGAGATCTCGAGACACCGAGCGACGACGGGATCGCTCTGGAATCGATGATACGAGTAGTGGATCTGGTCCACGAGCGACTAGCTGAACCGTTGAAGGTAGCCGACCTCGCATCAGCGGCCGAATGTTCAGAGGGTCAGTTGGAACGTCGCATGAAGCGTGTGTTCGGCCTCACTGCCACCCAGTACATACTCCGCGCAAAGGTGGATCGTGCGGCGGCCTTGCTAGTGGACACTTGCCGACCCATTGCAGAAGTGGCCACCGAATGCGGGTTCTCGGACCAATCGAACTTGACCAGACAATTCGGACGCCTGATTGGTGAGACACCCGCCCGTTTTCGAGCCGAGAGGTCCGATAGGGGTAAGAATGCTTAGATCGACCGGTTGGGTGCTGCAGCACCCATACCAGAGTGGGTGTCAGGCGGCGGCACGCTCCACCCGGATCGGCACACCTAACTCCCATAGGCCAAGTGCATCAGCCATGGGAACTGGCCGGTTCACCTCGCCGTTGTGGTTGACGCCGTAAAGCTCGGCGGACACCTCATCAGCGTCGGCCTTGACAACCACCGTGTAGACGTCATGGAAGGCCTTAAGCCTCCGCTCTGCACCGCGCACGTTGGGTTCGGCATCGAGCACCAGAGTGGAGGTATTGGAGGAATCTCCGAAACTCAGGACGGCACCACGGTCGTCAAACTCGACGGACTTGACGATGCCTATCGCCGCTGGCTGGGTCTTACTGGGCTTGCTGGCCACGGGGCTGCCTCCCGGTTGGCTTGCGGCCCATCACCGAGTCGAGGGCCTTCGCTGGGGGGGAGGTCTCATTCTAGCGGCGCTCGCCCCGAGCTCCGCCAAGAGGTGTAGTCGAGGTATCGGAGGGCACACTGGTCGCCATGGCAGACCGCCAACCCGCCAACCCCTTCTCCAGAGACTCGAACGCCAAGGGTTTGCTGGCGATTTCCGACGAGGTGGCTGAAGCACTCGAAGACAGCCGACCGGTAGTAGCTCTGGAGTCAACAATCATTAGCCACGGGATGCCCTACGCCCGCAACCTTCTAGTCGCTAAGGCCTGTGAGGCAGAGGTAAGAGAAGGCGGCGCTGTGCCGGCAACCGTGGCAATTCTCGATGGGGTGATCCGCGTAGGTCTCGACGCACGCGACCTCGAGCGCCTTGCCGGTGGTCCCAAAAACAAGGAGTTGGTAACTAAGACAAGCTTGCGCGATCTGGGCGCCGTCCTCGCCACCAAGACCCCAGGAGCGACCACGGTGGCGACGACCATGTTCGCTGCCGCCCAGGCTGGGATACGGGTGTTCGCTACAGGAGGGATCGGAGGTGTTCACCGGCAAGCCGAGCCGGGACCATCGCCTGACGTCTCTGCCGACCTAACAGCACTGGCCACCTGGCCTGTAGCGGTAGTATGCGCCGGAGCCAAAGCAGTCCTCGACCTACCCCGAACCATCGAGGCACTCGAGACCCTCGGAGTCCCTGTAATAGGCCAGGGAACGGACGTGCTCCCTGAATTCTGGACCCGAGGTGGCGACCTGCCCGTGCCGGTGCGCTCCAATGACGCAGAAACAACGGCGGCTATCCTCGCTTCGCACTGGGGATCCGGGCTAACGAGCGGCGCTGTGGTGGCCAATCCGATCCCGACCACCGCCGAGGCTGACCCAAGAGCCATCGACGAGGCCATCGCTGAAGGGTTAGCCGCGGCTTCAGCCGCGGGGGTCCGTGGACGAGACGTGACACCTTTCCTGTTAGCCCATATCAGCGAGGTGACGGCCGGTGCCAGCCTGGAAGCAAACGAGGCCCTCGTGCGACACAACGCTTCGGTGGCGGCCAGGATCGCTGTTGCTCTGGCAGACCTGAACACATGACTAAAACCGCTCCTGAAACCATCCTCGCCCGCTCTCAACCATGGCGATTCTCTTCCGCACCAGCACAATGACCCAGGTTGGGTCAACGCCAAAAGTCTGATCCCTCCGCAATGCCACTGTGACCGACCGGACCAGATATGTCGTCCCACCGGGGCTCGTTGGAAATCACGCCCGTCATCTGCTCTCGACTAATCGAATCAATCGTCGATAGCCGGGACAGCAAGTGTCCTGGCATCAGCGACGGTGAGCCGGGGGTTGAGTTGGTCGGTAGCCGTAATCAAATGAAGGAGGGCTCCGGTCGGTGATTCGAGGGCTCGTTCAAAGGCCGGTGCAAACCCGTCGGTGTTTTTGACTCGCTCGGCATACATGCCGTAGGCGGCTGCGATAGCGCAGAAGTCGGGATTCACCAGATCGGTGGACGACACCCGCCCCGGATGTTGCAGCTCCTGATGCATACGGATGGTGCCTAACGACGAGTTGTCGACCACTAGCACGATGGGTCGTGCATCAGCCTGAATCGCTGTGCCCAGTTCTTGCAGGTTCATCTGAAAATCACCGTCGCCAGCGAAGCACACCACTGTGCGCGTCGGGTCGGCCAATAAAACAGCCACTGCCGCTGGAAGGCCGTAGCCCATAGTCCCGTTTTGCGGAGCTAACAGACGAGCATTCGGCCCATAGAGCAGGAACTTGTTAGGCCAAACCGAAAAGTTTCCAGCCCCGTTGGTGACTACCACATCATCAGGGAGCCGGTGTCGCAACCAGGCAGTAACCACACCTAGGTCGAGGTCACCCAACTGTGGCGGACAATCCAAGGTGGCTTCGAAAGCAGCCCGCCGCTCAACTCGCCAGTCGGCCCATCTAGCAAGGTCCGCCACGTCGGGGACCCCGTCAACGGCCAACGCCGCAGCGGTCGTGTTCGGACCGGCATGGACAGTGACATCGGCTGTCACTACCTTGCCGAACTCAAAGGTTGACGGGTGGGCGTGCACGATCCGCTGCCCGGTAGTTCGACCATCAGTTCCGAAAAGGGTGTACACACCGGTAGTCATCTCGCCAAAACGACAGTTCAGAGCCAGAACCACGTCGGCACACTCCAGAGTCTGTTGCACTGCCGGTGGCATCCCGACGCCAGCCTCGCCGACATACCTTTCAACCGTGTTGTCAAACAGATCGTGGCGACGGAACGAAACCACCACTGGCAAATCGGCCGACTCGGCAAAATCAGCCAGTGCGGCCCGACCACCATCGGTCCAACCGCCACCACCGACCAGCAAAACCGGCCGTTCAGCGGCCGACAACAGGCCCCGCACGGCCGCCACATCAGCGGCAGACGGTTGCCGTTCAACCACCGGGGAAGGCGGCAACGGCTCAACGGAAGTGGTATCGCGTAATACGTCCTCGGGAAGAGCTACGACAACAGGTCCTGGCCGGTCGGAGGTAGCCACGGTGAACGCAGTGTCAACGACACGAGGTAGGTCGTCTGGCTCGGCCACCTCAACCACCCACTTAACGAGATCATCGAAAAACGACCTGTACTCGACCTCCTGAAAGGCCTCCAGACCCCGATGTAACCGCCCCACCTGACCAACAAAGAGCACCATCGGCGTAGAACTTTGGTCTGCGGTATGCACACCTATCGAGGCATTGGCCGCACCTGGGCCACGCGTGACAAAGCACACGCCGACCCGACCAGTGAACCGAGCCCACGCTTCAGCCATGAAAGAGGCGCCACCCTCCTGGCGACACGACACATAGCGAAGCCGCTCACTGCTTTCGTAGAGCGCATCGAGAACTGCCAGATAACTCTCTCCCGGAACCCCAAATGCTGTATCGACGCCGTGTTCCAACAGGCAGTCGACCAGCAAACGGCCACCGGTGCGCTTCACGTCCTAAGCCTCAATCGACAGAACTTGAACGGTTACGGCCGGCCAGAAATACCAAACATGCAGCGAGGAAGAGCCCCGAGCCAATGATGAAGAGGGTGTCCGCGATAGCGATTGACCCAATCAAAAAAAACACAGCGCAGGCTAGGAACAACCACCAGCTGAGACCTTCAGTGTCAATCCGCATGCCGACAGCCTGCCAGCCTGATTGCCCTCGGCCACGACTATGCAGTTCCCGACTACCGTCCGGCTATGGATCTCGGCATCGCAGG
>MDTE01050564.1_pt1 | contig 46545 bp, 36 predicted proteins | sample 811231 | NCBI WGS metagenome assembly MDTE01 (sample SAMN05326651, study PRJNA326480) | marine metagenome | isolation source: seawater | place: Indian Ocean: Red Sea | collected 2010 | reverse complement strand
TATTAAGGGCTCATCCTCAGGACCATCACGCAACGCTTTCTTAAGTACGATTACCCGGTAGGCTCTCAGCCCATTAAGGGGGTCAGAAACTGGAGCTCCTCGAAATACCGTCGAAAGAGGCCACCGTGACATGCTTCTCACGATCTTTACCCCCAAAGGCATCTGATGTCCATTCATGTCAGTAACACCTGCCACGATGTCAGCACCACCCTCAAGTATTTTCACCAGGCTGATGACATCATCTGGGTTCTCAGTAAAATCCCCCTGAAGGATCACTGCACCGTCGCGTTTAGGATACGAAGCAGTCTTTACTACATGTCTAAGCAGTTTTTCCACTGATCGACCATAACCAATCCGATCCTGCGAACTTAGCAAAGTGAGTGGCAGCACTCGCTGATAACGCTCTACGACCACCTGAGTGTCATCGGTTGATGCATCGTCATGAACTAAGATCTTGTAGTCCCTACTAAACTCCCCAAGAGTGTTTCGTATCTTCCAGAGCAGGACGCCGATCGTAGGTCCTTCATTGTGGGCCGGAATACAGACGTAGATCACATTTTTTTCGATTTAGAGTCATACAAACCAAGGCCGGAGTAGAAGGTATCCCTAGAGCTACCCTCAACCGACCATCGCCTTATACAGGCACACAAAGTGCTGGTTCCTAGTAACATTAATAGGTTGGCAAGTTCAATTGTCATGCCTTGGCACACTCTTCCATCTCCTGTGGTGCCAGAAATACTGTCCAGGAGCCAACCTCACTGCTCGCTCTAGCGCTGCACAGTGGGCTTCTGTAAGCCCTCTGATGTCAGCATCAACGTCACCACTGGATTGAAAGTCAATTCTCTCCAGTAATACAGTATAACGTTGTCTCCATCCAGGATCTCGGAGTGCTATTCCCAGAAATATTGGTGCCCCTGTGCGGATTGCGAAAAGTGCAGGAGTTCGTGTGGTCGATGCGTTTCTGCCAAAGAACGAAACTAACATGCCCCCTTTATGAGCATGCTGATCTGCGGGAATTGCCACTACTCGTCCCTTTAGTAAACTGCGTGGCACCTCTCTCACCACTTCATCCTTATAGATGATTCCTATGCCTAACCCTTCCCGTACTCCAGCGATTGCGTCACCAATTGCCTTATTGGCCATACTCTTTGCTATAGCATCAAGTGATAACCCACGTGCAGTGAACGCCCCACCCCCAACTTCCCAGTTTCCGAGGTGTCCTGTGACGAGTATTACACCCTTACCCTCTTCGAGTGCAGTCAGAAATAATTCCAAATCCGGGACACGAGTTCTCTCGCTTAGGTCTTTAGCTGTTGCCCGACTGAGCCTCAACGTGGCAACGGCTTCCCTTCCTAAATGCGCGTAGCTAGCCCTAGCAACACAATCACGCCACGTCTTTGTCCTTTCCGGAAATGCCAGAAGAAGATGGGCATCGACTTCAGTCCGGCGCACTCTCAGAACACTCCCCGCAACCCATCCTAAGAAATACCCAATACTTATAGCTAGTGCTTCCGGAAGAAGTATGGCGGTGCCTGAGAGGGCCCTAAATGCCAAGTGCTCTATATAATGCTTTGCCTTCTGAAGTTTCATAGGCTGGAGGAAAGTCTCGATAATTGCTCGTATGTGGAGGTTAGATCTCATCCACGAACCAAGGGCTCCCAACCAGGTCTGCTTCATTGAACTGAGAGTCATAAAGCCGCCGATAGAGGCCGGCCTTAGACATCAAAGTTCCATGGTCACCTTGTTCTATAATTTCGCCCTTAGCCATCACCAGGATCTTGTTCGCATGTAGAATCGTGGAAAGCCGATGTGCAATGATGAAGACAGTGCGCCCCAGCATTAAGTGACTCGTCGCTTCTCGGATGACGCGCTCTGCCGCAGGATCCACAGAACTCATTGCCTCATCAAGGACGAGGATGGGGCGGTTCATCAAGAGAGCTCGGGCGATCGCTATCCGCTGTCTTTCACCACCCGAGAGTTCCACTCCTCTCTCACCAACAATGGTGTCGTATCCCCTTGGCATTTCCGTAATAAATCCATGCGCATAAGCAGCGGTCGCAGCGGCAACAATATCAGAATGACTAGCTCCCGGACGACCATAGGCAATATTCGAACTCACTGTATCATGGAAGAGCACAGTATCCTGAGAAACAATCGCGAATAGGGACCTCAGGTCTTGAATTCTCAACTGCCGGATGTCCAAGCCATCAAGCATGATGCACCCGTCATCCACATCGAAGAAGCGTCCGAGTAGGTCTACGATAGTGCTCTTTCCTGCACCGCTCGGGCCCACTAGAGCGATAACGTCACCATGACTTGCCTCGAAAGATATGCCCCGCAACACAGGCTCACCTCTACGATATGTGAAAGATACATCTTCGAAGGTGATGTCAGACACAAATCCCCTAACAGGGAGAGCGCCGGGTGTATCAGAAACCTCATGGGGGATATCAAGAAAATCGAAGATGCGTTCGGCAGCTACGAGCCCTGGCTGAGCAATAGCTGGAAACTTTGCCACATTTTTTACAGGTGAATACAGCTTAACCGAGAGACCAATAAAACCGACGAATTCAGGACCAGTTACCTCCCCGGCTACAACAAGCCTGGCTCCAAACCAAAGAATGACAACCGTACCAGCTGCTGCTAGCAGTTCAGTAAGTGGTGGAGCAAGCGCACGGACGAACTCAGCACGCATGAAACGGCGAAAATACTCGCCCGTAAGAGCACTAAACCTCTCCCTTTCACGATTCTCAGAAGAGGAAGATTTCACGAGGCGGATCCCTGAGAATGTCTCTTGAATGTGACCAGTAATGTCACCTCCAAGATCTAAGACACTGTGATCAAGTTTCCGAAGTACACCTACCAGTGGCCCCCAAAAAATCATAGTAAGGGGCACTACCACGAAAGCAGCCAAAGTTAATTTCCAAGAAATTAGGAGCATCGCCATGACTGCGACTGAGAACTCGAGACCAGCCGAAAGCACCTTAAATAATTCGGTCGTTACCAGTCTTCGAAATTGTTCGACCTCAGTGGTCAAGCGACTCACCACTTGTCCCAATCGAGTACGACTAAAAAAGGATAAATCGAGGTTCACAAGATGGCCGTAAATCTGGTTTCTAAGGTCCCGACTCACCCCCTGTTCCACCCGTGCTAGAAAGTAGGTTCGAGAAAAGTGAAAGATGTTTTTTATTAGAAACACTAGGATGATGAGTGCTATGATCCTGCCAATTGCCACGAGCGGATCCCCTGCTACGTCGACCCATTGGTAAACTGTAGCCTCAAGAAGGCGGTCCATACCGGTTGCACTAGCAAACCCGGGGGCACCTGATCTCGAGAAAAGGGTCTCTACAAATGGAATGAGCAGTACGTAGACCCAGGCGTCTAAGACTGCAAACAGAAAAGCAGAGACTGCTGCCAAGACCAAGAAGGCTCCGTGTGGAGTCATGAGCTGCACAATCCGAGGAACTGGGGAACTACTCCTCGGATAATCCTCCACCCAGGTTTTCGTCATCTAGTCAACCAATAAGTGAACCATGATGCTACCGGCTTGCCATCCCGAGTTGCCGGACTGAAAAGCCACTTCGCAGACTGTTGGATAAGCCTTTGGTTAAAATCTTCGTCCACCGTAGCTGGCTCTAAGTAAGTAGAATCCGGGATTACGCCACCGCTCTCATCAATAAAGACCCTTACCTGTATTTCTTTACCGCTTATATCATACTTGTTACTCGGTATAATCATGTTTCGGGGAGTCGCTGGGATCCAACCTGAGGTGCCCTGGTAAGCTATTCCAAAATCACCCTGGAGCCTCAGCGGCTTATCAAGGCTAGGTAATTCACCTAACGCGGAGACTGCTTCTCTCTCGGTGATCTGAAGAAGCTCAACTTCTTGAATATCAATCTGGCTTGGGATCAGGATCGGTGAAGGTGCGACGGGGAGCTTGGGCGGGACCCAAATACTCAGAGCTCTCAACGAACCTTCGTCGACAGCGCCTTCTCTCTGTTCAGGGCCGAGGGGCATAGAGGATGAGATTGGAATAGCCGTGATCTTCCAAATGAAAAAAAGAAGGAAGTGGACGGCGACAGACATAGTGATTCCGTTACGCCAAATCCTTCTTTCCCGGCGATATCGATCCTCTATTCGTATTTCGGCTTTGTAACTCATTGAGGTTCTAGTAAAATGCCCTGGCCTGAGCCAATAGATACTACCATGGGAACTGGCCTCTTTGTTTCCAAGATCAGTCAGTACCCTGTCACTGGCCCAGTATCGTATCTAAGATCGGTCGCTACACGGAGGACTGTATAGGCCTTGGACATTTATGGAATCCCCAACGACAAAGATGCAGAACCCCCAGCCCTCTAAGCTTGCTGCGTTCTTCGAACTTACGAAGCCTGGTATCGTCTTGTATGTAGCGATCACAGCTGGTGTCGGGGCATTCGTAGGGTCTCGCGGCTCACTCCATATTTGGCTTGCATTCCATACGATATTGGGAACAGGCATCACCACAGCCGGCGCACTTGCGCTCAATCAGTACACGGAGAGAGATGCCGATCGAGTAATGATGCGGACGAAGGGACGTCCAATCCCGTCCGGAAGATTATCGGCGCGATCAGCTCTTTATTTTAGCCAAGCGCTACTTATTACAGGGCTAGTATATCTCGCTCTTACTGTGTCTTGGCTACCAGCAATGATCGCTGCCTTCTCAGCACTCATGTATCAGGCTGTCTACACACCGCTCAAGTCCCGTTCCTATGGAGCCACCTTAGCAGGGGGCGTGCCAGGAGCTCTACCGACACTCATAGGCTGGAGCGCAGCAACCGGTATGTTGGAACCTGCAGGATTTGCTCTCTTTGGAATCACGTATCTATGGCAATTGCCTCACGTACTCGCTCTCGCGTGGATACTGCGTGAAGATTATCGACTTGTGGGGTTCAAGCTGATACCCAGAGGTGGCGGTCGAGTCATCGGGATGCACATGGTCACAGCAACCGCTGCCCTGCTACCGACAGTAGTCTCACTGAATATCCTGGGATACACCGGGGGCTGGTACCTGACAGGTGCACTCTTGGCTACAACATTCTTTCTTGTAGTGACGATTCTTGCAGCTCGTAATATGACCAGCGCAGCTGCCCGGAAAGTTTTCCAGACATCACTCTTGTATCATCCGATACTCTTGGGCCTAATGTTGTTTGATACCATTGGTCTTTGAATAGACCATTATCGCCGCGGAGATTTCCTGATGCGTTACTTCATCGTCACAATGCTCATAGCGGTGCTGCCAGCGTCCTTGTTAGGCCAAGAGTCTACACGGCCAAGGGCCCGTGACCTTGGTCTTACCATAGGCATTTTTAATACTGGTGAGCACAATGCAATCACAGACGTGCCGGGTGTGCATGTTGGTCAAACTACTGTAATTGAGGGTTCCCGTGTTCGAACCGGGGTGACCGCGATCTTACCTCACGAGGGCAATTTGTATTCGAGTCGTGTGCCCGCTGCAATCCATGTGGGTAATGGTTTTGGTAAGCTAATTGGCATGACACAGGTAAATGAACTCGGAGAGATCGAGACACCGATCCTCCTCACTTGCACTCTATGTGTGTGGAAAGCAGCAGACGCAATGATCGAATGGTTGCTGGATCAGGACGACATGGAGAATGTGCGTTCTATCAACCCGGTTGTGGGTGAAACGAACGATGGTCGACTAAACGATATTCGTTCGCGCCCGATAGAAGCCCATCACGTGGTTGCAGCACTTGAGTCAGCTACGAATGGCCCGGTCACAGAAGGTGCTGTTGGCGCGGGCGCGGGCACAGTCGCTTTCGGCTGGAAAGGAGGGATCGGAACAAGCAGCCGTGTGCTACCTGAAAGCCTTGGCGGATACAATTTAGGTGTACTGGTCCAGTCAAACTTTGGTGGCATCTTACAGATTGGCGGTGCACCCGTCGGGGTTGAACTCGGGCAGTATTCATTCTCCGATCAAGTTTCACGAGAAGAAGCGCCTGGCCCAGAGGAAGATGTCCATGAGTGGGGCTCTATAATGATGGTTATAGCAACCGACGCCCCGCTATCGGATAGAAATCTAAAGAGGATTGCTCGAAGAGCAGTGATGGGGCTCTCGCGGACCGGATCGTATGCCAGTAATGGTTCAGGCGATTATGTAATCGCTTTCTCAACCGCCAATGGTGTCCGTCGGTCATCAGCTGCTGACATACATGAACTGGAAGATCTCCCGAACGGAAGAATCAGCGCTCTTTTTCAAGCGACAGTAGAGGCAACTGAGGAAGCGATCTACAACTCACTGTTCAAGGCACAAACCGTCAGCAGCAATGGCCGCAGAGTAGAGGCACTCCCTATCACCGAAACAGCTGAGATCCTTAGACGTTATGGAGTGATCCGGTAATGGAACCAAGAGACTGTCACTCCTGATAGGACTCGTGTGCCACTGCCGTATTAATCATTTGATCTATTTCAGCCTTGCTATACCCGAACTCTTGAAGCACGCCCCGTGTGTGCTCTCCGAGGAGCGGGGCACCTGCTCGAGGTCCATTCGGGCCGCACCTATCGCCTGATCCTGAGAGCTTGACCGGTATCCCAAGTGAGCGAACAGACCCTGCCGTCGTATGCTCAACATCAACGACCATACGACGAGCTTCGGTCTGCGGATGCTCAAGCATTTCACCCACTGATGAAACCGGACCTGCTGGAACACCTGCATCTTCAAGCACAGTCAGCCAATGCTCAGAGGTGTGTTCTTGGAAATGACTCCCAAGAATCTCGATTAAAGCTGTAAGGTTTGCCATCCGATCCGTATTCGTAACAAAGCGATCGTCACTGCTGAGTTTTCTCAAATCAAGAGCTTCTACCAATCGGGTCCACGTCCCTTCATTTGAAGCTCCGACATTAATCCAACCATTGTTGGTCTGGAATGCTTGGTACGGTGCTGCCATAGGGTGGGCTGAACCCAAAGGACCCGGAGAAACGCCCGTCGCTAGTGCTATCGCACTCTGCCAGTAGGTCTGTGTGATACCAGCTTCATAGAGTGAAGTGTCTACTCGCTGCCCTCGCCCAGTACGCTCTCGTTCCAAAACGGCACAGACAACTCCAAAGGAAGCAAGGATACCTGCAGTAATGTCAGTGAGGGGTGCTCCTACCTTGACTGGCGCTCGATCCGGTCCCTCGCCAGTAACACTCATGAGCCCCGAGTAGCCCTGAGCAATCAAATCGAAGCCACCCTGCGATGAAAGCGGACCCGAGCGCCCAAAGCCTGTGACCTGGCAATAGATTAGCCGTTCGTTTAGCAGAGCCAGATCGTCATAACCTAATCCCATCCGCTCCATGGTTCCCGCTCGAAAATTTTCGATCACAACATCTGCGGAAGATACCATTTGGCGCACAACTGCCCGCCCCTCTTCTGTGCGCAGATCAAGTGCCACCCCCCTCTTTCCACGATTAAGCATCATGAATGCAGCAGACTCACCCTCAATCTCGGGAGGCGAGAAGTGCCGGGTTGTGTCACCTCCCGGTAAACGCTCTACCTTTATGACGTTCGCTCCTAGATCTCCGAGAAATAGTCCACAGATTGGGCCCGCCATGACATGTGCAAGCTCGATGACACGCAAGCCCTCAAGCGGAGTCGACATCAGTTACCACCCCTCACTACTGACCGCTGAACTTTGGAGGTCGTTTTTCAAGGAAGGCGGATCTCCCTTCCCTATAGTCATCCGTCTGGAATGCTTCCAACGCCTCATCCTGCTCGGCCTTTGTAAGTGGCTCACTATCCCGCTCCATAAGGCGCAGGATAAACCTCTTGTGCCATCGATTCACGAGAGGTGCCCCCTCAGCAATGCGGTTAGCAAGATCCCAGCCCCTAGGTATAACCTCTCCATCCTCAACAATTCGGTTCACGAGGCCAATCTGCCTCGCCCGTTCTGCTCCGATAAGATCACCAGTCAAAAGGATCTCGAGCACTGGACCAGGCCCAAGCAAGGCTATCAGTGGTTCTAGCTCATCATGAGACATCGTCAAGCCAAGTCGGTTGATCGGAGCACCAAAACGACTTGACCGACCACAGATACGCACGTCGCAACATGCCGCTATTTCCATACCACCCCCAACACATAATCCTTCAATCAAGCCTAGTGTTGGGTGGCGACACTCGCGTACTGCATTCATACCCCGAGTTATCGCCTCTGAGTAACGCCTTGCATCCTCAGGTGTATCTCGTTGGGCCGCAAATGAAGATATGTCCGAGCCAGTCGAAAATGATCGGTCGCCAGCTCCGTGTATGATCACACAGCCAATATCTACATTTTTCGATAGCTCATCGAATGCATCCGCCAGGGCTGACCATCCCCCTAGGTCAAGCACATTGTGTTTCTCAGGACGATCTAGGACTACTTCGGCGACCCGTCCTTTGAGAGAAGTGCTAACCTGAGCGCTCATCGATAGAAGATTTCGACCAAGATCATAGGAATTGAAGGAACGTAGGTTACAAGCAATAGAACTGCGAGAAGGACCGCAACGAAGTAGACATTGACCTTGCTGACCTCCCAAATATCAGCCTTCGCCACAGAACATGCAGTAACTAGGACTGAAGCTACCGGAGGAGTCTGTTGTCCAATCCCAAGATTGAGGGTGACAACAAGCCCAAAGTGAACGGGATCGATGCCCGCAGCTAGGACAAGAGGCATCACGATCGGGACAACAAGTATGATGGCAGCAGCTGAGTGCAGAACAAGTCCGATCACTAGAAAGAAAGCATTGAGTAGCAGCAAAATCGCCCACCGATCCTGTGTAAGGCTCATTATGCCTTCAGCGACCCTCTGAGGTACACGGACCTCAGTTAGATAATCTCCTAATAGGGCCGAAGCAGCTACCAGCAGCATTACCACAGCCGTCTGGGTACCACCTTCCAATATTGCAGATTTGAGATGGTTCCAATCCAGTTCTCGGTACACCACACCACCAATGACAACCGCAGCAACGACTGCGAGTCCTGCGCCTTCGGTGGCAGTGACCCAACCTCCAAATATTCCACCCAATATGATCAACGGAAGAGATAACGCCCACCCGGCCTCTTTGAAGGTTTCCCAAACACGAGCAAGCTTAAACATCTCTTCTGTTGGAAAGTTGTGCCGACGAGCTAATAGGTACGCTACAAACATCATCATCAGGCCACCCATCACTCCGGGAAGAATCCCAGCAACAAAAAGCTCTACAACCGAGCTGCCAGACATGACTCCGTAGAGGATCATCGGTATCGAAGGGGGGATGATGACCGCCAATGTTGCCGAGGATGACGTAACAGCAGCAGCGAAGGGACTCGAGTAACCTTTGTTCTTCATCGCTGGAATCAGGATCGATCCAAGGGCTGCAACATCCGCAACAGCCGAGCCGCTGATCTCTGCAAAGAACAGTGAGGCACTGATTGATACCATTGAAAGTCCACCACGTACAAAGCCCACCATCGCAGAGGCAAATGCAACCAGCCTTCGGCTGATTCCAGATGCATTCATGATTGCGCCAGCTAAAATAAAGAGCGGGATCGCAATCAGCGGGAATGACGTTGCCCCGCTGAACATCACCAACCCCACGTTAGGAATAGATCCAACACCCCCAGGCCCTGTGATCATTGCCAAAACAGCAACCAGGCCCAAAGAAATCGCTATCGGGATACCAATCAGAACAAACACAAGTAATACGACACCTATCCCAAGGAGACTCATTGCCCCCGCTCACTAGTTGGGGAACCAGCATTTGGGCATGCTTTTGAGGACCCCAAGATGAGGCGCCTTATGGCATCAGGGAGTGACAGCAGCTGCGCTCCGATGAAGAGCATGCTGCCGATCGGAATGACCGATTGAGCAATTGCTGCTGGTACCCACGGGAGTGAGACTAACGTCGTTCCACCGAGAACACTTAGCACCTGCATCCCTGCCCAGGTGAGTATTACGAGAAAGGCGAGAGTAAGAACTTCGGCAAGCAGAACCACAAAACTTCTAAGGTTACCTGAGAGTTTCTCTACCAGAGTTGGCACTCCGATGTGGGCCCTATGTAAAGCAGCTAGTGCTGCTCCATAATAGGTCAGCCAAGCAAGCAGAATCGAGGCGACTTCATCGTACCAGACTAGGGATGCTCCACTCTTTCGGAAGACAACCCCTACAACGACAACTAGAGCAAGAGAAACCATCAGGAAGAGCACCACTCCTTCCAGAAGCTTTCGTAGCCCAGTTCGAGCCTTTGTTAACGTCACCAGAGCAAATTCAGTTTGAACCAGCTGCAACGGAACGCTCAACGAGACGACCTCCCTCCTCAACTACTTGGCCAAACTCGTCATAGATCTCTTTGCTTGCTAACAAAAATGCATCTCGATCAGGCCGTGCTACCTTAACTCCCTCCGCCTCAACTTGGGCTAGGAGTTCTTCGTCAAGCCGAGCTGCTGTTTCATGAACAAATGCTTGAACCGACTGAGCTTCTTCTTCCAAAATCCGGCGGACGTCGTCTGGTAAGGTTGTCCAATGAGAAGTTGAGACCACAACGTACCCAGGGGTATACACATGCCCAGTGAGCGAAAGATGTTCCTGAACTTCATATAGCTTGGACGCCCAAATCTGTGCGAGCGGGTTCTCTTGACCATCTATCACACCAGTCTGTAGTCCTATAAACACCTCGGAAAGCGCCATTGGGGTGGGGTTAGCACCCAAGGCTTGAAAGAGCTTGACACGCCAAATACCACGAGGTGTTCGAAGCTTGATTCCTGAAAGATCATCGGGGCTTGCAATTGGTCGAGTGTTATTCGTCACATGCCGAAAACCATTTTCCCATAGAGCGATGATCTGATAACCCTCTTGTTCTGCGAGCGGTGCTAGTTCAGGCCAAACGACCTCTTCTTCAATTGCACGCATGTGTGCACGGTCCCGCACAAGATAGGGCATCTCAAATAGGCCAAATGCATCTATCTGTGAGGACATAACAGTAGATGGCAGTGCAAAGTCTACCGTGCCAAGCTTGATCTTCTGCAGAAGCAATTCATCGCCACCCAGTTGACTCGAGCCATATACCACAACCTCGAATCCATCCAGTCGCTCATTGGCTCGACGAGCAAACTCTTCGGCAGAAAGAGCAAACAGAGACCCCGGTTCGCCGACATGACCAAACGTAAGTTCACGTGGCCCACTCGCCCTTTCTGCACAGCTACTAAGTCCCAGGACGAAAGCGGATGCTACTACCAAGAAAAATACTCGGGTAAGCATCGGTGAGGCTAATACAATTTCACGATTCCAGTTCATCGACCTTGTTCTCACTAAGCAGGAATGCCATTGCGGCCGAAACTCCCTCCGTGTTGACCGGTACCCCGGCTGACACCAATCCCATCTCGACGCCAGCAAGCGTCCCCATCAGTGACAGAGTATTAAAGTCACCAAGATGTCCAATTCTGAAAATTCGACCCTTAAGCATACCAAGACCTGTTCCCAAAGACATATCAAATCGCTCCAGAACGATCCTCCGCACCTCATCCGCATCGACTCCATCCGGCATCATAACGGTTGTCAGTGCGTCGCTGGACTCAGCAGGATCTAATGGGTAACTCTCTAGGCCCCAAGCAGAAACCGCTGCTCGAGCAGCCCCCGCAAGTCTTGCATGGCGCTCCAATACCTCGGGGAAGCCCTCTTCACGAAGCATCGACAGTGCTTCGTCTAGCCCAAAAAATAGGTTTGTGGCTGGTGTGTAGGGGAAGAATCCTTTCTCATTAAATTCTAGATGATCCTGCCACCTCCAGTATGAGTTGGGCAATTCGGCTGATTCACTAGCAGTAAGAGCCTTCGGACTTAGTGCAACAAACGACAGGCCAGGGGGAAGCATAAGTCCCTTCTGGGAACCAGTTACCGTCACATTCACCCCCCATTCATCATGTCGGAAATCAGTCGCTCCAAGAGATGACACTGCATCAACCATAAGAAGTGCAGAATTCTTGGATGCTCTCAAGGCGTCGCCAATCGCCGCAATATCACTGGTTACTCCAGTCGATGTTTCATTGTGTACCACCAAAACAGCCTTGACGTTGTGCCCCTGATCTGAATGGAGTGCTTCCATGACTGCATCGGCTGTCAGGCCTCGACGAGAATCCCAGGGTTTGAGCTGCACCTGCAGACCAAAACGCTCAGCGACCTCTGCCCACCTTTCCGAAAAAAATCCTTGGTTGAAGACTAAGACACCATCACCCGGTGACAGTAAATTGGTGATTGCCGCTTCCCATGCACCTGTTGCAGATGACGGATAAATCAGTACAGGATGTTCGGTCCTAAAAACCAGTTTCATTTCCTCAAGGAGCCGGTGAGCCATCGCTTGAAACTCTGGGCCACGATGATCAATTGTTGGCCGCGACATCGCGCGCAGCACACGATCTGGGACATTGGTTGGTCCCGGCAGTTGTAGGAAGTGGTGTCCGCTTTGGTAGGTCACAAGCTTCTATGGTTAGGTGCAACCCGGGTCGGGGAGCGGTAGACTCACGCCGACAAGAAGGTTGAACTTACACAGTCCTCTATCGCCCGACACCACCACCAATGGCTGCAAGCCACATCCAACCCGGAGATCCGGGGCTTGAGAAGAAGCTCCGAAACGTAGTGGAGGGAGAAGTGCATTTTGATGCCTTCACACGTGGAATATTCTCGACTGACGCTTCTCACTACCAGATCGAACCACTTGGCGTTGTTTTTCCTGCAACCGTAGAAGACATCCAGGCAGTCATGGAAGTAGCCCAGGAGGAGAACGTTCCTGTACTTCCGCGCGGTGCGGGAACCTCTCAGTGTGGCCAAACGGTAGGTCGTACGATCGTCGTTGATGTTAGCCGCCATCTCACCAAACTGGGGACCGAGAATCGAGATGAGATCGAAGTGGAATCCGGGGTGGTCCTAGACCACTTGAACACCCATTTACGGCATGGGCGTCAGTGGTTTCCAGTCGATCCTTCTACTGGGAGTCGCGCAACACTAGGAGGAATGGCGGGGAACAATAGTGCAGGTGCCCGCTCTCTCCGATATGGAACGATGGCAGACAACGTTTCAGCCATCGAAGTAGTGCTACCCGACGGTCGTAAACTTTGGCTAGGTGCAGAAGCACCCGAGAACAACCACATACCAACTGAACTAGCGTTCTTGAGAAACCTTTACGCGCATAACGCAACAGAGATTATTCAGCGTACACCCAGGACGATGCGGAATGTCGCTGGTTACAACCTCGCTAGTCTTGATCCGAATCAGGAAAATCTCGCCCGACTTCTGGTGGGGTCGGAAGGTACTCTCGCATTTTTCGTACGTTTACGTCTCAAGCTCAAACCACTACTTCGCTCACGAGTCCTGGGCGTTTGCCATTTCAATGGTCTGCTCGAGGCACTCGACACAGTCCAGCATATCGTAAAACTGAGCCCAACTGCGGTAGAACTTGTAGACCAGAATGTCTTGAACCTTGGAGCAAGGCACCCAGACTTCCGAAGTGCTATGAGTGATTTCGTGACTGGCACCCCAAAAGCATTGCTCTTAGTCGAATTTGCTGAAGAGCTTCCAGGAACAGAGATGGGTGGTAAGCTGAATGAACTCGAGGAAATCTTGAGTGAGTTAGGACACCCAAACAGTGTAGTGCGTGCAGAAACCGAAGCGCTCCAATCAGCAGCCTGGAGTGTAAGGAAGGCGGGTCTCAATATCGTGATGTCGATGGCGGGGCCCCGGAAGCCCATTTCATTCATCGAGGACTGTGCTGTGCCACTAGAACATTTGTCGAACTACGCTCGGCATGTGGACGGTATTTTCTCTAAGCATGGCGTCGAGGGCACCTGGTACGCACACGCATCAGTTGGGTGTCTGCATATTCGTCCTGCCTTAAACCTCAGAGATTCTAGTGATATTCGCCGCATGCGCGCGATTGCGGAGGAGACTCATGAGGTTGTGCGGCGCTATGGAGGGACACATTCCGGAGAGCACGGTGACGGCCTCCTTCGATCAGAATTCATCAAGCCGATGCTGGGTGAACAGATGCAGCAGATCTTTGGAGAAGTTAAGAAGACTTTCGACCCTAATGGTCTAATGAACCCCGGTAAGATCATCGATCCTCCCCGGATGGATGACCCTACCTTATTCAGGTTCCATGCCAAAAGTGCAGAAAAAAAACTGCCCGTGGTCCTCGACTGGTATCAGGACGAGGGAGTCGTCACTGCTCTGGAGCAATGCAACAATAATGGTGCATGCCTTAAGTCAGATCCGGGGGTGATGTGCCCCTCATATCGTGTCACTCAGGATGAACGACACTCAACCCGTGGGCGAGCTAATGCGCTCCGACTCGCCCTTACCGGACAACTCGGTATATCCGGCCTAAGTTCACCAGAGATGGCAGAGGCCATGTCGCTGTGCATTTCCTGCAAGGGATGTAAGCGAGAATGTCCAACCGGCATTGATATGGCAGCCTTGAAATTGGAGTGGCAGTATCACCAGAATCGACAATCAGGTGTTCCCATCCGAACGCGATTACTAGGAGGATTGCCACGAGTAGCACCCTGGGTAACGAAGATCGGACAGCTCGTTAATACATTGGGAAAACCGCGCCTTGGACATCGTCTCCTCGGTTTAGCTCCCGCGCGAAAGCTGCCCCAGTGGCACCGCTCACCTTGGAGTGACAGTGAACTCCAAGCTCCACCCGCGGTTACTGGCTCAACTGACGTCATACTTTTCGTTGATACTTTCACGAGGTGGTTCGAGCCTGAGGTTCCCCGGGCAGCCAAAGCCTTGCTAGAAGCAGGTTCCTGGCGAACCCAACAACCGCAACAATCGGGTCGTCCACTCTGTTGCGGACGCACCTACCTAAGCGGTGGTATGCTCGACGAGGCAAAACGAGAACTCCGACGCGTGTTAGATGCATTGGCTCCGGCAGCAAGATCCGGAACATGGATCGTGGGATTAGAGCCGTCTTGTATCTACACATTACGGGATGAGGCGCCCGCCTTGCTACCAGGGAATGATGCAGATGTGGTGGCGAAGCGTGCAGTGCTCCTAGAGGAGTTCCTCGATCAAGAATGGGCGCAGGGTCATACTCTTTCACTTAAACCACTTAACAATAATCGACTCAAAGTACACGGTCATTGTCACCAAAAAGCATTTGGCACAGTCAACGCAAGCTTGCGAATGCTGCAAAGAATTCCGGACTTAACCGTAGAGGAAATTCCCTCAGGATGCTGCGGTATGGCCGGAGCATTCGGCTACCAGGCTGAGCACTACGACGTTTCGATGTCTATGGCTGAATTAGACTTACTCCCAGCAGTTCGGGTCACAGATGAAACCACAGAAATTGTGGCGAATGGGACAAGTTGTCGCGCCCAGATCAAGGACGGGACGGGACGGGAGGCCTTCCACCCTGCGATAGTACTCCAAAAAGCACTTACACAAGAATGAGACTAAGGCTAACCCATGGATAAGCCCGGATACTACCGAAGTTGGATTCGTCCTACCTAACTCAGCTTGATCACAACCGCAGTAGATATTTCAGGCAAATCCAAGAGTGCGTCACGAACTTTGCTATCTACCTTGCCGTCTACAGCGATGGCAGCCATGGCTCCCCCTCCCGCAGTCAGCCGAGCCTGGTGGTATTCAGCAATATTGATCGCGTGGTTCCCCAACAAGGTTCCGACGCGACCAATAACACCTGGCACATCTTGATTCTTGAGCACAATGAGCGTGCCGTCGGGCACAATATCAACGTGATAATCTCGGATTCGAACAATTCTAGGATGTACGTCACCTAACAGAGCACCGGCTAGTCTCAGATCTTCTCCTTCAGCCTTAACGATAATCTCAACAAACTCAGAATAATCAGTTCGTCTGGACAAATAGGCTTGTGAAATACCGATTCCGCGCTGTCTGGCAAGATGCCTGGCACTGACGAAATTCACCTTCTGCGTTCCTATAATGTTCTTGAGCAAACCCATCAGAACATGCGACGTAAGAGGAGGGACAACTTCTTCAGGATCACCTGAGTAACGCACCTCTATACCCCTGATTCCGCCTTTAGCAAGTGCACAAGCTAGAATCCCCAAGCGGCGACCAAGGTCAAAAACAGATCCGAATTCCTGCAGTAGAGCACCTCCAAGGGCCGGAGCATTAAGAGCATGAGAAAGATCCCCCTCTAGGAGGGCAGCCCTTACGGCCCCACTGATCTCAGTAGCGACCAACTCCTGAGCTTCCAGTGTCGAGGCTCCAAGGTGTGGTGTAAGAACTATACCCGGAGCCGTACGTAAGGGACTATCGGCTTCGAGTGGTTCATTTTGGTAAACGTCGAGCGCAGCCCCTGCGATTCTCCCTTCATTCAGCGCCACTGCAAGAGCTTTCTCATCAATAACTTGACCTCTTGAGACATTCACGATGAAGGCGCTCTGTTTCATTCGAGAGAGGACTTCTTGGTCAATCATGCCTCGAGTGTCATCTGTCAGCGGGACATGTAAAGACAGAACGTCTGCACTCTCAATGACTGTTTCCAGATCAGCACGGTCCAAACCCAGTTCCTTGGCTTTTTCATCAGTGAGATATGGGTCATTACACACAACGTTCATACCAAAAGCACGGCAACGTTGTGCAACTTCCTGGCCGACACGCCCAGCACCAACTAAGCCAAGAGTACGACCGCGAAGTTCTGCTCCTTTGAAGCGTCCCCGATCCCACTCTCCTCGACGGACTGAAGCATCAGCACTCGGAACTCTGCGAACCACTGAAAGCATCAATGCAAGTGTAAGCTCCGCAGCAGATACGGTATTACCTGCAGGCGCGTTGAGTACGGCAATTCCACGTTCGGTAGCCGCATCTAGATCAATATTGTCGACACCAACCCCAGCTCGTCCAATAACCTTAAGGCTCTGAGCCTGAGCCAACATTTCAGAGTTAACCTTCGTTGCACTTCGAACTATCAAACCATCAGCACTGATCAGTGCATTGAGAAAGTCCTTGGAGGATGAATCATTGATTTGGATGAGCTCAAACTGATCATCTTCTCGTAATGGCTGCAGGCCACTTCCCAAAATGTTGTCTGTAACAAGAATGGAAAATGTCAACGCCATCAGCTGAGGATCTCGGCGAGAACAGAGAGTAATCCCTCTAATGCATCTTCAGTGTGTTCACCCATATGTCCGATGCGAAATGTCGTTGGCTTAAGTTTTCCATACCCCCCTCCAATGACCCATCCCCGATCCTTGACAGCATCAACGATCGAGGGGGCACTCACCCCGTCCGGCACCTGAATAGCTGTTACTGTCGGAGAACGATGGCCCTCCGCTGCAACCACCTTGAGCTGTATACCCAAAGAAGCCATCTCCTCGACCCACGCCCATGTGCGTTCAGCCATCTCTTGATGACGCGCCCAACGACCTTCCATTGTTTCTTTCGCCATCAAGCGGAGTTGTACCTGAAGAGCAAAGAGGGTTGAGAGTGGTGGTGTAGTAGGGGTCTGTAACTTCTCTATGTTTTCGAAATATCTAACTAGGTCAAAATAGTAGCCTCGGCCACCCACTTCCTTCGCCCGCTCAATCATCGAGCTAGATGCGACACCAAAGGAAACACCAGGTGGCACAGAGAATGCCTTCTGTCCACCAGTCAGAACAAAATCGAGACCCCAAAGATCGGTTTGGAGTTCAGCTCCGGCTGCACCGCTCACTGAGTCAACTAAGAGAAGCGTTTCTTCATGCTGGTGTACTATGCCAGAGAGCATCTGTAAATCGTTTAATACGCCAGTAGAAGTCTCAGAGTGAGCCACTGTGACCGCGTCGTATTTTCTGACCGATAGGGCTGTGGAAACCTGGTCAGGATCATGTGCTTCTCCCCAAGGAATAGAGACTTCATCAACTTCGAGGCCACACTGACTTGCAATACTTGAGAAACGTTTACTAAACGCACCATTTACAAGCGAGAGCACCCGATTCGAAGCACCATTGCGAATTGCAGCCTCCATAAGTCCAGTACCCGAGCATGGGACAATGAATACGGGACGCTCAGTCCTAAATGCGTCCTTTAGCCCGGCCTGTAACTCACCAATGAAAGCCTGCACATCCGGACCTCGGTGACCTGTCATCGGTTGAAGTTGAGCAGCGAGCACTTCAGGGCGGACTTCAACCGGACCTGGCAGGAAGAAGCGTCCGTAGGGGCGGTTCACACCCTTAGGATCAGGGTGGTTCAATTGCTTAGTTCGAGTAACATCCCGATACGATAGGAAGTTGGAAGGGGCACTCTGAATAGCGTGGAAGAAGGTAACAACTCAGCAAATGTTTTCCATGGGCCCTGAGGCCTCCGGTCAAGGTCTTCGATATGACGTTCGGTTCAATCCCTCCAAGCATCCTTCCATTTCGAATAGTGCAAAGCTACTAATCCAGCTTGCTCTAGTACCAGCAGACCCGCTGAATCACGATATGGCTCTCGATAGAACACGTAGGATACGTTCGCCTGTATCATTAATTTTGCGCACACCACACATGGGCTCGCGGTTATAAATGCGACCTTGTCACGCAGTTGCCCAGGTGCCTTAACAAGAGCGTTCATCTCAGAATGGATACAGCCACACCTGCCCTGCTCAGTTGAGTCACATTTGTTCGGAAAGCCTCGAGCATTACCGTTGTACCCTATCGCTACAACGTTTTCCAAACCGGCATCTGTAATCACCGTCCCCACTTGGAGCCTCGCGCACGTTGAACGTTTAGCGAGCTCTTCAGCCATACGCATGTAGACTTCATAGACAGGGGGCCTATTCACACTCACCTCCACCCCGTCCTCCTGCTGGCTGATATTCAGGGGATGATTATTATCCTGGACTCCATCCTTGTGAATCAGCGGCATACTACCTCCTGCTTTGATTCAAGTAATTCGATCACTCTCAGCAAGGGGCGACGCCAACCTAAGTATCTCAATTGCCCATCACCTTCGTGGTGAGCGCTGTCGGAGTCATCAACTTGTAGATAGGCACCAAGGGTGGACGTACCGAGCCAGTTCCGGCACCACGGCCACGAAAACCCCGGCCTCCACCTACAGCATCCGATGAACGAGGGATCCAGGCATCCATCGTGTTCCAATAGACAACATTGTCCTCGGTCTCCGGCTCAAGCATGTGTGCAACTAATCGGCCAAGGTATTGAGCTGTAGGTACGATAAACGTTCCCGCTGGAAACACTTCGGTAAGCGTGAGCACCTCGCCTACTTCAACTTTAGTGGCCGCTGCATGGTTGTATGCGCGTTCGTGCGTAACGTCTGTGACCGTGTAAGCATCAACCTGGAGTTCTGTAGCTGAGACGAGCGTTTCGACAGTGATCCCGTGGCGCCTGAGCATCGCAACTGCATCAACAGCGTCACGAGGTAAGAGGTACGCCCAGGGACGAGCGCGTAACCGCAGGGCGACCGGCTTCTTCATAAGGTCAGCTCCTGTAACTTGTATGATCTCTACCGGATCATTCGAGCCACCTCCCCTGCCACCTCTACCACCTCCTCGTACAATTTCGTAGCTGACAGGATAATCCTCTGCAGCATACTCCATCACAACAGCAATATCACCTCGCGGTCCAGCTCCCATCTCAATCGTCTCTCGACGTGCATCATCGACCACACTCATAAGCCTCTCAGTGTGTTCTGCGGCGAACTCAACTACCGTTAGATAACCCAAGTATCCGGCCCTTGCTCCCGTTTCAAGCTCCTGTGAAGGGGCCTCAAAAAGAATTCCGACCGAATTTACAAAGCCACCATAGTTTCGGCCGATCCTCGCTTGTGACCCACCAACCCGCCACTCATTCTCATCTCCACCCGTATAGTACCATGCCTTGTAACCTTCTGTCGCAAGCTTTGCATCGATGGCTGGGAAAATTTCCCGGTCGCACATCAGCGTGATCTCTATTGCCGGATCAAAATGGCTCGGACACTGATAGTTCAGGTTGTACGGTCGCGACCCGCCATTATGACCATCGACAAACATCTGCGGCCGCCACTTGCTGATAATGTTACCTACATAGTTAGCGATCGCCGGCTGCTCAAGCTTGATGTAGTCGCGATTCAGGTCGATACCCCATGCATTACCGCGCGTACCTCTCTCTGTCGCCTCAAACCCGTCGGGATTGATTTGTGGTGCTACAATAACTGTGACCTCATCAAGCAACTCGTAAGCATCCGTGCCCGGTATGGTGAAGTCTCGCATCAAGATCATAAGTCCTTCTCGGAACGTCCGTTCCCCTCCATGCACGTTCGCAGCGAGAACTACTACAGGTCGCCCTAAAGCCCAGGCTTCCCATGGTTCGCTAACGAGAGGACGACTGAAGACAGCATAGGGGAGCTCCCGCCCCTCCCATGTTTGTCCATAGCTCCCTAGCCGCATATCAGTGGTCACACCACGGAGTGCTTCCAGATATTCCCACATCTCTAGATGTCGGGTATGGCGAGTGAATCCGTTTTCTTCAGCAGCCGTCCGAGGATAGCCATCGGGGACAGGGGACCATTTGACCTGTGCACTACCCGGAACAACCAGCATTCCAGCCAAAATGCCTGTCAGCAATAGAGAAAAACCGTATCGGATGGCACCAGGTGCACAGTCACGTCTCATTCTAGACCTCATCATTATCGGGTTGAAAATGGATCGTAGGTAGCGTTCTTAGAGCAGGCAAGCAAAGCACTCTCTATACTCAGCCCTTAGCCCTCTTTGCCGCCTTTTTTCTCATATTTTGATCGAGAACCGTTTTCCGGAGTCGCACGGCGTCAGGTGTTATTTCAATCAGCTCGTCGTCCTCAATGAACTCGAGCGCCGCTTCCAGCGTAATCCTTCTAGGAGGCTCTAGCTTGATGCTTTCATCAGAGCCGGCTGCCCTCATGTTCGTAAGTTTTTTTTCCTTTGCAACGTTTACATCGAGATCGCCCGGCCTAGCATTTTCTCCAACAATCATCCCACCGTAAACCTCTTCACCAGGTGACACAAAGAGAGTGCCCCGTTCTTGTAGATTCTGCAGTGCGAATCCAACTGACTTGCCAACCCGATCTGCGACCAGCACACCACGCCCTCGGCCCTTGAGCAATCCGGCCCATGGACCCCAAGAGTGGAATTGATGATGAAGAACACCTTCTCCGCGAGTGTCAGTGAGAAACTCTGACCGATAACCTACAAGTCCACGAGCAGGAACACGTAAGCTCAATCTGGTTGTTCCTGAGTCACCCATCGGTCGCAAATTAGTCATCTCTCCCTTTCTGGATCCCAGCTTCTCTATCACCGTGCCCACTATCTCGGAAGGCACCTCAATTAGTGCCTCCTCGTAGGGTTCCTGTATTCCTCCATCAACACCCGTACGGGTTATCACCCTAGGTCGGGAAACTTGAAACTCATACCCTTCGCGGCGCATCGTCTCGATGAGTATAGACAAGTGGAGCTCACCACGCCCACTTACGGTCAGGGTCTCTGGATACTCCGTATCCTCGACGCGTAGGGCCACGTTGTGCTCTAGCTCTCTATAGAGTCGCTCACGAAGGTGTCGGGTTGTCACAAATTTACCTGACTGTCCCGCAAACGGTGAGTTATTGACCGTAAAATCCATCGACAACGTAGGCTCTTCAACCGCTATCCCGAGCAAACGCTCCTGATGCTCGGGGTCACTCAAGGTTTTTCCGATCTCCACACCCTCAATCCCAGTGAGTGCGACGATATCACCTGCGCTCGCCCCCTCAACTTCAACGCGTTCTAGACCACTAAACGTGTAGAGCTTAGCAACCTTAGCTTCTTCAGCCTCCTCCACATCGTCGACCATACCAGGGTTACCAAGATCAAGGAGGGCAACAGTCTGGCCGATATTCACCTGTCCCCTCTCTATTCGCCCGATAGCGATCCTGCCGACATAAGGAGAGTGATCCAGGGTCGAAACAAGCATCTGGAACGGGCCTGTGGGATCAACCTCTGGTTCCGGAAAATGCGATACAATTCCATCGAATAATGGCTTCAAGTCTCCCCCACTTAACTCTGGGGTATCTCCTGCCCATCCGTCGCGTCCCACTGCGTAGAGGAATGGTGAATCAAGTTGCCGTTCTGTTGCTTCCAGATCAATAAAAAGCTCTAGCACTTCATCATGCACCTCTGCCGGACGAGCATCCCCCCGATCGATCTTATTGATCACTACCAATGAAAGGAGTTCGAGTTCAAGAGCCTTTCTCATAACAAAACGAGTCTGCGGCATAGGTCCTTCTGCTGCATCTACAAGCAGGACAACACCATCGACCATTCTGAGAATCCGCTCTACCTCCCCCCCGAAGTCGGCGTGTCCTGGCGTATCAACAATGTTGATCTTCACGTCATCCCAATACACTGCAGTGTTCTTAGCAAGAATCGTGATCCCCCGCTCGCGCTCTAGGGGGTTCGAATCCAAAACGCGTTCCTGCACCTGCTGGTTATCACGAAAGACTCCGGCTTGCCGAAACATCTGATCGACCAGAGTGGTCTTTCCGTGATCGACGTGCGCGATTATAGCAATGTTACGAATGGGCATTGTTCGAGAGGTCCCCGGCCACCGAGACGCTGAGATCAGAGCCCGTTAAGTTAATCGCTTTCCTGAAATACTTTCAGTCCGACACTTCATTGGAGTCATTTCTCTTGCGAATTACTTCTTCGGCACTATGCGCCCTAGTGGCCATCCTAGTAGCTAATCTTTCACTGCTCTCTGCTCAGGAAATTTCTCCTATGTACACCAGAGAGGCCCGTGAGCTAGCGGCACATCCTCAAATTATGGACGCGTTTGCGCTTGCTGAAGAGCTAGACCAGTGGTCTCTCGAGAGACTTATTGAACTAACAGAGATTCCAGCTCCTCCATTCTTGGAAGAAGCCAGAGGTCGGCATTTTGCTCAGTTACTAGAACAGCTTGGCGCAGATTCCGTGTGGACTGATACAGAAGGAAATGTGATCGGGCTTCGTCGTGGGCGGAGCGGGGAGCGGACGATCGGCTTCGGTGGCCATCTAGATACCGTCTTCCCCGAGGGGACAGATGTCACGGTCCGCCAGGTTGGCGACACGCTATTCGCCCCTGGGATTGGTGATGATACTCGGGGTCTAGTTGTTGTGCTGACAGCCCTGCGAGTAATGGAGGAAGTCGGAGTTGAAACTGAGGACGATGTTCTCTTCGTTGGAGTGGTAGGAGAGGAAGGTCTCGGTGACCTCAGGGGGATGAAACACTTATTTCGTGAACCGAATGAGGCACCTGACGTTTGGATTGATGTCGACGGTGGCGGTCTTAGTCGGCTAGTCACTATGGGATTGGGCTCGGTTCGTTACCGGACAGCTTTTAATGGACCAGGAGGACACTCCTGGGGTGCCTTCGGGCTCGTAAATCCAGCACACGCGATGAGCCGAGCCGTCCGGTACTTTCAAGATGTTGCAGATACGCTGACGAGGAGTGGATCCCGTACCAGCTACAACGTAGGACGAATCGGAGGGGGAACTTCAGTGAACTCGATTCCTGCAGAAGCATGGATGGAGGTCGATATGCGCTCAGAAAGTCCTGAAAGTCTAGAACGTATCGAACAGGTTTTCTTGGACGCGATGAGCCGCGGATTAAACGAAGAGAACGGCCTACGTCGCAACGGCCCCCCTCTAACACTTGAGAACAGAAAGGTCGGAGACAGACCTTCTGGCTCCCTCGAATCATCACTTCCACTTATCCAGCGGGCATTGGCAACAACCGCTGTCTTCGGTGTGTCAGGCGAACTCGCTCGGTCATCAACAGACTCGAACGTCCCAATCGCACTGGGAGTTCCAGCAGTAACCATCGGCCGAGGTGGTATAGGAGGCGAAGGGCACTCACCTGGGGAGTGGTGGATCAACCGAGACGGCCATCTTGCGATACAACGTGCTTTGTTGCTTGTCGTGGCTGAAGCAGGACTAGCTACTCCTATCTCCTAAGATCATCCTGGGATGCGCAGACACATGGGTTGGTGCTAGGATTTAGTATGCACTACGAACAGGCCACAGGTGGTATCCGCGTGCGGGTCCAACCGCGCTTCTCTCTATCTGACTCAGACCCAGAGGATGGGGTTTACGTATTTTCCTACGAGATAGAGATGGAAAACCAAGGTGATACAACTGCCCAGCTACTCTTCCGACACTGGAAAATCCACGATTCAACCGGGGATGATACCGAAGTAGATGGGGAGGGGGTAATTGGCATGAAGCCAGTGCTTCAGCCTGGAGAATCTCATACGTACCAAAGCTTCTGTGTGCTGCGCTCTCCGGTCGGTTACATGGAAGGTTACTACACATTCGTAAGGCCTGATGGTGAACGATTCCGTGCAGAAGTGCCCCGATTTGAACTGAACGGACCAATAATCATGCCGAATGCAATCCAGACTGATGAGCCGAGCGACGATGTACAGGAGATGAACTGACTACTCATCAGTCTGTTTCAAGATTACCCAACCTTTTCTTGCACAGACGTTGCCGTTGGCAGTGCTCACCCGATGTTATTATCGTTCATTGCTTTAGCCACCTAATCCCTGTCGCATATCAGGGGGAAATTTGAACGATTCCGTCGCTATTGATGCTAAGCGCATTCTGCTTCGCTATGGAGCACCAATCGCTGTGCTAGATAAGGTATCTGACTCTCACCGTGTGGAATTTGCACGTGTGATTGCCCGGACAACCCTCACTAGCCGGGAACCTCGGCTTAAAGAACTTCTTGTAGAACACGGTTATCTAGAAGAAGACTGAACCCGGGGATTTAAGTAATCGAGGGCATGCTCAACTGAGAATCCCAACCTAAAAACTCAGTTTGCTACCTTTCTAGTAATTGGCTAACGCACTCGTCCTCTAGTCCAAGACATTCTCCTGCTCGCAGCAATGAACACTCTAGTATTCTTGATCTCTTACTCTCTCATCCCTGCAACTTAAAGCTTAGCTTGCACAAATTCCTTCTTGGAGAGGCCCTATGATTCTTCGAGCTATCACGCTCCTTACGTTAATAGCTCTCACCAAACCCTTGTCGGCACAGGAGCAAACAGTGCTGATTAGGAATGGACGAGTGATGGACGGATCGGGTAATCCTTGGGTGCATGCTGACGTACTCATACAAGGGGACAAGATCCTAGAGATCGGAAACCTAGGTGAGGCATCAGCGGATGAAGTAATCGATGCAAGCGGGCTATACGTCACCCCTGGGTTCATCGATACACATTCACATTCTGGCCCAGGACTGGCCTCCGCAGGCCTCAGCCACGCCGAGCCACTCCTCGCAATGGGCCTGACAACCATTTTTGCAAATCCTGACGGTGGTGGACCCATCGACTTAAACGCGCAACGTGCCGACCTCGAAAGGGATGGGCTCGGTGTCAACGTAGCTCAGTTGATTGGCCACGGATCTGTGAGGTCACGAGTAATCGGCCAGCAGGACCGTTTGGCTTCATCTGCAGAGTTAGAACGCATGCGAGTCCTCGTCCATGATGCTATGGAAGAGGGAGCCTGGGGCCTATCCTCCGGAACCTTCTACGTTCCCGGTAATTATGCACCACCTGAAGAAATCGAAGAGCTTGCTAAGGTCGTTGCCCCCTACGGAGGCTCTTACACGAGTCACTACCGTGATGAGTCCACTTACAGTGTTGGGCTAATTGCTGCCATAGACGAAGTGATCAACGTAGGTCGTGTTGCAGGCATCCCAGCGATTCTCACTCATGTTAAGGCTCTAGGGCCATTCGTCTGGGGATATGGAGCAGCGATCGTTCAGCGTGTAGAACGTGCCCGCGAAGAAGGGATCCAGGTCTTCGCGGACCAGTACCCCTACACCGCGTCTGCCACAGGCCTAGAAGCTGCCCTCCTGCCTCGGTGGTCCCAGGCCGGAGGCAGAGACTCCCTAATGGCTCGCCTGGATGACCCTCTCACGCTAGAACGTATCAAGGAGGGAATGATTGAGGGACTCGCCCGGCGAGGTGGAGCAGATCGTATCCAATTCCGTAGATACCGCCTGAATGAATCAATCGAAGGGCAACTCCTGAGTGAGGTCGCAGCAGATAGGGATCAGCACCCTATCGATACGGCTATTGACCTCATCAAGGCCGGAAGCGTAAGCATCGTCTCATACAATATGAATGATGAGGATGTAGAAGCACTGATGGTGCAGCCGTGGACCATGACTTCTTCAGACGGTGGCTTGGTGCCCTTGAACGAAGGGGTACCACACCCACGTAGTTACGGCGCCTTCGCTCGTAAAATCCGGTTGTATGTCCAAGAAAAGAGCGTTGTGACTCTTGAGCACGCAATTCGGAGCATGACCTCACTTCCAGCCCAAGTCTTCGGAATGACTAACCGCGGTATGCTGAGAGCCGGGATGACTGCAGACATAGCAATATTCGATCTAGATGCTGTGCGAGATCTCGCCGAATATCAGGACCCTCATCACTATTCCGAAGGGATGATTCATGTCTTTGTAAACGGTAAAGCAGCAATCCGGGATGGAGTTTTCACTGGGATCCGAGCAGGCCGTGTTCTACGGAAGCAAACTCGAGATATCTCCTAACGGAATAGAAATTACCTCAAGGCATACAACCATAAAAATAAGCAACAGGCAAACCTAGAACCTGTGTGACTTATGAAGGAGAAGCACTTTGAGTGCGATTCGTGATTTCATCGAAAGGCACTTCAAACACTTCAATGCCAGGGAAGTCGTTGAAGCTGCTCGGGCCTATGAGGTACACCTGGAGGCCGGAGGCAAGATGCTCCTTGCTATGGCCGGCGCTATGTCCACTGGGGAAATCGGGATCATACTGGCACGCATGATCCGTGAAGGAAAAGTTCATGCGATCTCATGTACCGGTGCCAATCTTGAAGAGGACATTTTCAACCTCATATCAAACCGTGATTATGAGGTTATCCCCTCATGGCGAGACCTCTCTCCTGATGATGAACGGGAACTGCACAATCGTGGGATGAACCGCGTGACAGACACGTGCATCCCCGAGAATGCTATGCGGCACATTGAAGAACGCTTACTCGAATGCTGGCAACGAGCAGCCGAGATAGGAGATCGCAGGATGCCCGTCGAATTTTTCTTCGAAATCCTTGATGATCCAACGCTAGCAGAGCACTATCAGATTGACCCTAATCACTCGTGGTTGCTAGCTGCAAAGGAGGCTGATGTTCCTGTCTACGTGCCTGGATGGGAAGACTCGACAATAGGCAATATGTTCACTGCCAATGTGATGATGGGCCACCTTCCCAATCATCTCGCGGTCAAGACTGGAACAGAGCAATTCCAAGCCCTGATGGAGTGGTATCAGTGTGAGCACAGTTCTAGTGCGGGCGCTTCTATTGGTTTCTTCCAGATCGGTGGTGGAATAGCAGGCGACTTCGCAATCTGCGCAGTGCCGTGCATCATCCAAGACCTTAAGCATGAGGTGCCATGCTGGAGCTATTTATGTCAGATCACCGATGCCCAGCCATCCTTCGGGGGTTACTCTGGTGCGCCCGCAAATGAAAAAATCACATGGGGCAAGATTGACTCGGATACACCGAGGTTCGAAATCAACTCTGATGCCTCAATTGTTGCCCCTCTGATTTTTGCATGGGTGCTTGGAGACTAAGATCACATTTCTCGCCAAGGATACTCTCATAGTCGGCAACCTCGACGTTGATTTTGGCTGGAGATAGCTTCGATTCATGATGCCAAGCCCACTATCGCGCTCGATCGAAGACTACCTTAAGGTGATTTACGATCTCTCCCGAGGAGAAGAACCGGCATCAACTAGCGCGATCGCTGAAGCACTAGAGATCCAGCCTGCTTCCGTGACGGGGATGGTTAAGCGTTTGGCTGAGATAGGGCTTCTAGAACACGTACCATATCGGGGTGTTCGCCTTACCAAAGCAGGGCATCGTGAGGCCCTTAGAGTGCTGCGACGACACAGGGTTATTGAGACTTACCTTTGCGAACGACTAGGCTATCCTTGGGATGATGTTCATGCCGAAGCTGAACGTCTGGAGCACGCTGTCTCGGATGATCTTGTTGAACGTATGGCAAGCGCTCTGGACTACCCCAGCCATGACCCTCATGGCGCCCCCATCCCCACAACCACAGGGGATATAGAGCACATGGACCTTGCGACGTTAGCCGACGCAGCTCCCGGATCCAGATTGCGTATACAGGCGGTTCGAGATGAAGAGGCAAAAGAACTGAGAACGATGGCTGCAGACGGACTTCTACCAGGAGTCACCCTGCTAGTTAATGAGGGAGCTCAGATTGAAGGTGTTGTCGACATTGTGGTAGGAGACAGCCAAGGACCATCCCTCGCGGTCAAAACTGAGCTAGCCAGACGGATTTATGTTGAACTCCAAGAGGAGTAAGTTTGAGTGCAGGCGCAGTCATAGTTGGCGTAGCCGGAGGTAGCGGCTCAGGTAAGTCAACGATTGTAGCAAAAATTGTAGACCTGCTCGGTCATGGTATCACGACTGTCATCCGCCACGACTGGTATTACCGCGATCTCTCTCATTTGGAGTTAGAGGACAGGACTGGAATAAACTTCGACCACCCGTCTAGCCTCGAGACTGAACTTTTGATCGAGCACGTTATGACCTTGGTCAGTGGAAAATCGGTAGATGCACCTTTCTATGATTTTTCCACACACACTCGATCTTCATCCACAATACAATTGGAACCGTCCCAAGTCCTGATCTTGGATGGAATCCTCACCCTCGCAAATGAACAACTGCGTGAACTCATGGATATTCGAGTCTTTGTTGATACGGATGTCGAAAAGCGCTTAGATAGGCGATTAGACCGCGATTCAGGTGAAAGGGGACGAAACCCAGCGTCCGTGATTCAGCAATTCGAGAGTACCGTGCTACCTATGCATCATAAATTTGTCGAACCGAGTCGGGAATATGCCGAGATAACGATACCCGGAGGCCACCAAGATTCCGCAACTGTGAAGCAGCTAGCGTTCCGAGTACAGGAACTCTTGGCCGAGCGCAGTCTATCGACCAGCTGAACTTGCGCTCACGAAGTTGGACAGGCTGGAAGTTCGTAGGCAGCTCCAGACGAATCTGGATTCACAACCATTTCAAATGTCCGGGTTACGCTCGCACCGAAAACACCCGTGCCATCTCCGGTCACACTCGGAATCGATACCCTACCTGACGGATTGAAATTTCCACCGCGAGCCCAGTTCACATAGTTACGATTTGCTGCTGTAACAGTTACGGACGCCTGAGTCCCTGGTGTGAGGCCCTTCTGTAGTTGAGCTGCTATTCCTGCATCTAGATCGAACCGTTGGAAAATACCGAACTCCGTAGGAAACACTATTGTGGTATCGCTTGCTGACAGGGATAACCCCAAGAGCCAGAGCGAGTCTGCCTCATTCGCAGAAGCCACAGTTCCTGAAAGACTGCTTTCTAGACCGACAATTAGGGTTTCACCTATGTAAGCCCAGGTGTCACTTGAGCTAGACCATTGAACAGTGAGTGGCGTGTCTACTGGTAGCAGGCACCGCGAGCCATCCTCAATGCCTGTTAGTCTAAATTCTCCTGGAATCGTTGTCGCACTGCGAAGGGTACGGCCGTGACTGAGTTCGATGGTTAATTCAAGCTGTTCGCCCGGATGAAACTCGTCAGCGACTTCCTGCGAGGCTACATAACACGTTCCCCTCGTCCGTTTATTCCGATCTCGATAGCAAGCATTTTGGTCAGCCTCCTGAAGCTCTACGCTAGATGTCCCACCACGTGTAATGACAACACGGGCACCAGGAACTGAGGTACCAAGAGTACGATGCAAGAACGCCATAACTCGATTACCACCGAGAAGCGCGCCACCTATTTCCACGTGAACCTCTGCTACAACCAAGTCCTCCAATTCGACGATCAGTGTTTCTTGGATGCTACAACCAGCTAAAGCCAGGACCAGCAGCAAGCTCACTAAAGTGCGTTGACGTACCATTAGAACCGCACCTCAAAACCAAACGTCGGAAGGATCGGAAACATCGAAATTCCAGATCGTGTGGGAGGCCTTGCCCTGTAATCGAAGAAATAGAAGAGAACGTTCTTTCTATTGTACACGTTCACGAGATCTAGGTACGGGACCAGGCTACCCCAAGTCTTCTCAAAAGTCTTACGGAGACTCAAGTCCAACCGGTGATAGGGCGCATAGCGAGACCCATTGCGCTCGCCGAGTACGACTGCATTGCCATCTCTGTCTAGAAGCCCCTGGTCTCTGAGAAAATCAGGCAAATAGTACCGGTGCGCTCCAATCGGTCTCGTGTACGGAATTCCTGTACCGAAATTCCAGCGGAGTCCGCCATCCCACCCGCCCGGCAGCGGATACCTGAGCACTAGATCAAAATCGATCCTCCGGTCAAAGATTGGTGGGTAAGTGACGTCCGGTTGGGGGATGAACGGTGAATAGGTATCGGGGAAAGTGCGATCAGCCTTGAGAAAGGACAGTGTGGCCCAACCAGTGAGTGTGCCGGCTTCTTTGCGGACGAGCAGATCAGCGCCGTATGAGAGCCCCTCACCACCCAGAATGTCATCAAACTCGTCGTTTGGATCATCCGCACCGTTCACTGCCACAACCCCATCGAACGTGCGGGTGTAGCCCTCCAGTGCCCAAAACCAGTCCTGACCGGCATAACCTTCGATACCGAGTTGTAGCTGATCTGATACTACTGGGGGAGCACGGTCTCCGGCGACAACCCAAACATCCAATCCAATGGGCAAATCCTCATCTCGCAGCGAATGTAAGAATTGTGTGTATCTACCGGCAGCCAGCTTAAGAGCAACGTTCCCATCATTGAAGAAACGCTTCAGGGCAAGCCGGGGTGCGATTTCTATGATCTGATCACCCTGGTCCGGGCTCCATAGATCCAAACGAGTCCCCGCTTCGAGTACCCACTCTCTTGGCCGTGACCATGAAGCCTGTGCATAGGATCCAGTCAGCAAACCTGAGCCAATTCCACCACCAAACTGGCTACCGCCGGTTTCGAGAAGATTATCGTATCCCATCCTCTCTACCGACGCTCCAACCTTAGCCTGGAGGGTCGGCAGAGGACGGGTATCTAAATCAACTCGGAGTTGGCGCTGGTTGATCTCACTTCTGAAATTCGTGTCCGCGAAATCAGGCAAGACTAGCTTGCTCCCGTACCGGCTAAGATTTGCCCGCACGTCGAGTGAACCACCTCCACGTCTGGCACGAGTCCATCGCAAACCAACAATATCATTGCCCCAGTCCCAGTTGATCCGTAGAGGAAAATCTTCGAGTTCGAGACGAGTTAGGTCTACCACATCGTCACCTGTATACGCAGTCAATACGAGGCGATCTCCCGAGTGCGTCCACCCCTCAAGTACAGTCTGAAAATCTGTGAGATGGTAGGGGAACTCGAATACTGGCTTGAGTAGTACATCGAAGTATGAACGTCGGACCGACGCTCGCCACTTCAGGTCAGCCAGCCCAAGAGAATTGAGCGCCTTCTCAGATGCCCCACCACCCACGGCAACTCGACTTGCAAGCAGAGAAATCCCTGCATCTACACCAAATTCTCCATCACCAGGGTCACTCTCTATCTGGAGTACGGACGAGACCCGACCTCCATGTTCAGCAGAAAATCCACCTGATTGGAGTTCCGCTCGATCAAGCATGTCCGCATTGAACACCGAGAAAAAACCACCGAGGTGAAATGGGCTAAAAATCGGCACACCGTCCAAGAGAATCAGGTTTTGATCTTGTGATCCCCCTCGTACATGGAACGCAGCCGAAAAATCTGAGGTTGAGACGACGCCAGGAAGAACTTCAACCGCACGGATGGGATCCGCCTCTGCTACTCCCGGAATCTGTTTGAGATCCGAGAGGCCAATCTCGCGAACTGTCGCGCCACCAGCTTCTTCAAACCGGATCCTTTCTCTGCTTCTTTCGGCCTCGACTGCCAGGCCTTCGAGTTGGATCGCTTGCCGTTGAACGCGAACATCGAATTCAACAGTCTCGTCGCCAGTCAGACTGATGTCCTCGGTCAACTCAGTATACCCGAGCGCCCGGAAGTTCAAGCGGTATGAGCCTGCGAGCACTCCCGTGAGCCGAAATGACCCGAGACGGTCCGTATCCGCGATACCGACTAGGGTTGTGTCAGATAAAAGTCGGACGACTGCGCTGAACACTGCTGCACCCTGTTGATCGCGCACCCGACCCTGAATCGTTCCTTCCTGGGCACCCAACCTTGGTGTGATACTGCAGGACACAACAACCACCAACAGGATCAACCGCGTCAGTAAATGTGAAGGGTTCAAATCCGCTCTATCTCAAGTCTCAGCAAACATGTTTTGGTTAAGTAACGATCGCTGATACAGTTAAGATGCCGTAGTGTTCATCCTGACTGGATATGATTGTGCTCAGTTCCAGTAACGTGGAATCCCGGAGAATGTCTCAGGAATCGCTTATCCTTACAAAACCACTCACAACGCTAATGATTTGTGCGAGCAGAAGTGGGGTTTCATAGCCTCCTCTAAAGCGCTCAGCAGGCTTTCAGAATGGCCACGGATCAAGTTGGCGAACCTGCCAACACCAATCCGTCCACTTGCTCGTCTAGGCAAAGCACTCGGATGTCCAGCACTCGATCTCCTAGTGAAGCTTGATTCCGAAACAGGGTTCGGCCTCGGTGGCAATAAAGTGCGTAAGCTGGAGTTTGAACTGGCCCCTGACAGACTGGAGGATATCACTTGTCTCATCACTGCCGGCGGCCCCCAGTCCAACCACTGCCGTGTTACTGCTGCGGCCGCAGCCCGACTCGGTCTCCGCTGTGCTCTCATCATTAACGGCCCGGAGCCAGAAACCCCGAGAGGGAACGCACTGTTACATAGGCTTCTCGGAGCTGAGATCGTTACAGTGCCTGAGCGCCAAGATCGCTCGACACAACTCCAGAGCACAGCGGCGGACATCGAATTGGAGGGTGGGCATCCTCTGGTAATCCCTATCGGTGCATCGACAGGGCTCGGAAGTCTCGGATATGCCACTGCTTCTGTTGAACTCTTCAAACAACTTTCGAACCAGAAACCATCTCCTGAAAGAACCGTTGTGTTCGTTGCAAGTTCTTCGTGTGGCACCCTCGCTGGTCTACTGCTCGGGATTTCTCTTCTCGAACTGAACAACGTGTTGCTGGTAGGAGTGAGTGCTGATATGAGTACGGCCGAGATCGAAGCTCATACTCAACAGATTGCACGTGAAGGTGCTGATCTCCTCGGGTGGGACGGTGCTTTATTAACAGACAGTGTTAAAGCAATCGATGACCAAGTAGGAGACGGATACGGCTTATCGACCGCATCCTCAGATGAAGCGCTCCGTATGTTCGCACAGCATGAGGGCCTCGTACTCGATCCCACCTACACGGCCAAAGCAGCTGCCGGACTAATCTCTTGGATTCGCGCTGGCATGGTTTGCGACCTCGACCGTGTAGTGTTCCTGCATACCGGTGGGCACCCCGGTCTATTGACCTAGAAAACTAGGCAGTCTCTACCATAGTGAACTGATCAATAGCAGCTAGGTCCGGATATCCAATCGGGTACATCTCCTGGATCCGGGCGCAGAGCCCCAGGACTTTCTCTTCTCCTGCAGGTGGCCCGACGATCTGCAATCCAACTGGAAGACCCTTGTCGTCGAGCCCACAGGGGACGGACGCGATCGGAAGGCCGGTAAGGCTCAGGGTAAAAGTTGGAGCAAACCAGTCCACATAGGTCTTCATGGGTCTCCCTGCTATCACCTCGGGATAATTCTGCTCTACCGGGAATGGTGAGACTGCCATCGAGGGGGTGAGCAAGAAATCATAACGCTCAAAGAAATCCCTAAAGAACAACCAAATCCGATCCCGAACACCATGCGCCCAAGCAATTTGTTCACTTGTTACCCTGAGGCCGGCCTCGACGTTACCACGGACGTTATCACCAAGTTCTTCAATCCGATCCATAAGACCTCGCATATGAGTGACCATCCACACTCCACGCAGGTGCAGGAATGCCTTCCTCGCTTCAGAAAGATCCGCCTCAATCTGCTCAAGATTAGCTCTGCTTGTTTCTAGACCCAGGGCAGCAGAGCGGCATACTTCCGCTATCTGAGGATCGATTCCCAGCCCAGCCACGTCAGGACAGTACCCGATGCGAAGTCCATCCAATTGGACGTCTCGTATGCCACTACTGAAATCCCGATCTTGTATCGACTGACTCCTCGGAGATCGCGGATCAGACCCTGCCATGACTTGAAGGGCTAGTGCCACATCTTCGGCTGTACGAGCCATTGGCCCGTTAACCGACAGTTCGTCCCAAAGCCATTCAGTCGGGTGTGTCGGTACTAGGCCAGGTGAAGGGCGGAGTCCAACAAGGCCGCAGAACGAAGCTGGAATCCTTAGCGATCCACCGAGATCACTCCCCTCGGCGATCCCGATCATGCCACTCGCGAGTGCGGCAGCCCCACCACCTGTCGAACCTCCCGAAGTACACTCCGGATTCCATGGGTTACGGGTGCGGCCAAACACCTCGTTAAACGTGCTGGCCCCTGCCCCAAACTCTGGCGTGTTGGTCTTGCCTACGATGATCGCACCTTCGCTGCGAAGGCGCTGCACTGTGACTGCGTCCTCCGTAGGAATGTGATCTGAAAATATCGGTGATCCATACGTAGTCCTCATGCCTGCCACCGGAGTCAGATCCTTGATACCTACAGGGACACCACAAAGCACGTGTGTATCCGAGCCAGATTTTATTGACGTTTCCAAGGCACGAGCGTCTTCAATCGCCTTCTCATTCAATGTAACAACAGCATTAAGAATCGGATTGCAACGCTCTATGCGATCTAATGAAGCTTCGACGACCTCTACTGGAGAGATCTGACGTGCCTTTACTAGTGCCACTATCTCGGTGGCAGAAAGTGCTGCAAGGTCCCCTAGGGTCATGTTAGAAATCCGTTTCTTCAGGGCCAGCAGGGATCAGCGATAAAGCCTAATTCAAAATAAACCTCAAGAGTTGGTTAGACTCGCGACCCGTTAAGGAAGAGGCCCATAATACTTTATCCGCAAGAGATCTAAGACGTCCCTAGGCTTTATAACATCTCCAGGCTGATCCGTCTCTTATTTGACTCCACCCATCAGTCTCTTCACCCGCGGACTCACAATTACTGCGAAGACCCCAACTCCACCCGATATCGCTGCAACCGTGCTGAAGAGTTCAGCAGAAGCCATCGTTGCAAGTTGGCCTGCCATAAGACCGGCAAACAAGTTTCCAAGTGCGGCTCCAACAAACCATATGCCCATCATCTGACCAACTCTTCTTTCAGGAGAGAGTTTTGTGATCGCAGACAGTCCGATGGGTGAAATACAGAGTTCTCCAACGGTATGAAAGAAATAAGTGACGACTAGCCACGCTGGTGATACAAGATTGTCAGGGGACGAGTTGGCTGCCCCCCAGGCGATGACAAAGAAACCAACCGCAAGCCCCAAAAGGCCCAATCCGGCCTTCATTGGAAGAGACGGATCCTTATTCCGGCCTTCTAGCCACACCCAGATTGAACCAAATACCGGCGCCAATAAAATGATAAAGAGAGCATTCACTGATTGAAGCTGTGAAGCCTGAATTTCTAGGGCGCCATTGAATAAGCTTAGGTTCGTTGAATCACGAGCGAACAGGTTCAGCGAAGTCCCTGCTTGCTCGAACCCAGACCAAAAAACAGCAATCAGCAAGAAGAGCCAAAAGATGACACCCATCCTTTTGTTCTCTTCTACCGTATGCCCTCCCCACGTCCATATGTACACAAAATAACCGGCGACCAATACAAGCACTGAATAGCCCAAATAAGTCGCGATCTGCGTGAGTGTAAGGGCTATAATGCCGACCGAAACCATATAGCTGAACACCATGACCCCAGCGACCGTAGCGAAGAAGATCTTAAAGAATGTACCGGACTTGTCAGCAACCTGGTCCGGTGTGTCATCTGTCTTGAGAAGACCAATGTTTCCGATGTGTTTCATTCCAGCTCGATACTGGATGAGCCCCAGAATCATGCCGACTCCCGCAGCGCCGAATCCGTAGTGCCATTTTATACCTTCCCCCAAATACCCGGTAATCAAAGGACCGAAAAAGGCACCAAGGTTGATCCCCATGTAGTAAATGGAGAAACCAGCATCACGTCGTGCGCCACCTTCAGGGTAGAGTTCACCGACAATTGTGCTGACGTTGGGCTTAAGCAGGCCTGTCCCACAAATGATGAATACGAGCCCTAGAAAGAACGTGACATTTGAAGGAATGGCCATGGTGAAGTGACCGGCTGCGATAATCCAGCCACCTACCCAAATAGCCTTGCGCTGACCCCACAGATTATCCGCAATCCAGCCACCAGGCAGTGCCAGGATATATACAAGGCTCGTATATAGGCCATAAATCGCACCTGCAGTCGCTACGTCATAACCGAGACCGGGATTGGTTTCGATCGTAGCAGTTGTCATGAAAAGCGTTAGCAGAGCGCGCATCCCATAGTACGAGAAGCGCTCCCACATCTCAGTGAAGAAGAGCGTTGAAAGCCCTATCGGATGACCGAAGAAGGTCCTAGAGGTCGTCACGTTGTTGAGCTCCTGTTTACGGCCCCGCTGAAAGGCCCGCTCGGAGGTTTCGCTTTATGCCAAGGCATACTCTTAGAACAAGAGGGTACACTGGGAACTAGAATAGCGCACGCGAGCAGACTGAGGCATGCACTGGGAAATCGCTCAATGGACCATCAATAGTCTGTCTCCTGGTGCTACATCCTACCCCAAGCAGCCCTGAGCTGGGCTAAGCTTTGAGAGGATCCGACAAACAGCTCGTCGGGATAGGTCCGGTATTGAGCCATGTCCCGATAGATTGCGTCAGCCTCGTAAAGATTGACGCCAAGGCCAGCAAGGAACTGTAGTCTCAGGTTGCGATCTCGCGTGATCTGAGCATCAGCAAGCCATGGATCGATTTCAGGCTTCTTAGCAGCGAATGTCGCCATCAATTGGGGCGCTGAATAGAAACCCACCTCGGATAGAGATCGTGCTACAGTGGCGTATTCAGGAGTACTAAGCTTCTCGTCTATAGCATCGAGATCGATTGGCGTTGGCTCTTGCTGCGCGAGCATTACGACGTCGTAGCCTTGTCCCTGATTAAGGTTCGCGAAAACCATTCCGTGCGGGAAAACCTCCAGAAACGTTGCGACCTCACTCTTAACCGCCTCAAGAGTACTTTCATAGAGTTGCACAAATACAGTAATCACTCCACCTGGGTTGAGATGCTCTCGAGCTTCGAGCCAGAATTCGGTGGTGTAGAGCGTCGCAGCTCCCTTCACCCAGGGGTCAAAAGGATCCGAGGTGATCGCGTCGAATTTCTTGTCAGTTGTTAGCAGATAATGGCGGGCATCATCGATGACCACTTCAGTCTTGGGGTTGTCGACAACATTGAAGTTGTGCTCTCCGAAGTGCCTGGATACAACCTCCGGAACTAACGGCTCAATCTCTACGATGGTGAGCTCTTCTACGGCTGGATCTACACTGACCGCTCCGGCGGTAACTCCAGCCCCACAACCGATTACCATAACCGACTTCGCTTGGAGTGGTACGAGTGTTGTTAGGTGGCCCAGCATTCGCTGGAGACGCATATCCTGTGGCTCACTCGATGCCTGCACTTTCCCGGCGTTGTGGTAGTTCCGGATACCGCCGCCTAAATCAGATACGGCCATCGACGAGTTCATGCCCTCACCCACATAGACCCAATCGAAATACTCTGCACTTTGTTGGTACGTGGCTGCGTAACGGCCATAACCCACCAGCAGGTCCGGTACCGGAGCGACCGTCCAAGCCAAAACAAACGTGCTTATAAGAATACCGGCACCTCTTAAGACACTTTTGCTCTGTATCCTGATCACACCCGAATAATTCCTATTTGTAACCAGAAGAATGAACGCTCCGAATGCCGCGCTCACGATCATTATGCGCTGTGTCGTTTGGGTGCCCAGTGATCCAATCAGCACCAGGGAAGTCAGAAGTGCGCCAACAATCGCCCCTACTGTGTTGGCTGCGTAAACCCTTCCAACGAGGCGACCGGGATCCTGGCCTTTTTTCGCAACCGCTGCAAGAGCCAAAGGAAAGCTTGCGCCCCACAAGGCCGCCGCTGGTAGAGCGGTAAGCACGGCGCGCATAAAGTCAAACTGGAAATTGAACCAAGGCCTAATAGCAAGGTCGGGGCTAACCGGCCAATAAGGTAGAGCTCGAGTGAGTAAGTACGCCGCCCATGCCAAGCCGACCACGACAAGAAACTGCGTCCATCCGAGGGCATAACGAGGGTTTTGTACAAAGCGTGCCAGAATAGACCCTACCGCACTCCCAATCCCTATCCCAAACAGGAAAGAAGCCAGTATCAGTGAGAAGGTATAAGTGGTACCACCGAAGTTCAGTGTCATAAGTCGAGTCCAGACGACCTCAGCTCCGAGAGCTGTTGCCCCGGATAATCCGATTACAAAGAGGACTGACTTCGCGCCCGGCGACATCTGCACCGTGTCCGCGCTCTCACTTTGCTCTCCGGACTCATAGGCAGTGCGTTCCGCAAGGAATAAAGCGAGTACGGTCACCAGCACATTGAGCCCCACCGCAGCATAAGTGGCAATACTCACATCATGAAGCCGGAGCAAGTAAAAACCAGCCAATAGACACCCCAGGACAGCACCGAAGGTGTTGCCCCCGTAAAAGAACCCGAGCCACGACACACCTTTCGGTGTGGTCTCGACCCATCGGGAGATCGCGGGAAGGGTGGCCCCCATCATGATCGTGGGAGGAAGCAGGAAAAGAGCACAAAACGATGCCCGCACCATAAGGCCGGCCATTCCCGGACCACCAATCGACGTATACAGACCGCCTACGTACGGCAGTAGCCACAGAACGAGCAGTCCGAAAATGCCGATTCCGACTTCGAGCATGGCGTAGACTCGGAGCGGATGCCGATGCGTCCCGATCACCTTTGAGAGGCCAATGCTTCCTATGCACATCCCGCCCATGAAGGTGCCCAGCAAGACGCCCAGTGATATGGCAGACGAACCAACGATAAGTGAGAGCATCTGAAACCAGACGATCTCGTAGATTAGAGCCGCACAGCCACTACCAATGAAAAGAATGACCATCAATGGTAAGTAACGGTCTGATGGGGACGTTGACCGCACAGAGTCGATTTTTTCGGTTGTCATGTGGTTCTTATGCCTCCTGCTGCAATCCGCAGCCTACGGTCGGAGCGGCTTGAAGACAACGTCTGCCTGGAAGGCGTTAGTTTTAAGAGGAACAGAGAGTCAGCGTATGGGAGGGGCCCTGCAGGACCGTCTTAGATAATGTGCAATCCTAGAAGGTGTAGAGAGCAAACATGGAAGAATTAGAAAGTTCGTTCGTTAGGATCTTGCTCCCAAAAGATCTCATGAGCCTATAATGATCGGAATTATCGAGTTCCTAGTCGAGAACCCAATCTTACTAATCCCCTTATTACTGATCGTGGCAGTCGTTCTTTTTGCGGTAATCAAGAAACTCTTGAAGCTCTTGGCGATCGCAACGATCGCTGGCGTCCTCTACGTCCTGCTCGTCGACTACTTGGGATAGCTTTGAAGAAACCGAACAACTGGACACTAGGACCAATCAAAAGGTGAGCAACCTCGTAACGTTGAAGCCCAGCCTCCAATACCTCGGCTTGAACTGATAAGGTGTGCCGCCAAGAACCTGAGTCGGATTCATCCTGTACTGATTTGTGAGTACGATCTTAAAGAAGTGACCACCGGTCTCGAGTTCGATCCCGAGGGTTCCACTATCGTGCTCTAGGTCGGGCTGGCGCCTACTGATAATCCACTCTCCCAGCAGACTCACCTGCTCTGAGATGTACGCCTGCCCGTGGACCCCTAAAGCAAAAGTGGTCTCTGGCTCGGCATCCTGAATGCGAGGGTTTCTTAGCACTGTCGGCACAAGACCAACCCCTAAGCGATCTCCGATTAGAGCATTGAGTATTACTTGGGCATAGGCCTGGGATTCATTGTCGCCCGCCCCACTCTCACCGGGATCCGACATATTCCAAGCAAAACCTCCCTTTACACCGATCATCACTGGGATGGATTCAGTGCCCCCGTCTAAGAGGCGAGCCTTAGCGTTTAATTCGAGGTTGTCGTCAATATTGGTGCGTACGACACCAACCATGGCACGATCAGAAACCGCATAGGCGAGTCCAAGACGGTTCGCTACTGGACCATCCAGGCCCCACAGGGCCTGGAATCCGTCTGCTACTGGAGGAAAAAATCTGTGAGATATCTCAAAGAGCCATGCCCCCTTGGAGATCGTCTGTGCCGTGGGAAGATTTGCGCTTTCTTGTGAGTGAAAAACTGTAGGAGGCACTACTACTGGCTGCTCACGTCTCTCAAAACGATCCGGCCGTTGTTGCGCTGAACCGAGCATTGGGAGAGAGGCGACGTAAATCATGGCCATACTGATCGTCCTGCGGGCGCACTCAGTTCTCACTATCAAGCTCTACAGGTTCCAAAATAAAATTGAGTTCCATACGGATTTCATTATTCAATTTCAGGAACATGAGTTTAGGAATTTCAATGTCATGATCCGATAAAAATACTGGGAACACGCAGTTGACCCGATACCCCTCATTTACCGTAGCCAAATTGCAGGTCAATGCCCGCTCTTGTTCTACACCATGGATCCCCAGTATGCCCTGGGTCGTCACCTGAAACATCTCCCCCGGAAGAGAGACCACCTGTTCGATCGTGCCTCCGAATGCCGCGTAAGGGTATCGGTCAACTTCGAGGTAGCTATTCCGCATCTGGCGATCACGCATCCCGATTCCTGTATCCAGACCCGCTAAATCCACCTCGAAGTATATTTCAGATTCAGCCCCGCCCGTGCGATCCGTTAGTTCATCGGTATTGAGTAAAACCAATCCGTCTAACCGTTCCGTAGTGCCCTCAAACTCATCTATCGCAGTGCTCGAAGTAAAACGCACAAGTCGATCAGATTCGAGAGCAACTTGATAGGCTTGTTGGCCCGACAAAACAGTAGTCCCGAAAAATATCCCGACAAGCGTGAGGCTTATCACATGGACTGTCCGGGTTGATAACTGAAAGCTCAAGCTAATCCAAGTATCCAGTCTCTCTAGAACGTCAGTTATTCGGCGCACCCGTATTAATCCAGTTCTTGATATTTGTCAGGTCGACATTATCGAGAGCACTACCGCTTACGGGCATTCTCGTGCCGTTACCGCTTCCTTGGCGGTTTTCTAACTTCTTCACGAGATAGCTGTTCTGAGCATCATTGGGGATAACATAGACCTCGCCTGACATTGGTGAAGTCACGTTAACAAGGCGAGCGTGATTTGCGGCTGCAGACGTGCTTATCGTCAAGCCACCCGCACCGTTGCCGTGACAGTTGCTATCTGCACAACCCCGTCGCGTAAATATTTCAGTAATGTCATCAGCAAATGATGGGTTGGCCTTGATAGTTCTGGTGCCGGACGGGGTTCCGCCTTCGCCGGGATCTGTCGGGCTATCACCCGCGGAACAGGCAGCCAATACAACACAGATGAGAACAGGATGGAGCACCCGGTGTAAGATTTTCATGGCTCTACTCCCTTGCCGCTGGTCGTTACTGGCGGACATGTTCGCCAGTAAGCCAGCTTGTTCCTAGCTACCACCGAACGCCACAGGCGCTAAATGGAAACCTTGAAGTCCTACAACCCTGCCACGGGAGAGATCCTCGGTGAAGTGGAAATCACTCCTGCAGTGGAGGTCCCTAATATCGTCGCAAGAGCCAAGGCCGCTCAACCTGCCTGGGGTGACCTTGGCCTCGAGGGTCGAGCGGAACTAATCAAGGCTACAGCAGAAATCTTCGTCGATCGAGTTCACGAGCATGGTGAACTTATGACGAAAGAAATGGGTAAGCCTCTCAAGGAAGCAATTGGTGAAGCCAAATCACTCGGATGGGGGATCGAAGAAGAGTTAACTGAGATTATTGAGGCACTGAAACCGGAGGTCGTCGAAGATGGACGCCTCAGGTCAACCGTCTATCATGACCCACTCGGGGTGGTCGGTGCGATCACACCGTGGAATTTCCCGATGTCGATGCCAGCCTGGATGATCCTTCCTTCCCTGGCGGCTGGTAACACAGTGGTATTCAAGCCGTCCGAGGAAACGCCACTCTGTGGTCAAGCGTATGCAGCTGTACTCAATGAGGTTTTACCTAATGACGTACTGATTGTTGTCCATGGTGCCGATGACCAAGGCAAGGCAATCGTTCAATCCGATGTCGATATGATCGCATTCACGGGCTCACGAGAGGCTGGTAAGCATATCATGCGCGAAGCAAGTGGAACGTTGAAGAGGGTCGTACTGGAGCTAGGTGGCAAAGACCCTATGATCGTTCTCGGAGACGCAGACATCGCGAGGGCAGCTAAATTTGCGGCGTCAAACTCTTTCCGGAATGCTGGGCAGGTGTGCATCTCAACAGAACGAATCTTTGTGATGGATTCTGTTGCACAAGAGTTTGAGCAAGCGGTCACCGAGATCGCTTCTGCGATGACCGTCGGTAGTGGGATGGGGGATGTGGATATGGGCCCAATGGTGAATGGTCAGCAACGCGACCACGTGCTCGGGCAGGTAGAGTCAGCGATTGCAGGTGGCGCTATAGTCCTGGCCGGAGGTGATGGGCACTATGACAATTTCGTCGTTCCAACCGTACTGGGAAATGTCACTGACGAAATGGATATCGCCAACGCAGAGACATTCGGACCAGTGGCCTGTGTCACACGCGTATCTTCCGTAGACGAAGCTGTAACGAAAGCGAATGACACCCACTTTGGTCTGGGTGCGGTCGTCTTTGGTGGAGACTCAGAAGAAACCGCAGAAGTAGCGCGCCGTCTCACAGCAGGAATGATTGGTATCAATTCAGCACCTGGTGGTGCAGTCGGTACTCCTTGGGTTGGTGCTAGACAAAGTGGGTTTGGCTTCCACAAATCAGCGGATGGACACAAACAGTTTACCCAAACCCGTGTCGTGACTACCCGAGCATAGATCCCTAATGAATCAGCAAACAGCGAAATACTTCTTGCTCATTACGCTCGTTATAGGTCTCACTAACTGCGGTTCAGATGGCACGGGGCCAGATGCCGGTGGTAACTCAGTATCAATCTCCAGAACGTCTGTCGCCTTAACCTTCCTGGGAGAAACGACTCAGCTGACGGCGACAGTGCGCAATAGCAAGAATGAACCTGTCAGCGGGCAGGTAGCTTGGTCTAGTGATGCCCCGACTGTGGCAACTGTGAGTTCCAACGGACTGGTCACAGCAATCGGCAACGGTCAAGCGACACTAACGGCGACCGCCGGAGGCCTGTCTGCAACCGCATCAGCGACAGTGCAACAAGTCCCCACCAGCTTATCGATCCTATCGGGAAACACCCAGACCGATACGGTTGGCCAACTACTTGTCGAACCGCTGGTTGTTCGTGCTGAAGACCAAGGGGGTACTGCGGTATCAGCAGTAGGTATCACTTTCTCAGTCCACCAAGGGGGTGGATCACTAAGCGAAACAAGTGCAACAAGTGATGGTGACGGAGAGGCATCAACGAGTTGGACCTTAGGGACAACATCTGGCACCCAAAACGTGACCGCGCTAATCGAAGGAAGCGAGAGCGCGACAGCTAATTTCTCTGCGACGGCGACACCCGGACCAGCGACTGCATTCAGCAAGGAGTCTGGAGATCAGCAGATTGGGAAAAATAATCGGGCCCTACCTGAACCTGTCGTAGCTGCAGTGAAAGACGAATTTGGAAATGGTATCGCAGGTATTCCAGTCACTTTTTCTGTGACCGATGGTGGTGGATCGATTAGTCCTGCAGATAGCGTAACGGGAGAGACAGGCACAACCGAAGGCGTCTGGACCATGGGTGTTGTTGGTGCCAATACACTCACTGCGAGCACGGCTGGGTTCCCTGACCTCGAGTTCACAGCTACGGCGGAACTCTATGTGGCGAGGGCCGATCTCACTGTCAGTAGTATGACCGTCAGCCCTGCAAACGCGACTGCCTTTCAGGACCTCACCGTTACCGCGACCATCACGAATTCAGGTGATTTTACCACTGGCGGAGCCTTTGATGTCCAGCTTCTGCTCGACAACGTGCAGGCCGGAAATACAACCGTTTCCGAGCTTGCGGACAGCGCAGAGACCCAAGTCAGTTTCGACGTTGGCAGGCTCGCCTCTGGCCCACATATATTTCAGGTGGTCATCGATCCTAACAACGATATCGATGAACACGATGAGGCTAACAACTCTGCAGGACGAAATGCCCCGATTCTAGCTGCAACCGAATTAGTCGCGGGAACTCCTGTCAGAGGCCTTTCACTTCCCGACAGCATGGAACTCCTCTTTAATCTTGAACTACCCTCATCAAGCAATCTCTTGATTTCGACGTCTGGTGGCTCGGGTGACCTTGATCTCTACGTCCACCAAGGCCAACGACCAGCGCACCGAGATGATTACAAATGCCAGTCGGGAAGCCCGATTTCCACCGAATCATGCACCTTTAATGACGCCGAGCCAGGGATCTACCATATCCTACTCTTCGCGTGGGATCAGTTCTCAGGTGTGACACTCGAGGCAAGAGTTGGAGGTGATCCCGAGCCCTTCAATATTGAGCTTGTCTTCCTAAGCGGGGGGACCACGGAACAGGACGATGCTTTCCGGACCTCAGCTGAACAATGGGAGAGCATCTTAAAAGACGATATTTACGACTTTGATTTTTCAGGCAATCCTGCATCAGCAAACGAATGTGTTTCTGGGCAACCTATGATCAGTGATGTTGTCGATGACGTGAGGATCTATGTCAGTATCAGAGACATCGATGGCCCACAGCCTATATTGGGTCGAGCCGGGCCGTGCTACATACGAGGCCTTTCGGACCATCCTATTGTCGGCATGATGGAATTCGATATTTACGATTTCGATCGTATAACCGACCAGGGACTTCTCATACCGGTTGTGCTCCATGAAATGGGTCATGTGCTGGGTATTGGAACAATTTGGGATAATAGAGAGCTGCTGATAAACCCATCTGCTGTGACCCCATCCGCAGATACACACTTCATAGGGCCACTCGCGATCACTGCCTTCGATGATGCAGGAGGAGTGAGCTATACAGGTGGACAAAAGGTGCCAGTGGAGAATGAGGCTGGCCCAGGTTCACAGGATTCACACTGGAGAGAGGCCGTGTTCGGACCCGAGCTCATGAGTCCCTTTCTTAACAACGGAGTCCAGAATCCACTAAGCCGTATTACGATTCAGTCGTTAGCAGACCTTGGTTACGGGGTTGATGTGAGTCAGGGCGAACCCTACTCCCTACCCCTTGCGGCAGACCTTGTGAGCCCGGACCGCGGACCAGGTATCGACCTCCGTGATGATATTCGCAGAGGATCAGTCTTGGTTGTCGGGCCGAAGAAACGATGACGCCGATATCCGCCCCTAGCTAAGCTTAGCTCAATCGGACTCCCTCTCTAGCGTCCGGGTCAAACACGTCGGGCCTCCAAATCCCTTCCTGCTAATCTCGGTTCCGAAATAGGTATGCACCTCAACACCCGCTGCCTCTAAACGCCGCCTCGTCTCGCTATTCCCTTCAACGGCCAAAACAACACCTGGGGCAATGGTGAGGACGTTACATCCCATTGAGGGTTCATACTCTTCATGTGGCACTTCAATCAATTGGTAACCACGTTCTAGAAGTTCTCGGTGGAAAAACGCCGGAAGTAGTGGCGGGTAAACGAGCAACAAATCCTCAGCGACCGGACTCACAACGGACATAAGATGGAAGACGTCACCCAACCCACTCCAGTCTGGCAAGGGCACCTCGAGCACCTCAACCGTCTCTGTAAGGACTTTCTGAAGTTGCAGAACACCCTGATGATTTGTCCGTTTGCCGCAACCCACAGCGAGTGTGGTGCCGTCGAGCCACACTGCGTCGCCTCCTTCAAGGGTACCCGGACTTTCAATCATGCCGGCAACACGAATCTCAAGACGGGCATACTCATTGGCATGGGCAGCTGGCTCTACAGCACGAGACTCCTTCCCCATCCGACATAGAACCGCGCCCGCATTCGTGACGACTGAAGGATCCCGCATATAGATCGAATCCAGACCAAGATCTCCACCCTCAGCCCATTCAACGGTCACCCCTAAATCTTCAAGCTGAATCGCTAGGGCATCGGACTCTCGGCAAGCTTCCTCATAAACTGGCGGACCCGAATAGTTGAGATCCTCCCACTGCTCGGCGATCCTGCCCGGTGCGACGAAGGCATCACGGGCATGTTTCATCAAGACACGCCGGAGTGGTGACACATCGGACTGATACATCTGGCCTCCAATTCAGTGCACCGTATAGCAGAATACTGGACAAGCATAACGCTATATACTCGGACCTCAACGCTCGAACACACCGCATAGAATAGAAGGAAATCGGCACTTTTGAGTATCGTCACAACCCTTGGGCTTCTATGGTTCTGTGTTG
>MDTE01087232.1_pt1 | contig 46553 bp, 61 predicted proteins | sample 811231 | NCBI WGS metagenome assembly MDTE01 (sample SAMN05326651, study PRJNA326480) | marine metagenome | isolation source: seawater | place: Indian Ocean: Red Sea | collected 2010 | reverse complement strand
TGAGTGGTGTTGCTGCTGCATCTGATAATCTTGGCACCTTCACTGGTAGCACTATTGCTGACAATGAGGATGTTAAGGGTGCATTACAAGATCTTGAAACTGAGGTAGAAACAAAACTTGCATCTTCTGCTGTTAGTGCATTTGGTGCAACTCTAGTAGATGACGCTGATGCTGCTACTGCTAGAACCACTCTTGGACTTGGAACTGCTGCTACCACTGCATCTACTGCATATGCAACTGCTGCACAAGGTACACAGGCAACCACCAACGATAGTGATATCGATGATCTATATACTGAATTGGTTGCGATTGGTAATGACGCATCCGTAACAACCGTCGCACATCTTAAGGCTGCACTCGCTGCTCTATCCAGATAAGTAAATGGCAACTCCAACAAGCAAAGCTGAATTAAAAGCATACGCTAAACGAAGACTGGGTGATCCAGTCATCGAGATCAACATCTCTGATGATCAAGCTGATGATGCTATAGACTACACCATAGAGAAGTTTCAACACTTCCACTATGAGGGTGCTGAAAGAGTATATTTGAAGCACCAGTTTACTGAGGCTGAGATTACTAATGCGAAGACAGATACAAGTGAGAATGCTGCTGATGGTTCAACTACTTGGTTAACACAGAATAATTATATTTCTGTGCCAGATCATATTATGTCTATTGAGGGTATCTTTGGATTCACTGATAAGGGTACTCGGAACATGTTTGATATTAGATATCAAATGCGTTTGAATGATCTGTATGATTTTACATCTACACAGTTCTATCATTACTATATGATCCAACAACATCTTGAAACTATTGATTTCTTACTAGAAGGTATGAAACCAATTCGTTATCAGAACGTTCAAGATAAGTTGTATATTGATTTTGATTGGGTACAAGATGCCTTGGAAGATCAATATGTTGTGATTAAAGCATGGAGGGCACTTAACCCTACTACATGGACTGAGATTTATAATCAGTTATGGGTTAAAGATTATGTCACTGCTAAGTTTAAGAAGCAGTGGGGTCAGAACATGACCAAATTCCAAAATGTTCAAATGCCTGGTGGCGTGACTCTTAACGGTGAGATGATTTATAACGACGCTGTAAAAGAAATACAAGAGTTGGATGACCAACTTCGTTCAACTTGGGAAACACCACCTCTGGACATGATAGGATGATATGGCTACTAACACTTTTTTCACTCAAGGAACCGCAGGCGAACAAGGGCTAGTACAAGATCTTGTCGATGAACAGATTAAGATGTTCGGCAAAGATGTTTACTACCTTCCTCGTACTCTGGTTAACGAGAACACTGTTTTTACAGAGGATGCTCAAAGTACATTCAGTTCTGCTCATGTAATAGAGATGTACATTGAGGACGCTGGAGGATGGCGTGGAGATGGTGATATGTTCACCAAGTTTGGTGTTCGTATATCAGATCAGGTAACTTTAATTTGCTCTAAAAGAAGATTTACTGCTGCTGTAGATGATAATACTACTCTCATTGTAGAAGGTAGACCTAATGAGGGGGATTTAATCTACATACCTATGGCAAATAAAATATTTGAGATACAATTTGTAGAGCATGAGGTACCTTTCTATCAGTTAGGTGAGCAATATGTTTGGGGTCTGCGTTGTGAACTCTTCGAGTACAGCGACGAGGACATCGAGACAGGAGTTGCAGCAATCGACAAGATCGAACAGGACTTCTCTGTTGCTATCACAGTCAATTTTGCGGATGGTGGTACTGGAGACTTCGCAGTTGGTGAGATTGTTGCTGGTGGTACATCCAATGTAACTGCTGAGGTTAAAGCATGGGATGCTGGTAATAAACAATTACAGGTATACAACAGATCTGGTATCTTTAGTATCCCTGAGACCGTTACTGGACAGACATCTGGTGCTGCATGGACAACTGCGTCCTACAATACAATAAATAATGTTAGTTCGGACTGGGATCAGAACGCCACATTTGAGACTGTGGCTGATGGAATCATTGACTTCACTGAAGGTAATCCCTTTGGTGAGTTTGGCAATAAAGGTGGTACAATCTAATGCTTGGTACATATACATACAACGAGATAATTCGTAAGACTGTTGTAGGGTTCGGTACACTCTTCAATAATATTGAAGTGCGTCGTGTTTCAGGATCCAAGACAGAGGTTATGAAGGTACCTCTTGCTTATGGTCCTAAGCAGAAGTTCTTGGCACGTTTGCGTGCTGTAGGTGATTTATCATCTAAGGATGCTACACAGATTACTCTTCCACGTATTTCTTTTGAGATGCAGGGTATATCATATGATCCTACAAGAAAACTTTCTCCTACTCAATTCATACGTTATACAGCGGATGATGGTAAGACTAAGAAATCTTTCATGCCAGTTCCGTATAATATCAATTTTGAATTAGGTATACTTGCAAAGAATCAAGATGATGCTTTGCAGATTGTTGAACAAATATTACCTGTTTTCCAACCCTCATTTAATATCACTTTGAATTTGGTTCCTGCTATTGGAGAGAAGAAAGACTATCCAATCACATTAACCTCAGTTGATTATGAAGATGTATATGAAGGAGATTATGATACACGTAGAACTTTAGTCTATACCTTGCAGTTTATTGCTAAGACTTATCTCTACGGTCCTGTTAGTGATGTCAGTAGTGAGGTCATTAAGAAGACTATTGTGGATTATGCTACAGATTCGAAGGTAACTGCACCTAGAGAGGTCAGATACACAGCAACACCTGTTCCTGCAGATGCAGATCCAGATGACGATTTCGGATTCAATGAAATTTATAGTGAGTATACAGATGGACTCTCAAGAAACCCAGAAACAGGCGTTGACGAATAGCTTTGAAGCTATTGAAGATGCACTTGATGTAGATACACTCATTCAACCAGAAGGAGGATGTACTACAAGAAAGGCGCAGCTTGTTAATGTTTCTACAGAGCAACATTTACAGAAAGACTATGAATATTCTCGTGCTCAGTTGTATAACTTAGTAGAGAAAGGTCAAGAAGCGGTTAACGGTATTCTAGATGTAGCGCAACAGTCAGATCAACCTCGCGCTTATGAGGTTGCTGGTCAGTTGATTAAACATGTAGGGGATGTTGCGGATAAACTTGCTGATCTGCACAAGAAGGTTAACGAGATAGAAAACCCTAAGAAATCTGCTACTAAAGAGATTACAAACAATACAATGTTTGTTGGTAGTACAGCGGAACTTAGTAAATTTCTAAAACAAAAGCAAGATAAATAACATAGTAGGTTAGGACTCAGCAATGTCGGTATTAAACGTATTAGATACGCAAACAATCTCTGCCAGTGGCAGTGGTTACATAGTGGTGAAAACTGGTGTACTCCGATGTTACTGCGGTGCAGCGTCGAGTATTCAAGTTGATGCTGGTCCAGCAATAACACTTGCTGCAGGTGAAGCACTTTTAATTTCTTGTGGTAAACCTAAGCACGCAAAGATTGCTGCTGCAACCGATGCTGCTGCATCAGTCATTACTGTATCGGGTTATTCAGGTGGTGGTCGTCACACATTCTCAGTAGGAGATTATGTTGAAACTCTAGATGGTGGAGACACCGATGGGTTTGTTGCAGCATATGAATCTGCTGCGTCTGATGGAAAGAAGGTTACCGCTATTACTGCTACTACTATTACTACTGATATTAATTCTTCTGGTGCGTCAGGAGATTATGCATTATCTGCTGCTGATGCTACTACTGATGATATTCCTACTATCTCAAGAGTAGTTAAATTAACTGCTGGATCTGGATCTGGTGGTGTAGTCGTAGAGCAAGTACAGGTTGTGGGAGGATAAATGCCTGCCGTATCTGTTAAGCAACAACGATTTTTTGGATACCTTTTATCCAATCCTAAAGAGAGGAAAGAAAGAGGTATAAAAAAGAAAGTAGCAAAAGATTTCGCATCAACCAAACATGAAGGACTACCAATGAAAAAGGATACTCAGGAAGGTGTAGTGACCCTCGTTAAAAAAGGGAAGAAAAAGCATGATGAAGCCGTCCAAAAGAAAAAAGTCAAAGACAGAAAAGCCGTTCCTTACGCAGCTTTGGCGCAGTCTTTCAAGCCTCAGGGCACCCCTCTTTCTGAGGAAGAATATGATCGAATTAAAGATCGTCGTCTTGAACGAGGTGGAAGTGCTCCTGGAGGGGATGACCCGTCTCCTAGATCTTATGTTGGGTCTACTAAAAAGTATGATCCGAAGGCAGCGAAGAAAGCTTCAGACAAAGCACTTGCAAATGTCAGGGCAGCAATATTGGCACAACATGGTCCTGGTGCCATATACCAACCAAAGAAAGAAGAATGGGAAGCAGCAGCATTAGATGTTGCTACTGAGTATTTCTTTGAAGAAGGTATCAATGAGGAAGGTGTTGACCTAATCATTGAAGAAGTTGGACTAGAAGATTTTGTAGAGTATATCCTTGATCCTCCTCCAGAAGATTTGAGTGAGGAGAGAGCTGCTAGAAAGGCAAGTTCTAAGGCACCTTCATACGAGAAGGTTAAAGCGAAAGTTGATGCAGGTGATGCTGCAAGAAAGAAAGCAGGGAAGGGAGAATATGCTAAAACAGCTGCGGCGAAACGCAACTATGGTGATGAGGACAATACGATTCATGACGATGAGAAGTCAGCGAAGAAACCTGCTGCAAAGAAGAAGGCTCCTATTAAAGCAAAGGCTGCTCCAAAGGCAAAGCCCAAGGTTGTTGAGATCAAGAAAAAAGTCGAGAAGTCTGTTCCAAAGGCGAAAGCAAAGCAACCTGATAAGAAACCTGAGAAGAAAGGTATTCGTGGTGCACTTGAGAGGGGTATCGAAAGGCATAAGAAAGCAGTTGGCGATGCCAAAGCTGCCTATAAGAAAGCAAGAGCAAAAGGTAAAGTCCCAGAGAAGAGGGCTAAGGAATTTGGTAAGGGATTCGTCTCTGGAGTTAAGGGAACCGTCAAGTTTGCTGGCAAAGCTAAGAAAGCAGTCGTCGGCGAGGAGACTAAGTTAACTTATCATGGGTTTGTTTCTCTCCAAGAAGAAACACCAATGGAGAGAATTGATCGTATCTCTAAAGAGAATGTTGCTAAACAGAAAGCAGCATCCGATGCTAAGAAAGCAAAGAGAGAAAAGAGTGCTAAGGAGTATCAGAAGCATAAGAAGGCAACCCTTGCTAAAGGTGGACGTCCTGTAGATGCACTTGACTCTTGGCATAAGAAGAAGATGAAGGAAGAGGTAGAACTAAAGGAAGCACCATTAGTTTCAGACCGTAAGAAGGATTGGCCAAAGGGTACAATTGATACCGACGATAAGAAGATGAAGCTTGCTAAAGATCTTATTAATCTTGAGAAGCAAGGTGCGCCACGTTGGACTGTTGCTCAACTTAAGAAGAAGCGTAATGAAGAGGTTGAGATTGAGGAAAAGTTTAAAACTCAATACAACAAACCTGATAAACTAAGTCAGTCTTCTAAAAGAAAATCTCTAGGTAGGGGTGCTAGCATCAAGGATGGTGCAAAAAAATCTGGATACGAAAGTAAGAAGGAGCACCGTGATACTGAGAAGAAGTTATCAAAGTATCAAGCAAAAGGTAGCTACAATGCTCACCTAGGTGAAGCAAAGGTAGACGCAGGTAAATCTCCTGAGACCAAAGAGAAGGAAAGAAACGTCCGTAAGTTTGGTGTTAGTCATAGCGTTGTTGCTCATGGTAAACTAAGGAGAGCACTCCATAGATCAAACCGTGGAGATAAGAAGATACCTGGAGACAAGCCTTGGGTAGAGAAGGAATCAGTTTCACTGGTACACTTCAAGAAGTTCTTAGATGAAGGTGGTCTTGCACGTGCAATGCAGAAGTCCAAAGAGACCGACACAGCACACATCAGTGCAGACAGGGGTTCTGATGAAAAAAAGAACCGTGAGGGACGTGCTTCCCTCAAATCTAAGCTGAAAAAGCACAAGGTGGGATATAAGGAAACTGTAGGTAAGTATAAATATGATGACGGTAGTGAAGGTAAAGAAGTTTCCTATCAACTTTCTAAACCGAAAGGTATGAGTAAACGCAAGTTTGGTAAAGTAACCCGTAAACTCGGTCGTGAACACGGTCAGGAATCTGTGATTACTAAGAAAGCGGGTAAGAAAGCCAAGATGCATTACACTGATAAGTCAGGCAAAAAGTCTGAGTCAGTAGGGAAAACTAAAGCAGGAAGTCATCCCCAGAAGTATGGTGAGACATCATCAGACAAAGTAAGGGGTGGTAAACTACCTAAGAAAACAACTAAGGGATCGTATCACTATGGCTAGCCAATACGGAGCAAAAACCTTGTTAGGCGAGTGTCGCTATTGTGGTCTACGTCCACAGGCAGGACACCCTAACCCAGTTCAATGGTTGCAGAAGCATGAAAAGAATTGTCCTGCTCGACCGAAGAATGATACAGGTCAAAATTTCAATAACACATAAAAAAAGACCCCTTTCGGGGTCTTTCTATTGAATACGGGGGTTTGTTATGTGTTAGGTTAATACCTCCCTGCATATACGCTTGCAACTTGCCTGGTCATCTTCACATTCAATTAGGCAGTCAAAATAGTCGTTCATAGATTCCGTCTCCTCGACGGTGTACTCTGTCGATTTCCATTCTGCTAACTGATTAAAAGATACAAGGTTGTGCATTACTCTACTCCGATGGACGTTGAACTCATGATATAGGAGTTAGGGTTCATTGGTGCCTCCCTTAATTCTATAGATATTTATATAGTTTGTTCCTATCCCAGGACATTTCCGCAACGTTCCGTAATTAGGTAAATATGCTATAATCCCTTTAGACAACTGATTATTATGAGCAAAGAAAAGAAGAAGAGACACCAAGTCAAGTCATCCTGGTACTATATTTTCTGGGGTACCGCAACTGTAGCAGTCTGTTTAGGACAACTGTATGTCGGGACTGGATACAGAAAGATGGCAGAGAGTTTTGAGAAGGTTTTAGAACGAGTAGTAGTTGAGATGCCACTAGAAAGCGAAAGATTTTACTGACCACACATATGAAGGATAAAAAAGCTGCAAAGAAAATTATCAAACTTGCCAAAAAACACCCTGACTGGTATACTGAACAAGATGTACAGTTTGCCAAGATGGTTCGAAAGAGAATCAAGGCAGAGAAAAGGATAAAAAAACTGAAGAAAAATGAATTATCAGATACCGACCCCAGTAGTTGAACTCATCGTTTTAGTGATGGGTTTTGTTTGGGTAGGTTTATTATTATCATACTTGGAGGATAGAAAATGAGTATACGTGACCTAACCAAAGCAGATCATGATGCGGCAGAGCAACAACCTTTTGTCAAGATCATGTTTTCTGGTCAGTTAGATCCCAAGGTATATGCAATATTTCTTTGGAACCAACATCTACAATACAAAGCACTAGAAGACCAAGCAGGAAAGCATGGTGCATTGGATGGACTCACTAATGTCCAACGGGCATCAAATATCTATGAGGACTTTGAGGAGTTGTGGTGGGAGACCAATGAGGATAAGAGTTATTATCCACCTACTCTAGATACAACAGCAGAGTTTACACAATACATTGAGTCTGTTGATGACCCTAAGAGATTGTTTGCTCATTGCTATACAAGGCATATGGGTGACATGATGGGTGGTCAAATTCTTGCCAAGCAAGTACCAGGTAAAGGTAAGTTATATGACTTCCCTAATAAGTTGGAATTGCAAGGAAAGATCAGAGAAAGACTTAGTGATGATCTCGTCGATGAAGTAAAGGTTGCTTATAAGTTCGCAACTAATACCTTTAAAGAGATGTGGGATCATGTTGATAAATCCTAAATACTCATATGAATAAATTTCTTTGGAAAGTTTGGTACAAACTCAAGTGGTTATGGGATCTAGGTATGGGTGGTGCAACTGATGCTGTATCACATCCATATAAAAATGATCCACCACCTGATATAGGTACCATGCCGTATTCAGATACACCTAAAAAGGTAAAAGACCCATGGGATTAAGATCAAAAGTTAAGAGTGCATTCGACAAAGTTGTTGAATGGGACAAGAAAGCAATTAATTATGGTAAAGCAAGATTTGGATGGACAGACTACCAAGTAGTTTGCATTTCATTTGCTAAAGGTTTTATTATTGGAGCAATCTTGTTGTAATGGAAAAGGAGTCTATTAGATTCCATATCAGACAGGATGGTATGGTAGAAGAACGTGTCGAAGGTGTTTCAGGGACAGTCTGTGAATCACTCACAGAACGTATTGAGGATGCCTTAGGGGATTTAACCCGTCGCATACATAATTCAGAGTACTATCAGTCACAGCAGAGCGTAGCAAATGTCACACTTCAGCACAATCAAGACTAAAATTAAAAGTGGTGAGCAGTTGGTTGAAGCACTTTTGGACTTAGGATATGATCCACAAGTACAAGAGAATGTTATGGTTGTTTCTGATGCAGAGCATGCTAAAGGTCATCCAGACGTAACTGTAGACATAATTACCAAGGAAGGTGATATTGGATTTCGTTGGAATGAAACAACTGGACAGTATGAATTAGTTACAGATCTACAAACATGGGATAAACCAGTACCAGTAGAGAGATTTCTATCACAACTATCTCAGCAGTATGCTTTAAGGGTGGTTACTCTTAAGGCTAGAGAAGAAGGATATGAGATCGAAGAACAAAAGGTTAATGATGAGGGTACTATAGAATTATTAGTATCAAGATGGAGTTAAATGACAGTAACGTTATAGAAGTTCTTTCTGAACTCGCACCATACATAGAAGCCGATGGTGGTTTTTTAGAGTATGTTGAGACAGAAGAAGGATGGGTTAAGGTAAGACTAGGTGGTGCTTGTGCTACGTGTGCTATGAGCACTATGACTTTGAAGCAAGGTATTGAACGTAAATTGATGGAAGATATTCCTGACGTTAAAGGAGTTGTTCAAGTGTTATGATTAACTTCCTGTTCCTATTATCTACTTTCATCTTATTCGTTATGGCAGTAAAATTAATGTCGAATGGATGGGGACTTATGACAGAAGAAAGACCGAAGATACCAGGATGGAAAGTACATCCTGAGATGGAAGATGTTAAACCAGGTGATGAGTTATTGGTAGTTAATTTTGATTCTTTTGATAAAGATGATGATGAAGAAGATGATGATGGGGATGTTTTGATTGCAAGACCATAATAGTTAATAATACCCATTCACGAAATAAATAATGGTGTATTAAGCGAGCCCACGGCTTTAAATCGTGTCTCATTACACTGTAGGGTATCACACCCTCGACCAACAGCATTTAGAAATTTGCGAGTATGCCCAAGACGCATACGAAGCAATGCAACACAGCAAAGAGGATGTCCCATACCTACGGGAACATCCTCATTTTTTTGATTACATCTTAAAGGAGGAGTGAAATGCAGGACGTTGTATGGGGAGTCATGTGGATGATGGCTGTCCTCTTGACAGGAACGGGATGGGTGATCTACTATATAATGCGTCTAGCATACATAGAGACCCGTGAAGGCGAAACTACTGTTACTTACCCTATTATTGGTACCGTTACCTCTGAAAGCAGAACCACAGAAGTGGAACGCGAACGAGTTGATCCAACGAATGAGGGAGTGGAAATCGGAGCAAGAGCGTACGCCCGTTGATGAATCCATAAATAGTGCACTACTAGAATTGGAGATTGACTATGGGAGCGATGACCCCACCGAGCAGGAAGAGCTGCTACAACTTCCGCGTGACGGAAGTGAACCGAGTATTGGACGGGGACACGATAGACGTGACGATAGACCTGGGGTTCGAATTGTACAAGAAGGAGAGAGTGAGAGTAGCGGGGGTAGATACACCAGAAAAAAGAACACGTGATCTCGAAGAGAAAGCCTTGGGGATCGACGCTACTAACTGGCTTAAAGGAACACTTGAGGACACTATTAACGGGGATAACGAACTTACTATCCGTACTGAGTTACAAGGTGGGGTAGGTAAGTATGGACGTCTTCTTGGGTGGCTTTATATTGGTGATTCGGAAGTGTCACTTAACGAACAAATGATTGAAGAGGGATATGCTTGGGAATATGATGGTGGAACTAAGCAGAAAAACTTTGAAGAACTACGTGAGATACGTAGATCAATGGGTACACTTGTAGAGGAACCTTCAGTCGGTGATCCACTACCTGAAGTACAACCAGTACAGAAAGGACCATCAAATAGTAGTGCAGGTATAGCATTCTAGATGGCAGTAAAAGAAGAAATATATTTAGGTAACCCGAATCTAAAGAAAGCAAACGTTGCTACCAATTTTACTCCTGATCAGGTTCAGGAGTTTATTAAGTGTAGTCAAGATCCCGTTTACTTTCTGAAGAACTATATTAAAATCGTATCTCTTGATGAAGGTCTGGTTCCTTTTAACCTATATGACTTTCAAGAGGATATGGTTCAGAAGTTCCATGACAATCGATTCAATATAGCGAAGTTGCCACGACAGTCTGGGAAGTCAACAGTTGTTACTTCCTACTTGTTGTGGTATGTCCTGTTTAATGATAATGTAAATGTCGCAATCCTCGCAAACAAAGCAGCCACTGCAAGAGAAATGTTGGGACGCTTACAATTATCTTACGAAAATCTTCCTAAATTTATCCAGCAAGGGATTCTGCAGTGGAACAGGGGAAGCTTGGAGTTGGAAAATGGAAGTAAAATTCTGGCTGCAAGTACTAGTGCTAGTGCTGTTCGCGGTATGTCCTTTAACGTTATATTTCTGGACGAATTCGCGTTTATTCCGAACCATATTGCTGACCAGTTTTTCAGTTCTGTCTATCCTACTATATCTTCTGGTCAATCAACAAAAGTTATTATCATATCTACCCCTCACGGGATGAATATGTTCTACAAACTCTGGCATGATGCTGAGAGAAATAAGAATGAATATGTCACTACGGAGGTTCACTGGTCTGAGGTACCTGGTAGGGATGCTAAATGGAAAGAACAAACGATTGCTAACACCTCGGAAGAACAATTTCGAGTTGAGTTCGAGTGTGAGTTCTTAGGATCAGTTGATACTTTAATATCAGCGTCCAAGTTAAGGACAATGGTATATGAAGAACCGATCAAATCAAGGAATGGTCTGGATATATACGAGGAACCAAAGGAAGATCATAACTATGTGATGGCAGTTGACGTTGCTAGAGGTGTAACTAAGGATTATTCTGCATTTACAGTTGTAGACACGACGTCTATCCCCTATAGGTTGGTAGGAAAATATAAGAATAATCAGATTAAACCAATTATTTTTCCCAATATCATTAATGAGGTTGCTAGAGCATTCAATCATGCATATGTAATGGTTGAAGTCAATGATATTGGTGGACAGGTAGCAGATATATTACAATTTGATCTAGAGTATGATAATCTTCTCATGTGTGCTATGAGAGGTAGAGCAGGTCAGGTTGTCGGACAAGGATTCTCTGGCAGCAAGACACAACTTGGAGTGAAAATGACAACTACTGTTAAGAAACAGGGTTGTTCTAACCTAAAAGCATTATTAGAAGATGATAAGTTAGAAGTTAATGACTATGATATAATTTCAGAATTGACTACGTTTATTCAGAAAGGACCAGCATGGCAAGCAGAGGAAGGATGTAATGATGACCTTGCTATGTGTCTGGTTATTTTCAGTTGGGTTGCTCTAACTGATTACTTTAAGGAGTTGCATGACTCGGATGTTAGAAATCGTATCTACCTAGAACAGAAGGAAGCGATTGAAGCAGACATGGCACCCTTTGGATTCATTAGTGATGGTTTTGAAGATGAGACCTTTGTTGATGAAGAAGGAACCACATGGCAAACCTCCGAGACTTCTGAATACGGAGATAAAGCATACATGTGGGAGTACTTATACTAATGATTTTTTGGATTGGATTCTTTGTTATGTTCTTCAATGAAGGCTTCGTTATGATGAGGCACGTATCACCGTGGTTTGCAAGACGTAGGCAAGGATTCATTGATAGATTTGGTGCAAATATATGGTATAGATTTCACGGTACATTAGATTATGTTTGGATGGGACTTGTGACCCTAGGGTTGATAGTAAACTCTAGTAGGATACTACACATAATGGTACTACTAACCTTCTGGACACTCTCTTGGTTAATATTTTATCTACCAAGGTGGATTAAGAATGGATCTAGATAGACAGATACAACTAGAACACTTACTATTTCAGGATAGGGTGTGTAGGGTATGTGGTATTGAGAAGAATTTATTAACAGATTACTATCTTACTAGGAAGGATAGAGGAGATAAACCATCTGCATACTCATATGAATGTAAGTCTTGCACTATAAAAAGAATTATTGAAACTAGAAAGAATGGCACGTCAATACCTGAGTGGGAATACCCAGACTGGTAATGTTCATGCATTGTTTCCCCGTTGGAAATACTGCAAATAATAAATAATTCCAGCATCAGATATTTACATCTCAGGAGAATAAAAGATGGCATCGACGCAGCTTTCCCCAGGGGTTGTCGTACTAGAGAGGGATCTCACAACGGTAGTAAATGCAACGGTTGATAACGTTGCTGCGATTGTTGGATCTTATGAAAAGGGACCGATTGAAGAAGTGATTTCCATTACTTCTGAGGCAGAACTTCTCTCAGTATTTGGTAGACCCAACGATTATAACTATGAGTATTGGTTCTGTGCAGCACAATATCTGCTGTATGGTGGTACTCTTAAAGTCATTCGTGCAGATAATGCTTCACTAGCAAACGCGATTGACACAGCACAGTTCACTGTAACGACCTTCAGTGCATCTGATACTACTCTAACTGTTGCTGATTCTACAGACTTTGACGTCTCTGATCTTCTCCTAATTGATGCTGAGGTTTTATCGATTGGATCTGTTTCTGGTAACGACGTAGTTGTTACTCGCGGACAATTGGCAACATCTGCTGCTTCTCACGCTGCTGGTGCAGACATCACATTGATTGAAGCTGGTGCTACTTCAACGACAATTGATGAGAATGGTACTTATTCAGACAGTGATACAACTCTAACGGTTACATCTGCTGCTTCTCTTGGTGCATCTACTAACGATTACATCAGAATTGACGATGAAATCCTGAGGATTACTGGTGTTGCTGGTAACGACTTAACTGTTACTCGCGCACAGCTTGCAACAACTGCTGCTGCACACACCAACGGATCAACAGTAACCATTCAGACTGTTACTGCTAACAAGACTACGATTAATGAGCAAACTTCTACTGGTGTAACTGCTCCTCTAATCAAAAACCTTTCTACTTACGAAAGCACTGTTGAAACTGCTTCTAACAACTGGAAGTGGGGTGCACGTAACCCTGGAATCTATGGTAACTCACTTCGCGTCACCGTAACTGATGCTGGTGCAGACCAAATTGTTTATCTAGCACAACCTACTTCTACAGAGTGGGCATTCACTTCTGGTGCTGAGGTTGCTTATTCTGCTTCTAATACCTACGGTAAGGTTTTCCATTACAATATCATTGTAACTGTGAAATCTGGTTCTACTTTAGTGGGTGACTGGGCAGCAGATAACTTCTTCACTGCTAACTCTGGTAACGTAACTGGACGTGTTGTTGCTTGGGATCGTAAGCTCCGCAAGTTAGAAATCACAATTGACGGAACTTCTTCTGATGTTCTGGAAGTCAATGATTCACTAACTGAACTAGCAAACAACTCTGAATCTCCTGGTAGTGCAACTGGTGACTCTGCTCAGATTGAATCTATTGAGCGTCGCCTATACACCGTTCAAAATTCTGGTAGTCCTCGCTTCCTGTCTAACCAGACAATTAGTGATGCTAACAGTGCTACTATCGTTATCGCTAACACTGCTGATGCATTCGCAGAGCGCGAATATGCTCCTGGTCGTTTGTGGGTAAACACCGCTTCACGTCCTGGAACTTCTGCTTGGGTAACTGAGCGTGGTGGACGTCATGACCTCTTCCATGTTCTTGTTACTGACGGTGACGGTAAACTAACAGGTACACCTGGTAGCGTAGTTGAGAAATTCCTGAATGTATCTAAGGCAGCTGATGCTAAAGGTCCGCAAGGTGAAGCACTATACTACAAGGATGTAATTAAGAATAATTCATCATACATCTATTGGGGTTCTCACGAGTCCACCGATATGTATGATAAGGATAGTAATGCAAATGGTACGCTAGGACGTACTGGAGTTAATACAGACTTCGATTTATTCAAGTCTACTACTGCGCTCTGGGATGCAGACAATCCTACAGGTGGTAACACTGGTGCTAAGAGATCAGTTAACACCAAGAATCAATCCACACTTAAGTATTCACTACAAGGTGGAGTTGATGGATACACTCTAACTCGCGATAAAGTTCTTACTGCTTACGATCTAGTAAGTGATGCTGAGACAGAAGAAGTTGATTACCTACTTCTTGGTCCTGCAATGAGTAACGAACTTGATACTCTCGCTAAGGCACAGAAGATTATTGACATTGCAGCAACACGTAAGGACTGCATGGCATTCATCTCACCTCCTCGCGCAGATGTTATTGGTGTTCCTACAACTAGACAGATTGTTGATCGCACAGTTGACTTCTTTGATCAACTGACATCCAGCTCTTACGCTGTATTCGATAACAACTACAAGTATATCTACGACAAGTATAGCGACAAGTATCGTTATATTGCTTGCAACGCTGACGTTGCAGGACTTGTTCTAAGTACAACTTTGAATCAAGAACCATGGTTCTCTCCTGCTGGTTTCAACAGAGGACAGTTGAGAAATGCAATTAAACTTGCATACTCACCTCTGAAGGATCATAGAGACATGCTTTACAATGCACGTGTCAATCCAATTGTTGCATTCCCTGGTCAAGGCATTGTCCTATTCGGCGACAAGACTGCACTTTCATACCAGTCTGCGTTCGACAGAATTAATGTTAGACGTTTGTTCCTAGTTATGGAGCAAGCAATTGCTGAGGCAGCGAAGACACAATTATTCGAATTGAACGATGAGTTTACTCGTCAGTCCTTCAAGAATATTGTTGAACCGTTCCTTCGTCGTATTCAATCTCGTCGTGGCGTAGTTGACTTCCTCGTAGTTTGCGACGGAACCAACAACCCATCTGATGCAATTGACCGTGGTGAGTTCTTCGCGGAGATATTCGTGAAACCAACACGCTCTATCAACTACATCACATTGACATTTACGGCTACCAGAACTGGTGCTTCCTTCAGTGAAATCGTTGGTTAATCAACGCTTCGTAATTCAATTTCTAGATTAAACCATTAAGGAGAATAACAAATGACTAGCAAGTCAGAAAGAAGATCTGCAGGTCAAGTCGAAGGCGGTTTTATAGATTCCCCAATCTTTAATTTCCGCGATCAGATCGAAGATCTAGCAAGACCCAATCTGTTTCAAGTTGAACTTTATTTCCCTGATATTGTAAGCGAAGGTCGCCCAGGTATCGGTGGAAGAACAGGTTCATCTGAAACACGTAGACAAGAAGAATCAGGTGGAAATGGAGTTAGTGTTCCAGGCAGTAACGCTATTTCTACAATGTTGGTCAAGGCAGCAAACCTGCCTGCTTCAACAATCGGTGTAATTGAAGTACCCTATCGTGGTCGTACTTTGAAGATTGCTGGAGATCGTACCTTCGAACCATGGACAGTTACAGTCCTCAACGATCAAGAATTCCGACTCCGTGCTAAAATGGAGGAGTGGGCAACTAGGATCCAAAATCTACAGCAGAATATACAGGACGCTAAAGAGATTGGTGACTATCAGTCCAATGCTATCGTTCGTCAGTTCTCAAGACAAGGCGATCAGAAGAGAGCATATTCCTTCCAAGGCATTTGGCCAAGCACAGTATCCGCAATTGATCTGGCATGGGATAGCAACGATACTCCTGAGGAGTACACCGTTGAGTTCCAAGTTCAGTTCTGGTCTTATGCTGATGATGTCAACGGTGGCAACATGGAGAAAAAGTCTTAACCCTTAAACTCCTAAATACAGTATAAGTCAAGGCGAATATTAATGGCAAACCTTTTTGGTTATTCTCTAGCTCGTAAGAAGGGTCAAGATAAGACTGGCCCTTCTTTTGTGCGTAAAGACAGTGATGATGCTGCTGCACCAATTTCCGCTGGTGGTTATTTTGGACAGTATGTTGACTTAGGTGATGCTGCGAACAAAGCTAGTGAAGTAGACCTCCTCGGTAGATACCGAGAAATGTCAATCCACCCAGAGTGTGATTCGGCAGTTAACGATATTGTTAATGAAGCAATTGCTGGTGATCTAGATAATCATCCAGTAGATATAGAGTTATCAAATCTTCCAGTCTCGGACAATCTTAAGAGAGTTATTAGAGATGAGTTTGGAAATATACTTTCATTATTAGATTTTGATAGAAAGGCATACGATTTATTCCGTCGTTGGTATATTGACGGTCGTTTGTTTTTCCATAAAATGATCGACACCCAGGATCCAAAGAAGGGTATTACGGAACTGAGGTATATCGATCCACGTAAGATTAAAAAAGTAATTGAATACGACAAACCTAAGTCGAGGATTCAAAATGTAGATCCGAGCGAGGTTGCTCTTGCACCTAAGTCGATTGAGTATTACATATACTCACCGAAAGGGATGAGAGGATATGAGAAGCAAGGTATTCGCATTGCACCTGATGCAATTTCCTACACCCATTCTGGTGTGTTGGATATGCAACGCAACCATGTCTTATCACACCTCCATAAAGCAATAAAAGCACTCAATCAACTTCGGATGATTGAGGATAGTCTTGTAATATACAGATTATCTCGCGCACCAGAGCGTAGAATATTCTACATAGATGTAGGTAACTTACCTAAACAAAAAGCAGAACAATACCTCCGTGAGGTAATGTCTCGCTATAGGAATAAGTTAGTATATAACGCTGATACTGGAGAGATCCGTGATGACAAGAAGTTCATGTCCATGTTGGAGGACTTCTGGTTACCACGTAGAGAAGGTGGAAGAGGTACAGAAATTACTACACTCCCAGGTGGACAAAACCTTGGTGAGTTAGAAGATGTTAAGTACTTCCAACGCAAACTCTATCGTGCACTTAACGTTCCTGAGTCAAGACTTGAATCTGAGTCTACTTTCAATATCGGAAGGAGTGCAGAGATCACACGTGACGAATTAAAATTCCAAAAATTTATAACTCGTTTGCGTAAAAGGTTTAGTGACCTATTCAATGACTTATTAAAAACTCAATTAGTTCTAAAAGGTATCATCTCTCTTGAAGAGTGGGATGAATACAAGGAGCATATCCAATATGATTACATAGCGGATAATTATTTCTCTGAACTAAAAGAGAAAGAAATAATGAATGAAAGGTTGACTGCTCTTGAGCGTATGGATCCCTTTGCTGGACGTTATTTCTCTCTTGATTATCTTCGTCGTCAAATTCTCAAGCAGACAGATGAAGAGATTACAGAGATAGATAAGGATATGGCACAGGAAATTAAGGAAGGTAAGTTGATTGATCCTCTTGCTATGCCTGCCATGGAACATCAACAGATGGAGATGTCTTTACAGCCAGAACCAGAAGAAGAGGTGTACCAAGGAGTTGATCCAAAAGATTACAAGCGCGGAGAAATATAAAACTTTCTAAATAAATATATGTAGTGCGGAATTATTATGGCAACACAAGCAGCGAATGACGTTGTAAATGCATTATTTGCGGGTCAGAAAGATCTTTCAGATTTTGTAAACGATGCAATGCAAGCGAAAGCACTTGATGCAATATCGGCAAAGAAAGCTGATGTTGGTAAGACAATCTTCACTGCGCTAGATGCAGCAGAAGAGGAACCTACGGAAGATGAAACTGTAACTCCACCCGATCCATTAGCGACGGAAGTAGATACAGCAGTCACAGCGTCCACCCAAGAGCCAGAATCAAATGAAACTGATAACGGAACAGATAACTGAAGCCAAGGTAGTTATCAAAGAATCCAAAGGTAAGAAACACCACTTCATAGAAGGTGTGTTCCTTCAGGGTGGGATTAAAAATCGTAATGGAAGAATGTATCCTGTTGGGTTACTTGAAAGAGAGGTAGCTAAATACAACAACGATTATGTAAAATCTGGACGTGCACTCGGAGAACTTGGCCACCCCGAAGGTCCAACTATTAATCTAGATCGTGTTTCCCATTTAACAACTTCACTCGTAAGAGAAGGAGATAATTTTATAGGTAAAGCGCGAATTCTCGATACTCCTATGGGTAAAATTGCAAAATCTTTACTCGATGAGGGTGTCAAACTAGGCGTTTCTTCTAGAGGTCTTGGATCTTTAAAAGAAGAAGAAGGTTGTAAAGTTGTTTGCGACGACTTTATGCTAGCAACCGCTGCCGACATTGTTGCTGACCCTTCTGCACCTGATGCTTTCGTAGATGGCATCATGGAAGGAAAGGAATGGGTTTGGGATAATGGAGCTGTCCAAGAACTTGAGGACATTAAGCACCGTATTTCTACTGCAGCGCAGAACCAATTGCAGGAGAGGAAAATCTCCGCGTTTAACAAGTTCTTGCAAAGTTTGTAAAATATAAATAACTATAGCAAATCAGACCATTTGTACCTAGAGGAGACACCAATGTCTAAGGAGATTGAAAATCTGGATGAAAACCAAGTGACCGCTAACGCGAACCCAGGTGATAAAGCACAGAAGAAGTTGGAAAACGACGGATCTGGACTATCTCCTATTGATCTTGGAGGTCCAACCCCACAGAACAGCAAACCAACTGATGATTCTAACAAGTTTAGAATTGTAGCAGGTGGTAATGCTCAACCCCCACAAACAAAACCTTCCGCTGCATCTGGACAGACTGCAACGTTTAACGATAAGGGTGATGTTAAGGCAGGATTCGAGCCCGAAGGCGAGACAATTGCCGAGGAACCAGTTAATGAGGAAGAGGTACAAACTGAAGAAGACTCCATGATTCTGGAGATCGACCTCAGCGATGATGTTGCTGCTCTTACAGAAGGCGAAGATCTTTCTGCAGAGTTTAAAGAGAAGGCAAAGACAATCTTCGAAGCCGCAGTTGTCTCTCGCCTAAACGAAGAACTAGAGCGTATGCATGGTGATTATGCAAAAGTTCTAGAAGAAGAAATTGGTACTGTTAAGTCTGAACTTGCCGAGCAGGTAGATGAATACCTATCTTACAGTGTAAATCAGTGGATGGAGAAGAACGAACTCGCCATTGAGCACGGTATTAAGGTAGAGATGGCAGAGTCAGTCCTTGCAGGACTAAAACAGGTTTTCTCAGAGAATTATATTGAAATCTCTGATGAGAAAGTTGATTTGGTTGACGAAATGACCGAACAACTCGATACTATGGAGAAAAAACTCAACGATCAAATCGAGGAGAACGTTGCTCTTGTTAAAGAGATTGGCGGACACACCAAGAATGGGATTGTGAATGAAGTTTCAGAAGGTTTAAGTTTGACCCAGAAGGAAAAACTATCTGGACTAGCTGAAGCGGTTGAGTTTGAAGATGAAACTAGTTACCGCGAGAAAGTTACCACTCTTCGTGAGTCGTATTTCTCCACTAAGCCCGAGGTTACTCCTAGTGAGTTATCAGAGGATGTAAAAGTAGAGAACCAGGAAGTAGGTCCAGGAATGGAAGCCTATGTCCAAGCACTCTCTCGTTGGTCTAAAAAATGATTTTAGACACAATTTTTCCCCACAAAATCTTTTAAAGAGGTAAAAAAGCAAATGTTCAAAGCAGAACAATTGCAGGAAAAGTGGGCACCTATTCTAGAGCATAGTGAGATCGATGGTATCTCCGATAAGTATAGAAAGGCTGTCACTTCCGTCCTGTTAGAAAACCAAGAAAAGTTCTTGAAGGAGGAGGCAGGTATTCTTAATGAAGCCGCTCCTACTATGAGTGCTGGAACTGGTGGTTTCGGTGGTTCAGCTACCGCAACTGGTCCTGTTGCTGGTTTCGACCCAGTTTTGATCTCGTTGATTCGTCGCTCAATGCCTAAGCTTATTGCTTATGACATTGCAGGTGTACAACCAATGACTGGTCCTACTGGATTGATCTTCGCAATGAGATCACGCTACACCAACCAGTCTGGTACAGAAGCATTCTTCAACGAAGCAGACTCCGAGTTCTCTGGAGAGAACGCTGCAAGCGATCTCGGACGTACTGCACAAGCAGGTAGCAACCCTGGTCTTCTTAACGACTCTGGCTCATACACATACTCAGAAGGTATGCCAACAGCCGAGGCAGAAGCATTAGGTGATGCTGCTGGCAACCAGTTCGCTGAAATGGCATTCAGCATTGAGAAGGTAACAGTGACCGCTAAGTCACGTGCCCTCAAAGCTGAGTACAGTTTAGAACTGGCACAAGACCTTAAGGCAGTTCACGGTTTGGATGCCGAGTCTGAGCTTGCAAACATTCTATCAACTGAAGTCCTTGCTGAAATCAACAGGGAAGTTGTTAGATCTGTTTACAAGGTCGCTAGACCAGGTGCCCAGAACAACACCGCAACTGCTGGAATTTTCGACCTAGACGTTGACTCCAACGGTAGATGGTCGGTTGAGAAATTCAAAGGTCTCCTATTCCAGATCGAAAGAGACATGAACGCAATCGGGCATGAAACTCGTCGCGGAAAGGGTAACATTCTCATCTGCTCTGCTGATGTAGCATCCGCCCTGTCCATGGCTGGAGTTCTCGATTACACTCCTGCTCTTGCTCAAAATAGCAACCTGCTTCCTGATGACAATAGCAGCACTCTTGCTGGTACTCTGAATGGTCGCATCAAGGTCTATGTTGACCCATACTCTGCAAACGTAAGTGATCGTCACTTCTACGTTGCTGGTTATAAGGGTTCTTCACCTTATGATGCTGGATTGTTCTACTGTCCTTACGTTCCTCTACAAATGGTCAGAGCCGTAGGTCAGGACACCTTCCAACCAAAAATTGGATTCAAGACTCGTTATGGCATGATTGCTAACCCATTCGCCGAGGGAACAACTCAAGGCGGTGGCGATCTTGATCCTAACAAGAACCGCTACTATCGTCGTGTACTCGTTGACAACCTAATGTAAGCGAAACGACATATAGTTCTGTTAAGAGAGACCCCACGGGGTCTCTTTTTTCATGCTATAACATAAATATTACATAGGATATGGTACCCTACCATGAACGGAAGACTAGACAAAGTAAAGATGACTGCCAAGTTGATGCGCCTCAAAAACGAGGTCGCAGACAAGTGTGACAGAGGAGAGATGGGAGAGTGGGAGTGCGTAGGGGCCAATAGATACCTAAATAGGTCACTTGAAATACTAGACGAATATTGGCAGTAGTGATATACTATGAGACATGACAGAAGAACAAATTCGCAAGGTGTCCTACACCAAAGTTGAGGTAGACGAGCTTATTGCAGCTGCTGTAGCAGAGGCACATGAAGCGGATCGAATCATCATGGCAAAGCATAATAGGGACGCGACAATAATATCGATGATACTAGGGTTTATATGTTTAGCACTGTTTGTAGATGGGTTACTCAGAATTTTAGGTATCATTCCACCGTTTATGGATCTTGACGTCAACGTTATAGACGATATAATAGAGAAGGTAGAGGGTGATATGCTACCTCTACTACAGGAACAAGCAAAACGAATTCCAGGAGCAAACAGACTACTATGACACACACCTATTCAGGAACAGAATTAAAGGTTGGTGAAGATCTCACAGATGAGACAATGAAATTACGTCAAGATGCACTTGCAATTCTCCTTAAAAAATTTGGTAATGGAGACTATGGCACACAGTCCATCTACAAGTGTGCTGATGAGTGGTGCAGGAAACAGCACACTACTTCAGGTATAGTTGATTACTACAAGGCTTACTTCGCATCCGCTAAATAATACGGAGACCTGCGTGAGCTAATGGGTACTGCTTGGAAACAACAAATAGCAAATAAGAACTTTCTATCCCCGATAGGGTTCCGATTTGTGCTGGCAAAATATCCTAAGGTTGCTTACCTTTCGCAGTCTGCAAATATACCTGCCATGAATCTAGGTGTAATGCAACAACCAACATACTATGGTCGTTCAATTCCTAGTGATGGAAATATAACCTATGATCCATTTAATCTACAATTTATTGTAGATGAAGATATTGAGAACTATTTGATTTTACATAACTGGCTCAGAGGTTTAGGTGTTCCTGATAACTTCAAGGAACGTAGAGAATTTATGGCAGCGCAAAGGAATCTAACTGCAGGTACAGATGGATCTGAGAGTAGATTTGCTGATGCAACCTTAACAGTATTGAATTCTAATTTTAAATCTAACTTCCAAGTAGTATTTTATGATATACTACCTGTATCTCTCAGTGCATTGGACTTTAATGCAACTGTAGATGGCACAGAATATGCAGCAGCATCAGTGACATTTAATTACAGATCATATGAGATCCAAAAACTAGAGGGAGCACGTGATAAACAACTGAAATAATGGCTATATTAAATCTTGAACGCATCCAAGAGCAGTGGGCTGAGGATGCTCCTTTGGATGAACATGATTTGGTTAATCAAGCAATGGCTGTCCCTGGTTTACACCAGAGATGGATGACGTATTACAGTACGTTTAAGTTAATGCATAGTGATGCTACTGCTAGGATGAGTCGTGTCACTAAAGATAAGTTCGAGTACTATGCTGGTAAAGCACCAGCAGCAGTTTATAAGGAAAAACCATTTGACCACAAACTTTTAAAGAGTGATCTGGATAAGTATGTCTATGCTGACGATGAGTGGATTAAAGCAAGACAGAAGATAGATTACTTGGAGACTTGCCTCTACTACATAGAAGGTGTTCTCAGACAGATATCCAATCGTGGGTATACTATCAAGAATGTCATTGATTTGAGGAAGTTTGAAGCAGGTTTCTAATGACCGTTATTCGTAAGAAGAATGAAGTTTATATTAAAGTCAATGCTGAACCCCATGTCCACCAGGAATTAGCAGATCACTTCTGCTTTGACGTGCCTGGTGCTAAGTACATGCCTCATTATAAGTCGCATGTATGGGATGGTAAGATCCGTTTGTATTCTCCTGCTACTGGAGAGATATATGCGGGTCTTTTTGATTATGTAACTGACTTCCTAAAGGAGAAAGGTTACATCTATAATATAGAATGTGATGAAAATTACGGTATACCGAACGCAAAGGAGGATTATGTCACCCCTGAAGGAATTGCGGGCTTTGTTAGAGATCTGGATCTCCCTTTCAAAATCAGAGATTACCAACTCAGAGCAGTATTCTCAGCGATTAAAAACAATCGCCAGCTTTTATTATCCCCCACGGGATCTGGAAAGTCCTTAATCATCTACTGTCTGGTAAGATGGCATAGGAATGTTGGTAGAGAAGTACTAATTATCGTACCTACCACCAGTCTTGTAGAACAAATGACCAAAGACTTTCAGAAATATGGATGGAACGCTAATGAAGTTCACAAAATCATGGCTGGTGCAGACAAGTTTGACCCTGCTCCAGTCGTTATTAGTACTTGGCAGAGCATTTATAAGCAATCCCGTAAGTACTTTCGACGTTTTGATGTCATTATCGGGGATGAAGCACATCTGTATAAGGCTAAATCGCTCACGGGCATCTTAAATAAGTGTCATGATGCAAGATATCGCATAGGTCTCACTGGTACTCTCGATGGTATGAAGACACATCAGTTAGTACTAGAGGGATTGTTTGGTAGGTGTAAACAGGTGACAAAAACTGCGGATTTAATGGCAGCAGGTACCCTAGCACCCCTAAAAGTGCGCTGTTTATTGCTTAAACATGGGTATGTACCCTTCGATAACTACCAACAAGAGATGGATTGGATAGTTTCGAACCCTAGAAGGAATAAATTCATAGTAAAACTTGCGGATGACCTCACTGGAAACACGCTAATCCTCTTTAATTACGTGGAAAAACACGGTCAACCGCTTTTTGATGTGCTAAATAACTATGTTAAAGAAAATCGAAAGATTTTCTATATTCATGGCGGTGTTGAAGCATCCGAACGTGAGCAAGTACGTGAACTCTGTGAATCAGAAAACAATGCTATAATACTTGCATCCTATGGAACATTTTCTACAGGCATAAACATACGGAATCTTCACAACGTAATCTTTGCGTCCCCTTCAAAGTCTCGTATTAGAAACCTCCAATCAATCGGAAGAGTTTTGCGTAAAGGTGATAACAAATCACAGGCAGTGTTGTATGATATTGCAGATGATTGTTCTAGAGGATCCACTCAAAACTATACTCTCCGACACTTGGTTGAAAGGATCAAGATATATACGGAAGAAAAGTTTAATTATGAGGTCACTAAGATTAAATTTAAAACATGATCAGTTACATACAACACGATAAAGAATTTTATGGAGTCCTAAAACTCTCAAGTGGGGATGATGTGATTGGAACAATGATTTGTACAGAAGATTTGGATGAATCCAACAGAGGTACAACCATCATATTCATTAGTAATCCCGCTAAGATGAAGCAGGTAGAGATTAATCAACCAGACAAGCAAGGTGTGGGTGTTGGACTTATCAAGTGGCAGTTCTTTTCAGAAGAAGAGTTCTATGTGGTATCTGAAAAGGATGTGATATCTATTGCTCCCCTGAGTCGGCAAGGAATACAAGCTTATCGACAATGGTTAAAGCAAGATTTTGGTATAGAAGAAATAGAAGGGGGTCGTCCGATCAAACCTGACATGGGTTCTCGCGGAAAGGTGAGTACTGCTAGGGTTTTATTGGAGAAATTGTTTAATGCACCACCTCATATTAAGAAATAATACTTGACAATTCGTCTTTAGGAAGGTATTATTAATGGTAGGTGCAAGTTATACCTATGGCATTAATGGCTCCTAAGAAGAAACAACATTACGTTGACAATAAAAAGTTTTTAGAAGAGCTTGTGAAGTATCGCAAGCGAGTTCATACAGCTCGAGAAAGGGGTCTTAAGAAGCCACGTATTACTGAGTATATTGGAGAGTGCTTTCTAAAAATTGCAACCCATCTATCATACCGTCCTAACTTTATCAATTATATGTACAAAGAGGACATGATAGGTGATGGGATAGAGAACTGTGTCCAATATATCGATAATTTTGATCCTGCTAAGTCCAGCAACCCATTTGCATATTTCACCCAGATAGTGTACTATGCATATCTCCGTAGAATTTCCAAGGAGAAGAGGCAAATGGACATCAAGGACAAATTGATTGAGAAGAAGGGTTTTGATGAGGTGTTTCACTCTGATGGGGATCATAGTCATGCTGACATGAATTCCATCAAGTACCGTATCGAAACCAATATGCGCGGCTGATGAAGATATTACTCATAACTGATCAGCACTTTGGTGTCCGTAACGATAACCAAGTGTTTATCGATAAGTATCGGAAATTTTATAAGAAAATATTGATTCCGTTTATCGATAAGTATAAGATCACCAATGTGATATGTCTTGGTGACACTTTCGATAAGAGGAAAAGCATTAACTACAACTCCTTAGAAGCAGCAAAGGAGATGTGGTTCGATCCATTGCGTGAGCGTGACATCCACATGGACATGCTCGTTGGTAATCATGACATATATTATAAGAACACTCTCAGAATTAATTCACCCAGTCTACTTCTTAGCGAGTATGAGAATATTTCTGTTATCGACCACCCTTGTGAACTATCTTATGATGGTGTCCCTATTTGTCTTGTCCCTTGGATATGTGATGAGAACCGCGAAGAAACGAGACGAGTTATTGAGTCAAGCGTGGCTGATATATGTCTGGGCCATCTTGAGCTTAATGGTTTTGAGAGTGTTCCAGGCTATTTCATGGAGCACGGTGACGACCCAGGAATCTTCAACAAGTTTGATTTGGTCTGCACTGGGCATTACCACATGAAATCTAACAAAGGTAATGTACATTACCTAGGTAACCCGTACCAATTATACTGGGGTGATTACGGTCAGAAACGTGGGTTTCATGTAATAAATACTGATAGTAAAAAACTTTCATTCTTCCACAATCCATACGATACTTTCGTAAAGATATACTATAATGATACTAAACCTATACCTTTACCATCATTGGATGGATCATTCGTTAAGGTTATAGTAGAGAAGAAGTCAGACCAAGGAATATTCGATACTATAATTCAACAGTTACAGAATTTAGGTGCCGCTGACCTTAAAATTATTGAAGATTTGACAGTCGATTTGGATGATGTAGACGACGCAATAGAGACAGAGGATACACTGACTACTTTAGAAAGATGCGTTGCAGATTTAGACAACAAAGATGATATATTTGCTATACTTAAATCATTATATCTGGAGGCTCAACGATAATGTATGTACTGACTGACATAGAGACAGGTGGTGTCTATGCTGTTAATGATACATCAACTGGATCTCGTGTTGTTACGATGTTTATTGACAAAGATGATGCTACGAGGTATCATGGACTCCTTATGTCTAATGGGTTTAAACGTGACCTAGAAGTTAACGAGATTGAACCTGAAACAGTAAGAGATAACTGTAGTCAATACGGTTATGAGTATACTGTTATTACTCCTGATGATTTGGTTGTGCCTCCTACAGAATGATTATATTCGAAAAGATTCGTTGGAAGAATTTCCTTTCTACTGGGAATAATTTCATCGAAATGGACCTTCGTGCGTCCACTGCTACACTTGTTATTGGTCAAAATGGTTCAGGGAAGTCCACAATGCTGGATGCCCTGTGCTTTGCTTTGTTCAATAAACCTTTCCGTAAGATCACTAGAGGACAACTGGTCAATAGTGTGAACGAGAAGGGTACTATAGTGGAGATTGAGTTCACTATAGGTAGCTTAGAATATAAAGTAGTTAGAGGGATTAAACCGAATGTCTTTGAGATTTATAGAAACGGTTCTTTACTGGATCAAGATGCCGCTGCCAAGGATTATCAGAAATATCTTGAACAATCCATACTCAGACTCAACTTCAAGTCATTCACACAAGTCGTCATCTTGGGTTCATCCACATTTGTCCCATTCATGCAACTCTCCGCACCTCACAGGAGAGAAGTTATTGAAGATTTACTCGACATCCAGGTCTTTTCCCAAATGAATTCACTCCTCAAAGACCGTGTGAAAGACACGAGAGAGGAGATGAAAAACTGTAAGCATGAACTTGCTATGGTTCAACAGGAAGTTGACCTAAGAGAGGACAATATAAAGAATTTAGAGAGTCAATCAGGTGCATACACCAAGGCAAAGGAAGAACGTATGACATCTATTGATACTGAGGTAAAAGAGTTGATGGATATAGTTCTGACACTCGAACCTAAGGTGGTTGATCTTGAGGAACACAAGAGTAAGTATGATAAATTGAAGGAATATCGTACTAAAATCAAGCAAAACCTCACAAAATCACAGAAAGATATAGTTTTCTTTGAGAGCAATGATTCCTGTCCTACCTGTACTCAGACGATAGATCCAGCATGGAAGGAGGAGCATGTCAGTAAGATAAATGCTGGTATCGAGAAGTATAATGCTGGTGTAGATGACATCAGTGGTAAGATCAAGGCAACTATCAAGGAAATTAAAGCAACAGAAAAAATAAGCGAGGAGATCTCTGAGAAAAGATATACAATTAACTCTTTAATGAAGGAGCAATTTAGGATATGTCAGGAATTAAAGGAGGGTTCTCCTAACCTAGATAGTGAACGCGAATCACTAGAGGGATTAATCAGTGCTAGAGATGAGAAGCAGTCTATATGTTCCAATGTCAATCAACGGAACGAGAACTATAAGGTTGTTGGAAATCTACTTAAAGATGGAGGTATTAAGACTAAAATTATTAGGAAGTTTATACCTACAATTAACCACAAAATCAATAAATACCTTGCAGAGATGGACTTCTTCGTTAATTTCACACTTGACGAAGAGTTTAATGAGGTGATAAAATCACGGTACCGTGATGTCTTTACCTATTCATCCTTCTCTGAGGGTGAAAAGCAGAAGATTGACCTAGCATTGCTGTTTACTTGGCGTTCGATTGCTAAACTAAAGAACAGTGCTAACACTAATCTCTTGATACTTGATGAGGTTTTTGACTCTTCACTTGATACTTCCTCTACTGAGGAGTTATTGAAGATATTAAAGACCTTTAGGGAGTCAGCAAACATGTTTGTCATATCTCATAAGGGTGACGTGCTTCTTGACAAGTTCCCTAGGACTGTTAAGTTTAATAAAGAGAATGATTTTTCTCACATGAGTGAGGAGTAGGATGGTAAATGCCCTTCAGAGGTCTTATAGAGGCATCTAGGGGTCACACAATGGAGGTTTTATGAAGCGTTCCTATACTAAAACAGATAAGAAAGGTCGAGAAGAAACCTGGGAGTGGGAGGAAACTCCTGAGGTTACAGCAGCACTAGAAAAACTACGTGCGACAGAGAGGTTACACGAGGACATTAAAAATGCAAGTACCAAACTGGCAACACCACAGCAAGAAGGAACCAAAACGCCACTTAAAGCCCCAAATGCTTCGCCAAGCAAGAGCAAGGGTTAGACAGTTTAAAAAGAGGCACATGAACCCGACCAAGCGTCGGGTTTCGTCGTATTATAGGGTCATGAACGAACGAAACTATGTCTGTTACTGAAATTAAAGGACAACTAGCTCGACTCCTAGCAACGGAAAATTTGGTAGTTGAGCATCGTAAGTGTGAGACCGCATCATTTGATGTTGATAGAAGGATCCTTACACTACCCATCTGGCAAAATCTTGAGAACGTGGTCTATGACCTATTGGTAGGACATGAGGTAGGACATGCCTTATACACACCACCTACTGTTGATGCTGCTGTTTCTGAAGAATTACCCAAATCCTATGTAAATGTCACTGAGGACGCTAGGATTGAGAAATTAATGAAGCGTAAGTTTCCTGGTCTTGCTAAGTCATTCTATAATGGATACAAAAGTCTACATGCACGTGACTTCTTTGGCGTATGGAATGAAGATATTGCACAAATGAAGTTGATTGACCGTATCAATCTACACTGTAAGATTGGTGCTGTTGCAATGATCCCATTTGATGATGAAGAAGAGGAATATGTAGAGTTAGTTGAACTTGCAGAGACCTTTGAGGATGCTGTTGCTGCTGCTCAAGTTATCTGGGATCTAGAACAGTATAATAGAGAGCAAAATTCTGCTCCTTCACCTAAAACTGACATCCCAAACCCTAATCAAGCAGGTAGTACACCTGATGATGATCAAGAATTTGAGGTACCTCAGCAACCAGAGAGAGGAGAGGATCCTCAGAAGTCTAAACCAGAGGAACAGGAGAAGGCAGACCTAGACACACCTAGTTACCAGACTGGAGGTGGTAAGCAGTCTGATGAGGCAGTTACAGACACAGCATTCGAAGAGAATTTGAAGAAATCTGCATCACAAGATGAACATAGTGCACCAAGATACCTAGAAATTGCTGACCCAGACCTAGAAAATTTAATCGTTGACCATAAGTACGTAGCCGAACAATTACGTATCTTCTGGTCAGAGTGTGACGGGGATCATTTCCTACAAATGAGGGAAGAAGAAGATAGAAAACCTGATTTTACTCATGTTGACTTAGATTATAAGAAGTTTGTTGATTCTAATACTCGTGAGGTTAATTACCTTGTAAAAGAATTTGAGATGAAGAAGTCTGCTACTGCATATGCACGTCAGACTGTCTCAAAAACAGGCATTTTAGACATGAAAAAACTCCATGCTTATAACTGGAGTGAAGATCTATTTCTTAAGGTTACTAACACACCTGATGGTAAGAACCATGGTTTAATATTCATGCTTGATTGGTCTGGATCTATGGCACCATACATTCATGACACTGTAAAACAACTGTTATCTCTAACAGCATTCTGTAAGAAAGTTGGTATTCCTTTTGAGGTCTATTCATTTGTATATGATCCTACATGGAATTCTTTACAGTATGAGTATCCTGATCAGGCACCAGAACATACTGAACAAACCCCAGATACATACTATTTCCCTAAGGAGTATAGATTAATCAACTTACTTAGCAGCAGAACAAATGCTAAAGAGTACGATACTGAGTGTAAAAATCTATATCGTGTTAGTTATTGGTTCGGTAAGCGTGAATTATCTTACTGGGAGTTCCAAGCTTTCAAGACCTATCCTATGCCTGGTTTCTTTGGTCTAGGTGGTACACCTTTGAATGATGCAATTGCATCTTTACCTGCTCTAATACCACATTTCCGTGCTAAAACTGGTGTTGAGAAGACTAATGTTGTATTCTTAACTGATGGTGAATCTAATCAGGCAATGTATTGGGATCATAGTAGTGGAACTTACAATGATGGCAGGCATTGGGATAGAACATTCCAAAGAGCTGTACGTAATAACCATTGTTTACGTAACCGTAGGAATGGTAGAGTGTATCCAGAACTTCAGGGTTGGTGGACTGCTACTCAAAGACTTCTTGAGTACGTAAGAGATACATTTTCTGACGTTAATATCGTTGGTTTCCGTGTATGTCAACCTCGTGAAGCGAATAGATTGATTAGATATTATTCTGGGTGGGATGAAGCAGAACGTGTTACTGCTGATTTCAAGAGGAATAAGACTGCTATCGTTCGTGACTGTGGATATGACGAATTGTATCTAATTGCAGCGAGCAATCTTGATTCTGATGTAGAGTTTGAAGTGAAGGAGGATGCTACTAAGGCACAGATCCGTAGTGCTTTCAAGAAAACTCTTAAAGCAAAGGCATCCAACAAGAAAATCTTATCATCCTTTATAGGACAAATAGCATGACTACAATCAAAGCCAACTATCCAACCAGACATGCGTACCCATTGTACAAGTTCTACAATGAACCTGAAGATTGGGAGAAGACTGGTAGAGTTAAGGTGGAATGTAAGGAGGGTAGGGTAGAGATTAAGGTCTTTGAGACTGATTCTATCCTAGTTCATACGTTAAATATATGGTCGGATGATGGACCTGTAGGTTGTCGTCTAACGGAGGAGTTAACACCAGTACAGGAATGAATATATTTGTAGTCCATGAGGATCCTTATCTGGCAGCGTGTGCGTTGCCAGATAAACTTGTTGTAAAGATGCCAGTGGAGACTGCACAGATGTTAGCAGTCATTTATAGTCCACATATGCATGATATTGGTCCTTTATTCAAGGCAGATGGTACCCCATATAATACCAAGAAGGGAGCATGGAAGAACCATCCTTGTACTCAGTGGGCAGCAAAGAATAGACATAATATTAACTGGTTATTACAGCATGGAATAGGGTTATGTGACGAATTTAGGTATAGATATGGTAAAGACCATGGATCAGAACCAGCGATACGACTTGCAGGTATGATGTGGTCGGGTACCTGTTGGGAGAAACATTCTCCTTTCGTCAGATGTATGCCAGATGAGTTCAAAAACGATACCTCTATCAGTACAGTGGAGGCATATCGTAGGTATCTCTTATCAAAACCATGGGTAAAAGACAACTACCATAGGACAGATAGAAAACCGTCCTTTATTACGCACGAACCTGACGAATTCGATTATACTATAGACATATTCAAACAAGATTCAAATGCCATTTCAACCAGCACCAGTGACAACCGAACAGATCTTGGATTACTTGACGGAATCCTTCGGAACTGAAGTCGGTACTGCAGAACTATTAACAGCAGCAGATAAGTTTGGTGTTTCCTATGCTACTATTAAGAAAAGAATTAAGGATTATAAGATTGGTATCGGTAAGTGGAATTTAACCGTGCAAGAACTAGAAAAGGTATTCACTTCACCATCTGCACCAGAAAAGCAAAATCTTATACCTGCTAAGGATCCAAACTTCGTACCTTTTGGTAATTTTAATGACCTTAAGAGGGTACTTAAAGCAAAGATATTCTATCCTGTATTCATTACTGGTCTCTCAGGTAACGGTAAGACCTTTGGTGTAGAACAGGCATGTTCACAACTAAATAGAGAGTTAATTAGAGTCAATATTACCGTTGAAACCGACGAAGATGACCTTATTGGTGGGTTCCGTCTTGCTGATGGTAACACTGTGTGGCATAATGGTCCAGTCATCGAAGCTCTGGAGAGGGGAGCTGTCCTCCTTCTAGACGAAGTTGACCTTGCCAGCAACAAAATCCTATGCTTACAGTCTATCCTAGAGGGTAAGGGTGTATTCCTTAAGAAGATTGGTAGGTACGTTCAACCTGCCAAGGGATTCACTGTGGTTGCTACTGCAAACACTAAAGGAAAAGGATCCGACGACGGACGTTTCGTTGGTACTAATGTACTCAATGAAGCATTCCTAGAGAGATTCCCCTTAACTTTCGAGCAAGAGTACCCAACACCAGTAAATGAGACTAAAATACTCAACAACTACTGTCATGAGTTGGATGCTTGTGACGATGAGTTCATCACACACCTAGTAAACTGGGCAGATATCATCCGTAAGACCTTTAAAGAGGGTGGAGTGGATGAAATCATTAGTACTCGTCGTCTAGTACACATCATCCGTGCCTTTGCGATCTTTAACAATCGTGTGAAGGCAGTAAACGTATGCCTGAACAGGTTTGATGATGAGACTAAGCAGTCATTTCTCGAATTATATGATAAGATTGATGCTGACGTTGACATAAACAACAATCTAGAGTAACATCATGACTATGAACAAGTATAGTGAATCAGAGATCTTGCGAGAGGTCTCTGATTACATTGGAAACACTTATCGTGGGCACTATTCTGTCGGTAATGTTCAAACTTTGGATCTTATCGACTCAGTTGGTGACGCAGAAGCATTCTGTAGGAGTAACATCCTAAAGTATGCCTCACGGTATGATCGAAAGGGTACAGCACGTAAGGATATCATCAAGATTATCCATTATGCTATACTCTTACTCCATTTCAATGATAAGACCGCTAGAGCGCAGTCTATCAATGATGGAACTACAGCATTCTCCGTTGATTACGACAAATGAGTATTAGTTTATCCCCATTTACACAAGATTTACTGAAGAATTTCAGTAATATCAACAAGTCAATAGTTATTGAACCTGGTAACAAGATCAGTACAATCTCTATCAACAAAAATATTCTTGCACGTGCAACGGTTGAAGAGAGTTTCGAATATAAGATGGCATTCTATGATCTTTCTACTTTTCTTGGTGGAATATCATTGATTGATGAGCCACAGTTAAGCATTACAGATAAGAAGTGTAGTGTAAAATCTAAGAATGGTAAGTCTAGTACAACATTCTACTATGCTGATCCAGATATAATCACATCTCCTCCTAAGAAGGAGATTGCTATGCCTGATCCAACATGTTCATTCGAACTTACAACAGATACGTTGATGACTATTGAACGTGCTGCTAAGTTGTACATGGTACCAGATTTATGTGTGACTACACGTGGTCAGGATTTGATCTTAACCGTCACTGATAAGAAGAATGATACCAGTAATGCATTTGAAATAGTAGTCGGTGAAGTATCCCCTGATGAGACCTTCTGTTATTGTATGAAGGTAGAAAACCTTAAGGTAATGTCTCAAGCACAACGTGCTGGAAGATCCCTTAACTATCAGGTATCTCTATCAGATAAGAAGGTAGCATACTTTAAGGATCAGCAAGGAAATTTAGAATATTTTATAGCATTAGAACCAGATAGTGAACTTCGTCATAAGGTTTAATTATGTTTTTATGGGTTGAACAATATCGTCCCCAGTCGATTGAGGAATGTATTATTCCTGATGAAACTAAGGCGATGTTTAAAGGGTTCTTAGAGCAAGGAGAGATTCCTAATCTTCTTCTTGCAGGACCAGCAGGGGTGGGAAAGACTACCGTTGCTAAGGCATTGTGTAATGAGATAGGAGCAGATTTTTATGTCATTAATGGGTCTGATGAGGGTAGATTCCTGGACACTGTACGCAATCAGGCAAAGACCTTTGCTGCTACTGTTTCTCTTACATCTGAATCAAACCATAAAATTATCATTGTGGATGAGGCGGATAATACGACGCCTGACGTACAGTTATTACTTAGGGCGTCGATTGAAGAATTCCAGAAAAACTGTAGGTTCATATTCACGTGTAATTATAAAAATAAAATCATAGAACCACTGCACTCAAGGTGTGCTGTAGTGGATTTCACATTGAAAGGAGCACAAAAGCAGGCATTAGCAGCAGAATTCTTTCATCGTGCCAAAGATATACTAGACAAGGAGAACGTTAAGTATGACCCAAAGGTTATTGCCGCTTTGGTTAAGAAGTATTTCCCTGATTTTCGCCGTACTCTTAATGAGTTGCAGCGTTATTCCAATCGTGGTGAGGTAGATTCAGGTATACTTGCACAACAGACCGATGTTAACATACAGGACTTGGTTAAGTTCTTACAAGGTCGCGAGTTTACTAACATGAAGAAGTGGGTGGTTCAGAACATGGATAATGAACCTGTCAAGATCATGCGTAAGGTATATGATTCCATGTATGATTACTTGAAACCTCAATCTATACCTGAGGCAGTCCTTATTATTGGTGAGTACCAGTATAAGTCTGCATTTGTAGCAGATCAGGAGATTAATTTAGTTGCATTCCTTACAGAGATAATGATGAGGTGTGAGTTCAAATGATTTTACCTGGCACTACAGTTGTGATTGATGATCCTACTTCCATTTACAATGGTTATAGAGGGTTCGTTCAAAGAATTAGTGGTGATAAGATTGCTGTTTTGTTTGATGACATGTCACCATGGGAAAAACTGATAACGTTCCCATTGAAGGTTGTTAGAGAGGACAAAACTGGATTCCAATACTATAAAATGAAATGAGATATAATCAAATCTGTCTGACCTTATTGGTTATTCTTTCGTTCTTAAATTATCTGAAATGAAATTTGATCTCAAACCTATTAAGACTATCCATGATATATTTCCTACACAAATCATGGAGTTTGAGGACATAGAGATTCCTCAGTGTGTTTGGGATGCATTACATAACGAAGAGTTAGGACTCTACAATTTTCCTAACACGGTATATACTTCTAGGGGTGACCTACATAAGAGACCAGAGTTTGCTTTGATTACTAAGCAGGTTCAGGACTGTCTAGACACCTATATGGTACAGCATATGCTGTCTTGTAATAGGTTAGAGATCTCTCTCATGTGGTCAGTCTTTGCAAAGGCTAGAGAGGGTGGTCATCATCCTATACACAGGCATACAATGTCAGCAGTTTGTGGTATACTGTACCTTACAGACGGGGTGTCTACGGTCTTCCATGACCCAGTTACATCCAGATCATATGATTGCCTTGAAGTAGAAAGAAATGATGGTTGGCATCCTTACTGGTCTAATCCAGCAAAGAAGGGAACCATACTGCTATGGCCAGGTTGGTTACTGCATAGTTCACAAGCGAACAACACAGAGAATGACCGTTGGGGTATCTCCTTTAATAGTTTACCTACAGGAGATGTAAATAACACCGCTAATGACTATCCTCAAGCAAGGATTTCTATATCATGAAACTAAAAACACCGTTGAGATATCCTGGAGGTAAGTCTAGGGTCGCTAAGAAATTAATTGAGATGTTTCCTGATGGCATACAGGCATTCAGGGAACCATTTTTGGGTGGTGGTTCAACAGCAATTGCTTTCACTCAGAAGTATCCAGACATACCTGTCTGGGTAAATGATAAGTATGAATATCTGTATAACTTCTGGTACAATCTCCAGACAAATGGAGAGGAGTTATCAAAAACACTTGTTGATCTTAAACTGGAGCATGATGATGAAGTTAAGGCTAGAGAGTTGTTTAAAACTGCCAAGGAAACCATCTCTGAAGTGGGGTCTTTTGATCAATCTGTTCTATTTTGGGTTCTTAATAAGTGTAGTTATAGCGGGTTGACAGAGAACTCCTCATTCTCTGCTACTGCATCACGTCAGAACTTCACAGTACGTGGTGCTAAGGCATTGGTAGACTACTCTGAACTCATACAGAACTGGACTATTACTAACTTTGATTATAATGAACTGCTATCCGATGCAGGGGTTATAGATGCAGACTATGAGACTGGAACCTTTGTGTTCCTTGATCCACCCTATAAGATAAAGTCTTATTTGTATGGATCGGATGCTAAGTTACATAAGGATTTTGACCACGGACTTTTTGCAAAGAATTGTAGCCAATCTCCATGGAGATGGATGGTAACGTATAATATTGATGACGAACTATCTGAACTCTTTAAGAACTATCATCAAGAAGAGTTTGAGATTACATATGGTATGCAACACAGACGAAATAATCGTAAGAAAGAGTTGTTGATTACCAATTATGATATAAATCCACCCACACCTATTGAAAGTTTATATGGCACATGACATCCCATTAAAAGATTATCTGAATAGTATTAATCTGAAGACAGAAGACCTATCTGATAATGAATTGGCGATGAAAAAGTACCCGCCATATGTAATTAATAAATGTTTCAGTGGGTTTATTGATACGGTAATGCATTCTAATGAAATGAATGGAATGTACTACCTAGACAAAGATCTCCAATATCAGTATTTGCTACATAGTATCAGGAAATCAAAGAGGTTTTCTCCTTGGCAGAAGAAGAATGTCAACAATGACGTTGAACTTGTGAAGAAATATTATGGCTATAGTTATGATAAAGCTGAGCAAGTAATGAGAATTCTGACAAAAGAACAACTTGAATTCATTAAAGCGAAACTTGATACTGGAGGAAGAAGATGAGTGAAGAGATCAGTTGGTCTCAAGATTTGATGTTGGAGGTTGCTCTCCGTGAACCAGATGACTTCTTGAAGGTTCGAGAAACACTTACAAGAATTGGTGTCGCTTCACGGAAAGAGAGAAAACTCTACCAATCTTGCCATATCTTACACAAGAAAGGAAAGTATTACATAGTACACTTTAAAGAATTGTTTGCACTGGATGGTAAGCAAACAAACATATCTGAGAATGATGTACAAAGAAGAAATAGAATTGCTAGGTTACTATCTGACTGGGGACTGATTGAAATTGTCGGTACAGTTAATGATGATGATCTTGCACCATTAAATCAAATTAAAGTCCTCTCCTATAAGGATAAAGGAGAATGGATACTTGAGTCCAAGTATAATATAGGTAAGAAAAAAACTGTTGAGTCCTAATACATTATGAATGAGCAAAAGATTCGTGCTGAAAATCCTTTTCCACTGGTATTCAAAACGAAATATGATTTCCACTTTGAGGATTTTAGACCCAGAGTAGAGGAACATATTGCAGAAGCGAAGGAGTATACAGAGAGGAACAAGAGAGTCACCCCAGAAGGAGGTGGTGGTATCAGTAGTGTAGTTCTTCTACGTCAAGGACAAGAGTATAAACCTCCACATATGTGGAAGGAGTTTGGTAACTTCACTAGTTGGTTACAGACATTTGCTAATACTGTATGGCACGCATGGGATTTTGAACCAGGTGCACAGAAGATGATCAGCGAGTCATGGATTAATTCTCATCCACCAGGAGCATGGACATCAGAACACCATCACCATAACGTACACATGGCAGTGGTAGGGTACTTACATGTACCAGAGATGAGTGGTGAGTTAATGGTTAAGAATCCTATGTCAATGTATCAGCATGGATTACCATTATCAAGTGATTATAGTCTTAAGCATAAGGAATGGAAAACAATATCTGTAGAGACCAATGATGTAGTCATACTACCAGCATGGCTAGATCATATGACACAGATAAATGATTCAGAAGAAGATAGATTTTGTATTTCACTCAATGTAAAAGGTTTTTATTAATAAATAGGCTGAGTTACAAGGATCATTATGGCAGAAGAAGTCCTCATTGAAGAGGAGATCAAACCAGAGAAACCTAAGAGTCGTCTCGACAAGTTGAAGGATAAAATTCTACCTGATGAAGAAGAAAAAGCGGCGATAATCTCAACCATGGTCAGGCTTGGGGTACTTGTGTGGTCGGGAGGGATCCTGACGTTAAATTATGTTACAGTGCCAGGCATTCCACAACAAAAGATCGACCCGACTTTCATAGCCTCGGTTTTCACGGGGGTTTTAGCTAGCTTTGGGATTCAAACTGCATCTAAAAAGGGTGACGGAACTATGAAAATGCAGAATGCGAATGGTGCTACTGGACAAGTGACCAAAAAAGAGTTAGAATCCTTAATTGAAAAAGCAAGCCAAACCGCACCTGCTCAAACCATAAGAATTGAACAGGCTCCAATGGTAATTGCTCCGTCGAGTAAACCACCTACCGTATAGAAAAAATGCAGAAAATTGTCAACCTCATTGCTATTGCGTCTGGCGTTGTATCTCTTGCCGTTGTTGGCAGTGGGTTATATGTATACGTACAGCGAGATCAACTCATTGATAGTGCTAAGTCTAAGATCACTGAAGCAGTTATGGGTTCATTTGGGTCACCATCTATCCCATCTGTAGGAGGAGATGCACTTCCTCTAGGAACAAATGATCTTGCACCCGCACCAGATGCACCACAAGCAAGTGCTGCTCCCGCTGCTGGATTCGGACTACCTCAGTAATGGATCTACAGAAGATCGCTACTTATGGATCTGCAGCAGCAGTCATAGGAACAGGTACAGTTATCGGTGGTAATCAAGCCATCGATAATTATACTGGTGGACCTCAGAAGCGTGCTGATGCAGAAGAGGTTAGGTTAAGAAGGATTATTGCAGAGGAAGTTTATAAACAGTTGGCAGGAGCATGGCCAACTACATCTGGACCAGTTAAAGGTTTGAGACCACCACAAGATTATAAGAAACAGGTACCTCCTCCAAATGGATCCACTAAATGAATTACCTTCAGTAAGTATTAACGGAATAGGAATCCCCAATATCATCATTAAGGATCAGACTGTGAATCCTATTGGTGTGAGGGGTATTTCTTTGACTAATATACGTCCTGCTACTGTTAGACAGTTAGCAGATAATAGAATTTGGTTGCAGGAACCAGTATCAACTGCAATACCACAAGCACCACCTGTAACTATTAACGCAGGTACACCGATTGTTAATATGCCTGGTTGTGTTAAGGTACACAAAGAGAATTCAAAGAATCCTGCTAGTAGGAATAAGCAGTTAGTTAACGATGATCCTAAGCAGAATGTAGTTCTGTGTGATGGTGGTATGCCATACTTTGAACCACCCAACTACGATGCACGTGAACTTTCATGGCAAACAATATACCAAGAACAAGAAGAGGCAGAGGGTGTAGATACAGGAGAACCACCTGCACCTGAGATAGACACACCAGAACCGCCTCCAACAGATAGACCTACTGATAAGGAGATAGAATGTCCTCCACCTAATGCAAGACGTATTGGAGACCTAAATCAGGCAGGTACAGAGCGAGTTAAAGAATATAAATTAAATCCAGAGAAGACTATATGCGTCACAATATGGGAAGACATACCCGTTGTAGATAGGTACCTTCCTAGTCCTGCTGTTGTCACTACTACTGCGTCAATTGCGGCAGTTGCAACGACATCGGCCCTCCTAGCAAAGCCGCTGGCTGACCTTCTACTGAGGGTTGTGAAACCTGCTGTGAAGAAAGTTTTGACGAAAGTTCAGACAATGCTTGGGAAGTCTCCGCACCGTTCGAATTTGTCGGAGCAGAGGACGAACCGTTATCGAGAGAAGAAGGGGATGAACCCGATAAATTTTGGGAAGAAGAAGAAACCCCTGAAGGATCAGAAAACTTAGGTCTAGGGAAGGTGTGCTCATGTGGCATGATCTTTCCACCTGGTGCTGTTACTACAACATCAGCACATACAGAATGGTATGGTGATGCTGGATGGAAAAATATACCAGCTTTCTTGAGTTCACCACAGTTCTTAAGTCTTGCGATCTCGAAGTCTAATCTCTTATTAGATGTCAATTGTACTTGGTGTGCTATCTGTGCTTGTGCTGCCTCGTGACACTGACGTACTAACTTACGGTTTAATGGTATTGATAGGGTAGCAGATAAACCAGCATTAAATGACTGACTCGCTCTCATATCAGTACGAATTGGTTTCATCCATGTAGGTTCAAGAGTACCACCTGATACTGCATCAGGTACACCATCTCCTGCAGGGACATCTATTTCTATTTGTATATCATCTCCATCTTCAAACCATCTAGTACCGTCATCCTTAGTACGATCATCGTACCAATCTTCCCAAGGATAGTTCTTTACTGTTACTGTCTGTTTAACTGTCCTTCCTTCTACATCTGTTAGGTTATATTGTGGTTCGTTATAAAAATCTTCCCAAGGATGTTTCCTTGAGTCAGCAAACTGAATGTATGGTGTCACGTTAAACGTACTACCTTGACACTGTACACCACCACCATAGGTGTTAGTTATGTATGGACCTTGTAAAACTTGTATTGCCTGGTTCGTGACTGAGCCCGAACTATTAGCGATAGGATTGGCAGTTGCACTAACACCACCTACACCTTCTGCGAACGCTGGTGTACATGAATTGAGTGCCAAACCCGTTGCAATTACTGCGTGAACGTACTTGTTGTGTCTGTCACGCTTTGGACGGTGGTTACTCTTTGTATCACGGTCTGGTTGGTAATCCCTGGTCCTTGATAACTCTGGGTAAATTGAAATGCTTCTCCTGGAGTTGTTATTGTGAAGTTGTTTGGTTGTGAGAAATCTAAGGAGTCGAATGAACTTGTTACTGCTCCTGTTATTGTCACACCTCCCGCTGCTCCGTTCGTTCCTCCTGCTGAGGATGGTGTCACCGTTACTGTTGATGTGCTCACTGGTGGGTTGAGGGGTTCGTTGTTGTTCGAAACCCCTACCCCTGTCACGCTGTATTCCCATCCTGTCCTATAATCTATAGAATTTATTGTTTCCGTTATCGTACTTTCAGTCTCCGTATGGCTCGTCATCGAGCCCTGCTGGAAGTTCGGGACCACTGGGACCGCAAGGGATCTCAGAGGATATCCTAACAAAAAGAATAGTAATATGCCAATCCTTTTCATCTTCTATATAGCAGTTATCTTACGGTTAATTCTGAGACAAACTGTGTTGTAACTGTTGAACCTGCACCACCAATAGCAGTCAGTGTGTCTCCATCACCATCAACTGCAAATCCGTGAGCACTAGTAACCTGAGCCATTCCATTGGAACCAGTACCAGCAGCAGTAGCATACTGGTTGGAATATCCAGCAGTTGTACTACCTGTAGTAGGTGCACTAGTTACGATAGCGTCGCCTGAAGTGAAACTAGTCGTGTAGCTAAAGGCATTTCCAGCAACAGTTTGTGTTGCATCTGGTATAACAACTGTAGCAGCAGCGGTTGCACTTGCAGGAGCAACCAAACCACCAAGACTTGCACCAGCAGATCCACCAGAGGGTGTTACCGTTGTGGTTACATTATTTCCTGATACACTAAACGTTGTTCCAACTCTACTTACAGATGTACTAGCTGCATCCACTTGTAAAGCAGCACTAGTTGTCATCTTATGATATATGTCTGCCCTCGCTACGCTTGCGGAGCTCATCAAAACCATTCCAAAAAGCAAGAGTGCTTTTTTCATGCGATCTTACAATAGTTCAGCCGTATTTATAAAATGAAATGTTATATTTACTTAGGTAACTATATCTAGTGTCTAAAGATAATATTAAGGTTGCCAGAAACGTATCTGATATGTGTTTAAATTGATTGTGCAACTTGCTACTTCTTGTCCATTACCATTAGCATGACCAGCAGCAGTTATAATTGTACCTTCTGATTCTTTATAGTCTGTATATGATACTGCATATCCTGTATTAAAAAATCCCCAGCCAGGTACGTTAGGTGTCTGTGATTCTAATGTCATAGTACCACCTTTATATCCAGATCCTTTTATTTTTACTGGTTGAGTTCCTACTTCTGCGTACCATGTTGCACTAAATTTTAATTCAATCTCATTGTTTGGAAGACCTAATTGTTTTAATGCAGCAACGTCAATGTATATACCTTCATAACCTGCTGTGTCTGTAGTATTATCTCCACCCCACTGCATATAGGTTATGGATCCACTACCGTTTGTGATTTTATCTAATTTTTCTGTACCTACTGTTTGATTTGCCAGAATTGTAGGTTTAATAAACTCTCCTCTTATATCTAAGTCTTTACCATCAGTCCACCACCAATAGAACTGTAAGTAATTACAGTCAAATATGGCAGGGTCGAACTGAGCTCCCCTAGATTTTCCAATACCAAATGCTAACGGTGACATATCAAGTTACAATCGTGAGTGTTCCTACCATACCAGAGTGAGCTGTACACTGGTATACGAGAGTTGCTGGTGCGTCATGAGGTACATTGAATATTTGTACACCTTGCTGAGAACCACTTAGATATGTTGAACCATATGCTACTCCATTACTTGAATATCTAATTTCAAATGGGTGGCTAGACCCTGTTGTATTATCAAAGACGTATGTTTGTCCTCTTTGTAGATATAGTTGTGGGTTATCTGAGTTATTTCTCATTCCAGGCCCTGCAAATCTATATCCACTAGAACCATTAGAAGTTACTTTATATTTAATTGCAACTGTTTGGTCAGTACCATCACCGAGAGTTCTGTTGGTTGTTACTACACCACCCTCGAAGGTACATGTCTTTCCAGTACCAACTGTTATTTTTAAATTGCCAGGACTTTCTAATGTTGGATCCCCAGTGGCTCCAACCATATTAATATCCTTTACACCAAATGATTTTTCTGCCATTAGCCTAGGGGTTTTTTAGTATTTATTAGGTAAATTTAACTGTGAATCCACTCATCTTGAGACCTTTCGCATTAGATAATTTAAGTTGAGGTCTTTGTGGTTCGTCGGGAGAACCAGTAGGAGCATCCCATATAACAACGGCATCTCCACCTTGAAGACTATATACGTCTTCCCATGCAAAGTTATCAGCACCAACAACGGCACCATTATCATAGAACCTAGCTGGATCTTGAACACCGCATTGGTTCTTCAACCAATTTTTTATGTCTCTCCAAGTCCACCCTCTATTATATTGTAACTTAGTAGTAATCCATCCAGCACATGTAGGACATGCAGAACTGGTTCCACCAAAGTCTTTATCGTATGGAACAAGACCCAATCCAGCATAGGTTTCTGGATGAGGATATGTTTGTGTAGTGTCTTCTCCATCAGCTGTGAGTGTGTCATCAGCAGCACCATAACAATCTACTCCACTACCTTTATCACTGTAAGAGACTATTTTTTCTTTTAATTCTGTGACATTGCCTCCAGTTCCACCTGTTATATACTGATCATCCAATGCACCAATATTAATTGCTGCATACTCTGTACCTGCTGTAGATATACCAACTGTAGTTTTTCCTAATGATTGTGGCCACCCTCTTCTATTGAAGGTGTTATACATTGTAAGTCCAAATTCTAAATGAGTTGCAGATGTCAATGCAGTATTGTCTGCATCTGCCCAGTAGTTATTAAACTCTGGACTATCAGGAGCACATTGAGTTTGGTTACTATTACCAGCAGCACATACAAATATGACGCCTGCATCTGACATTTCTTTACCACTTTCATTGGTAGAGTTATCTACCATCTCTCCTTTCATTCTTCCACTGTCACCATATCCTCCAAGGACTCTGAAGAAACGAGCTCCATTATAGAATCCTGAAGTATATGCAACACCAGCTACACTACCATCAAGTGCAGTAGGCCTATACCAATAGTGAGTTCCATTTGTGAAACTACTAGACCTATATCCCCAACTGTTACTTGATAGTGTTGGGTTCTTATCTGAATTTTGTCTACCTCTTTGACCTTCCGAACGCCAGTCATAGTTTGGTTTATAGAGATGGAATATTTTTATGATATCAAATTGTCCGTTGTCATTGATACCACAGTTAGAACCACCGATAGAATTTAATACCCATCTGTTACAGTTATATGCAGAACCATAGTTCTTACCAAATACTTGTCCAGCACATTGAGTACCATGATTAGTACCGTTGCTTGCCTTATTATTGTTATCACCTAAACATACTGCCCTTGAATAGTTAGCACTAAATCCTGTTACAGTACCTATGGTAGAAAATCCAACAGATCTATTTGATGAATTAGACCACCAATCTCTTGCAGCCTGATCAGTAGGGACAGTAGTTCCATCCCAACGTTGAGTTAATCTACTGCCTGGATTTGCATTGAACCAATCTGGATCAATATAATATGGCCCATCTAATAGTACATCTAATACGCCACAAGTACCTGATGTAGTTGAGATTCCACTCCATGTTAATGCGTTACCTGTCTTCCAAAGAGGTGGATCATCAGATGTAGTTACAAATTCGGGGTGTGCAATCCAGAAGCCATCATCAGCAACGATTGCGTCTACACCAGTTCCATCTCCTAGTTGATAGATATCTTGTTCAAATATTAAATGATCGTTTCCAGTTATACCACTAGTAGTGGCATCCCAAGGGTTATCTTTTTGTATATGTCTTAGTATTTGATATCCAGTTCTGTTCTTATCAGTAGAACCTATACCAGCTTGAGATGTTGGAGGTGTAGCTGGTGCAGTATTAAATGCTCTGTAATTTGATATATTCTTTTGGAACCTTGGTATATTTCTTGTTACACCAGTAATAACCTTGCCTGGATCTGGTTGGAATGTGCCTGGGTATGCTGAGTAATCTATATTAACGAATTTAACTTTCTCATGTTTCTTTAAGTCTTCTGCTTCCGCATCAGTTAACATGTATGTTCCTCTAGTATCACTGTGAAGTTTCTCATCAGTTACAGTGATACTTGCAGAAGGAATGTTATCTTCTAGTGAACCATCTTTCTTCAACTCTTCATGGATGAATTCCCAATCTGATTTTTGATAACATCCAATAGAATATGCTTTTTTACCAGTACCCTCTGGTACTGTAGCAAGACCAGTACGGTCTAGTGTTACGGTATCAGTTGTAATCATGTTAGATATTCTGTATAAGGGTCTTGACGAATCTGTATGTAGATAATCCAGAGATGCCTGCTTCAGGAGTCACACTTACAACTACGTTTGTACTTACAACTGCAGCAGAAATTGATACCTGTTGTTCAGGAGAGTACATAATGCCATACTCTTGAGAGTATGCTGTTGTCCCATCGTGCATGATGAGAACTTTCTGGGATTGTCTATATGTTCCTAGACCAATCATGAATGTATACTCACCACCTGAGTAACTTGCCATCGGAATGGAGTCTATATTAACTGGAGTGCCAGGAGATGCAGTATAGGTTCCGAATCCTGTGGTTGCAATTGATCCACCTCCAGTACCACCAGTAAAGGTTACAGTTGCACCAGCACCAGAAGCAGTTGCTGTAACACCAGTTCCAACGAAGTTGATGAATGTTACACCAGAACCAACAATAGATCCTTCTTCTTTAATGATGATTCCAGATGAACCACCACCACTAACACCAGTTAATCCAGAACCATCACCGATAAACTTAGTTGCAGTAACAACACCTGTTACGATAATTCCACCAGAAGATGCCTGAAGTTTGGTTGCACCACCCCAATTTAATTGTAAACCAGAGTCACAATCTAATATGAGTCCGCCTGTTCCTGTGTCTTTGATGTGGGAATTATTTCCGTCATGGAAGATGGTTAGGTCTTCGTTATCTCCGAAGAATAATTTCTTATTATCAGGAACAAATACTGAACCACCTATGGTTACATTGCCAGATATATCTGCATCGGCATTAACATCTATGTTACCACCGTATGTTGATACGCCAGTTACATTTAGTCTGTTGAATACAGATCCACCTGCGGTACTGATGCCAGGAATTGTTGCACTCGTACTTGCAGTTACAGTAACTACACCAGCAGATGCAGCTGATACTGCTAGGTTTGCACCAAAGTCAATAGTACCAATGGTTCCTACCAAAGTACCATCGTCTTTAACTATGATACCTGTACCAGATGCAGTAACACCAGTTAGTCCAGAACCATCACCAACAAATGATGTGGCAGTAACTACACCAGCAGAACTTACATTGGTTGCAGTTACTTGTGCAACAGTAATGTTTGGTGTACCAGTCAATCCTTCTGCGACTGTTGCTATACCAGCAGTGTTTGCATAACCACTGTTACCACCACCGCCAGGTAGATTGGTTAGGTTTGATCCATCACCATATAATGTGGTAGCAGTAAGGACACCAACCTTATAATATTCTGTTCCTGTTCCAACTGTATTGTCAAGATTATGACTTGCTAACTTGATCCAGTTACCAGCATGTGCGAAGTAGGCACTCTCTGTATCATGTGCATGAGCAAACTGTCCGTGAACAGTTGATGCTGAAGGTAGTGCCGAGTATGCAGACCATAGGTGAGGTAGTATGTTATCTGTTGCAGTTCCATCTAAACGACCAGATAGACCAAAGTTACCTACAACTTTTAGTTTATAGTCT
>MDTE01173664.1_pt1 | contig 46582 bp, 42 predicted proteins | sample 811231 | NCBI WGS metagenome assembly MDTE01 (sample SAMN05326651, study PRJNA326480) | marine metagenome | isolation source: seawater | place: Indian Ocean: Red Sea | collected 2010 | reverse complement strand
ATACTCTGTGGGTGCACAACAATCTCCACGAAACTAGGTTCTACATCTAGAAGCATACAGGCTTCAATTAGTTCTAAACCTTTATTCATCATCGTTGCTGAATCAACAGAAATTTTACGCCCCATTTTCCACTTAGGATGTTCCATAGCCTTTTCAGGGGTCACATACTTTAGATCATCCGATGATAAGCCCAAAAATGGGCCGCCTGACGCGGTCAGTACTAACTTGGTAACACCATAGTCCCTAACAACATTTTGCCTTCCATCTCTAACAGGATTGAACAACTTTTCCTGCAATATATTCGGTAGGCACTGAAAAATAGCATTGTGTTCGCTATCTAATGGCAATATGGTAGCTTGATTCAAAGCTGCTTCTCGCATTATTTCACCGCCCATCATTACAAGAGGCTCTTTATTAGCTATTAAAACCTTTTTTCCAGCTCTTACCGCCTGCAAAGTAGGTTCTAAACCCGCAGCCCCCACTATTCCAACTACGACCGTTCCTGACTCCGCCATTGCAGCTAAGGAATTTAGGCCATCCACTCCTTCATATATACCTACTTTTTGACTGCCCAATTTTGCCTTGACGTCTACTCCGTAATTCTGTCCGACTGCCACAAAAGATGGTTCACTTTCCTGAATGATTTTCACTAATTTTTTGATATTTGATTTTGCAGACAGCCCCCAAATTTTAAATTTGTCAGGATGCCCCTTAACTACGTCAAGGGTGTTATCTCCTATTGCGCCAGTGGCGCCTAATATTGTTAGGTAGTCCAAATTGTTTCTCGCAATACTTTGATACTCTTATTTTAAAAATAATAATAATCCACTAGCAAAAATTGGAAAAGAAGCTAAGCTGCTATCTATTCTATCTAACACTCCGCCATGGCCTGGAATTAGGTTTCCACTATCCTTAACACCAGCAGCTCGTTTGAATGCGCTTTCAGTGAGGTCGCCAACCACAGAGAATACGCCAGTGAACAAACATAACGTTAACCAATAATAGAAAGGTATATCTATAATCCTTAATAAAGCTAAAAATAGCAAAACGGCTACTAATATAACACCGAAAATACCTGCCAAAAAACCTTCAATCGTCTTTGACGGACTTATTACGGAAGCTAGGGCTCTTTTTCCATATTTTTTTCCAACGAAATATGCACCTGTATCAGAGGTCCATATTAATATTAAGCAAGATATAGTCAACCAATATGCGTCACTTGAAATATTATTCACTACGCATATTGCTACACCCCCTGGCAACAACACAAACACACCTTTCCACCATTGTGAATGCCATCCTTTTGTTGAGATAGAATTTGAAGACAAAAACAAATGAATTAAACACCATAACCACCAGACTACACCTATACCAAGAATCCATGGTATCGCTTCGGTTATACTAAAAAGTATTGGTATTCCAACTGCGATTAATACAACAAACAATGAATCATGGAAAAGGTCAAACTTCCCATTACGTAATCGGCACCATTCCCAACCACCCAATGCTGAAATAAAGCCCACTATTATTGAGAAAGCAAGGGGGTTAACCAAAACTACCAAACCAATGACTACCGTTACTAAAATTAGGGCTGTTGAGACTCTCCTTGATAATTTATCTTTCACAACTTTCAATCTAATGTCCTTAGGTCACCCTTATCAACAGATCGATCCCGTACTATATCTTTAATTTGTCACACTTTTCCAAATCGCCGTCGTCTGTTTTGATAAGACATCAAAGCGCTTTCAAAACATTTATAATCAAAGTCGGGCCACAGTACCTCAGTAAAATACAACTCTGAATATGCGGATTCCCATAAAAGAAAGTTACTTAGTCTTAGCTCGCCTCCAGTCCGTATAAATAAATCGGGATCTGGAATATCTGAGGTACTTAAATATTTCGCAAACGATTTTTCTGACAATTGACTGAGAGAGAAATCCTTTTTTTCAATAGCATGTTGGGAAATAATTTTACACGCTCTTAATAAATCCCATCTACCACCGTAGTTTATTCCTATAGTTAAGGTTAACTTATTATTATTTTTAGTTAGAATTCGCACCTTATTAACAGCCTTACAAATACTGTCCCCAAAAGGTTCTAAATCCCCGATCACATTCAGTTTAATTCCATTTTCATGTAGTTCGGTTGCCTCAGATTCAATTGTCGTAACCAACAACTCTATTAACAACTTAACTTCCTCTTTCGGTCGATTCCAATTTTCACTACTAAATGCGTATAGTGTCAGGTAAGGAATTTTGTAACTTCCACAAAAATCGATGACTTGCCTAACTGATTTGACTCCCTTTCGATGTCCAAAAATCCTTGGGTGGCCTTTTTTTTGCGCCCAGCGGCCATTTCCATCCATAACGATAGCAATATGCTCGGGGGGTTGGAGGATTTGATTAGACAACTCTATCTTGCTCAGCTAGGTAATAATGAATGGAAAAAAATATTAGACTTCTAGAATTTCGGCTTCTTTTTGCACTATTAGAGTCTCAATTATCTTTATATGTTTATCCGTGAGCTGTTGCAGCTGCTCCTCAGCTTGCTTTTCCTCGTCACTAGAGATTGTTTTTTGTTTCAACATTTCCCGGTTTCGATGATTTCCATCCCGACGAATATTTCTGATTGCAACCTTTCCATTTTCACCTTCTTGTCGCACAATTTTCGTCATTTCTACACGACGTTCTTCGGTTAATGGCGGCAGTGGTATTCGGATAACATTACCAGCACTCATCGGATTTAAGCCTAGTTGTGATTCCAGAATTGCTTTCTCAATAACGGGAATCATACCTTTGTCCCATGGCTCTACGCTAAGAGTGCGAGCATCAATTATCCCAATGGTCGCTGCCTGCCCAACAGGAACCGTAGTTCCATAATAATCTACACTCACATGATCAAGTAAATCGGGGGTTGCACGCCCTGTTCTAATTTTTGCAAGATCTTGTTTCAGAACCTCAATGCTTTTTTTCATTCGAGCCTTAGAGTCATTATAGATTTCCTTTGTCATCTGATTAGCTCCCACAATATTGCTGTACTAGTGTTCCTACATTGTCTCCTAAGAAAGCTTTTTTTAGGTTGCCGTGTGTAAAAACATTAAGTACCCGTATTGATAAATTATTGGTTTTGCACAAGGCAAATGCAGTGGCATCCATTACTGCTAAGTTCTTTTCAAGTGCCATATCGTAATCAATTGAATTAAATCTAATTGCCTTTGCATTAATCTCAGGATCGCAATCAAAAATTCCTTCTACTTTTGTTGCTTTCACTACTAAGCTAGCTCCTATTTCAAGGGCTCGTAAAACTGCTGTAGTATCTGTCGTAAAAAATGGGTTTCCCGTACCGCCTGCGAGAATTACAACACAGTTAGCATCAAGGTATTGTTTAGCAAGTTTTTTACTGTAGCCTTCAGCTATAGTTCCAACGGGGATTCCGGATAGTAATTTGGTATCTATTTTTTGCCGTTCCATCCACTGTTGCAAAATTATGCCATTCATAACTGTTGCCAACATCCCTACATGGTCAGCCTCAACTCGACCTATAAGATCATCAGGGCGAGTTTTCCCGCGATAAAAATTACCTCCGCCCACAACTACTGCTATTTTAGGGTTAATCTCTCTAGCTAAAAGTAACTCTTTTCCAATAAAATTAACCGTATCTTTATCTATTCCAGCACCTGATCCACCAAATGCTTCTCCGCTAAGTTTTACTAAAAATGGGTGGTCAGAGTGAGTCACGCCATGACCACAACTTTTAATTATTACCTGTAGCTTGTGCTAACACTTCCCCTACAAAATCATCGTTTCTCTTTTCAAGACCTTCCCCAAGCTCATAACGAGCAAACTTTTCAACCTTTGCATTGCTTGAGTCAAGAAGAGCTCCAACTGTAATTTGCGGATCTTTAACAAATTCCTGACCTAAAAGGGTATTTTCTTTAAGATATTTTTTCAGTTTACCCTCAACAATTTTTTCAAGGATGTTCTTCGACTTACCGGCATCCTGCGCTTGTGCCGTATAAATTTTTTTCTCATTTTCAAGGGCTTTTTTAGATATCTCAGATTCATCAATGGACATCGGGTTGCTCGCAGCGATATGCATTGCAATGTCCTTTCCTAACATTTCGTTGCCACCAGTTATTGAAACAATGACACCTATCTTGCGCCCGTGCAAATACCCATACACTGAACCGTTTTTTGAAGATAGAACCTCGAAACGCCGAACAGAAATATTTTCTCCGATTCGAGTGATTAAAGCTTTTCTTGCATCCTCTATCGCCTCGTTACTATTTAATTTACTTTCAAGGAGTTGGGACAGATCGTTTGGCTTTTTTTCAATTATATTCTGTACTACATCTTCGGCAAATTTACCAAAGGAGTTATCTCTAGCTACGAAATCCGTTTCACAATTTATCTCCACTATGGCACCATTACTACCATCAGATGATATCTGTAGTGCAACTGTTCCATCTGTAGCAATTCTTCCTGCCTTTTTTTCAGCGCTAGCAGCACCTTTCTCCCTCAATAATTGGGCTGCTTTCTCTATATCTGTCCCTGCTTCCACGAGCGCTTTCTTACACTCCATCATTCCAGCGCCAGTTCGCTGCCTAAGTGTTTTTACCATCTCTGCTGTTACGGCCATATTACGACTCCCAATTTTTTCCAATCTACTGTTACTAAATATAATCTAACAAAAGTTCCGAGGTTATTTTGGTTCTTTTGATAAATATTCCGGTTTACTATCCACCTCTAAGTCCTCCTTTATGGCTTCTGATTCAGTTTGTCCTTGATCGCCTACATCTGGGCCCTCCGTAACAACATCGATAGTAGTCAAGCTCTCTTCTGGTTGAGTGGTATCAATCTCTATATACTCATCTTGATCCTCTTGAGCAGGCTTATTAGTCAATTGTTTAGAATCAAGGATTGCATCTGCTATGCCTTTTAGATATAAACGAATTGCGCTAATAGCATCATCGTTTCCTGGAATAACATAGTCGATCCCATCAGGAGATGAATTAGTATCTACTACACCAATAATTGGGATACCAAGTTTCTTTGCCTCGGAAACCGCGATTCTTTCGTTATCTACATCGATAATAAATATGGCATCAGGTAGACGCTTCATATTGCGAATTCCAGAAAGACTACGGTTTAATTTTGATTTCTCTCGTTCAAGGTGAAGATTTTCTTTTTTACTTCTTTTAGCCACTTGTTCGCCATCAGTAATAGCTTCGAGATCCACAAGTCTAGTAATAGAATTCTTTATTGTTTGAAAATTCGTGAGCATACCCCCTAACCATCGATGATTAACATATGGTGAATTACATCTTTCAGCTTGCTCTTTAATAACAGCACTTGCTTGTCTTTTTGTGCCGACAAATAAAATCACACCTTTTTTAGATGCGACTTTCCCTGCAAAATTTATAGCTTCACGATATAGAGGTAAGGTTTTCTCTAAATTGATTATGTGTATCTTATTACGACTACCGTATATATAAGGATCCATTTTAGGCGACCAGAATCTGGTGCGGTGCCCAAAATGCACGCCTGCTTCCAACATTAGGCGCATTGTAGTAGGTTCTGTCATTGATATATCTCCCTTCGGGTTCAATCCTAACGCGCCTTTGATCGCCAACCCAGTTTGGGGCACCCGGACGACTCAAACGCCAACGCGTCTATATTTTGGGCCGATTTTACAGGTTTTTACCTCTCAATGCTAGATTAGTCTGGAGTAAACTCCAGGCTTGGATGATACGCTTTCATTGACACTAAACTGCAGGCTTTTTTACATTGAATATGAAAGTTGTGTAGGATAACCAAAAAAAAATAGAATATTTACATTTAACTAAGGTAACACGATGTCAATAACGATTAAATCTAGCGAAGATCTATTGCGAATGAGAATTTCTGGGCAATTAGCTAGTGAGGTTTTAGATATGATCACTCCTCACGTTGTTCCTGGAGTTACGACTGATGAACTAGATATACTTTGCCACAATTATATTGTTGATGTTTTGGATGCAATTCCTGCACCCTTAAATTATCGTGGCTTTCCTCGCTCGATTTGTACCTCAGTCAATCATGTAGTTTGTCACGGTATACCCGGAAACAAAACCTTGAAAAATGGTGACATAATAAATATTGATGTCACCGTGATTAAAGATGAGTTTCATGGAGACACTAGCAGGATGTTTTTTGTGGGAAAACCTTCTGTTAGAGCTCAACGATTGGCAGAAACTTGTTTCGAGTGCATGATGAAAGGCATAGAGCTGGTACGCCCTGGAATACAGCTAGGTGACATAGGATCTGTAATCCAAAAACATGCCGAAAAAAATGGTTTTTCCGTAGTAAGAGAGTATTGTGGGCATGGAATCGGACGGATATTTCATGAAGAGCCACAGGTATTACATTATGGAACGCCAGGTACTGGTTTAGAACTAATAGCGGGTATGACTTTCACCATCGAACCTATGATCAATGCAGGGCAAGCAGATACGCGACTTCTAAAAGACGGTTGGACTGTGGTTACTCGAGATCATAGCCTCAGCGCACAATGGGAGCATACTATAGCAGTAACTCCAAATGGATACGAAATCCTTACAGTTAGCTCCGACATGAATCACTGATAAAATGATATATGGTTCGCGTCTCCCGTAAAAGTGTCTTAGACGCACGCCGCTTCCGGAAGGAGGTTATTGGCACGAAAGATCCATTGACACTTTTTCAAAAAGCTCTAAGTGACGGACGTGCATATTTAAAAAATTATCACAATTGTGGCGCATCTCCAGCTACGATCCTTTTATTAAACACGTGGTTGATCGATAACATTTTAACTACTGCCTGGGATCTTTTAACTAATGCCAAAATAGATCACCAAAGAGCTAGTCTATTAGCAGTAGGTGGGTATGGACGAAAAGAACTGCATCCTCAATCAGATATTGATTTAATGATTATATTGCAAAATTCTCCAAATGCTGCAGAAATTGATTTTGTCGAAAGATACATTAGATTTTTGTGGGATATTGGTTTGCAAGTTGGTCATAGTGTTAGAACATTGGAAGAATGCAGCGTTCAAGCAAGGAAAGATGTAACCATTCTTACAAATATGATTGAATCCCGATACTTATATGGAAACATCAATTCAGAAAATTTATTACATGAGAATCTTGATCCATCAAAAATGTGGAAGATAGAAGATTTTTTTAACGCGAAAAAAAAAGAACAAGAAACAAGGCATCATTTTTATAACGACACTGGATACAACCTTGAACCTCACGTCAAAGAAGGGCCGGGAGGATTACGAGATATTCAAACCATAACATGGATTGCACAACGACACTTTGGCAGTCGAGATCTCACTAAATTAGTAATGCATAATTTCTTGACTAACGAAGAGTGTCGTATGTTGATCCGTGGAAGAAATTTTCTATGGAAAATACGAAACTCTTTACACTTTCTCGCAAATAGAAAAGAAGACCGGTTGCTTTTTGATTATCAAATGGAGATAGCTAGGGAATTTAACTATTTAAATGATAAAAAAAGTTTAGCAGTTGAAAAATTGATGAAGCGATACTATAGAACTGTTAAGGAATTGATGTTCTTAAACGATTTGCTACTACAATATTTTTCCCAGGAAATTATATCAAAAAAAAGTAAAAATATTTTTAATATAAACAGTCGGTTTCGTTCAGTAAATGGTTTAATTGAGACTAAACATGCAAAAGTATTTAAAAATTCACCATTCGCGCTACTCGAAATATTTTTACTTCTTCAGAAAAGATCTGATCTAACAGGTATACAGGCTAGTACAATCCGGCAATTGTGGTCAAATAGAAAACTTTTAAATTCGACATCCCGAAAACATATACGTTGTCGCCAAATATTTATGGAGATTTTACGCGCTCCATCAGGACAAATACATGCGCTCAGAAGAATGAATGACTATGGAATATTAGGAAGTTATATTCCTGCGTTTGGGAGGGTTGTAGGACAAATGCAGCACGACTTATTTCATTTTTTTACGGTCGACGCACATCTATTAATTGTTGTTCGAAACCTTCGACGCTTAGAAATAAAAGACTATGATCATGAATTGCCGTTCGTAAGCTCTCTAATGAAAAACATATACAAACGACATCGACTTTTTATTGCTGCGCTATTTCATGATATAGCCAAGGGGCGCGGTGGTGATCATTCTGCCTTAGGTGAACGCACAACATATAATTTCTGTCGTCTTCATAATCTAGGTCAATATGATGCAAAATTTATTGCATGGCTTGTCCGCCACCATCTTTCAATGTCTTGGATTGCTCAAAGAGAAGATATCTCTGAACCAGAAACCGTCGCTAAGTTTGCTAATTTAGTAGGAAGTCAAGAAAGATTGGATAACCTATACGTTCTCACGGTAGCGGATATTCGAGGCACAAACCCAGATATTTGGAATGATTGGAAAGGTCAACTACTTTTTGATTTATATATCGCTACTTCCCGCGCCCTTCAACGAGGCATTAATGCTCCGATCGCACTTAAAGAACAAATCAATGATATCAAGAATGAAACCCTTGCTCTTTTATCGCTGGATCAGTCTACCCTTTCAAAAACAAAACTATATTGGGACTCTCTGGAAACCGACTATTTCTTTAGATATCGACCAGAATTTATTGCGTGGCATACGGAGCTGCTACTATCTTCTGATCCGAACGACATGCCATTGATTTCAGCCAAACCACTATCTAAGTCCGCCACTGCTCAATTCCTCATCTGCGCTCCCGACTCCCGCTGGCTGTTATCAAGTATTACTGCAAGTTTTGACAGAGAAGGAATAAATATCGTTGACGCTAGGGTTCATAAGAATGATTCTGGGATAGCTGTCATGATTTTTGTTGTTCTTATGCAATCTGATATCGATACTGATCCAGTGTTACTTACAGAGCGATGTGATCGGATAAGGAGTAGAATTTTAAATCGTTTTGAAGAAGAATTAAATAAGAATAGTCAAATTGCCCCCCGTCTAAAACATTTCCCAATCGAAACTGAAGTATTTTTTAGAACTTCACTTGATGAATCTTATATTACTATGGAGGTAAGAGCTCAAGATCGCCCCGGATTATTAAATCAAGTGGCAAATACGCTACTGGAGTGCAAAGTTGTACTGATAAATGCTCGAATAAGCACCTTCGGTGAACGAGCAGAAGATATTTTCTTGCTTAAAGACCAAGAAACAAATGAGTTCATATCAAATGAGAAAAAGATATGTCTTGTTAACGCAATAAAAAGAGCGCTACCATAAATTTAACCATTCTATTAACCTAAAGACTACACTTTTACCTTTAACTGGAGTATTTACATGGAAGAACAAAAAAATATAATCGAAAATGCCTTTGAACGTAGAGATGATCCAGAAATTCGTCAATCCAAAGAAATCCAGACGGCGGTCAATGAAACTATTGAGCTTCTCGACAACGGAAGTGCTCGAGTAGCCGAACTAGTTGGGAATCGCTGGGTTGTCAATCAATGGCTAAAAAAAGCTGTTCTGCTCTCATTTATCTATTATCCTAATGAAGTAATAGATGGTGAATGGACAAGATATTTTGATAAAGTTTCCCCTAAGTTCTCCAAGTACAGTCAAATGGATTTTGAAAAAGGTGGCATGCGTGTAGTTCCGCCTGCCGTTGTCAGAAAAGGAGCATATATTGGCTCAAATACTATATTAATGCCAAGCTACGTTAATATAGGAGCTTGGGTAGGCGCTAATACTATGGTCGATACGTGGGCAACAGTAGGCTCATGTGCGCAAATCGGAGCTAATGTTCATTTATCAGGAGGTGTAGGTATTGGAGGAGTTTTGGAGCCCTTGCAAGCAAACCCAACTATCATAGAAGACAACTGTTTTATTGGCGCTAGAAGTGAAATTGTTGAGGGGGTAATTGTTGGGCGCGGTTCTGTCATTTCCATGGGTGTTTATATCGGCCAAAGTACTAAAATTTTTGATAGACATACTGGTTCAATCACTTACGGTTATATACCCGAAGGCTCAGTGGTGGTATCTGGCTCTATCCCGGCTTCTGACAACAGCCATAGCCTCTACTGCGCAGTAATTGTTAAGCAGGTCGACGAAAAAACGAGAAACAAAGTTAGTATTAATCAAATTCTAAGAGACATTTAGGTAAAGAAAGCTTTAGCTAACTATCAAACCAACCATTCAACAAGTTCATCAATTCTTTTTAAATGAATCACTTCCATTTGAGACGGTTTCGCCGATACCTTATTACCATACGGCAGTATAGCCCTTTTGAAACCGAGCTTTGCAGCCTCAAGAATTCTCTCTTCGCCTCTTTGGACAGGTCTAATTTCGCCCGCCAATCCAATCTCTCCAAAACAAACGGTATCAGAAGGAAATGGCTTATCTGTCAAACTTGAAAGGATTGCGGAAGCAATTGCAACATCGGCCCCACTCTCTGATATCTTAAGGCCTCCTGCAACATTTACAAATACATCTTGATTCGAAATCGTGATACCACCGTGCCTCTGAAGAATTGCCAACAAAAGTATTACCCTTTGTGAATCAAGACCTACACAAAGGCGTCTAGGGTTACTAAGATTTGTCCTATCCAATAAACCTTGAACCTCCACTAATAATGATCTGTTGCCTTCGTATGTGACTAAAATGACACTACCTGGAGCCTCTCGATTTCGGCCCGATAAAAACATAGCTGATGGGCTACTAATTTCTTTTAATCCCGTTTCCGTCATAAAAAAAACACCGATTTCATTGATACTTCCGAAACGATTTTTGAATGATCTAACTAATCTAAAGCGACTGGAACTGTCACCTTCAAAATAAAGCACTGTATCTACCATATGCTCCAATACTTTGGGACCAGCGATGCTTCCCTCTTTAGTGACATGCCCGATAATTAAAACTGAACAACTGTTAGCTTTTGCACATCGCGTCAAACGATCTGCAACCTCTCGTACTTGACTGATACTTCCGGACACAGAAGATATTGCTTTGGCGTGCAAGGCTTGAATTGAATCAATTATTACCATCTCGTAATTTGGCAAAATTTCTAGTACTGCTTCTAACCTATTTTCCGAAATTACATCAATCGGAGTATTATCTAAACCTAATCTTTTTGCTCGAAGTGAGATCTGCTGAATAGACTCTTCGCCTGAAACATATAGAGACCGTACCACAGGATACTGAGCAACTAGCCACTGCAACGCCAGTGTAGATTTACCAATGCCTGGGTCTCCACCCAATAGGATCACTGAGCCTGAAACAACTCCGCCGCCTAAAACTCGATCAAGTTCTGGAATATTAGTAGATGACCGATCTTGTTGGCCACTAGTAATGCTATTAAGTTTTTGTGCCCTATTTTTGATTTTCCCAAAATTGTTACTTGAGGGATTCTTTGTTTCAACTAAAGTATTCCAAGCAGAACAATGCATACATTGTCCGCTCCATTGCAAAGATTGGGTAAAGCATTCTTTGCACGAAAATATTCTTTTTTCATTTCCTCTTTCAGGCAAATTCTTTGGGCTCCTTTTCGTCCCCACAACTAATGCATCTAAACAATTTGTGATTTAAACCTACAAAAACTAAATACCACAAAAATTTTAATATTCTGGGATGCCAGAGATATGATTTTCAAACCTAGTAAATTCACCCAGGAATGTCAATCTAACTGTTCCCGTTGGGCCATTTCGTTGCTTTCCTATAATTACTTCTGCCGTACCTTTATCATTGCTATCCTCGTTATAAACTTCATCTCGATAAATAAATAATATTACATCAGCATCTTGCTCAATTGCTCCAGATTCGCGCAAATCCGACATTACCGGTCGTTTATTTGGTCGCTGTTCCAAACCCCGATTCAATTGCGACAACACTACCACCGGCACATTTAATTCCTTTGCTAGCACTTTCAAAGAACGGGTAATGTTGGCCACTTCGATCGCTCTATTTTCAGTTGATTCTGAGGATTGCATAAGTTGAAGATAATCTACGATAATTAATCCTAAACTGTGTTCCTCACGCATTAAACGGCGGGCACGGGATCGCAGTTCTAAGGGATTTAAAGCGGCTGTGTCATCTATAAACAGTGGGGCTTCATTAAGCAATGACAAGCCAGAGGTTAACCGCGGCCAATCCTCATTTGATAATTGTCCGGTTCTTACCCGATGAGCATTCACTCTGCCAAGTGATGACAACATTCTCATTGCAAGTTGCTGTCCTGGCATCTCCATGCTAAATACCGCTGTTGCGACCTTTGAGTCTAATACAGCACTTTCAGCTATATTCATAGCTAAACTTGTTTTACCCATTGAGGGGCGCCCTGCTATTACGATCAGATCTGATTTTTGAAAGCCAGATGTTAAATTATCTAGATCAGTGAATCCCGTTGGAATGCCCGTTAAAGCAGTATCAGATTTATAGAGTTCCTCTATACGATTTATGGCTCCTGCTAATAAACCCTGAATTGGAGTAAACCCTGCCTGATGCTGTCTATCATTTTGAGAGATATCAAAAACAAGTTTTTCTGCGAAATCAATTATTTCCTTTACTTCAGCACCATTTGGACTATATGACTTTTGAGCAATATCATTTGTTGCAGTAATTAATCTTCGTAAAACGGATCTTTCATGCACTATATTTGCGTAAGCTTTGATATTTGAAGCACTAGGGGTATTGTTTGCCAAAGCGCCAAGATATTGGAGCCCGCCAATACTTTCTAGTAATCCTTGTCTATCTAACCATTCTGACGTAGTGACAACATCTATAGCTTCATCATGCTCACGTAGTGCGCTGATTGCCGAAAAAATTTCACGATGTTTTTGATGATAGAAATCATCGGGAGTTACAACTTCTGATACGTCATCCCATTTCCCACTGTCGAGTAGTAATCCACCTAACACTGATTGTTCAGCCTCAATAGATTGTGGCGGTAATCTCGATATTTCGTCAGAGATTGCGTCAGTAGGCATTCTGGGAGGGGCCATTATATTAAAACGTTACCGCATTTTGGCTTGTATCCTCGAGGATTCATTCTATGTCTATGTAAACCAGAGTTATAGTATTAATGTCATGCACGCTCTGCTAATTTTTTAGACTTGACACATCACAATTTACCATGTTTCAAAAGTAAAGCTATTAGTTGTTTATGTTTCTTCTATCACCTTTACTAACATAGTACTTCGAACTTCTGGATGCAGCAAAATATCTACACTAATCTCACCTAATTCCTTTAAAGGCCCATGAGGCAAAGATATTTCACCTCGTCCAACTGCTATACCTCGATCATTTAACATTTCTGCGAGATCTGACGCTGTTACTGACCCGTATAATTTACCTCCCTCTCCTGCCTTTCGGATTACCACAAGTTCCCCCGGAATAACATCAGCTTTCGCCTGAGCAACGTCTAAACGCTCTTCTTCTAATTTTGCCAATTCGATCCGCCTTTCTTCTACTTTTACGCGAGCTTCTTCCGTTGCCCATACTGCTTTACGATAAGGGATCAAAAAATTTCGAGCGTACCCAGGCTTTACAGAAACTAAGTCACCTAAGTTCCCAAGATTTTGAATTTTTTCTAAAAGAATAATGTTCATATGCCGACTCTCAATGTTGATCCGTATATGGCAAAAGAGCAAGATACCTCGCCCTTTTAATTGCAGTTGACAGCTGACGTTGGTATTTCTCTTTTGTTCCCGTGTTACGGCTTGCAATAATTTTTCCAGTTTCACTAATGTAATTTTTTAAAGTATCTACATCCTTATAATCTATCTCTTCCACACCTAATGCCGTGAATCGACAATATTTCCTTTTTCGGTTAAATCTTGTCATCGCTCTTTACTCCGATCATCAGCTTGTAATACTTTATTAATCTCTTCGTATACCACACTTTCCGAATCCCCAACTTCCTCACTATTACTTGGTTTAGTTTCGTTTGATGTCACTTCTTGAATCGTGGATATTGGGGTTTTAGGATCTTCTACACTTTCGTCAGTTTTATTTGGATCACCTGACTCGAGTGGTACCTGCTCTTCTTTTTCGTCAGACAACGCAAGTATTGAGCTTTCTGTAATAGGGCCATTTTTTCTAATAACTAAATTCCTAATTACAGCATCACTGAACTTGAACATACTTGTAAGTTCATTTAAGGTATCAGCATCGCATTCAATATTCATTAGAACATAATGAGCCTTATAGAGGCTATCAATCATATACGCGAGTTGACGCCGGCCCCAATCTTCTAGCCTATGAATTGTTCCTCCATTTTTTTCTATCAGACTTCGATAGCGTTCTATCATAGCAGGAACATCTTCGCTCTGATCGGGATGAACAAGAAACACAACTTCGTAGTGACGCATTATGCTGCTCCTCACGGTTGTAGCCTCCTGTTATATCAGTAAGGCAAGGAGTTTATCGGTATTATAGCAACAAATTCTAATAAGAAATTTATTTAGAATCAATCACTAATTTACTTTTTTTTAAAAAAGAGATGAAGTTAAATGATTCAGATGATCAGTCACTTAGGTTGCCTTTTCCGATTTGTAGCCTTCTATCAATGCCGAAACTACTGTTGTGTCTGCTAACGTAGATATATCACCTAAATCTTCGGAGTCGTTAGCAGCAATTTTTTTTAGTATACGTCGCATGATTTTTCCCGATCTTGTTTTCGGTAATCCATTCGCCCATTGAATTACATCAGGGGTCGCAATTGCACCAATCTCATTTCTAACAAGGCGAATCAGCTCTTCTTTCAAATTATCGGTAGGTTCCGTCTTTGCCATAAGAGTCACGAAAGCAAAGACCCCTTGCCCCTTAATTTCATGCGGATATCCTACAACTGCAGCCTCAGCAACATCTTCATGTAATACTAAAGCGCTTTCAATCTCCGCAGTACCTAATCGATGTCCCGAAACATTAATGACATCGTCAACACGACCAGTAATCCAAAAAAAGCCATCACTATCTCGGCGTGCACCATCGCCCGTCATATAGTATCCAGGGTATTTTTCAAAATAGGTTGAAAGAAATCGCTGATGATCCCCATATACAGTTCGCATCTGGCCTGGCCACGAATCTTTTAAAACTAGATTACCTGATCCCTCTCCTTGTATTTCAAGACCGTCGTTATCAAGAAGAGCCGGTTGAATTCCAAAAAACGGTTTACATGCTGATCCTGGTTTCATAAACGTTGCACCGGGCAATGGTGTTATTAATATACCGCCTGTTTCAGTCTGCCACCATGTATCTACTACTGGGCATCTCATTTCGCCAACAGCCCTATAATACCATTCCCACGCTTCCGGATTAATGGGCTCTCCCACAGTGCCAAGAAGTCGAAGGCTCGCTCGGCTGGTTGAATTAACGAACTTGTCCCCTTGTCCCATTAAAGCACGTATTACAGTCGGTGCAGTATAAAAAACATTAACACTATATTTATCAACGATCTGCCAAAAACGGCTATAATCCGGCCAGTTAGGTACGCCCTCGAACATTACTGTTGTTGCTCCATTAAGTAGAGGGCCATAAACTACGTACGAATGACCAGTCACCCATCCAATATCTGCTGTACACCAATACACATGTTCTTGACGATAATCAAAAACTAACTTATGAGTCATAGATGTATAAAGTAGGTAACCTCCATTCGTATGAACTACCCCTTTCGGCGTACCAGTGGATCCTGAGGTATATAGAATAAATAGAGGGTCCTCTGAATCAAGTTTTTCTGGAGGACAATCTGGTGATGCATTCGCTACGGCATCCTTGTAATCCAAATCTCTTTTTGAGTCAACGGGAACATTACCTCCTGTACGTCGCACTACGATGGTCGTAGACACATCGGGGCATCGTTCTAGAGCCCGATCGACATTCGCCTTTAAAGGTATATTTCGGCCACCTCTTGGCCCTTCATCCGCTGTAACAATTAAACGGCAATCAGAATCAAGAATGCGCTCCCTTAGCGCATCAGGAGAAAATCCCCCGAACACTACCGAATGAATTGCCCCAATTCGTGCACAAGCCAACATAGCAACCAGTGTCTCAGGAATCATAGGCATATAAATTGCCACCCGATCTCCCTTTGCAACATCTCGCGTTTTAAGTACATTGGCGAATCGGCACACTTCTTCGTGAAGTTCTTTGTAGGTAATGCTCCTACTCTCCGATGGTTGGTCACCTTCCCAGTAAACTGCAATACGATTACCATCCTTCTCCAAGTGCCGATCTAAGCAGTTATAGGATGCATTAATTTTCCCATTTTCAAACCATTTAATTTTTCCAGTGTTAAAATCACAGTTTTTAACTTCAGTCCACTGGTCAAACCAAGTCAAATATTTACTAGCCTGTTCACCCCAAAATAATTCGGGATTCTTTATTGATTGACGATACATCGTTTCATATTGAGCTTCCGTCACATGAGAACTCTCACCAAATTCTGATGGAATGCTATATTTATTATTTAACGCCATCCTAAACTCCTATTATTAACCGGTGTGTACTTTATTCCTATTCTTTCAAACTTTTACCCACCTCTAAAAGATCTAGCCACCTTTCATGAAGCGCTATTTCTTCTTCAGAAGGTTGAGTCACCACCAATTTAGAATAATCATTTACGTGAATCTTGTCCACGTTATTGTTTGGTTTGCCTATCCCTTCAGGTGTTTTAATTTTGTCAAATTTAAACTCAGATTGACCACCTGTCATCAATAAAAAAACGTCGGCCAGAATTTCAGCATCCAGCATCGCCCCATGCTGTATACGATGGCTGTTATCTACGCCATAACGCTTACATAAGGCATCTAAGCTGTTACGTTGCCCAGGGTGTAATTGACGAGCTACCTGCAAGGTATCTAGTACTTGACATATTTCTTGGATTCGGTCTACCGGAGCATTAAGTAATGAAAGTTCATAGTTTAAAAAACCTAGATCAAATGGTGCGTTGTGCATTATTAATTCACTGCCACGAATAAAATCAATTAGATCATCAACTATTTCCGAAAACAGTGGTTTGCCGGATAAACTTTCAGAGGTTATCCCATGCACTTCAAGAGCACCCTGATCAATATCTCGATTTGGATTCAAAAAAGTATGGAAACGATTCTTCGTAATTCGGCGCTCGATGAGTTCAAGACAACCGATTTCGATTATTCTATGCCCCTCCTCCCATTCTAAACCAGTTGTTTCAGTATCAAGTATTACCTGTCGCATCCCCCCCCCTAATCTTTCTCACTATCTGATCCAAAAAAACGATCAATTGCTAGGTTGGCTAATTCGTCTGCCCGTTCGTTTCCAATATCTCCGCTATGACCTCGAACCCACTTCCACTCAATATAATGCACAGCGCATAGTTGATCTAAAGTGAGCCATAAATCACAATTTTTTACCGGCTTCCCTGATGCTGTCTTCCAACCATTTTCTTTCCATTTTTTTACCCACTTTGTTATACCATTGCACACATATTGTGAATCTGTATAAACTGTCATCTCTTTGAATCCGGTTTCTACCGATTGAATCCCATGTATCGCTGCTAGTAACTCCATTCTATTATTAGTCGTTTTTGGTTCATATCCAAGTAACTCAGTTTCACTATTAGCATATTGTATTAATACACCCCACCCTCCAACGCCTGGATTTCCTCGGCAAGCTCCGTCGGTATACAATTTCACTTTCATTAACTATAAGCCTTGCGAATTTTATTTGTTTGAGCCTCGATATGATTTAAATCCAATGAGCCCAATTAAATTGTATGTATCACCCCAGCGACATTATGTTTTGGTGATCGCACTTTGTTTAATCCATGAGTCCCTGCTAAATGTTTCTTTTGGGCCAAGATTATGTAGCCACCACCCATAGTGGGCCACCAATGAATTCCTAGTTTCTCTATTATTTCTAATCTATGCAACAATCCAATAGAATTAATCGGTGGTCGATAAAAAAAATATTTTATTTCAGCTGTAGTCATGCCTAATAGTTCCAACCAATCTTGAATACGGCCAATCCGTAGAAAATTACCTGACCATGGTACTTTTCCACTGCTTTTGAGTAAAATTCTTGAAATACCCCAAATTCCAATAGGATTAAAGCCCAATATCACAATACACCCATCATTATTTAATACGTTAATAGACTCTTTCAAGACGCTTCTAGGGTTATTCGAAAAATCAAGAGTATGCTGTAGAACAATCAAATCGAAAGTATTTCGGCCGAAAGGCAATTTACACCATTCGCCAATCACTGTAGAGGGCCACGAGTCTATATTAAGCGGGTTTACTCGGATTCGTTTCTCAATATCTAGTTTGTCGAAATATTGAAAAGCGCCAGGACCTAAATCAAGGGAAATTGGATAATAACTACGAGGCAGTATATTTTTCAGTCTCGAGGCTGCGTTTATCTGTAAACTTTTACCTAATCCATCTCTAAACCAAGCAGATAACTCCTTCATTCTTACCCTCCGCCATGAGCTATTTTTACATCTCGTTGAAAACTGTTTTCGCGAGTAGTAAATCGTCCCATACTTTTCGTTTTTCAAGCGGTGATCGTAACAAGTAGGCTGGATGATATGTCGTAATCAAGGGAATACCAAATATCGGATGCGAATGAAGTTGTCCTCGTAATTTACCAATGGGAATGCTACTTTGAAGTAAAGCCTGAGCTGCACAACGGCCAAGAGCAATAATAATTCTTGGTTCAACAAGTTTTATTTGCTTTTCTAAATAAGCTGAGCATTGCTTAACCTCAACGCCGGCCGGATCCCGATTATCGGGTGGACGGCACTTTAGGACATTGGTCACGTATACATCTTCTCTCCTGATTCCAACAGCCTTTATCATAGAATCGAGCAACATTCCTGCTCTTCCAACAAATGGTAGCGCTGTTCGATCTTCCTCAGCGCCAGGAGCCTCTCCTACAAAAAGCCAGTCAGCTAATCTACTTCCTGATCCAAATACCGTATTCTTTCGAACGGTATGGAGCGAACATCGAGTACATTGACTTACAGTAAATGCTAGATCATCAAGAATAGTCGACTTATTTGACAGCCCTTTAATTGAAACCACATGTTGATTCTCTCGCAAAATCCAACGAGGAATACCCAATAACTCCAGATGTTTTTTTTGTGTTTCAGATGTTCGATCTAGCCGCTTCAAACGGTATCTCCCATCTGTGGATGTTCTTTTAACTCTCCCTCTAACAATCTGTTCAATGCATTTATATATGCTTTAACAGACGCACATACAATATCTGTATCTGATCCTTGTCCATTTGCAACTCTGCCTTGCCGCTGGAGACGAACACTTACTTCTCCTTGTGCGTCAGTCCCACTGGTAATGTTTTTTACTGAGAATAATATCAACTCACTTTCCGTTTCGGTCGCCTGCTCTACAGCTTTAAATGCAGCATCTACGAGACCGTCGCCACTAGCTTTTTCTATTTTTTCTACTCCATTAAAAAATACTGTCACGGTTGCTGACGGTGACTTTCCTGTTTCTGCTACCAAGGATAATTTCGAAAATTGAATACTATCACTTATTTGTGCAGTGTCTCTAGCAATGACTATAGCCCGTAAGTCATCATCGAAAATTTCATGCTTTTTATCTGCTAACTCTTTGAATCGCTTAAATGCTGCATCCAATGCTTCCTCATCCTCTAAGACTATTCCTAATTTCATCAGGCGGTCACGAACCGCGTTACGCCCTGAATGTTTTCCGAGTACCATTCTATTTGTTGCCCAACCGACATCTTCGGCACGCATAATCTCATAGGTTTCCCTACGTTTAATTACTCCATCCTGATGGATGCCTGCCTCGTGCGCGAAAGCGTTAGCTCCAACAACCGCTTTATTTGGCTGCACCGAAAACCCAGTGATGTTAGAAACTAACCGACTAATTGGTACAATTAATCTAGTATTCAGACTAGTATCACAACTAAAGACATCTTGTCGTGTCCTAATAGCCATTACTACTTCCTCCAACGAAGCATTTCCAGCTCGCTCGCCCAAACCATTTATAGTGCACTCAACTTGTCTTGCTCCATTAAGTACCGCTGACAACGAATTGGCAACTGCCAAACCTAAATCATTGTGACAATGAACAGAAAAAACGGCTTTATCGGAATTAGGGATTTTTTCCCTTAATCGGAAAATTAGCTCTCCGAATTGAAGAGGTAACGTGTAACCGACTGTATCTGGGATATTGATAGTGTTAGCGCCCGCTTCAATAGCTAATTCTATTACTCTGCACAAAAAGTCTAATTCCGATCTTCCAGCGTCCTCTGGAGAAAATTCGACATCGTCACAATTATTTCTAGCCAAAGCTACTGCTGATACAGCGCGCTCTACTACTTGATTTGGAGTGAGTCGCAACTTATCTTTCATATGTATTGGAGAAGTTGCAATAAACGTATGAATTCTACCTAATCTGGCTGGTTTAATTGCTTGCGCAGCTAATAACACATCTTTTTCATTAGCTCTTGCTAATGCGCAAACACGGCTATCTTTAATTTGGGTTGCCACCAACTTTACTGCATCAAAATCTCCTGGGCTTGCCGCTGGAAACCCCGCCTCAATTACATCAACATTCATCCGCTCTAATTGCTTAGCAATGCGAATTTTTTCATCACTGTTCATTGATGCGCCTGGACTTTGCTCTCCATCGCGCAATGTTGTGTCGAATATGACCAAGCGTTCTTGCATTTTTACCCTCTCCTTAACCCATCATCTTCTCATACAAATATGTCAATTAACAAACTGACATACTGTGATAATTTGTTTCGACACACTTTTCATTAAAAAAGAACCGCACTTACAGAGTTTTTAGTAACAAAATATGGCGCCAAAATCTTTATTGATCACCTCGAAGGATACTACAGATGGAGTTGATAACCGACCAACACCTCTAAAAATTTGTTGATGCCTTATAAAGCCCCATTATTATAGAGGAAATAATTGAAATGCTAATTAAGGCGAAAATACGAAAGATCCGCTGCCACCATCAAGGTAGTTCGTGGTCTAGACCTCAACACAAAACTTATTTGGTCTAATTCACTGCTTTATCCACAAGCCGACCCTGTTGAATCCATGGCATCATTGACCGGAGTTTTTCACCTACTTCTTCAACAGGATGATTTCGTGCAGTATTACGCATTTCAGTTAGATTAGATCGTCCAGCTCTATTTTCATCCATCCATTCTTTCGCAAACGCGCCTGATTGAATTTCACTTAAGATTTTTTTCATCTCTTTTCGAGTCTCTTCAGTAATTAATCTTGGTCCTCTCGTCAGATCACCATATTCGGCTGTATTAGAAATAGAATATCTCATGTTCGCGATACCTCCTTCATAGAGAAGATCAACAATCAATTTTGTTTCATGCAAGCATTCAAAATATGCCATCTCTGGCGCATATCCTGCCTCAACTAGGGTTTCGAATCCCGCTTGAATCAGCGCAGTAAGACCGCCGCACAAAACTGTCTGCTCACCAAATAGATCGGATTCTGTTTCTTCTCGAAAATTTGTCTCTATTATTCCAGCGCGACCACCACCTATAGCTGAAGCATATGAAATAGCAACGGATCTTGCGCTACCAGTTGAATCTTGATGTACTGCTACTAAGCATGGCACCCCTCCACCTTCGGTGTAAGTAGATCGCACCAAATGGCCCGGCCCTTTGGGGGCGATCATTATGACATCATTGTCATTCGAAGGAACTATGAAATTAAAATGAATATTGAAGCCATGAGCAAATGCTAGCGTTGAACCTGATTTGATGTTTGGTGAAATTTCTGTCTCATAAATTTCCGACTGAACTTCATCTGGCGCTAGAATCATAATGATATCTGCATTTGCAGATGCTGATGCTACTGAAGCAGTTTCCAAACCAATCTGGGCTGCCTTAGCAGCAGAAGATGACCCCTCTCTTAGTCCTACTACTACCTCAACTCCGCTGTCCCGTAGGTTATTAGCATGAGCATGCCCTTGGGACCCGTACCCTATGATCGCTACCTTTTTGTTCCGGATTAACTCTTGGTCGGCATCATTATCATAAAAAACTTCCATCTTGTTTAATCTCCCTGAAATTGTTATCAAATTCTATGGTTTCAACAATTTACTACCTCTCGCGATACCGGAAACTCCAGAACGCACAATTTCCATTATCTCAATATTTCCTAATGATTCTATAAAGGCATCCAACTTATCACCAGGCCCCGTAAGTTCTATGATATACGTCACATCGGTCACATCGACAATTCTTCCTCGAAAAATATCGATTAATCTCTTAGCTTCTTCTCTAGAATCATTTGTGGTAACGAGCTTAGCTAGTAGTAATTCTCTTTCGATGTGTGGTCCATCCGTTAAATCAACTACCCTAACAACGTCTACTAACTTATTAAGCTGCTTAGTAATCTGTTCAATTATGCGATCTGATCCCACTGTCACAATAGTCATTCTCGATAACGTATCGTCATCTGTTGGCGCTACCGTTAGTGATTCAATGTTATATCCCCGCGCAGAAAATAAAGCTGCAACTCGTGAGAGTGATCCTGATTCATTTTCCAGAAGGACAGAAATAATTCTACGCAACTGATTATGCGACCTCACGCGCCTTTGGAGTTTTTCCATCTGCATTGGGTTTCAAATGCATCTGATTATGCCCTGCACCAGCCGCTATCATTGGATATACATTTTCAGTCTGATCAGTCACAAAATCCATAAATACCAAATCGTTTTTTCTATTGAAAGTTTCTCTCAATGCTCCCTCAACATCCGCTGGATCTTCAATTCTAATTCCAGAATGGCCAAAGCTTTCCGCGAGTTTCACGAAATCAGGAAGAGCATCCATATAAGAGTGGGAATATCTTCTATCGTAAAAAAATTCTTGCCACTGGCGAACCATTCCCATGTATCGATTATTTAGATTGATAATTTTTATCGGCAAATCATACTGTTTGCATGTAGATAACTCTTGAATGCACATTATTACGCTTGCTTCGCCTGTTACGCAGGCTACTACTTCATCAGGAAAAGCTACCTGTACTCCCATTGCAGATGGTAGTCCAAAGCCCATCGTCCCCAACCCGCCAGAATTTATCCATCTTCTTGGTTTTTCAAAACGATAAAACTGAGCTGCCCACATCTGGTGTTGCCCAACGTCGGAAGTGACAAATGCTTCGCCTTTCGTTATTTCACATAATTTCTCTATGACGTACTGGGGCTTAATTACCTTCTTATCATAGTCATAGCCAAATGAATCAATATCTTGCCAACTATTGATGCGCTCCCACCACTCTTTTACTTCTCTTTGATATTTTGGCTTGCCATTTTGGTTCTCAAGTAGGGAAATTATTTCAGTAAGTACACTCTTGGCTTCCCCAACTATTGGAATATTAACATTTACATTTTTTCCTATAGAGGTGGGATCTGTATCAATATGTATAATTTTTGATCTAGGAGAAAATTTTTTGAGGTCTCCAGTGACACGATCATCAAAACGAGCACCCACAGCTAACATTACGTCGCATTCATGCATCGCCATATTTGACTCATAAGTACCATGCATCCCAAGCATGCCAATGAAAAGAGGATCGCTTGCTGGAAATCCGCCTAAACCCATAAGAGTGTTGGTACACGGATAGCCAAGAAGTCTAACAAGATGTGTTAACTCCTTTTCAGCCTCGCCTTGAATTACTCCACCACCACTATAGATTATGGGCTTTTTTGCAGTTAACAATAGGTCTATTGCTTTGCTGATTTGTTTTTTGTTTCCTTTTTGCATGGGAGAATAGGAACGCATATGGATTTTTTCAGGGTATTTGTAATCAGCTTTATTTGCGGTAATATCCTTCGGAATATCCACAACTACAGGCCCCGGACGACCTGTTGTCGCTATAAAAAATGCCTTCTTGATTACTTCAGATAACTTAGTTACATCTTTAACAAGAAAGTTATGTTTGACGCATGGACGTGTCACTCCAACGGTGTCAACCTCCTGAAACGCATCATCGCCAATTAAACTTGTGGGAACCTGGCCTGTTATTATCACCATCGGTATTGAATCCATATGCGCTGTTGCAATTCCTGTTACAGCATTGGTAACACCGGGCCCCGATGTAACCAAAACAACACCTGCGCGACCTGTCGCTCGCGCATATCCATCGGCTGCATGAGTCGCTCCCTGCTCGTGGCGTACCAATATATGCTTAACAGCATCCTGTTTGTAAATTGCGTCGTAAATATGCAAAGCGGCCCCACCTGGATAACCAAATACATACTCAACACCTTCATCTGCTAAGCTTCTAACAACAATCTCAGCACCCGTAAGTTTCATACATCTCTCCCATAAAATCCCTCGTTAGACCTACCTGTGATTAATCATTCTCTTTTCATCTTAACCCACACTACAAAGTATATACGCCAATAATCCCTAGTGTAAATTCAACTGGCCCGCCAATTAGTAGTTCCGTCACTATTATCCTCCAATAGAATACCCCGTTTTCCCAGTGACTCTCTAATTTGATCTGCCTTATTCCAATCTCCCGCGCTTCGCGCCTTAAGCCTCTCCTCTATGAGTCGCTCTATTTCCATCTGATCATTTTTATTAGGTCCTAATTGGCCTCGCTCATTTAAACCTTGAAGAAAATGTTGTGGATTCTGATATAACAAACCCAGAATATTTGCCGAAACCGCCAATTGCTGGGTCATAGCTCTTGCATCGGCCTCTTTACCATCATCCCATAGCCGATTGGCTTTTTTGGCCATATTAAACAAAACAGACAAAGCTTCTGGAGTATTCAAGTCATCTGACATTGCCGTATGGAAAGAGCTCCAATTTTGGCCAGTTTTTGTGTCAAATCTATTTTTTTCTTCGTATATCTCGATTTTATCCAACACCCGGTAGAGACGAATTAATGCAACTCTCGCGTTTTCAATTGCTTTAGGCGAAAAATTTAATGGACTTCGATAATGGCTAGTAAGCATCATAAACCGAATCACCTCTCCCATACGTGCCTGACTAAAATCTCGGTTAAGAATTTCCCGAATACTAAAAAAATTCCCTAGCGATTTCGACATTTTCTCCTCATCGTTTTGAACGTAACCATTATGCATCCAATAATTTACAAATTTCCTTCCTGTAGATGCCTCTGATTGGGCAATTTCATTTTCATGATGGGGAAACTTTAAATCCATTCCGCCTGCATGGATATCGAATTGTTCTCCTAAACAACTCATCGACATAGCTGAACATTCAATATGCCAACCTGGTCGCCCAGGCCCCCATGGTGATTCCCAGAATGGTTCATCTTTTTTGTATGTTTTCCATAAAACAAAATCTAGTGGATCATCTTTATCTTCATTAATCTCAATACGAGATCCGGAAAAAAGCTGATCTAAAGTACGTTTTGATAGATGCCCATAGTCTTTAAACTTTCTAATTCTAAAATAGACATCACCTTGCTCACCTTGGTATGCATAACCTAGTTCAACTAATTTCTCAATCAGTTCGATAATCTGTTCCATGTACATAGTTGCTCGAGGCTCTGCATCAGGTCTAATAACATTTAGAACCTTTTCATCTTCATGCATCGCACGAATAAACCGTTCGGTGATTTTTTCTTCTTTTAAACCTAACTCCTGCGCCCGAGCTATAATTTTGTCATCCACATCGGTGATGTTCCTTACATAATCTACTTCTACCCCTAAAGACCTGAGATAGCGCACGAACACGTCAAAAACAACTAAAACACGAGCATGTCCAATATGACAATAGTCATAAACAGTCATACCACAGACGTAAAGGCTAATTTTCTCAGGTACAATTGACCTCAAGAGTTCTTTTCGTCCACTAAGACTGTTATAGATATGAACTGGAAAATCACCGCCAATAGTATTTAAATTTTTCATTTTGTTTAGGTTACCAAATTTTATGACAAACCAAAATAATCAATCCCAAGTTTTCTCTTGGCAAGATAAAAATGAAACTGGTACCGATTCATCGATAATCTTCATTTCAGACCTACATTTAACTACACAAGCTCCCGACATACTGTTGAATTTTCGTACATTCATCGATTCTCTTAAGTGCACTTCTAGAGTATATATATTAGGTGATCTTTTTGAATATTGGTTAGGAGACGATGCCTCAGAAATGTTAGGTCATCAACAAGCAGAAAAAGTTATCCAGAAACTATCAGAAAAAGGAACAAAGGTATATTTTATTCCTGGAAATCGAGATTTTCTTGTAGGCAAGAATTTCGCTTTCCGTACAGGGGCTAAAATACTAGACGACCCAACGATCCATGAATTTTTTGGCATAAAATTTCTCCTCCTACATGGCGACACACTTTGCACAGACGATAAGCAACACCAACAATTTAGAAATATGGTTAATTCTTCTGAGTGGCAATCAACGTTTCTTAGAAAATCTATCTCCCAACGTGACCTGCTAGCACAATCAATTCGTTTCCGTAGCGATGAAAACAAACGGTATAAATCTTCTGCAATTATGGATGTAAACCAAAACACAGTTAATAGCTTATTCAAGTCCGCTAATGTAAATTTTATGATTCATGGACATACACATCGGCCAGCCATACATCATCGGGTAATCAATAAAAAACAAGTCTATCGAATAGTGCTTGGTGACTGGTCTAATGGACCAAGTTGGTTGAAGGTATCCCAATCAAATATTAGTCTACATCACAATGAAAGTTCAGAGTCAATTAGCTATGACGGCACATAACTAGTCAGTTCTGTCGAATCTAAATTACTATCAAACTCTTGATTAATACTAGCATAATTTTGTCGTCGTGAGATCTTAACTGAGTCCAAATATTCTTCGGTAACATCGCCTGTTATATAACAACCAGTAAAACATGATGCCTCAAAATTCCTAATATTGGGGTTACCCTCCTGAACTGATTTAACTAGATCTACTAGATCTTGAAAGATTAAATAATCGGCTCCGATCTCCTGACATATTTCAGAAGTATTTCGATCATGCGCAATCAAATCTGACTCGATTGGCATATCGATTCCGTATACATTTGGATAACGAACCGGTGGTGCAGCTGATGCAAAATATACATTTGATGCTCCCGCATCTCTTGCCATTTGTATTATTTGTCGGGATGTCGTTCCTCTTACAATTGAATCGTCAACCAATAATACGTTCTTCCCTCGAAACTCAAGTTCAATTGCATTAAGTTTTTGCCTTACAGATTTTTGACGCTGTGTCTGCTCGGGCATAATAAAGGTTCGTCCGATGTAACGATTTTTTATAAAGCCTTCTCTGTATTTTAGATTCATTACGTTAGCCATCTGTAACGCAGCTGTACGACTTGTATCAGGCACTGGAATAACCACATCAATATTATGATTAGGCCAATCTTTCAGAAGTTTACGACCAAGCTTTTCGCCCATTCTAAGCCGGCTTTTATATACTGCTACATTATCAATAGTAGAATCTGGTCTAGCGAGATATACGTATTCAAAAAGACAGGGAGCTAGGATTGGCTTTAAGAAGCATTGTTTTTTATAGATTTTGCCAGCTAGGTCAATGAAAACTGCTTCACCGGGTTTAATGTCAAATTCGACTTCGTAACCTAAGACATCCAAGGCTACGCTCTCAGAGGCAACCATAACTGAGCGGCCGGTGTCCTGTTGTCGTGTACCAAGAATCAATGGTCGGATACCATGCCCATCTCTAAACGCCAATATTCCGTAACCAACAACCATCACAACTACAGAAAAAGCTCCTTTGCAACGAGAGTAGACAGACTTTACGGCTTCAAAAAGATCTTCTGGCTCTGCTCGTAATTTCTCAGTACCCACAGCATTTCGCAATTCATGAGCTAAAACATTAAGGAGTACCTCAGAGTCCGATCCTGTATTTAACTGTCTTAAATCTTCCTGAAATAATGCTTGTCTTAACTGAATTGTATTAGTTAAGTTACCATTATGAGCCAAAGCTAATCCAAACGGTGAATTCACATAGAATGGTTGCGCTTCTGCTTTAGAGTCACTTCCGGCAGTAGGATAGCGCACATGTCCAATTCCCATTGTTCCTGAAAGTTGTTCCATATGTCGTCTCTGAAAAACATCGCGAACCAACCCTTTGTCTTTCCGTAAATGTACTCTTGCTCCATCACAAGTTAAAATTCCTGCCGCATCCTGCCCACGATGCTGTATAACAGTTAAAGCATCGTAGATAGCTTGATTCGAATATGGATGCCCAACAACCGCGATTATGCCGCACATAGTTATCGTGTCTTAATTTTATTGCTAGCAATTAAATACATTTCATAACCAATCTCATTTTTGTAGCTGAGACTCTTGAGTCCAAGATCTTTCTTCAACAGTTTTACTAAAAATTTGAAGAAGTGGATTAAGATATGGTACCAGTTCAGATTTGCGGTACCATTTTGTCTCGGTGGCAGGAGTTAGCTGAACTAAAAATAGCAATATAATCGCAAAAAAAAGACCTCTAGTCAGTCCAAAAACTGCTCCTAACAATCTATTCATAAAAGTAAGTCCTGACACCTTAAATTGACTATGTAGCATTTTACTAATTATCGTCAAAGCAAATAAACTGCCTAAGGAAACTAGCCCCAAGCCCAAATAGTTCCTAATTTGTTCAGATTTTACCCATGTAGCTAAATAATTACCGACGACAATTCCATATTTCCACCCTACCCAGAACGATACTACCCAGGAAATCAGTCCTAGAATTTCACGAACTAACCCTCTAACAATACCCCATAACAACGATCCAATTAATATAATAATTACTATGAGATCAAAAATGTTTGATGGATTAACAAGTTCACTCAAATATAGGAACCAGTCTATAGATGTACTCCACATTGAAACAACACTGCTCCAGATTGAATCAAAAAAAGAAGACTCACTCATGAATCAGTATTCATATCTTTTAAGGCCACTTTTTAATTACGGGTGGAGTGTTGGAGCGCAGCATAGCTTTTGTTCCTTCTCTTAACGCGTCGTCTTTACTGCTGAATGGTCCAATCCAAACTCGAGTTACCACACGGCCTTCTATGCTAACAGTTTCTGATTGGCCAGAGATACCATCGTTTTTTAATTCCACAATTAACTTATCGGCATTTTCTATTTTCTCGAAAACTCCAACTTGCGAAATCCAGCCAGTTACTACTGCTTCCAAAACTGGTATATTGATTTTAGTGCTTGTATTTTGCGATGAGGCGACAGGAGAATTATCAGAAGATTTGATGCTAGGAAGTTCTTTTGGATCATTCCTCTCAAGAAGTGGGTCTATCTTAATAACAGTACCCGTATCGCCAACTATGGACTTACCGTTAAATGACTTTTCAATTTCACTATATTCGGCAAGCTCTTCGACTATTAGATCACTTGATTTTGTGACTGGACTAGGTGAAGAACTATATGTTGCACTTCTATCGATGATCGGATCAGTGCCAGTCAAAACCCGAGGAAGAAGTATCACAGCAACGCCGATCAGCACAATAGCGCCGACTAATCGATGTTTTAAATTAAATGTGCCGTCCAAATGATCGGTCATTTAAGGAGATGCATTCCTACTATCGAGAAAAGCCATTATATCACCTGCCAAGTAGGTGGAGCCAAAAACCACTATCCGATCTGATGCGCCAGCCTTTTCACACGCAGCAGCAAACGCAGTGTGTGGTGTTTTTGAAAATACTATATTTTTGGCGTGTACCGACTGTATTGTGTTCTTTAATGAATCTAACGACATAGCTCGCTTGTCGGATAACTCAGTGATATACCAAATATCAATGACAGAAGAGCAGATTTGTACAATTTCCTTTACGGGTTTATCTTTAAGTGCTGAAAACACCGCGAAGGTAGCCCCCGTAATAGGTCTGGAAATTAAAAATTCTCGAAGATTTTTCGCAGCTGATTTGTTATGCGCAATATCTAAAATAATCTCGGGTTCCTTCTGTAAGATCTCAAGTCTTCCCCTTATAAATTGAGATTTCAGGCCTTTTTCTAATGCAACTCTGGGTACCGGCAACTGGTTTTTGATTGATTTAAGCACAGTTATGACTCCAGCGGCATTCATCAACTGATGTTCTCCTTTGACCTTTGGCAATGGTAATTGGTTTTCCTTCCCTGTCCCAATCAATTTTGAATTTTTAGGTACCCAGTTCCAATAATGATTAGCATCCTCAAAAAGGTAATCAATGCCATATTGCATGGTTTCACAACCAAGAGATTGAGCCTTATTGATAACTGAATTTGGTGGATTTAAATCATTAATTACTAGTTTACCGCCAACTTTTAAAATTCCCGCTTTTTCAAGACCGATACTTTCCCGATCCTGCCCTAACCATTCTTGATGGTCTAATGAAATTGGTGTTAATAGCGTAATATCTTGATTTTCGGTGTTAACTGCATCTAGCCGGCCTCCTAAACCTACTTCTAATATTGCTACATCAACCTCATCTTCTTCAAACGCGAATAAGGCTGCGATTGTACCAAACTCAAAAAAAGTTAAAGGGATGTTGCTTCTTGCTTCCTCCACTCTCCCAAATATGTTTAATAATCGTTTCTCTGATATTTCCGAGCCACCAATCTTTATCCGTTCTTGGTATCGAATTAAATGAGGTGACGTAAAAGCACCTACCTTAACTCCAGAATAGCAAAGAACCGATTCCATGAGTCCTACAGAAGATCCTTTCGCATTGGTTCCGCCAACCGAAATTACTACAGGTCGACGCTTTAATCCCAGAACATTTTTAACTTCACGTACTCGATCTAAGTCAATATTTTTGGATCGCGCATGTATGGTTTGTATATATGTTAACCATTGATCTAATGTTTTAGGTATCATTTGATATAGAGTTTTAAAACAAACAGCCTTTATTATCTAACACAAGCTGATCAATTTTATCATTCCTTTTGTACTATCTCTGACTCTGGCACGGTATCCTTTCCAAATCCTAACGTAATAATGAGTGAATGAATAAGTGTTCGTAATTCACGACGATCTACAATTCGATCAATCGCACCGTGTTTAAAAATGAATTCCGATTTTTGAAATCCCTCAGGTAGCTTTTCTTTTACAGTTTGTTCAATTACCCTTGGGCCCGCAAACCCGACCAACGCGCCAGGTTCAGCGAAGACAAAATCACCTAACATCGCAAGGCTAGCCGACACACCTCCCATTGTTGGATTTGTAAGAATAGAAAAATATGGTGTATTAGTAGTTTTTAGACGATTAAGGGATGCTGATACTTTGGCCATCTGCATAAGCGATATAATACCTTCCTGCATTCGCGCGCCACCGCTTGCACTAAAACATATTAGTGGTGCGCCTCGTCTTAATGCTCTCTCGACCGCACGAACAAATCGCTCACCTACTACGGAACCCATTGATCCACCCATATATTTAAACTCGAAAGACACGGCTACTATAGGTATTTGTTCGAGAAGACCTTCTGCCGCTACTACTGCTTCCGTCTCACCGGTATTTTTTTTTGCCTCGATTAACCGGTCACGATATTTTCGTTTATCCCGAAACTTAAGATGATCGATAGTGGCAACATTTTGACCTAATTCTTGAAAAATACCGCCATCAAAAAAAGATTCTAATCTAGCCCGAGCAGTTACAGGCATATGATGTGCGCACTTCGGGCATACATTAAGATTATGCTTCAGGTCGGATACGTACAGTACATCTGAACAACCAGAACATTTCTTCCAAAGACCTTCAGGGACAATCTTTTTTTTTGATATAGACTCCTTTATCTTTATCTTCGGTGCTCGTAATCTATCGAACCAACTCATCTTTTCATCCTTGATGACTCCATATCTTAAGACAAAATATTATCGCATTCTCGAACGGCCGCAACTAGATTTTGTAATTTATCTTCATCTTTTATTCCAGGCCTAATCTCTACCCCTGTACTCACATCTATTCCGTAGGGTTTTGTTATAGTCATAGCTTCAGCAATATTCAAAGGACTTAAGCCGCCAGCCAAGATAATCGGTTTTGATTTACACTCAAGAACACGTTCCCACTCGAACGACTCACCAGTTCCACCAATTTTTCCTTGATGATATGAATCCAATAAAATTGCTTTTGCATTAGGATGGGACTCAGCTACCGATTCTGGAGATATTTCTTGCTTCATTCGTACCGCCTTAATATAAGGAACACCGTATTGTTCACAATTCGTAGCTGTTTCTTGTCCATGAAACTGAAGCAATGTGATAGGCATACTTGATAACACTCTTTCAATCTCATTCGGCGTAGCATCGACAAATACCGCAACACATGCTACTAGGGCGGGAAGCGAGGTACAAATTTCTTTAGCGGTGCCAATATCCACAGCTCTCGGACTTTTCGGATAAAAAACTAACCCGATAGCGTCAACCCCGAGATCAACTATCATGCTGGCATCTGCTGGTTTAGTAATGCCGCAAATTTTTATTCGAGTTCTCAAGTAAGTATGTATACCTAATTATGCTATTTCCCTGTATGCAAACCCTGAAGGTAATCTTATAGTATCTACCTATTCTACCAAAATTGGACATTGGTGCCGCGCGGTATATCGTATAGAGATGGATACGCTACACCAACAAGATATAATCCATCTGGGCTTGCGGTAACCCCTCCAGCTTCACGATTTCGACTATCTAGGACTGCTTTAGCCCAAATAGGCTCCTGGTCTCCCGCACCTATTGACAATAGTACACCTACAATATTCCTAACCATATGGTGTAGGAATGAACCTGCCTCAACATCAAACCAAATCCATTCACCCTTAGAATTAATTTCAAGTTTTCTAAGGTTTCGCACAGAACTTTTAGATTGGCAAGACGTTGCGCGATATGCATTAAAATCATGCTCACCGATAAGATGTTTGGCCGCTTCCCGCATCCGAAAAATATCTAGTGTTCGATAATCCCACGTTACTCTACGATATAGATATGTCGGAGCTACTGGCCTGTTCAATACGATGTAACGATACGATCGACCGACAGCCGTAAATCGCGCATGAAATTCAGGTAGAACTTCCGACACTGACAATATCGAAACTCCTTTTGGCAATAAAGTATTTGCTCCTCTCAACCAGGACAAAGGAACTCTAATGTTTACACTGTCGAAGTGTACAACCTGTTGTAGTGCGTGAACTCCAGTGTCTGTTCGTCCAGCACCGACTACATGAATATTATTATCCCCAACCTTAGAGAAAGCGTTTTCAAGTTCATCTTGCACCGTTGGAAGTTCTTTTTGCTTTTGCCAGCCATAGAAAAAACTTCCGTCATACTCTACCGTTGCAACATATCTGGTCAACTTTCTTTGACGTGAATCCATAACGGGAAGATTGTGTATTTAAAAGTCCCCAATTGTATACGTTTCGAGGTACACTTCGTGTATGGAATTCATTGCTTTATCAAGAAATTTGATATTTTTTGTATTTGATCCATATTTTATTCAGATCATTTCAAAGACCAAATCATCGTGACTAGCGAAAAAGATAACTCCACGCTTAAAACTTATCGAAGTGGGCCAGATAAAACAGGACACTTTGGTATTTATGGTGGCCGTTTTGTCGCCGAAACCCTTATGCCTTTGATTTTAGAGGTTGAAAACGCCTATCAAGCTGCTACAAATGATTCAAAATTTCAAGAAGAATTCGACTACTATGCAAAAGATTACATTGGTCGTCCAAGTCCACTATATTTTGCCGAACGTTTAACTAACGAATTTGGCGGAGCTAAAATTTATTTTAAACGTGATGAGCTCAACCATACTGGTGCACATAAAATCAATAACACATTAGGTCAAATTCTGCTCGCAAGAAGAATGGAAAAAACCCGCATAATTGCAGAAACTGGTGCTGGACAGCATGGTGTCGCAACAGCTACGGTTTGCGCACTTTTTGATCTGCCATGTGTAATTTATATGGGTGAAAAAGATATAGAACGCCAATCACCAAATGTATTTCGCATGAAATTGTTAGGCGCGGAAGTAATACCGGTTAAATCTGGCACTGGAACTCTCAAGGACGCCATGAATGAAGCCTTACGGGATTGGGTCGCGAATGTTAACGATACTTTTTATATAATTGGAACTGTCGCTGGGCCGCATCCTTATCCGGCCATGGTGCGTGACTTTCAAAGCATAATTGGCAAAGAAGCAAAAGAACAAATCCTTAATATCGAAGGAAAATTACCAGATACTCTCGTGGCCTGCATTGGAGGCGGATCCAACGCTATGGGCTTATTTCACCCTTTCCTTGATGATAGTGTTGAGATAATTGGTGTTGAGGCTGCCGGACACGGTATTGAAAGTGGCAGACATGCAGCATCACTCAGCGGTGGACGTCCAGGGGTTCTACATGGGAATCGCACCTATCTTTTACAAAATTCTGATGGCCAAATTGATGATGCGCACTCAATATCCGCAGGGTTAGACTATCCAGGAATTGGGCCTGAACATTCATGGTTGCATGACGTTAAACGAGTTAAATATGTATCAGTTACAGATAAAGAAGCGTTGGATGCATTTACACTATGCTGTAGGCTTGAAGGAATAATCCCGGCGCTTGAGCCGTCTCATGCTTTGGCTCACGTAAAAAAAATCGCCCCAGCAATGAATCACGATAAATTAATCGTCATGAATATGTGTGGCAGAGGAGATAAAGATGTCTTCACTGTTGCATCCGCTCTGGGTCGTGAAATTTAAGCATAATTATTTTTGATATCGTGACCATAGACCGGCTTAAGAGACGATTTACTTCACTTAAAAGCGAGGGCCGTGGTGGCTTCGTTAGTTTTGTAACAGCCGGTGATCCAGACTTCGATACTTCTTTGAATATAGTTAAACTATTACCACAAGCAGGTGCCGATATTATTGAACTGGGCATGCCGTTCTCGGATCCAATGGCCGATGGTCCGATTATTCAAGCAAGTAGCCAGAGAGCATTGGCTTCAGGGATGAATCTAAGAAATACCTTGAAATTAGTAGAGAGTTTTCGTCGAGATGACTCTGAGACCCCAATAGTACTTATGGGTTACTTTAACCCCATTTACCAATACGGGTCTCGGCGATTTATTGAGGACGCAGTCGGTGTCGGTGTAGATGGACTAATAATTGTTGATCTACCGCCGGAGGAAGATGATGAGCTTTGCCAACCAGCCCGAATAGGTGGTTTAAATTGGATTCGACTAGTCACGCCGACCACAAATTCTGATCGCATGCAATTGATACTCAATAATGCAAGTGGTTTTGTATACTATGTGTCAATAGCAGGGATTACGGGGACTCAACCTATTAGCGCCTCCGCTGTCTCGAGTTCCATTGCCCAGTTACGGAACGCTACAGCTCTTCCAATTGCGGTTGGTTTCGGAATAAATACTGTCGAACAGGTCAGCGACGTCATAAAAAATGCTGACGCGGCTGTAGCTGGTTCTATATTGATACGTGAAATTGAAAAAGCTTTAAATGCTAATCCTATCTCCAAATCTGAACTGGTAAATAATGTACTTAAGAGAACCAATGAGCTATCACAAGGTGTTATTTTATAAAAAATATACTACAACTATTTAATTTTATTTAATGTCTCTTCTGCTTCAGTTCTTTGCGCTATATTTCCTTTGGCTTTAATTTCGAGTAGTATTTCACGCGCGATATCAGTCTGGTCCATCTCTATGTAGGCTTTAGCTAAATTAATTTTTGTCTCTAAACCAAGGTCCTCGAAATTGTCATCAACATCGTTGGTAGTCTTCAAATTTTTGGAGGCTTTCTGACGGTTGAAAATAAAGACAATTATGGCTGATACAACGCCACCTACAATAAAGCCTACTGTTAACCAAAAATATATATTTTTCGGAGGTAGCTCAGACACGATATTATTTTTCCCCTCCTGACTAAGTGGTCCGTCGCCACCGCTGCTTTCTTGATCGAGAGTCGGCTTCTTATTTTGTGTTAAATCATTTTTTTGCTGGTTAATTTCGCTTGTTTGGTCTTCAGTGTCAGCCGAGGAGTTAATGGTTTCAATGTTAGTGTCGAGTGATTCTAACGCTGCTGAATAGACTGCTGCCTCACGTTGTGCCAATGCTAATGCTATACCTTGTTCTTCAAGCATTTCCTCAGTTCTTGCCTGCTCTCTCTTTAGTTCTTCAATCTCACGCTCCATGCTCTGATTCTGTTCCCGTTGGAATTTTATTTTATCTTCCACTGACAGCATTTCTTTTTTTAATGATTGCAACGTTTTGAATTCTGTATCTCCTTGACGTATATCACTTGTGCTGATCTCAGGACTAGTATTATTCTGTGAAACTGATTTCGCTACATCTGACGTACTAAGGGTATTATCTTTGTCGTCAACCGATTTCTTAATACTAGAAATAGTTTCAAGTAAACTACTTTTAGATTTCTCTAGTCGTTTAATATCTTTTTCTAACGATTTTCTAAATTCTGTTTCTTCGTTCCTAAGCTGGAAAGCTCGTGTTTTCTCAGCCACAGATTCATCAAGCATGATGCGCAATCTTTCTATTTCTTTTCTCAATTCATTAACCGTAGTGTTCATGAAAGCAATTGCTGGATCAATTGTTTGCACCCTATCCTTATTCAAAGTTTTCGGGAATCTTTTTAATCTATACTCTTGCCATTCGGCAACTTGTTGAGTATATGTTTCTATAGCTAGAATGCGAGAAGTTAATTCAAATTCTTTCATACTGGGGATATCTAAATAAACTCCAGCCCGTAGCAAATTCATATTTCCCTGTATAAAAGCATGCTCATTGCTTTTTAGAAGCGCATACAATTTTTGATGAATACTTAGCGGCGAACTAATAACTAATCGTTTGGCGATAATTATTAAATTTTCAGATTGTTTGACGGGACCGTACGGCACACTAAGAGCGATACCTTCTAACTTTTCTTCTATTTCTTTTTGAGGCTCCTTCGACACAGCCGCAAAAACACGTACAGTGCCTGTATTACCTTCTCCCACTGAAAGAAGCTGTAACAAATAGCTATTATAGATTTTTTCATCATCTTCTGAAATAAAAACGGTAAACCCAATTGAATCATTCAATATTGGATTCACTGTCGATACTACAATGACTGGCACATCTTTATCACTAATTTTTAAGGCCAAATTAATATCGACGGTAGGAGTTGGGAATCGGTCTATATGTTCGTCTCTCATTAGACCATAACTAATTTCTTTAATATTTTCTATTGAGGTGCCAAGGATATTTAACTCAGCATAGAGGGGTTCGTTGGTCGAAGAAAATACAGTGATATCCCCTAAACCTATACCTCTCGCAGATTCTGTAACCGCACAAAACATACCTATCACCATCGCAAACTCAAGGATACGTTTCATTAGTGCAAGGTAACCGTGACAAACATTTTTTCAGAGGGTTGCCTGATTGAACAACTATAAATCAAAAATTTTTTCACTTATTTGAATCGCATTCAAAGCAGCGCCCTTTCTAAGATTATCAGATACAACCCACATGTTAATGCCGGTATCGCTAGAAATATCTTTACGGATTCTGCCCACATATACTTGATCCGAATTTTCTCCCTCAACAGCTGCGGTTGGGTAACCTCCCGATTTTTGTTCATCTATAACGATGACGCCCGGCGCATCATTCAACACCGCTCTTACCTTTGCAACACTGATAGGCTCCCGTGTCTCAATATGCACCGCTTCAGAGTGGCCATGAAATACAGGAATCCGGACAGCGGTAGGGTTGACTAAAATATCTTCATCTTCGAATATTTTTTGGGTTTCCCAAACCATCTTCATTTCTTCCTTGGTGTATCCATTTTCTTGAAACACATCTATGTGTGGTACTGCATTAAAGCCGATTTGAGCCGGAATAATCTCTACAATCGGCTCCTCGCCCATTAAAATAGCTTGGGTTTGTCGTGATAACTCCTCTATTGCCCGCGTTCCTGCTCCTGAAACAGCCTGATATGTCGCAACGTTAATACGTTTGATACCCGCAATATCATAGATTGGCTTCAGGGCTACAACCATTTGCATGGTAGAACAGTTGGGGTTGGCAATGATTCCGCGATGCGCATTTAATGCATGTAAATTTACCTCTGGAACGATTAGGGGAACCTCTGGGTCTTGCCGGAAATAAGACGTGTTATCAACGACAATAGCGCCCGAACTAACTGCTTCAGGCCCATACTGAGCCGATACTGCTGCACCTGCAGAAAACAAGGCGAGATCTACTTTAGAAAAATTGAAGTTTTCCAAATCTTTAACTTTTAACTGAGTCGACCCGCAATCAACAATGTGGCCTGCAGTGCGATGGCTAGCTAATGCAAATAATCGATCAAATGGAAAATTACGCTCATTTAAAATCTCTAACAAAGCCCGACCCACCGCTCCGGTTGCCCCAACAACAGCTACATTCACCTTGCCATCCATTTTAATTTGCCTCTAAGCTCAATTCCTTTGTCCTTAAATTTTAAATTAAGGTAAGGATCAGTTTATATCTTGAAAAAGCCACGGATAAATTGCCTTTGAGCTGACTTCATAGGCTTCAATTTCATCGCTAAATTGTAATGTCAGATCAATATCATCTAAACCATTTATTAAACGATTTTTACGTCCTTGATCAATTTCAAATAGAAAAAACTCTTGGTTGGGTAAAACGATAATTTGCTCATCAAGATTTACAGTCACTTCATACCCTTCTTTTAAGTTAGTCTCGGAAAAAAGCTGTTCAACCTGATCTTTTTTCAAGATAATTGGCAATAGGCCATTCTTAAAACAATTATTATAAAAAATATCCGCAAAACTCGGTGCTACAACAACTCGAATGCCGTAATCGCGTAGTGCCCAAACTGCATGTTCCCGGGACGATCCACACCCAAAATTGTCGCGCGCTAGAAGTATTTCAGCACCCTGATAGCGTGGTAGATTAAACACAAAATCTTGATTAATTTTCCGAACGCTTTTTTCATCTCCAGGCTCGCCATGATCTAGGTAACGCCATTCATCGAAAAGATTATTTCCAAATCCAGTTTTTTTTATACTTTTTAAAAACTGTTTTGGTATTATCGCATCGGTATCAACGTTTGCCCTATCCAATGGAATTGTTATACCACTAAATGTTTCATATGCTTTCAAAAGATAGTCCCTTATTATGTTCAAATTTCGACAAAATGGCCATTGAGTGCCGCGGCGGCGGCCATAGCTGGGGATACTAAATGTGTTCGACCCCCTTGACCCTGTCTACCTTCAAAGTTTCGATTGGAGGTAGACGCACATCTCTCGCCTATCTCTAATCGATCCGCATTCATTGCCAGACACATTGAACATCCGGGCTCTCTCCATTCAAACCCAGCATTAATAAATATTTTATCTAATCCTTCTTTCTCGGCTTGTCTTTTTACTAATCCCGACCCTGGTACTACTAGGGCGAGTTTGATATTTGCTGCTACATTCCCATTTTTTGCAATCTCAGCAGCTGCTCGTAAATCTTCAATTCGACCATTTGTACAGGATCCAATAAAAATTTTATCAATTTTAATATCCTTAATAGGTGTTCCTGGACTTAAGTCCATATAATCAAGCGCCCTAGTCCAGTTTTCCTGTCGTGTTTGGTCTTCAAGATTTTTGGGATCCGGAATAACACCATCGATAGCGGTGACCATCTCGGGAGAAGTGCCCCAAGTCACCTGAGGTTTAATATCAGAGCCGTTGAGACTAACTTCAAGGTCAAAACAGGCATCTGCATCACTAACCATTGTTTTCCAATATTCAGCCGCTTGGTCCCATAAACTACTTTTCGGGGCATATGGTCTTCCACGAACATAACTTATGGTTTTTTCGTCCACACCAATTAAGCCCGCTCTTGCGCCAGCCTCGATTGCCATGTTACACAGTGTCATTCGCCCTTCCATACTAAGGCTTTTAACAGCGGGGCCTTCAAACTCAATTGTAGAGCCTGTTCCACCAGCGGTGCCAATAGATCCAATTATTGCAAGGATCATATCCTTAGCTGTTACTCTTTCATGCAAGTTACCATCGACAGTGATCCGTATACTATTCATTTTTTTGACTACGAGACATTGGGTTGCTAAAACATGCTCAACCTCTGACGTTCCGATTCCGAATGCCAGGGCTCCAAAAGCGCCATGTGTCGCGGTATGTGAATCGCCGCAAACAATTGTCATTCCAGGTAACGTGGCTCCTTGTTCTGGCCCAATAACATGAACGATGCCTTGTCGTGGATCATTCATATCGTACTCTGTAATTCCAAAATCATTGCAATTTTTACTTAGCAACTCAACTTGGATACGAGAAACTGGGTCGTCAATGCCTAATGTGCGGTCTGTTGTAGGTACGTTGTGATCTGCCACAGCTAAGTTTGCGCCAGGTCGTCTGGGAGTGCGTCCCGCCTCTCTCAACCCATCAAACGCCTGTGGCGAGGTTACCTCATGAACTAAATGCCTATCGATATACAATAAGCCTGTACCATCTTCTTCCATACGTACAAGATGCTGATCCCAAATTTTTTCATAAAGAGTTTTACCAGACATTACTGCAAAGCCCCCTTTTTTTGATTCCGATCGGATTGTATCATGGGAGCAACTCATTTCTTTTTTTTATAAAGTTTGCTCATAATGTTGATAAACTGGATAACGGTGGAGTATATGAAAGATCCAATAAATCTAAAAACCACAAATAGCGGCTTATGCTTTGTGGACTACTTTGGAGCACTAGAAACTAACTTAGGCCTGCTACATATGCCTATCGATAAATACGCAAAAAGTCCTAAAACTATCGTAAAAAGTGAAGGCCTTTTTGGTCCTTTTACTCAAAAAATAGCAATCGATATATTTAAAAATAATAAATGTAAAAGTATGCGATCTCTAATTTTTCTTTTCCCCACTTTGGATGTACTGGGAATGCTGCACTGGAAGTTGGAAAGTAATAAAAATACAGATAAAGCTACATTAGACTTCTTAGAGTCAATCGGCGAAGCAACTATATCAATACTTGACTGCAATTGAGCGGTAACTTTAGGGCTCTTCTATTTTCTTTTGGAATGATTATGGCAAGCTCCACGATCCCGCAATAAATGATCCATAAGCACTAAAAGAAGCATTGCTTCAGCCACAGGCACCGCTCTAATCCCAACACAAGGATCGTGTCGGCCAGTTGTTATGATATTGGTAGGATTTCCCTTTGTATCTATGGTCTTGCCAGGAATTTGAATACTAGAGGTCGGCTTTAGAGCAATACGCACAACAATATCCTGGCCTGTTGAAATGCCCCCCAGTGTCCCACCCGCATTATTACTCAAAAAGCCGTTTGGTGTGATTTCATCACGATGATCAGAACCTTTCTGTCGCACACTATCAAACCCAGCTCCAATAGAAACACCTTTAACTGCATTTATGGACATCATGGCTCGCGCGATATCAGCATCAAGCCGATCAAATATTGGGTCACCAAGCCCTGCGGGTATGTTGCGACCTACAATTGTTAGCTCCGCCCCAATAGAATCTCCTTCACGCCGGACAGTTTCAATAAGGTTTTCCAATTCCCCAATCTTAGAGGGATTTGGACAGAAGAATGGATTATCATTAACAACTGACCAATTTAAAGGTTCAATATCGATTGGCCCCATTTTTGTTAATGCGCCCTGAACGACTACGCCACTATTTTCTTTTAGGTAAGTACGCGCTATCGCGCCAGCGGCGACCCGCATCGCTGTCTCTCTAGCAGATGACCGACCTCCGCCGTGGTAATCCCGATGGCCATACTTTTTATAGTAGGTGTAATCAGCGTGCCCTGGACGAAATGAATCTTTGATAGCCTCATAGTCCCGGGATCTTCCATCGACATTTTTTACCATTAGACCGATAGGCGCTCCAGTGGTCTTGCCATCAAATACTCCCGACAATATTTCAATTTTGTCGGGCTCTCGTCTTTGGCTTGTATTGCGTGATTTACCTGGGCGCCGGCGCTCTAAATCTTTCTGGATCACTTGTGGGCTAAGATCCAATCCTGCAGGGCACCCATCCACTATACAACCTATAGAGTGGCCATGGCTTTCTCCATAGGAAGTTACTGAAAAAAGAACTCCGAATGTATTACCTGCCATATCTCCTCTTCATGCCCTTGGTAAGGTTACCCCAGTTTGACCTTGATACTTTCCTTTTCTGTCCTTGTAGGATATCTCACATTCGTCTTGACTCTCAAAAAAAACTACCTGAGCAACGCCTTCATTTGCATATACTTTTGCGGGCAGTGGAGTCGTATTGGAGAATTCCAAGGTTACAATACCTTCCCACTCCGGTTCAAAAGGCGTGACATTGACGATGATTCCGCATCGAGCATAGGTTGATTTACCAAGGCAAATAGTCAATATGTTTCTAGGAATTCGGAAATATTCAACAGTACTTGCAAGTGCGAAGGAATTAGGCGGAATGATACATACATCCCCCGTAAATTCAACAAAGCTGGACTCATCAAACGCCTTAGGGTCGACTACCGCTCCGTTTATATTTGTAAAAACCTTAAAATCATTTGAACACCTTATATCGTATCCATAACTTGACGTGCCATATGAGACGATATTTCTACCATCGGCCACAGAAACCTGATGAGCTTCAAAAGGTTGTATCATGCCTTGCTCTTCCGCCATTTTACGGATCCATCTATCAGATTTAATCGTCAATTTTTATCCAACCCATTTCAGTTGTCCTGAACTACGATTGAAGGAAAAACATCGCTGTAGTCTTTCTTGCGCATAGCTAATCTACCTGCCGAATTTCGAGCTATTTCAAGATAAATTTGAGCTAATATTCCATCCGGTTCCGATACAACTGTAGGGTTACCGGAATCAGCTCCTTCTCTGATGCTACGAGCAAGGGGTATATCGCCAAGATAATCGATACCATATTGCTTGGCCATCTTTGAGCCACCACCTTCACCAAAAATATGCTCCTCATGTCCGCATTTGGCACAAATGTGGGAGCTCATATTTTCAACGATCCCTAGTACGGGAATCTCTACTTTTTCAAACATCTTATAAGCTTTTTTTGCGTCTAGAAGAGCTATGTCTTGTGGCGTAGTAACAATCAGTGCACCCGACACGGGTACTCTTTGTGCAAGAGTCAGTTGCGTATCTCCAGTTCCAGGCGGCAGATCAATTATTAAATAATCAAGATTATCCCATTGAGTGTCATTCAAAAGTTGTTCTAGTGCCTGCGTAACCATTGGGCCTCGCCAGATCATTGGCGTCTCTTCGTCTATCAAGAAACCGATAGACATCGCCTGAACATCATAACTAACGTGCGGTTCAATAATTTTACCATCAGGGGAATGTGGCTGGCCTGAAATTCCAAGCATTCTTGGTTGGCTCGGCCCAAAAATATCAGCATCGAGAATGCCTGTCCTAGCTCCTTCGGCAGCGAGCGCTAGAGCTAGATTGACTGAAACCGTTGATTTGCCAACCCCTCCTTTTCCAGATGCTACCGCGATAATATTTCGGACTCCTGCAATAGGAGTTACGCCCTTTTGAACTTCGTGGCCAACGATTTCGGTTTCGACCTCAATCGTGACTTGATCAAGATCAATAATATCTTTTATCGCTTCGGTAATCTGTGCTTTTAATGTTTCTTTCCATGATAACGATGGATAGCCAAGAACTAATTTAATCTTTGCAATACCATCCACAGTTTCTATATTCGAAACTTCTCCCGACTCCACTAAATTTTTCCCAGCATGAGGATCTACAATACTCGAGAGAGCATCACGGATATCCTGCTCTAGAGAGTCGGCTTTATTTTTGTCGGCTGGTCCTTTATCCACTACACTTTTCCTTTGAATGCTACGTTGTAAGAAGTAATTTTATCATAGAGGAGCGGTCGAGCATCTATGTTATTGAGATATAATATTTGGATTAATACTAAGAAAATTTTTCGAACGGGCGAAGTAGAAACCAATAACTAACGTTTTTAAAAACAAACTAGAATTCTGTACTTTAACATGTACTCTTGAATCGGTGGAGCAAATAGACAAATGACTGGCGATAGAAAGAAAATATTGATTACCAGCGCCTTGCCTTATGCCAACGGCCCAATTCACATAGGCCATTTGGTGGAATACATTCAAACAGACATATGGTCAAGATTCCTTAGGTGTGAAGGCCATAATGTCTGTTACGTGTGCGCGGATGATGCCCATGGTACGCCCATCATGCTCCAAGCTCGAAAATTAGGAGTAAGTCCTGAAAAGCTCATCCAAGAAACAAAAAATCAACATGAAGAAGATTTCAAAGATTTCCATATACGTTTCGACAATTACTACACTACTCATTCCCCAGAAAACCAATTCTTCTCCGAACACATCTACAATTCCCTATCAGAAAAAGGGCACATAGCTAAGCGAAAAATCCAACAACTTTACGATACAAAAGAGGCCATCTTTCTTCCAGACCGCTTTGTCAAAGGAACATGTCCAGCCTGTAAAGCCGAAAATCAATATGGAGATAATTGTGAATTTTGCGGTTCAACTTATTCTGCAAACGATTTACTGGATGCCATTTCTGTTCTTTCTGGTAAAAAGCCCGTCCTAAGAGACTCTGAACATTTCTTTGTAAAATTAGCAGATTTTGAATTGATGCTGAAAAAGTGGACCCATACATCTGGACGGCTTCAAAAAGAAGTAAAAAATAAGCTTAACGAATGGTTTGATGCTGGCCTCAGGGACTGGGATATATCTCGGGATGCCCCCTATTTTGGCTTTCAAATTCCTAATGAGCCAAAAAAATACTTTTATGTCTGGCTAGATGCTCCAATTGGATACATGGCCAGCTTTAAAAATTTATGCGATAAGACTGATTTAATTTTTGACGACTATTGGGGTGAGAAGTCAGACGCTGAACTCTACCACTTCGTAGGTAAGGATATTTTTTATTTCCACACTTTGTTTTGGCCTGCGATGTTAGACAGCGCTGGCTTTAGGAAGCCCACATCTGTATTTGTGCATGGCTTTCTTACCGTTGACGGTCAGAAGATGTCCAAATCTAGGGGAACATACATCTCCGCACGTACTTATCTGGAACACCTTGATCCAGATTATTTGCGCTACTATTTTGCATCAAAGCTAAATAGCCAGATCGAAGATCTCGATCTAAATCTTACGGACTTTATGCAAAAAATTAATTCAGACTTGATAGGAAAAGTTGTGAATATTGCAAGTCGTTGTGCAGGCTTTATCACTAAAAATTTTGATTCCTTGCTTGCGTCCGAGATCAATTCCGGCGATCTTTATGATGAATTTTTAAAAGGGAGAGAAAAGATAAGAATTGCATATGAAAATAGAGAGTTTAGCCACGCGATGCGTGAAATAATGGCGTATGCTGATCAAGCAAACCAATATTTGAATGACAAAAAACCATGGGTTCTTGCAAAACAAGGTGGCAAGGAAACGGAACTCCACGAGATCTGTACTATGGGACTTAATTTATACCGATTTCTTATAACCTGGTTGGGTCCCGTTGTACCCGACTTATGTAAACGATCAGAAATTTTTCTAAACACAACTGTTACTGCACCTAACGATTGGATTAAACTAGACTTACCTTTACTTGATCATAAGATCAACAAATTTACTACTTTACTAAATCGTATTGAGCAAAAGCATATCGAGAATATGATTAATACCTCAAAAAATGGAGCAGTGGAAAATAGTACCACAAAGGCGAAGTTGAGAAATGTAGCTGAACAGATCACAATAGATGAATTTTCTAAAATTGATCTCCGAATCGGTTTAGTCTTAAGTGCAAACGCTGTTGATGGATCAGAAAAACTGCTGAAACTTGAACTAGACATTGGCAATGAAAAAAGAACAATCTTTGCGGGCATTAAATCTTCATATAAGCCTGAAGACCTAATTGGTCGGCAAGTAGTTGTGGTAGCTAATCTTGCACCTAGAAAAATGAGGTTTGGCACCTCTGAAGGCATGGTTCTTGCCGCCTCTAATAATAACGATGGCGATAACGTCTTCGTCATCGAGACTAGCGTTAATGCGAAACCCGGAATGCGTGTTCGCTAAATTGAATTTAATCCGTGAATTTACAATTTGAGGAACTAAAAAGTTTATTTGATATTCCAGAGGATGTAACATATCTAAACTGCTCTTATATGTCACCGATGCTAAAAGATGCATCGGAAGCTGGTATAAAAGGCCTAAAATTAAAGACTCGCCCCTGGTCAATACAGTCACAGGATTTCTTTTCGGTAACAGAAGATGTTCGTGGTCTAGCGGCAAACATAGTCAATTGTGAACCTGATGACATTGCATTAATTCCATCCGCGAGCTACGGTCTCGCTACTGCGGCAAGCAATCTCTCCATCACAGACACAGAACAAATACTCGTGCTGGAAGACGAATTTCCTTCCAATTTTTATATATGGCAAGAACTATCTAAAGCTACGGGAGCTTCCTTAATGACTGTACCTCGACCAACAAATAGCAGCTGGACGGAAGCTATTATGTGTATGATAAATGAAAATACAAAGATAGCTGCTATCCCACATTGTCATTGGACAGATGGCTCTT
>MDTE01048117.1_pt1 | contig 46584 bp, 32 predicted proteins | sample 811231 | NCBI WGS metagenome assembly MDTE01 (sample SAMN05326651, study PRJNA326480) | marine metagenome | isolation source: seawater | place: Indian Ocean: Red Sea | collected 2010 | reverse complement strand
TTCCCTTAGGTAAGACGACTGTGCGAATTGACGTATTAAAAACCGGGGACCAGGAAGGCAGAGTACGTTTCTATATTGATGATCAACCTGCTGGCGAAGAAACGCTCACTCAATTCCACAAGTACAACTTTGCCAACGAACCACTTGAGGTGGGACGGGACAGCCAGACGCCGGTAGACAGTAGCTACACATCACCCAACGTTTTTACGGGGAAGATCGTTGATGTTGTTATCGACGCTGTCGGTGAAGATGTGGTCGATCAAAACACAGCGCTTGAAGAACTTATGGGCAGTCAGTAGTCCTTAGCTTATTATCTTAGGTTGTCAAATTTGCCAAATTTTACGCTAACGCCATTTATTCCAGCTGCCTGAGTCCGTTAAGGTTAAAGTCAAAGACAGGAGCGTCTCTGTGGGAAACGAGAACGAAAAAGCCAAAATATTGGCGGTCATGCGAGAGTATTGCGACGCCATGAAAAAAGAAGACCTTGAAGCCTTGCTGGATCTCTATTCGGAAGACTGGCAGGACTATCACGGGGCACGAAAAGACTCCTTAAAGAATCGCTTCGAACAGGCCAAGGATAAGGGAGACTACAAGACCAACGCCAGGGATCTTGACATTGATATCAGTGCCGCGATCACTGCATTGAACGGTGACAAGGCAATCTTCACGCCAGTGATACACAGCTCCCCTGGCGGAAGCATTACCTACGCCCATACCCTCAAGAAGGAAGCCGATGGCGTTTGGCGTCTGGTGTACACCAAAGGCATCGACTGGGAAACATTTCCCTTGGATACCGGGGGCAGGATGGACAAGGCAGCGATCGCACAATCAGCGCTTGCCACCCGTAGATTCCGCGAACAGGTTCTAAGCGATCCACACCGACCCGGATACCATATCGTTTCACCAGAAGGCTACGGGGCACCGTTTGATCCGAATGGCGCAATCTATTGGGAGGGCCGATACCATCTGTTCTATATCTTTCAGGACCATCGGTTTGGCAGAAAGCTCGATCATTGGGGCCATCTTTCCAGCACAGACCTCTTTCACTGGCGCCATCACCCCACAAAACTACTGGTAGGTATGTACAGTGGAAACTGCTTCATCAACAAGGACGGAGTACCCACCCTCTGCTATCACCAAGTAGATAAAGGAAACGCCATGGCCCTGGCCCTGGATGACGATCTGAACGAATGGCAGAAACTGGACGCAATCACCCCGGAGACCAAAGAAGGCGACGAGCACCATGCTAAATACCGTTCTTGGGATCCCTATGGCTGGGTGGAAAACGACACCTATTATGCAATCTTTGGTGGTCGGAATCCGGGCGTCGCGAAGTCCCCCACACTCGAAGGCAACTGGCAATATACAGGTGACCTTTTTGCCCACGCCGTCGATGGCGTATCACTCGAAGAAGACGTTTCCTGCGCTGACCTTTTCAAACTCGGCAACAAAGATATCCTTCTCTGCATTAGCCACAAAATTGGATGTCGCTACTACATAGGTGAGTGGAAGGATGAACAGTTCTACCCCGAATCGCACGGACAGATGAGTTGGGTGGACAACTCCTATTTTGCTCCAGAGAGTCTCGTCGACAACAAAGGTAGGCGCATTATGTGGGCATGGATCATGGACGTGGTCCATTGGCGCAAAGGATGGGACCGGGGATGGACCGGCACAATGAGTCTGCCGCGCGTGCTGTCTCTTGATGATAACGATCAATTACTAATTGATGTGCCCGAGGAAATCGAGGCACTTCGATACCGCCCCTTCCGAAAAGAAAACTTCGAGATACTTCCTGGCGAGGACGTCCAGATGGACGACATGAGGGGTAACAGCTTCGAACTGGCAATCGATATGGAGAGTGAGCTAGCTAACGATTTTGGCGTTAAGGTTTGCGTTTCCCAAGATAGTGAAGAAGCAACGGTGATTTCTTACGATGCATCCGAAAAAGTACTGAAGATCGATGGCAGCGCCTCTGGAGCGGAACCGACACCAAACAACGTTGAGGCTGGGCCCTTCGAATTACCACACGGTGAGCCCCTAAAGCTTCGAGTCTTTGTGGACAAATCTATAGTAGAGGTTTTCGCTAACGGGAAACAAGGTGTTATGCGCATGGTGTATCCATCGAACAACAGTATTGGCGTCAGCTTATTTTCTAAAGGCGATGCAACGCAGGTAAATGTGTTTGAATCATGGCACATTTCACCATCGAATCCCTTTTGACCGAATGAATCAAATATTGTCGATACACTGATAAAGACACTCAACTAATTTCATTGAACGGGGCGTTGCCGCCGCATCTGCCTGCATCTGATTCATCGCATAGCCGAAACCCACATTGTTGTGGGGGTCAGCGAATCCAGATGAGCCGCCTGCCCCACCATGACCAAAGGAATCATTGAAAGGCCCGTATGCACCTTCTATATTCAGCATAAACCCACGCGCTCGACGCACCGGTACCCCAACGACGAGATCCATTTCGCCATCCACCTCCAGCTTTCTTGCCTCGGCTATCGCTTCCGGCGAAATAATTTTCGTGCCATTAAGCAGGCCGCCATTAGCCAGCGCTGCATATATCCTTGCAATGCCCCGGGCATTGGCCTGACCGTTCGCCGCTGCGATCTCGGCCCGACGCCAGACATCGCTGCTGGCATCCCGATATGGTGCAATGGATGGATTCTGCAACGAGATCGGATAGAGGTCCGGCATCTTTGGCACTTCGGTCACTCTCGGTTTTTTGCGCGCCCTGTTCGGGCCGATCAGGGTGCCACAACGAGACATTTCAGAATCTGGTAACCCAATATAGAAATCAGCCCCCAGTGGCTCGGCTACTTTCTCACGGAAATACTGACCCAGCGTTTTACCCGTGATACGTCGAACCAGTTCTCCCGGAAAGTAGCCCCAGGTAATTGCGTGGTAACCAACGGCCGTCCCGGGTTCCCACAAAGGTTTCTGCGCGGCGAGCAGATTCACCATCTTGTCAAAGTCATACAGATCCACCACCTCAAGCTTCGTATCCACCCCGCAAAGGCCAGCCTGGTGTGATAGCAACTGACCGACCGTAACGTTCTGTTTACCTTCAGCACCAAACTCAGGCCAATAGGCGATCACTTTCTCATCGTAGTCAATAAGTCCCTCGTCAAAGAGAATCGCAATCGCCAGCGATGCCATACCCTTGGTAGTCGAGTAAACGTTAATAAGTGTGTCCGATTGCCAGAGTGTCGTCATCTCCGGGGATTTGAAACCACCCCAAATATCGACGACTATCTCGCCCTTGTGCAGGGCGCAGCAACTTGCTCCTACTTCGATATCCTCCCAGAACTCAGCAAAAATGTCTCGGACCGGTTCAAAGCCTGCTGCTACATGCCCCTCAATCGTAATATCCATAGGTATCTTCCAAAATACTAGTCAAGGATTATAGAGGCCCTTGTGTCATAATTCTGCGAAATTCAACAAACGAGTACCTCAGTGCAGCAGGAAAATACTCGCGTCTATGACGTGCTTGCAAAGACTTTTGCCCAGGAGCAGGTAACCACCTGTTTTGCATTACTTGGCGACGCCAACATGAACTGGGCGACCCGACTGGAAGAACAAGGTTGTAGGTTTATTTACGTTCGTCATGAACATTGCGCTGTGGCAGCCGCCATGGCGTATTCGCGAAAAACACTGGATGTTGGCGTCGCCAGTGTTACCTGTGGCCCTGGGGTTACTCAACTTATGACTGCACTGCCAGCAGCTGTGCGTGCAAGCCTGCCGGTTGTCGTATTCGCAGGAGAATCACCACTTAAGAGCACTTGGTACAACCAGGGCATTGATCAAGCTCCCCTGGTCACAGGCACAGGCGCCGCATACCACCGATTGCACTTTCCCTCTCAAATGCCGACAGCTATTCGCGATGCATTCTTACAAGCTCGAATAGAGCGGCGGCCAGTTGTGCTTGGCATTCCATTCGATTTGCAGAATCTACCGTGGAAAGGTGAAGTTACATTACCGACGCCATCGCAAGAGTTAAGAGACGAACCAGCCGCCTTACTGCCCTCAGGAACGGAACTGACTCATGCCGTTAACTTAATCTCAGATGCCAAACGAATCGTTGTATTTGCGGGCCAGGGTGCCGCAGAATCAGGAGCCGGTCAGGCATGCCGAGACCTTGCTGCAAAGACGGGAGGACTGCTTACTACAACGCTGCCGGCTCGCGGGCTTTTCCATGACGATCCTTTCTCTATTGGCATAACCGGGAGCTTTTCCACTGAGGTTGGCCTCGAGTGTTTGCAGCAGGCGGACCTTATCGTTGCAGTAGGCTGTTCGCTTGCCTTCCATGCCGGCGGCGGCGGTCAATTGTGGCCTAACGCAGAGGTTCTACATGTTGATATCCAACCACGTTCCATAAGCCAGGGACAAACTGTCGCCAAGCATCACCTTCGCGCCGATGCTCGTCTGGGCATAGAATCGATCACCGCAGAGTTACCGACACGAGAAAATCACTGGCGCAACAAAGAGCTGGCTGAACGTATTCGCAGCGAGCCGGCAGATAGCGCAGAGTTTGAAACAGAACCGGACCTACTTGACCCACGGGAAGCTGTTGCCACATTAGAAGAAGCGCTACCAAAAGACTGGGAGGTGGTTAACTCCTCAGGGCACTGTTCAGCATTTTTTGCACAAATGCCATCCCGCACTAACAAACATTTTCTAACAATTCGCGAGTATGGCGCCATCGGAAACGGCACCTCCTTCGCAATCGGCGTGGCAGCCGCTCGACCGGATAGCCGGGTCGTATTGTTTGACGGGGACGGTAGCGTACTGATGCATATTCAGGAACTAGAGACTATGCATCGTCATAATATGAGGATCCTCATCGTAGTGATGAACGACGGAGCCTATGGTTCCGAAATTCATAAGCTTCGATCAGAAGGTCTATCCGAGACTGGCGCTGCGTTCGGTTTCGCTGACCTTGCAGGAATAGCCAGGGGATTTGGGCTACACGGACAGACAATCACTGACGTATCCCAGATACCGGCGGCATTGGAGGAACTCAAGCAAATCGAAGGCCCTGCCCTTTGGGACCTGCGCGTATCAGACAAGGTGATTTCACGTATTACACGACAGGCCCATCCACAAAGAAGCTGACTGCTCCTCCAAAGAAACTGCCCCAATCAAGCAATGTTTAAGACCCGCTACGTTTACCCGAAATCGCGTTTGCTGCTCTGGAGTTGTTATCCCGATCAAGGGCCTCTGAAATAAAATTGCCTGCGTCAATCAGTTGATTCAAATCGATCCCTGTTTCATACCCAAGACCATGGAGCATATAAACGACATCCTCGGATGCTACATTACCCGTTGCACCATCCGCATACGGACAACCTCCGAGACCAGCAACGGAACTGTCGATAATTCGAATGCCATGCTCCAGGGCGACATAAATATTAGCGAGGGCCTGACCGTAGGTATCATGGCAGTGTACTGCGAGTTGCGAGGCCCGGATTGTTTGTGTCAGAAGTTCTAACAGGGTCGCGACCTCTCCGGGTGTACCTATACCAATCGTATCGCCCAGAGAAATCTCGTAACAACCCATATCCAGCAAACTCTGACTCACATCACGAACCTTCTCCGGGCTGATAGCCCCTTCGTAGGGACAACCGACAACGCAAGATACGTAGCCACGTACTTTTATTTGATCACGCGCCGCTGCTTCCATCACGGGCTCGAATCGAGCCAGGCTTTCTCCAATCGAACAGTTGATATTGCGCTGATTAAAGGCTTCAGATGCAGCACTAAATACAGCCACTTCATCTGCACCTGAGGCAACCGCCTGATCATAGCCACGCATGTTCGGCGTTAAGGCGGCATAAACAACGCCCTTTCCCCTAGATAAACCATCAAAAACCTCATCGCTGCCCGCCATTTGAGGTATGGCCTTAGGGCTGACGAAGCTGCCGGCTTCGATGTATCCAACGCCCGCCTGGGTAAGTAGATCAATAAGATGGACCTTCGTGACCGTCTCTATGGGACTGGATTCGTTCTGCAATCCATCCCGAGGCCCAACCTCTACAATCCTGACCAATTCGCTCATACTGAATCTCCTTTATTTCGAAGCAAGAATACATCGGTATCGACCTGCATAGAAAGCTCACATGCCTAAGGACATGTCCATCCCGCTCCAGCATCACGCGTGAATTGATTTCTGACCCACAATCAACGCATGATGAGGATACTGTAAATAAAGCATAGGAATATCACGATGTCAGACGACTATCCCATATTAGATGAACGACGTGGAAACAATGACGGCATTCTCTGGATCACATTGAATCGACCCGAAAAAATGAATGCTTTGACCTTTCCGCTACTGCGCCGAATGCGCGAAATTTTCGATGAAGCACATCTTGACCGAACAGTACGTTGCGTTGTGATCACCGGAGCTGGTCGAGGGTTCTGCGCAGGGATGGACATGGGAGGCGGCGCTAATCCAGACGCTGCACCGAAAACGGACAATCATCCCGACCCGGAAGGACACCGGTTAAGTTTCAGAGTCGAGGTGGAAGCCTACCTATCGCTTCGCAAGCTTGAGGTTCCCGTTATTGTTGGCATCAACGGTCCCGCAGTGGGTGCAGGTTTTGACCTTGTCTGTCACTGCGATCTGGCTGTAGGGTCTACAGCAGCTCGATATCAGGTCGCCTATGTCAAACGCGGGCTCTACCCTGATCTGGGCGGATTCTGGTCACTACCACGTTTAATCGGTTGGCGTAAATCGATGGATCTTATGATGACTGGTCGATTTATGAATGCCGAGGAAGCCCACGAATCGGGACTCACTAATTTCCTGGTGAAACCTGAAGCGTTTGAGGAAAAACTGATGAACTACGCGCTTGAAATTGAAGCGGGTCCACCCATCGGACAAAAAGTGGGAAAGATGCTAGCCTACCGCACGGCATCTATGCCCTTCGATCAAGCGATGGCCTGGTCAGAAACGGCGATTCCGTTAGTAGACATGTCACAAGACTTTGTTGAAGGTAGGGCTGCCTTCATTGAAAAGCGTGACGCGGAGTTTAAGGGTAAATGAGAAATTACTTGGTCGAAAGGAGGAATAGATCATGAATGGACTAGAAGGCAAGGTAGCAATCGTAACCGGTTCATCTAGAGGCATTGGTGAAGGCATCGCCCGTCGTCTGGCTATTGCGGGCGCCAAGATCATTGTCGCTGCACGTACAGTCGAGGTTCGAGACGAACGACTATCCGGAACCATTGACACGGTGACCGATGCAATCAAGGCGGCGGGAGGAGAAGCCACCAGTGTAGCTACCAATCTAACGAAGAAAGAAGAACGAGAGAATCTGGTTACGGCGGCCAATGATATCTATGGCCGTATCGACATCCTTGTGAACAACGGCGCGATTCTGATCCCCGGCAATATTGTCGACTATGAAGAACGATCCTATGATCGCATGATGGAAATTCTCATCAAGGCGCCGCACCACCTTTGTCAGCTGGTGCTGCCAGGCATGATAGAACGGGGTGAAGGTGGTTCCATCCTCAATATTTCCTCGGTGGCAGCCCAACCAACGCCACTGCACCAACGATCTTACGAAGCTATCTATGGTATGGCCAAGGCAGCCCTCGAGCATTACACCACAAGTCTGGCGGCGGAGATGCACGAGCATGGTATTTCGGTAAACTCAGTGGCACCCAATGGCGTTGTGGCAACACCCGGTCAGATGTTTGCCCGAAAATACTCACAAGAAATGCTGGATGCAGCCGAGCCTGTAGAAAGTGTTGCACAGGCAGCATACGAGTTTGTATCTGGGGACCCGAAGGAGCTTACGGGGAAAAACCGCTTCAGCAAGGATTTGCTCAAGGAATTAGCTGTTGAGCCAATTGATATTGGCATGGAGGCACCCACACCCAATTAACGGGGCAAATCTCTCGCACGACACGTGGCGATGGAACGATTAATTCATGGATGCACCAAACGTTATACCTAAACACTGGGATCAGGAGGCCGATATTGTCGTGGTCGGATTTGGTGGTGCAGGCTTTGCAACAGCAGTTACCGCACATGACATGGGTGCAGATGTCCTGATCCTGGAGAAAGCACCGCAAGGTGAAGAAGGTGGAAATACCAAGGTTGCGGGTCAAGGCTACCTCAACACATCCAACGAGAATGATGCTGCTGCCTATCTGACTGCACTTTGTGGTCAATATGAGGTACCAGATACCATGGTACGTGCCTGGGCGTATGAGATGTGCCTTAACAACGAATGGCTCTCAAGCCTTGGTGCAGACCCACAAGAACATCAACATCAACCTGTTGGCATTGAGTTCCCTGATCTTCCTGGCGCTAACTGTGTTCACAAGTTTCACGACGGTCCTACCTACGGCTATTCCCTGACCTGGAAGCGGTTCTATAGCCTAGTCAAGCAACGGCCTATTCGTATCGAATATGAGGCTCCGGCCAAGGGACTGGTACAAAATGGTTCAACGGGTGAGATTATTGGTGTACGTGCCGTTCGCAACGGCAATACCATCACCGTTAAGGCGCGGAAAGGGGTGGTCCTGACATGTGGCGGATTTGAAAACAACCAACGGATGATACGCGACTACTTGCCTGATCTGCCTTACTGCTACACATCTGGCTCACCGTATAATGAGGGCGATGGCATTTCGATGGCTCTCTCCGTGGGCGCGGACCTCTGGCACATGAACAACTTTGCAGGACCCAGCATGGCATTGAAGGTGCCAGAGATTTCGACAACTTTCTCGATGCAGGCATTCCAGTACAACAAGGAGTTGCCTGGCGGGGCGATTGCCGTTGGCCCTGATGCCAAGCGGTTTGTTGATGAGAAGCGCAAGACCTGTCACGGCAAATTACCTATGCACGGTACCTGGAAGAAACTACCAACGCCCTGCCCAATGCATTTCATCTTCGACCGCACACATATGACTGCTGGTCCACTGTGGGACGGCACTCCTAGCCATGGATGGACACAAATAGTCGAGCAGTACGACTGGAGCGATGACAACAGCAAGGAAGTTCAGAAAGGCTGGATTAAACAGGCGAATACTATCGAGCAACTGGCAACACTGGTTGATCTGGATTCGCAATCCCTTGCCGCCACAATAAAGGAGTGGAATGATGTCTGTACGAATGGAGAAGACACGCAACATGGCCGCACCATGATGTTAAACCCAATCATAGGGCCACCCTTCTACGCGATCGAAATGTCACCCTCGATTCTGAATACACAGGGCGGACCGCGACGCAACGAAAAAGCTCAGATCGTTCGGCCAGACAGTTCCCCTATACCCCGACTATATAGCGCTGGAGAACTAGGTTCGATTTACAGTTATCTCTATCAGGGCACGGGTAATATAGGAGAGTGCCTGGCCTTTGGACGAATAGCCGCAAGACATGCGGTTGCTGAAAGACCCTGGCAGTAATATGCCAGAGGTGGCAAGTTACGGTACGTGGCGCTCACCAATAACTGGTGATGCCATTGTCGTTGAGTCAATTGGGCTCGGTGGTGTGGCATTTCATAACGGAAACCTTTACTGGACCGAGAGTAGGCCAACGGAGGGTGGACGCAACATTCTGGTCGAGCGCACAGCCGACGGCGACGAACGAGACATTAACCCTGCACCTTACAATATACGTACTCGGGTGCACGAGTATGGCGGTGGCGCCTCTCTGTTAGAGGATGACACCTTATATTTCATTAATTTCACCGACCAGCAAGTGTATCGTCAGCTGCTTGCTAACGACACACCAACGCAGCTGACCAATGCACCTGGTCTGCGTTTTGCCAATGGCAGTATGGACACGCAGCGAGGTCGTATCATCTACGTGATCGAAGATCACACAGAAGATGGCGAAGCGCAAAACTATCTAGGCGCAGTGAGTGTCATAGACGGCTCGATCACCAAACTAACCGAAGGTCATGACTTCTACTCTTCTCCAACTCTAAACCAAAGTGGAGATCGGCTCGCGTGGCTCACCTGGGACCATCCCGATATGCCTTGGGATGAAACCATGCTTTGGCAGGCAAGCATCCATGAGGACGGTACACTTGGTTCGCCGCAACTGGTAGCAGGTGGGGATAGCGAGTCCGTACAACAACCTCGTTACTCACCAGACGGCCGCTTATTCTATGTTTCCGACGCCAATGGCTGGTGGAACCTCTATGGTCCGGACGGCTGCATATGCGAGAAACCTGCAGAATTCGGCGGCGCCCATTGGTCATTCGGTCTCAGTAACTATCAGTTCGTGGACGATGGCACCATTGTCTGCGTGTATGGTGAAAACAATCTGTCCCGGCTTGCGACACTTAATCTTGCTAATAGCGAACTCACCCTAATTGAACAGCAGGACACTGACATCGGTGAAATTCATCTAAATAAAGGACATCTTTGCTATATCGGTGCCTCTCCAATGCAAGCTTCAGCAGCCAAAGTCAAGGATCTCGTTACCGGGCATACCACCACCATCAAGCAATCAGCTTCACTAAACATCGACCAGGGATATCTTTCCTGTCCCGAAGCCATCCGTTTTCCCACCACAGGTGGTGATAAAGCTCATGCGTTTTTCTATCCACCAACTAACAAGGATTTCGAGGGGCCCGATGGAGAACTTCCACCGCTGCTGGTCTTCATGCATGGCGGGCCTACAGGCGCAACACATAGCGCGCTTAGTCTGCGCACCCAATACTGGACGAGCCGAGGTTTCGCGATCCTCGACATCAATTATCGAGGCTCCACTGGTTATGGGCGTGCCTACCGAGACAAACTACTCATGACTTGGGGCATCGCAGACGTGGCAGATGCTATCAATGGCGTTAAATTTCTTGTAAACAAGAAATTTGTCGACAGCGAGAAGACAGCAATACGCGGCGGTAGTGCTGGCGGTTTCACGGTACTTTCCGCGTTGACCTTCGAAGATACCTTTAAGGCAGGAGCAAGTCTCTATGGCATTGGTGATCTTGAAACCCTGACTCGGGATACCCACAAGTTCGAGTCTCGTTATCTGGATAGTTTGATCGGTACCTATCCCAAAGAATTAAAACGCTACAAAGCCCGCTCCCCAATAAACCACACCGAGAAACTGACCGGAGCAGTTATTTTCTTTCAGGGTTTAGAGGACAATGTCGTGCCACCGAACCAAGCACAGGCGATGGTTGACGCTCTGGATGCAAAAGGCCTCCCCTGCGCGTACGTACCGTTCGAGGGCGAACAACACGGCTTTCGACGTGCAGAAAACATCAAACGCAGTCTTGAGCTGGAACTGTATTTTTATGGACGAGTCTTTGGCTTTTCGCCTGCGGACGAGATTGAACCCCTTCTTATAAGGAATATGGACTCCTAATCCGGTATGCGTCAAAGCATCAGTCTATGGTGATGTAGCCGTTTTTGGGTGAAGATCGAAGGAGTTTTCTTTCCTATTTTCGATAGATCAGTAAACTTGCCTTCGTATTTTTGGAGATAAATTAATGAAAGTTCTGGTAATAGCCGATATTCATGGCAATGCGAATGCCCTCGCGGCGGTCCTAGAGAAAGAACGTGACACAGACAGGACAGTATTCCTGGGCGATGCAGTGCTTCCTGGACCGCAGGCGAACGAGACTGTTGCTCTACTAAAGAACATGGCGCCAGGAACGCACATTGTTGGCAACCATGACACAGAGATGCTGCAACCTGAACTTTTCGCCAATTTCCCCGAACAATGGCTCGCATATTTCAATTGGGTCCTCGATACCTTTGATCCTAAAGGCTTCGACTTCCTTCGCGACCTTAAACCTTCAGGCGACTATGAGGAAGATGGCGTGCGAATGCATCTACACCATGGATTCATAGAGGGTGGCCCGCGCCACGCGCTTCCCACATCAACCGATGAGCATCTGCTGAGCATCGCCGAAGGCAGCGACGCACCTTATGTTCTATTCGGTCACTCCCACATCCAATTCACGCGGGAGATTGATGGTCAGACTTTCATTAACCCTGGCAGTATCGGTCAGAACCGTTGCGGTAGACAGCTTGCGTGTTATGGATTATTCGAAGACGGTGCATATCATCACGCCCAAGTCACCTATGATCAAACATCGTGGTTTGAAGCAATAGATCGAGTAACCACTCTGGATGAGTATCCTGAGTTTCGCGACTGGTTGAAAGAAGGCATGATCACAGGTTTCGCTAATGGTAAGAGCGAACCATGGATCACGTTCAACGCTGAAGGGTACTGCTAACTGCCTATCCCCTTTGAGGTAGCCTTTGATCCCTGCCGCAAAACGTGGTTTATTCGTTGCCGCAGAAAGTTGGGAGCAATGATCAAATGCGACGTTCGAGATTACCCGCTGGGGGTGCCAACGTATTCCAAAAGATTCGCGCCAAGCGAACCGAAGCCCTGGAGTATGGACAGGCCTTACTGGATCTATCAATTGGTGAGCCAAAGGGTGCCGCACTGCTAAGTGCCAGGGAAGCAGCACGGGATGCCATCATGAGCGGCGAGGAGTCGATGCACGCTTATCAGTACAACGAGAGTCCCGGGGTACCGGGGTTCTCTCCCAGATTTATTAATGCGCACCTGTCAAACCCACTACCAGAAGGCGATGTCGATTACTTACCCATTTGCGGGGTTAAACCATTACTTGGTTTACTACCGCTCGCTTGCGGCTGTGCGTCGGATGAAATAATCGTCACGACCATGACCGACCCGGGATACCCAATTCCTGCTGACTGGTGTGCTTACCATCCAAAAGTTAACCACTATCCCCTGCCACTGAGTTCCGATAACAACTTCCGTTTCAACCCGAGCGATATCTCGCCCGACACCAGCCTGGTAATGACGAATTACCCACACAATCCCTCCGGGCAGATCGCTGAAGCTTCTTGGTACCGGGAACTTTGCCAATACTGTAATAACAATGACATCCGGCTGTTCAATGACGCAGCGTATATCTGCCTCAGTCACTCTGACGACAGTGCAACACTATCCGAAGTAGCCGTAGATTACCCTGAGCTTTCCTGGTGTGAGGCATTTACCGCCGCGAAGCTGATCGGCAACGGTACGGGGTGGCACGTTGGCGCCATGGCAGGATCGTCCGATTTCATTTCCGATGTCCGTGAAGTTAAAGGGAAAACGGACGCTGGATTTGTTGCACCCATGGCTGCAGGTGTTCTAGTCGCGCTTGAGAACGATCAGGAAGGCATCGCCCAATACAGGAAAATGTACAGCGAGCGCCTGGGCATACTCGTTGATCTGATGCAGGGATGCGGTATGCGTCTCGCCATCGAGCCACGAGCCGGGTTTTACACCCTTTGGGAATCACCAACCCGGGCCTTTGGCCAGTCAATCGCAAATGCAGAGGAATTCAATTTCCTGATGATCGAGAAAACCGGTGTCGTCGGCGTACATTTTGACAACTATTTGCGCTACGCAGTCTGCGCAGATGTTTCTGCCATGCGTGATGACCTTGAATCAGCCTTTCAGGCTGCTGCCATCAGCTACGTCTAGGGGCACGAAAGGAAAAGGGATAACGCCAATGAAAGCCATCATGGTGATGTACGACTCGCTGAACCGACACATGCTGCCGAACTACGACTGTGACTGGACACTTGCGCCCAATTTCGCACGACTCACTGAAAGGACTGTCACTTTCGAGAATCACTATGTCGGCAGCATGCCCTGTATGCCTGCGCGGCGGGAAATGCATACAGGTCGCTACAACTTTTTGCATCGCTCCTGGGGACCGCACGAGCCGTTCGACGACTCAACTTTCATGGAGATGAAAAAGCACAACATCTACTCGCACCTGGCATCGGATCACTACCACTACTGGGAAGACGGCGGCGCTACCTACCACCATCGTTACTCGAGCTGGGTCAATGTGCGAGGCCAGGAAGGTGACCCCTGGAAAGGACATGTCAAAGACCCAGAGGTCCCGGAACATCTTGGACGCCTCGCCCGTCCCTTCCTCGTCAACAAGCAGTATATGCAGGAAGAACACCTGACACCCCAGGCGCAGACCTTCGCGGAAGGACTGGAGTTTCTCGAGACCAACCATGAGGGAGATAACTGGTACCTGCAGATTGAAACCTTCGATCCCCACGAGCCCTTCTTTACGCTGAAACAATGGAAGGACAAGTACAACTATGAGTGGAACGGGCCGGAGTTCGAGTGGCCGGAATACGAACGGGTCACAGAGGACCCGGATGCACAGGAATACCTGCGTTACCAGTATGCCTCCCTGTTGACCCAATGCGACCACTATCTGGGAAAAGTGATCGACTTTATGGACGATCACAACATGTGGGATGACACCATGCTGATGGTTGTGACGGATCACGGTTTTTTACTTGGAGAACACGACTGGTGGGGCAAGATGCGTATGCCCTGGTACAACGAGATTGCACATATTCCGCTGTTCATCTGGGATCCGCGACTGGGCGTTAAGGGTGAGCGTCGTTCCAGCCTCACCCAGACCATCGATCTTGGCCCCAGCATCCTTGAGTTCTTTGACGTAGACATACCGAAAGACATGATGGGAGCGCCGCTGCGCAAGGTAATGGAAGACGACACGCCCCATCGGGAAGCCGCACTGTTTGGTATGTTTGGGGGCCACGTCAACGTGACCGATGGCAGGTACATTTATATGCGTGCCCCGGAAACAGGCAACGCACCACTCTACCACTACACCCTGATGCCATCCCATCTGCGACGACCATTCTCCACAGAAGAACTTAAGAACATGACCTGGCACGCACCTTTGCCCTTCAGCAAGAACTGCCCGGTGATGCGAATTCCCGCGAGCGGACCTGTTGGTAGAACACCTGAGTTATTCGAGACCCGATTATTTGATGTGGAAAATGATCCCGAACAGACAAACCCACTGAATGACCCGGTAGTCGAGCAACAGATGATCGACAAACTAGTTCAGGTTATGGTGGAGAACGATGCGCCAATAGAGCAATATGAACGCCTCGGACTTGAGCAACCTCAGTAGGTAACATGACAGCATTCACAGTAACCCCGGTCACACCGACTATCGGTGCTGAGATCGGCAATATCGATCTTCGCGACACCTTGTCAGACGACGCCATGGAAGAGCTGGAGCAGGCATTCCTGCAATGGAAAGTCCTGTTCTTCAGAGACCAGGATATAGACATTGAGGATCAGAAACGCCTGGGTTCATGGTTTGGCGAGCTCGACATACATCCCACCACCGCGAAAGACAGCAAGAATCCTGAAGCACTGCGCATCGCGGAAGACGAAGAAAAACGCGCTCACAACAACATATGGCATTCCGATGTCTGTTTCAGGATCGAACCGCCGCTGGGATCTATTCTTCGAGGAATAGAAATGCCACCGGTGGGAGGTGATACGCTGTGGGCAAACATGGAGGCAGCCTATGAGGGACTCAGCGATGATATTAAGGAGCGAATTGATGGTGCCTATGCCGTAAACGCCTGGCCGCCGTCCTGGATCGATCTGGCGATGCGCAAAGAAGGTGTTACCAATCGTGAGGCATTCCGTTTCCAGAATCCCGATCCCGAGCATCCTGTCGTTCGAACACACCCTAAGACAGGTAACAAGTGTCTGTACGTCAACACGGCGTTTACCCGTCGCATCGTCGGCATGGAACAAGCCGAGAGTGATGAACTGCTACCGCTGTTGTTCCGCCAGGCAGCAATTCCCGAGTACCAGGCCCGATTACGCTGGCAGAAAAACACCATTGCCTTCTGGGATAATCGCTGTACCCAGCATTATGCAGTAGCAGACTTCTTTCCCAACCGTCGCGTGGTCGAACGTATTACCATCTGTGGCGACAGGCCCGTTTAACTGGCCTGTAGTCTGAACCTATGGTCTAGGCTAATCTAGCAGCAAAACTTTAGGAATTATCCTATGAATGTTGTCCAAGATGCTATCGCCGCAATCAATCAGGATGGCTATACGATCATTCGTGAATTGATCGCCGGAGATCGCCTGTCCCGTCTGCAGAAAGATTCAGAGACGCTGCTGATCAACATCGATGCCAAGGGTATTGATGGTGTTACGATCCAGGGGCGTATGCATAAGGGTACGTTTGCTGTTAGTCGTGCATTCGACGACATCATCATCCATCCCACTCTGCTCAACATCGTTCATGGCGTGCTTGACCCATCCCGCACCGGGTATTCCCATGAAGATGAGTTGAATCAGTACATCGAGTCGCAAGATTCGCCAGATACCCGTATTAACTGCAATATCATGATAAAGGATGCCGCACCACGCGAGGACATCCGATCAATGCACCGCGACATCGGCATACCCGTCCCGCGGCCGCATCGTCCAGTGGTTTGTAATTCTTTGCTCGCTATCGATCCGTTTACTCTGGAAACTGGCGCAACCTGTGTCGTACCCGGAAGTCATAAGTGGGAGAGTGCCGAACCACCCGATATGCAAGATGCGATCCCCGTCATCATGGAACCTGGTGACATCGTCATATTCGACGGTCTGCTGTGGCATGGACACTTTCCTAACCAATCGTTTGAGCAGAATCGTCGCTGCCTCAACCTCAACTACCATTACCGGTGGATCAACTACTTCCGCAACACCAAACTTCCTGATCATGTCTGGCAGAACCTGCCCGAAGCACTTCGCAAAGTAGTCTAATCTCTCCGCTACCGCCTAACGGTCTCGCGGTATACCGCTCCATCTAAAAACGGGTAGACTGCCAGCTAACCAATGACCAGGGCAGCAACATGGCAGATGGCTTACGAGTGTTCATGCAGCCAGGAACAATATTCCAAGGTAGTAGACAGTTCTCCTGGCCCGCCGCCACCCCCGAGTCGGCTGCAATGGACGCTGACATTATCGCCGACGCGGCTACTATCGCGGCCGATTACAATTCCGATAGCCTGTTAATTCTCCGCCACGGCGAACTCGTACACGAACAGTACTGGAATGGGAAGACCGCCTCCGATCTACAACAAACCTACTCCGGCACCAAGTCAGTCTTTGGCTTGCTGGTTGGCAGAGTTATCCAGCGGGGGTACGTGGAGCACTTCGATCAGAGCGTCCGCGACTTTGTTCCCGAGATGCCTCAATCCCAGGGACAACTAACATTTCACAACGTTCTGGCCATGATGCCAGGAACACTCAACGTCACAGCGGAGGTAGAGGGGGCTGGTGCAAAAGGGTCTACTCACCTGGATACAGCGCTTACGAGAGAAGTCGTTGCACTGCCCTTCGCTCGATATTCGTACAATAATTCAGCATATCGACTGCTGCATACGGCTCTTGAGAGAGCATCGGGCAAAACCCTTGAAGATCTGACTGCGGAGGAAATCTTCGACCCACTTTTCTTTTCAGAAGGCACCCATTGGGTACTTAACTATGCAACTATACCTGACAAAGGTGACGTCTTTCTTGGTTACCAGTCGATTAAGATGACGCCTACAGACTTCGCAAAATCTGCCCAAATCATTATTGATCATGGTAAGTGGAAAGGTGAGAGTTTCGTTGATCCGAATTTTTCTGACAACTTAATTAAGGTACAGCGACCGGAGATCAATCCTTCCTTCGCACTATTCCACCACATCAACGGCGACGCTTTCTGCCAGATGGACGGCAAAAAAATCCCGCATAAGCTATTGCCCGGCGCACCGGACGACACATTTCTAATGTACGGCAATGGCGGACAGATCGTTGCCGGAATACCATCTAAGGGCCTGGTAGTGGTCCGCACAGGAGACCATGAGGAATCCATCTACCACAAGGACAACTTTATCGCGCGCTTGCTGCGAGAAATCGCAGCATCAGTAACCTTAGGACAAACATGACGCTCAACAACCCAATCACCATTCCACTACCCAATGAAGTGAGACTGCTGCGCGGCGGTCGATTCATGCAAAGATATGACGGAAACATCAACTATCTTAAGCATATGCATGACCACTTTGGCGAGTTCATGCTCGGCGCCTTTGCGTCCCGCCACTATGCCCCGGGGAAATTACTTGAGCGAATCTGGGATGGAGAGTACGCCGGCAAGTGGCTTGATGCTGCCACACACGCAGCCCTCAACAGCCATGATCAGGATTTCGTCGCCATGGTTGATGAGTTCGCCGCAAAATTACGTAGTTACCAACAAGAAGATGGCTTCATGGGAGAACCCCTGCCTTCTGATCGTGACCTGAACGACTGGGAACTTGGATGGAATGTCTGGGTTCAATGGACGAGCATGATTGGCCTCCTGACACACTACGAACTACGGGGCGAACCAGCATCTCTGGAATGTGCAACGCGGATCGCCGACTGGGTCCTTCAAACCTATAGCCCCATCGACAGTGACGAGGCAGCTTTCATTGGCCAGGGTCGCGGCTTTACCAATGTCGCGGTAATCAATCAGTTGATGCGTCTCTATAAGCACACCGGGAACGAAAAGCTTTGCAACTTCGTGGATAGTGTTATTCAGCATTTCGAGCCGCTGCGAAAAATGATGGAAACGGGTGAACCACACATTGCACATCCCTACATGCTTTGTGCAACGCTTACAGGGATGGTCGACCTGGCGTTAGCAAGAAACGATCAGCAATCTTTCGATATTCTTGTGGGCATCTGGCGAGCGCTGGTAAACGTTCACCAGTTCCCCACAGGCTCTTTGGGCGAGGATGAAAACCTCTACGAGGGTCCCCTTAACGATAACCCTGATGGAAAACTGCAAGAAACCTGCGCGACGACGGAATGGATTTTCCTTACACAAAGGCTTTACGAGATAACCGGAGATGCAGAATTTGCAGAAGCACTTGAAAAAACTTCCTATAACGCACTTGTAGCGGCTCAATCTGACGATGGCATGAAGTGGTGCTACTACACTCCATTGCGCTATTCCAAACACTTCTTCCATGGACCGACGAGGTGTTGCTTCTGGTCCGGTCCCCGAGGAATTGTTCGAATTCCGTCGATGATCTATGCAAGTAGAAAGAACGAGATTTTCGTAAACTTTTTTGAATCGAGCACAGCTGCGCTTGAGACCCAGAATGGCTCTGTCGCAATAAAACAGGAAAGTCAGTTTCCTAAGGTAGGCAGTACGAGAATATCGTTAAGCACTCTGTCAGACTGGTCCGGCATTCTCAACATCCGAGTGCCTACCTGGTCCGAAGCCTTTACCATCAAGTTAGATGGAAATGACCTAACGACCACGTTAACGAATGGCTCCATGAGAATAGAAATCGACGGTTCCAGTGAATACGTTATTGATGTCAGTTTCAGCATCCCACTAACTAAAGAGCTCTTATCCGAAAACAATTACGCGCTGAAACGAGGTCCGGAAGTGCTATCTGTTGACCTGCGTGACAACAACGATACCTGGATCGGCAAGAACGATCTGATTTCAATTCCCGACGAGATCGAACTCTACCCGGCGGATCAGCAAAACCCATGGCCAGGATTCAAAAAAACACCCAAGAGACCAAGATATCGTATAAGTTTGGACGACAGAAGAACAACCGAGAGGATGGACTTCACCTTTACGCCCTACGCGGACGCCGGCAACGATGGTGCAGCTTTTCGGACGGTGTTTCCTTTGACTTCAGAATAAACTACAACGGTTTTTCGTATGCAACCTTGTCCGAGAACAGATCATCGACTTCATCTTCAGACAAATCGGCTTCTGCCAGGATTTCCCTTGAATGTTTGCCGAGCACCGGCGATGCCGTCGTCGTCGCCAAGGGCGATTTACTAAAATTAACCGGAGGTGCTACGACCGTCATACCACCCACTTCTTCGTGATCAAGACGGACCAGATAATCGTTTTCCCAGCACTGTGGATCATCCAGCACCTGATCCTTGAACTGCATGGGGCCCGCAGGCAACCCCGCCTCCTCGAAAACTCTCAGCCAGTAATCCGTTGGCTGAGTGGCCAGGATACCAGAGCTCTTAGCACGCATTTCCCTCGTATATTCCACATAGTCATCTGGCTGGTAATTGATGTCATCGATGGCCGGATCATCGACACCCAAAAGTTTGGCCGTGCGCATCTGTAACGCACGTCCACCAGACGCAATGGCGATAAAGCCGTCCGAAGTCTTAAAGAAACCGTAGTAGGCTGGCACGATGGGCGGCTTGCGCGAAGCCCTCTCGTCAAGAATATCTTTTAGCGTCATTCCCTTTACGAAAGCATCTTTTAGAAAATCCACGAAATCGTGACGCCAACCATCCACCTGGTCGACATGATTGATAGAGTTGTTCTGCAATACCAGCGCGGCCTGCAGTAAGGAAACGTCGAGTTGCTGGCCCTGACCGGTTCTTTCACGATGATACAGTGCTGACGCAATTCCCCAGGACATCAGCATCCCACCCATATAGTCGATGATCGGGTCATCCTCTATCGCCTTGGGTCCATCAGGCGTAATTTCCGCGAGACCAGTACGTGCTTGAAGCAGTAAATCCATACCGACCTGCCCTGCAAGTGGACCCCTTGTTCCATAGGCACTGTTCTCCGCGTAGATAATGTGCGGGTTGTCTTTCGCTATTGTGGTGTAATCAAGTCCCAGTTCTTCACCCTGGCCAGGACGAAAGTTACTGATAATGACATCGGCGGATTTGGCCAGGTTACGTAGTGCCTTGATGATTCTGGGGTCCGACAATTTAACAGCGATACTGCGTTTTCCCCGATTCTTGTTCAGATACTGCCGTGCTTCGGTGACAGACAGACGAGTGCCATTTCTGCGCGCATCATCACCGTTGATCGGTTCAACTTTAATAACGTCAGCACCACCATCCGCGAATAGCTGACCACAGTAGGGCGCAGCAATAAAACGACCAAATTCAATAACTTTCAAACCCTCGTAGAGACCTGACATGGGATGACCTTTTTTGTATGAACTGAAAACACATTTGCTTCAGGATAACTATATACTTGCTGCACTGTAAAAAAAGGATCGTATTTACCATGCCAATGGATAGGGAAACCTATGAGGCACTTGGCCTTCATCTGCCGCTTCCATCATTGCCTAAAAAGTCCGGGTCAGAAACCTGGGTAGTCCCAGAGGAGGATAAGCAGTACAACCCGTGCGCGGAAGCCTACCCGGATGGGGACATAGCCACAGGAGACGTGTTCCACATCAAAGCATGGTCCGATAGCAGAGTATTTCCGGACTCCATACGCGACATCTATATCTACACGCCACAAAACCTTGGAGCGACCGAAGCACCGAACCTGGCGTTCTTCAACGACGGTGCCAATTACCTCAATCCACAGGGCCCGGTCCGTGCCGCTCAGGTCCTGGACAGCCTGATGCATTCGGGAGATATTCCTCCCACGGTTGGTGTATTCGTCAATCCGAGTAACGAGCGAAGTTTTGAATACGATTCAGTTACCCCAACATTTGTTACCTTCATTAACGAGGAGATAATCCCCATCGTTGAAGATCACATCGGTTGCGCACTGAATACCGATCCTGCCGGGCGATTGATTGGCGGTCATTCCAGCGGCGGCATTTGCGCGTTCAACGCGGCGTGGCATTCCCCGGAAAGTTTTGGTCGCGTGCTGTCACACTGCGGTTCGTATACCAATATTCGTGGCGGACATAACTTTCCATACCTGGTTCGCAGCACAGAACCAAAACCGATCAAGGTACTGCTGCAGAGCGGTGAGCATGACCTGGATTTCGTGATGGGCAGCTGGCCGATCGCCAATCAGGATATGGCGGCAGCACTCAAGTTCACCGGTTACGACTACAAGTTTATCTTTGGCGAAGGCATGCACAGTTTACGTCACGGCGGTGCAATCTTCGCAGACTCGTTAAGGTGGTTGTTCTCATGACCAGGTCTTTTGCTTTAGGGGTTTGGTTCACCGTCGGATTTGGAGCTTACGCAAGCGCTACCGAAACTTATTCACCGTATGTTGACCGGTCTTACCCCACAGAGGTTTACTGGGGAGATACCCATCTGCACAGCACGCTGTCGCATGACGCCTTTCATATGGGCAATCGGTTGACGCCGGACGACGCGTACCGCTTCGCGAAAGGTGAAACAATAGAAGCCAGTAGTGGCGAACCGGTTCGACTTCGTCGACCCCTGGATTTTCTCATGGTATCCGATCACGCAGAGAACCTGGGTGTGTTACCACAGATGGCAATAGGTGGCGGTATGCTACCCAAAAGCGAAGCACGAGAGCGTTGGACAGAGACAATCCGTGGTCTTCCTCCCCTCCGCGACGTTCTTGAAAGCGACAACTTTGACGCATTCAGACAAGGTTACATGACCCTGGCGAGGGCATCCGGCGCAAGGCACGGTGATTATGCACTTGATGAAAAATTTCGCCGGTCAATCTGGAAGAAAGTAATCGACAATGCTGAACGACACAATGATCCAGGCACATTCACGACCTTTATTGGCTACGAGTGGAGCGCAACAGTCCTCGTACCCGGCAAAAAGGGATTTATGAATCATCGAAATGTACTCTTCGAAGGCGGCGCTGAGGAGGTAAGCCAGGTCCTGCCCTATTCACGATTCGATAGCAGCGATCCGGAGGATCTATGGACCTATCTACAAGCCTTTGAAGACAAGACTAAAGGCAAGGTGCTCGCCATTCCTCACAACACCAACCTAAGCGGCGGTAATTCATTCAAGCTCAGCACTAGTAGGGGCACCCCCTTCACCAAAGCATATGCGAAAACACGTTCCTACTGGGAACCAATTGCCGAGGTGACCCAAAGAAAAGGCGATGGTGAAACTCACCCAATAGCATCTCCTAACGATGAGTTTGCCGACTACGAAACTATGGGTAATCCAAGCTTAAAGGAAGCGCAGTCCTACGCCCGCCCCGCTCTCAAGCAGGGATTAGGTCAGCAGGCAGAACTCGGAATCAATCCCTTCAAGTTCGGCATGATAGGCAGTACGGATGCACACAATTCACTGGCAACTGCCGATGAAGATAATTACTGGGGCAGCACCGCGACCGGTGAACCCAGTCGGTATCGCATATTGAATAGTGCGGGCCGTACCGCTTCCGGGTATGCCGCCGTGTGGGCGACTGAGAACACGCGTGCAGCCTTGTTTAACGCAATGCGTCGCCGAGAAGTCTATGCATCGACGGGGCCGCGGATTACAGTTCGGTTTTTCGGAGGTTGGGACTTTCAAACAGATGACGCAGCCCGACCAGATCCGGCCAAGGTTGGTTATGCGAAAGGCGTGCCGATGGGCAGCGACCTGACAATGGCACCTGGTAAAAAAGCACCCAGCTTTCTTATCCGCGCAGTAAAAGATCCGGATGGCGCTAACCTGGACCGGGCGCAGGTAATTAAAGGTTGGCGCGATAGCAACGGTGAACTGCATGAGAAGGTTTACGACGTTGTCCTTTCAGACGGTCGACAAAACGGCGAACCGGTTGGCAACGCGGTAAATCTGGAGCTGGCCTCATACACCAACAGTATAGGCGACCCTGCATTAGCAACTGTCTGGACCGACCCCGATTTCACAAAGGATGAACTCGCGTTTTATTACGTACGAGTACTGGAAATCCCAACGCCCAGGTGGACGGCGTACGACGTAGCGTATTATGGCCTGAAAGATATACCCAATGACGTTCCTATGATCACTCAGGAACGTGCCTACACTTCACCGATCTGGTATTCGCCTCAGTAATTTGCCCAGGACCGATGGACCAATCAGTTGGAAAGCGGCCTCGAAAGCAGAGCCGGTTTCGATACGCTCTGCCGCCATACCTAACGATTTAGCCAGGTCGGAAAATTCTATAGCAGGATCCTTGAAGTCCATGGCAATATATGAAATCGGTGAGTACGACAAACGGCTCGGTTAGATCAGGCTCAATCGTTCGTAAACGACGTCATTCGTTCGCTGGCGGCCAGGAAATCTTCCATAAAGTCATACACTACCTGACGACTGCTCAGCGTCTGATTCATCATACCCACGCCCTGACCTACCCAGAAGGTGGCCAATTGTTTCGCACCCTCGTGGCCGGCATCAGCCATTTGAGTCACTTTATGCAGGGCAGGTTCCGAGACCTTGGACTGCAACGGCATTGGCAGGGGCTGGGGCGCGTCCTGATCTTCCCATGCGTCCGTCCAGGGAGAACGAACCTGACGCGAGAACTTGCCGGTTCGACTCTTGGCTCTAACGGTCTGATTGGATTGTGTCGATAACAGCTTTTCTTTGATCGATGGCGCTGTTTCAGCTTCCGTCGTAGTCAGCCAAACGGACCCTGTCCAGACACCCTCGGCTCCCATCGCCATGGCGGCAGCCATCTGCCGACCGGTCACAATGCCGCCCGCGCCTACTACAGCACAATCGTATTCCTCTACCGCTTTGCACACTTCAGGTACAACCACCATCGTTGATATCTCGCCGCAGTGACCACCGGCTTCCGTTCCTGAACAGATCAACAGGTCGACACCCGCTTCTGCCTGCTTGATGGCATGATGCTTGGCGCCGACCAGCGCACCGGTTGCCACACCTTCTTCTTTTGCCTTATCGATCATATATTGCGGTGGGACCCCCAACGCATTGACGATCAGACTGATCGGATGCGCAAAAGCCACATCAATAATGTTGGCGGCACCCTTCTCACCCAGGAAACCACCAACGCCCGTTGGTTTTCCATCATAGATATCCTTGGTGTCCACATTGCGTCGCGCCAGGATAGAAGCCGCAAAGTTCTTGTGTTCTTCAGGCACCATGGCATGTAGTTCTTCCGGCGTCGCTGATTCATCTTTGTTCGCCATGGTTGTCGGTGCAATCAGGTCAACGCCGTATGGCTTGCCTTCGATATGCTCATCAATCCATTTCAATTCAATCTCGAGTTGCTCCGGGCTGAAACCTGCGGCACCCAGCACCCCCATGCCCCCTGCCTTGCTCACTTCAACCACCACATCGCGGCAATGAGTAAACGCCATCAGCGGGAACTCAATACCAAACATGTCACATACTTTCGACTTCATTTTTTTCTCCGAACAGATTCGTTGCTACAAAGAATACTTAATTACCCAACGAAGTTCATTATTCGACGAACTTCGACCTCAACTGATTGATCTGGGCATCACTAAGACCAATTTTGCGTACGTATCCTTCGATACTACCGTATTGCTCATCGAGAAAATCAAGGGTCAACGCCATGGTGCCAGGAAGGCAGCTATGAAAGTACAAAGGCAGGGGCACTGCACTGGAATCTGGATTATCTTCCTCAGGCATAAACATGGGATCCGGGTTGGCATGGTCGCGCAAAGCCGAGTCCAGGTATTTCTCCGTAAGCGCGTAATCAGCGGTGATGGTTTCGTGAGGCACACGGGCCAAACCAAGTAGCAGTGCCGCGACCATTCCCGTTCGGTCCTTACCGGCAGCGCAGTGAAAAACCGTCGCGTGATCACCCGCATCAGCCATCGTACTCATGATCTCACCAATGATTTCTTCGCAGGCAGGAAAGCCCGTCCTGTAAAGGTCTGCCAGTTTCTCCTCCTGGGTCAACGACGTCTTCGATGACTTGAAGTCATCTACACTATCGCCCCAGAAATCGAAATGGTGGTAGATAACATCATTGTGGTCGGCGAACGGACTCGGTGCATCCTTAATGTTCTGATGGGATCGCAGGTCAACCACCGCACCTACACCGTTATCCAGCATGATCTGCTGATCATCGCTGGTTAACTGCGTCATTCCCGCAGACCTCAAAAATATACGCCATCGCGTCTTGCGGCCATCGGTTGTGGAATACCCGCCAAGATCCCGCAGATTCTGAAGGCTGGCGAGCGGAATGTGGCGTTTTGGATGTGACGTTTCGCTCATTTGAATATCCTAGTCGCTTGGGTTTTTGACATGATGGCGACTTTCGTCCCGTGCAAGCAACTCCTTTGATTCCCGGGCGAGTAGCTTTATCAGACGCTCATTGTTGAAGCCAAGTTGCTGCAATCCAGAAATCGAGTGCGCCACTTCCCGATACTCTTCAATTAATCCGTCCCGAAGGCGACAAATAGAGACGCCTTCGAATACCGCGCGTTTACCAAGCGCTTCAGCGAGCTTCGAATCGTAGCTGAAGACGTAGCGGGCGTAACCCACCGACCCCGCTTCTACCGGCGCGTGCATATCCCAGACCAGGTTTTCCGAATCCCGATGAAAGTAATTCTCTATCATGTCTTTGATGGCTTGTCCCTGGAAAGAACCATAGAAACAATCGTGGTAGATGCCATCTTCGGTGAAACACGCGGCTACGGCGGCACCGTCACCGCAACATGCGCCGTCGGCAAGATTGGTAATCAATGCTTCAAATGTATTCACGTTTCTTTCTCTCCGTTCTCATGAGCCTCCACTTCACGTCTTGTCTCAAGCTCAGCCAGAATTTCTGCATGGCGTTTCTTGTCGATCTTATAAAACGACATGAAGAATATTGCGAGAAGGTAAAGCATCAGATACAACGGGCCATTCATGAAAAGCAGCCCGGTAAGCGTTTCCTGAGACAGCATACCCACCTCAGCATTTTCCGGGAAGCCAATAAATTCGAGCCCAAATCCAGCAAAGAGTCCACCGATACCACTGGTCGCCTTGACCGCGAAACTACGTACGGAGAAAACAACTCCTTCTGCACGTGAACCGGTTTGATACTCGTGCACATCTGCAACATCCACGAGCTGCGAATCAAGTACGATAGAGGTAACAGGGGTAACCAATGCACTAATAAATAAAGGTAGGAACAACGCAACTAGAAGAAACGACGATTCGTTACCCGGAAACCAGTCGATCATCTTCAGCAAATGCGGTAACGCAGCAAAAATGCCAGTGATTGCCGTTGTCAGCATTAGAATCATTTTTTTATCCATACCCCGAGACATCCAGGCCACTAGTGGCAGTGCGATAAAAATACCAGGCATTTTCATGATCCCTGCAAGGGTCATCTGCTCTGTGGACAGACCATAGACATATATATATGCGTAGGTTGAAACAACACCCAAAATACCAAGACTGGCATAAATCGTTAACAGGCTCAGACAGGTTGAAAGATAGGAGGAGTTCCGCAACAGGCTGCCTAGTTCCCGGAACATCTTTCCATAATCAACCTTTTTGCTGATATCAACATCGTGAATGTAAGGAATTTGATCCATCGTACCGAGGGCACACACTAGGATGGAGATAACGACAGCCACTGCCCCCAATGAAGCCAGCAGAAAATACCGTGACTCATTCAGATAGCCGTTGGAGTATTGCGGTGATGATGGGAAAATCAGAAAATTAACTATCAGGACCATTAAGGTAGCAGTCAACGCCACAGCCACCAGGTTATAACCAAAAATAGACGAACGCTCGTCATAGTCGTCTGTCAGTTCAGCGCCCAGGGCATCATGGGGGATATTGTAAAAAGTGATCGAAATACGCATGAACACAAGGAAGACGCTCAGCCAGACGAAGTATCCCATTTCACTAAGCCCTTCGATTGGTTGATAGAGGCAATAAAAAGCGATGCCCGCAGGTAATGCTGCACCCAGCATCAGTGGATGACGCCTGCCCCATCGACTTCTAAAATGATCAGAAAATGCGCCTACCATGGGGTCTGTAATGCCGTCGACAATACTTGCGATCAAAAATGCTGTACCGCATAACGCCGGTGAAACGCCAAGCACCTGATTATAAAACAGTACCGTGACAACACCCGCCGCGACAACCGTGGCTTCCTGGAATGCACCAGAGGCAAAAAACAACTTGGTCCGGACCGGCACCTTGCGCCGACGATTCATCGGTTCGCCAGCACCATCAACTGGATTGTTTTCCATTTCATTAAATACCTATTGACACTCCCCACACGCGGTTAGCGGCCTCCGAGGTGAAAATCGCGGCAACCGGTACACGATGAACTTCCTGAGTATTGCAGTTAGTCCTCTTCAAGCAATCTGACCGTGCCTCCATCACCGTCAACCTCGATCATCTGACCGTGTTTAATGCGCTGGGTACAGTTCCCCGTGCCAACAACGGCGGGTATTCCATACTCGCGAGCAACGATAGAACCATGACCCAGAATACCACCAATATCAGTTACCAACCCCTGCGCATGCGCAAAGAGTTGCGTCCACGCGGGTGATGTCATCGGACATACCAAAATCGATCCGGGGATCATGTTGCTGAATTCGGACGGATTCATGATAACGCTGGCCTCAGCTGTAATAGTTCCCGGGCTTACTGGGATACCCATCAACGTATCACTAGAATCATCATTCTTTATCTGAGTTTCTTTAAATGCGATCCCTGGGCTATCGCTGGCCTCAGGAGGGCAGGTTCCAGGTGGGTGAAGAAGTTTGCGTCTCTCACGCAGTTCCCTTCTTTCTTCAGCAAGTTGTCCTAATTCTGGTTTCGCCTTTTTATCTACTCGAAGAGCAATAGCCTCCTCGAGTTCGGCTGAATACATGTGAAAGACGTCATCTGGTTGTTTAAATGTACCTACTTCAACCATTCGTTGACCTAACTCTTTGGCCATTGGGCGCAGCGCCGGCCAGGCCATACCAAGCACGAAACAGGATTCCTCACGCATTCCATAATATTGATTGGCAAACCAAAGGCGATATCGGAACTGCCAGTACTGCAATCCATGGAGAAGTTTGCTTATTTCGTTCAAAGCTTTATCTCTTTTCTTAGTTGCCTCTTCTTCATGTTGGATTGGGTCGTAATCTTCCCGCCGCACCATGTTCTTAAGAGTGACGAATAAAGCTGAAGGATCTTCCTGTTGAGTTGGTTCACAGAAATCCAGGCTATACCCCTGATGGCCATATTGCTGCAGATATGTGTCAATATCTTTGAGAATTTGTTGAGTATCTGAACGCGCCTGGAGTTCACTCATAAGACGGTGAGCTGGCGTTGCCAGAACTAATAGTTTTAGATCCTCATCGGCCCTAATCACTTTGGCAATCTCAAACAGGTCATCATTCGCCTGCATAATTCGTGATTTGAATCCACTCAAGAATTGACCACTGGTAAAGCGATACTCAGGGAGAATGTTTCGCAAAAAAGATTGGAGTTGATCGTCTACCGATTTAGCAACGCCAAAAGTATGACCCCCATTACCTGACCAGTACCAACCTTCCGCCTCCGTTAGCTCTTTGATTCCTTCCATAAGTTTTCCATCAGAGGCCGAAGCTAGGTCCAAAACCGCCCATTTCGCTGTTGCCGCTTGGAGTTCCGGCATGGCACGCTCTCGCCAGTCACGATGTTGTGCATCATTAGTATCCGTTTGGTGAAATGCACCAAAAGTAGGGTCAATTATGTCTGGAGAGGTTACAGCATGAGCTAGATTATCGCTTTTGAGTTCATCAGCCATTTTCTGAAATTCGGAGCGATCTTGATCAGAGAGCTCTCTTATAAATAGATCTAGATCGTGCTTCTCAACCGCCATTGCTTCTGGGGTAGCCAACTTAACATCAAGCGCGGCACGCCTCTCCGCGTACCACTCTTCCTTAGTCCCCGTAATTCCATGTGGGTCCATGATCTGAAAAGCGAAACCATGCAGGCTTGAGTACATTGACTCAGATTTTGACCTATCCCAACGTAGCGCATATCGTATATAGAGTTCATCAAAGAGCTCACATGTCGGATCCGGAATGTTTTCTACAATCTGACGCCGAACTAGGGCCGGGATACCCTCGGGTGGGGTCCATTCAACTTCAAGCGGTTGTGGGGGCAGATTAGTAATGGGTCGAGATTGCAACAAAGAAATCTTTCCATCAACGATCGCCCACTCGATATCCTGAGGCAAGCCGTCGTAGTTGTTCTCGACTTTCAGTGCCAGTTCAACAAGATCGTTCAGTAGCACATCGGACAACGAAGACTGATCACGATCTGCAACTTCCACATCGGCAAGTTTAGTGCCCTGCTCACCATCTGAAATAATCATTTGTTCCTTGGGCCCGATTATGGTCTCTTTAACATGCTTTGATTGTCTTTCAACGATGAAGGTGTCAGGTGTGACCTGTCCGCCAACAACCGCTTCACCCAGCCCAAAGCTAGCATTGATGATCATTTCGTTACGTTCCCCAGTTGCCGGATTTGCTGTGAACATAATTCCGGCTACATCCGCCGGCACCATAATTTGAACCACAACGGACATAGCTACAGAGCCCTGTTCAATCGCATTTTCATGTCTATAGCTGATGGCTTGGGCGGTCCAAAGAGAAGCCCAACAATTACGCACTGCTTCGATTAGGGCATCTTCACCTTTAACATTAAGGTAGGTCTCTTGCTGACCAGCAAAAGATAATCCAGGGAGATCCTCGGCGTTAGCTGATGATCTAACCGCTACAGCGGGGTTTCCGCCAAGATTGGCATAGGTTTCTCGCAACTGGTTAGTTACTGTTTCAGATATCTCGCAGGCGGTGATTAATTTTTGAATTGCTGCGGATGCAGGTTCAAAGGTTGCCCAATTATTTTCGAGTACGGGTTTAGCGAGAGAAACAATCTGGTCATGAAGATTATTTTCTGCAATAAATGCACGATACGCATCAGCATTTAGGTGAAAACCAGAAGGGACATCAAACCCAGCATTAGACATCTTAGCCAAAGACCGACCCTTACCGCCAATTAACTCTAGTGAATCGTTGGTGGTATCCATAGGCAAAATAAAACTATTAAACATTAATGATGTTCCTCAAGATGATTTATAATCGTGATTTAGTACAAGACCAGACACCCTATCGCAATTTTCGAATCTTTAACAGAATCTAAGCCCAACTATCAAATTCTGGCCATCAGAGAGTTCACCCAATAGTCCGTTCATCAATGAAGATGACCGCTCATGGAATACAGCACTCAATACTTTGAGAAGAACTGCCAGATAAGCGCAGTCGCGCTAATACCGGAGTTATCCTCTATTTGCTTGCCCTCGGTCTTGCCAATGTACGGGGTACCAGGCCAGTAATGGACGAACCCCTCAATGCTATAGAAACGCGCTTCGGCGCCCTCACCTTCAGGCCTATAGATATAGGAGGTTGTGTTTTCAGAGATGCCAACTATCTCCTCCTTTGTTGCATTGTTTAATTTTGCAAAATATTTCACCGAATCATGAGCTGAGGGGGTTGGCAGATCGCCCTCGATCGGCACTATTGAGTCTGCTGTACCATGAAGGTGAATCAATGGTTTAGGTCCACTGGGTGCGCAGCTGTCCACAATGACACCATCCATCAGTCCCGCAACGATACCGGCACCTTTGAAAGTATCCCCCGCCTGACACATCAGCGTATAGCTCATATAGCCGCCATTAGAAAACCCGGCTACGAAAGTCTTCTTGGGATCCAACCCATACTTTTGCTGCAGCTGTCTAGCCAATTTTGAGAGAAAATCCACATCGCTGATACCGCTGTATCTTTCATCTTCGTTCTCTGCATTCCAGCGCACAATCTCAGTCACTGCAATCCAGGCCAGATCACGCAATCCTAGAAAATCAGTCAAGTAGATAGTTTTTTCCAGACTTTGCGGATACACCACAACAAACCCATGTTGATCAGCAAGCTCGTTGAATCCCCGCCCGTAAGTCCAGTCGCTGGTCATCGACATACCGTGGAGTACAAACAATAATGGCGCGTTTTCAGCCAGTCTCTCTGGCACATAAAGCTTGTAGGTTCTCTCTTTTCCACCATGCAAAAAGACATAATCCGGCGCAGTCTTCTTGTTTTCCGGTAAGTCGTTTTCAGGCAAATCGTTTTGATCCGCCGCATGGCTGCCATTGATCAGGAAAAGCTGCACCAGCAGACATAATACGGACGTTCTTAGAATCATAACGTATTCCAATTGAGAGACGGTAAGAGTGTGACTCAATCTTCCGAGAGAATCGAGACGGTACCGGCATCGCCGTCGACCGCGATCCTCTGCCCATGCACTATCCTCTCTGTGCTAATGCCCGTCCCCACTACAGCCGGGATACCAAACTCTCTGGCAACGATAGAACCATGACCGAGGATACCTCCTATATCAGTGACAAGTCCCCGGGCATGGGCAAAGAGTTGTGTCCAGGCCGGGGTTGTCATGGGGCATACGAGAATCGAGTCAGGCTCCATCTGGTCAAAATCAGCCGGTGAGTTGATCAGGCTGGCGGGTGCGGTCACTGACCCGGGGCTAACCGGGATGCCATTGATAGTGTCACTATTGGGATCGTTCTCTACCTGCACTTCCGATATCCAGATATTCCCAATGACTTCCGGGGGGATAGCCGAAGGCGCACGCAGTCGCTTGCGAGCCTCTCTTAACTCACGTCGCTCTGCGGCAAGTTGACCATAGTGTGGCAGGGGGTTTTCCTCACGCCGGGCCTCAGCGCATTCCCTAAGTTCTGCCATCTGCAAATAATATGTGTCGTCAGCAAGCTTAAAGGTACCCATATTGACCATTCGTCTACCAAACTCCGTCGCAAAGGGACGCAGCAGCGGCCAGGCGCTTCCAAGTGGAAATAGGAGATCCTCTCGGAAAGGATAATAACGATACGCATGCCAGACACGATAACGGAACTGCCAGTACGTCAGGCCTGAAAGCGCTTCCTCGACTTTCTTGAACGCGGCTTCACGCTTCTCGGTCGCGTCACGATCGTGTTGCTTAGGATCATAATCCGAATCACCCACCATCGTCTGAAGGGTCGCTAACACCGGCGAAGGCTCATGCACGGGTGGCGGTTCAACAAAGTCCAGGCTGTATCCCTGATGGCCATACGTATCCAGGTACGCACGGATATCCTTAACAATCGGAGCCGCATCGGGATGCTTTTTCAGTTCATCCAGAAGCCGCGTATTAGGGGTAATCAGGGTCAGTTCGCGGATTGAATCGTTGGCTTGAATCTGTTTCGAGATTTCGCACAGATCTTCATTGGCTTCCATTAGCCTCGATGGGAATCCACTCAGAAACATACCGCTGGTCAGGTTTTGTTCCGGTAGATTCTCATGTAGAAAGGCGTTTAACTGCTCATCGCAGGTCTTGATAACGCCGAAAACCTTCCCGCCGTTTCGGCCAGACCAGTATCGGCCCTCGGCGTGTGCCAGGTCACGAATTGCTGTCAGGAGATCTCCGTCTGATGCGGTTCCAGGATCAACATCTTTCCATTTTTCAATCGTTGCAGCTAATTCAGGCGCCGCTCTTTCGCGCCACCCTCTGATCTTTTCATCGCAGGTTATCGTCCTATGATGAGCAAACATCCGCACATTCTCGCTCTCGGGCACCGTGAGACGCTGGGGCAGGGTTTCAATATCCTGCTCTTTTGCCATTGCATCAAAAGCATCGCGGTCTTCCTTGTTCAGTGAGTTACGGAACAGCGCCATGTCATCTTTTGCCAGGACGTCCTCTTCCGGCGTTTTGGTCGCGTCCCTTAGCATCTGAAACAACTCCTGGGAGGCCTCCTCTTCTGTTCTGCCTGATTCGTCATTCACGCCGGGAATCAAGAACGCCATGGACAATGGACCAACGGGTTCAGGTCGGAAGTCCTGCCGTTGATAGGCGATACCATTCACCGTTACATACAAAGGGCCAGACATCGTCTGTTCCCATTCTTCGGAATCCGCTCTTCCACCCGGCAGCTCCAGCTGCAGACCTTCCCACAGATAGAGCTCTTCAAACAGGGGGCAGACCGGACCCGGAATGTTCTCAACGATCTGGCGTCGAACCATCACCCGTGCAGGAGGTGTAGGCTCCCAAACATCAGGAATCGGCTGCGGCGGCAGATTGGTGATGGGACGCGATTGCAACAGCCAAAGTTCACCGTCTTTGATAGCCCACTCGATATCCTGCGGGACACCACCGTAGTGCTTCTCGATCTTTAGCGCGAGTGATCCCAGCTCTTTGAGTTCACCTTCCGACAACGAGGATTCACCCCGCACATCTTCGATGATGTCTTCAAGTCGAACGCCCTGATCGCCATCGGAGACAATCTGATGTTCCTTAGTACCGATGGTAGTTTCCTTCGCCTTCAGTGACTCACGATCCATCACAAAGGTATCCGGTGTCACCTGCCCGCTGACTACCGCCTCACCCAAACCAAAACTGGCGTTGATAATAATCTCAGACCGTTCCCCCGTAATTGGGTTGGCCGTAAACAAGATACCCGAAACATCAGAAGCGACCATCAGCTGAACAACCACCGCCATGGCCACAACATCCTGGTCAATACCCATCTGATGGCGGTAACTTATCGCCCTCGCGGTCCAGAGAGACGCCCAACAGTTTTGTACTGCCGCAAGCAAAGCATCCTCACCGCGAATATTCAGATAAGTATCCTGTTGCCCGGCAAAAGACATGTCCGGTAGGTCTTCTGCATTGGCAGATGAACGGACTGCTACGGCCGGATTATCCCCATCCAGTGCGGCATAGGCCGCACGGATTTCATCTACCATTTCTTCTTGTAACTTCGGTTTGCCGATCAATGCCTGAATAGACTCAGCCGCCACATCAAATGACAAAGAGAATTTACCGATTTCCGGCTTCGCCAACTCAATAATCTTCGATTGCAGGTCGTTGCTTTCTACGAAGCTCCTGTAGGCCGTAGTAGTAAGGTAAAACCCGCCCGGCACGTCAAATCCTGCTCTAGTCATTCTGACGAGAGACTGGCCCTTGCCACCTACCAAGTCCAATGTAGCCTCATTTGTTTCAAGGGAAAGTATGTGTTTCATTAATTTTCTGGTTAGTAACCCAAGGGGAGAAATGTGTTTTGCAGATAGCTACCATTCTTTAATGTTGCCGCGTCGGGATCTTCTCTCGCTGAATCCGACTCTTCCTCGAACACGATCCAACCAATGTAGTTCGCATCATCAAGCATCTTCATCAGCCGAGGAAAATCGATATATCCCTCCCCATTTGGCGCCCATTTCTTATCCACGGTAATGTCCTTCATATGCACGTGACCAATAATAGACATATAGGTAGTGAAAATTTCGTAGACATCCATGTCTCCATTCGCAATGTGTCCCGTGTCCGGGCAATACTTTACAACCTCAGGGTCCATCTCATCCAGCATGACCCGATAGTCACTGTCCGTTATAAAAATCGAGGTGGGATATGAGCTGGGATGCAGCGCACAAGCGATGTCCAACTCGGCAGCCATCCTTCCTATTTCATTGTAACAGCTCATAGCATTGCGCTGACGTTCCAATAGATTGTCCCGGTTTCTGGAGTAATGGGACAGGCTGAGCCTGGGCTCAGGAAAGTGAGAGATAAAGTCGAACCCCTGCCCTGCCGCTGCTCGCTCTTCTTCATTCAAACTGGGACTTTTTCCAAAGCCACCACCTAATGAGGTCGCAACCAATGCCAGGTCGTATTCCTTTAGCACCTCCGTCATCAATCCCGGGTCCGCACCATATTCACCGGCCATACGCATGGAGGTTTCAATACCGGCAAGCCCGGCCTGACTTATGACCTTACATAGATGCGGAATATTCCCTAGGTATTTTTCACCAGACATTACCCAACTATAGCTTTCGCATCCGTATCTGAAGTTACTCATGGTTTAGTGCTCCTAACTGGTTTCTACCCCGAAAATACTGGTTGTAGCGCAATTACACAATCACGGGGTGTACCAAATAGGTGAACTGTAGGCACGCTCCTGTGTCACCATCTGAATCTCTTTCGGCAAATCCTGCAAATCGAAGTAAGTCGTATCGTAAGCTGTCCAGCGCGGGGTGGGAATCTCCAGAACCCGAACATAATAGAACGCCGCCTCGTCCGGATCGAAATCAGGGTCTACCCACACCACCGATAATTCGGGATCGCCAATAGCGTTTGTAAACGACGCCCCATCAACCGTGTTACCGACCGGGTCTACCTGTCCCTTCGCATCGATCATTCGCCCATTCGATACCGCAGCGTTGTAGATCTTTTCGTGCGTCATCCCATCAAAGGCGAGCCAGCCCTTGACGACTTGAACACGATCTAGATTGGCGCCGTCCGCATCGCGGGTCGCTCGAATCAGAAAACTCGGCACCTTGGTTTCCGGAGCCCGGGTTAGATCGCCACCCATGGGCACACCCCCACGATAACCAATAAGGGCCAGGTTTGGCTCCAGCGCATCCCGATGTGTGTAGTCCCATCCGCCAAAGACACGCAGTGTTATTCGCGGACCGGTTGTCGCGTAAACCTCCCGTCGCTGCATGGCATCGAACAACCCGGATCGGGTATTTTCCGTTGCCCAGACAGCAGCATAGCCGGACGCAGTCAGAAACCATGCATTGGCGATGCGATGTCGGCTTGGTTCCGACAGTGAACCTTTACCCCAGAAGTTGTCTTCATCTGCGGTCGCGAGCGATGTGTGCGTATCAGTGCTCCCAATCATCCCAAATTTGAACGGATTCTCACCGAGTTTAGCCTGCTGGGCTAATCCTGTTTTCAGGCCCGAACGCGCATAATCGCTTTCAAGCCGTCCTTGCCAGTTACCCATATCGAAACCATTCCAGGTCTCATAGTCCGCGAACTCGTCAGTTGGTGAGAGTTGCGGGTGCGTCTCTCCGTCACCTTTGATCTGCGTCACCTCGTAGACCGGCTCCCAACGGGACCGCGCTGCCGCATACTCTTTTGATATGGGTGACCCATCCGGCCTCTCAACATTAAACATCCCGCCGTTACTCAAATTACCGTTGTGCGGAATCGCGAGCGCCCTACCCCCAGTTTGGGTTTCATAATTCGACAGAAAACGCCACAGGTCTCCGACGCTTTCGCTGTCACTGGCGCGAAGCGGTAAAATCTGATTTGCCCTGGTTGCATCGTCGGCAAAGATCACGTTGCGGTGAAGGCTCGAGTATTTTCCGCGCACGCCGAAGGTCCACTCGTAGCCGATGAACGCAGTAAACTGTCCAGGTCGATTGTGACGCTCCGCATTGGCCGTCACCTGCTCCCAGACTGAACGACGAAGCCCAGGCGTCTTAGCAATCCCTTGCATTGCGCCCCTGGTGTCTTGCGAATAACCGGCGAGACGTTTCAGCGCTTTCTCAGAAAATTCGGACTTGCCAGCAGTTCTGGTTTTGTTGAGGACGGCCGACTGCACCGCCTCTTGGCCTGGTCGAACGTTGGTATCCGCTTTGCGGCTGAGCATGGCGAATTTTCGATTGAACAGTCGCGCGAAAGCCTCGCCTTCGTCCCCGGTTAGTATATCCTGTGCGGGCGACGGACTATCCGCTATGACCTTTGCTGTGCGCCTTCCGGGAGCGGTTGCCAACGCTGCAGGATCGCCGCCGGCGATCATTGGCATGTAGCCCATATTCCCTGCATGATCCGTCACTACAAGAAAATCCAGGGGACGGTGCAGACGCACCTTTTGTCCATTATGGGCGACAATCGTCTCACCCTTGGCAAAACGGTAGGCATCGTCAGGACTAATCCGGTTCCAGGAAGACCAGGCATCCCAGGAGAAGCTGGTATGTACGTGGGTATCACCCCAGTAGACACTTGTTGGAAATGTGTCGTTAACAGGCGGCGAGTAGGACTGGTCTGCCAGAGCAGGAAGCACCATTGTCACGACTAGCAGCACAGTGAACCTCTTCGAAGCGCACCTACACACGGTTAACTTCCGCAAACCCAGCAATTCACGGGGTATACCAGATCGGCGATGTATACAGACGCTCCTGCGTCATAACAGGAATGTGTGGGCCCAGCTTTGCATCCTTTCTGGCGACATCGAAGTCTGTCCATCGCGGTGTTGGTATCTCCAGCACCCGTATGTAATAGAACGAATGTTCTTTGGCGTTAAAATCAGGGTCAGTCCACACGGTCGTGAGTTCCGGGTCACCAATACGATTGGTAAAGGTGGCATCATCGAGATCCACAGTATTACCCACCACTTCAGCTTTACCTGTCGCATCCGTTTTTCGGTCATCCGATAAAGCCACGTTATAGACCTTTTCCTGCAGCTTCCCTTTCGTGTTGCGCCAACCCTTAATAACCTGGATACGATCGAGATTGGCACCATTCGGATCTCTCACCGCATGAATAAGAAAACCGGGTGAGCGGCGTTTGGGAGCCTCGGAGAGATCTCCCCCCATGGGAACACCCTTGCGGTAACCCACTTCAGTCAGATTCGGTTTAAAAGCATCATCTGTTTCGAAGTCCCAGCCACCAAATACCCTTACTGACATTCTCGGCCCCGTACTGGCAAATACTTCTCGGCGCTGCATGGCATCGAAAATGGCCTGCCGCGTATTCTCCTTTGCCCAGACACCCGCGATACCGGCTGCATTCCAGATAGCACTCGCGACACGTAATGCGCCCTGCTTACCAAGGTAGTCCTCCTCTTCAGCACTACTAAGGCCAATATGTGAATCGGTGCTGCCAATCAGACCAACCTTGAAGGGATTAACGCCGATCTTCGCCTGTTGGCCAAGCCCACGCTTGAGCGCACCACGAGCATATGAACCTTCTAGAGGGTTCTGGTTTTTTGTACCAACTTTGGTGCTACTTTTAGTATTATTTTTTGTGCTAACTTTTTTGGTATTTCCCTTAGCACTACTTTTGGTACCCGCTTTAACGGAGCCCTGCGTCTTTGATGATGCCGCCTTCTTTGGGGTCTTGTATGTCATGCCCATCTTTTCAAAGTCCGCGAATTCATCATCCGGCGAAAGATCTGGATGGGTTTCGCTATCGCCCTTGTATTGCGTCGCCTCGTAGATCCGCTCCCATCTGGATCGGGTCTTTGCGTAATCCTTAGTCAGCGGCTTACCTGAAAAATCCATTAACGAAAACATCGCGCCGTTACTGAGATTTGCGTTGTGCGGAATGGCCATAACGCTGCCACCGGTCTTATTCTCATAGTCCTCAAGGTACTGCCATAGGTCCTCCGGGTCCGCGCTATCAATAAGAGAAAACGGCTCTACCTGCCGGGTTTCCTCGGCACCGTCAACAAACAATACATTGCGGTGCATCATATACAGCGCGGTCCATTCATAACCGATAAATGCGGTGAACCTACCCGGATCATTGTATTTCTCGGCGATAGCTATCACCTCTTGCCACCTGGAACGAATAAACTCCGGATCGTTTGCCAGAGGCGCCTTCCAGTCACCTTTGGCCTTGCCCATCATCGTGAGAACATAGTTCTGCTCTGCTTCTGTTTTAGCTTCCACTAGATCGCGTATCCATAGATTATTTTTGGCCTGCGCAATCTTTAGCTTCTCTCCCGCTTCTGTCAGTTCTAATGCTTTCCCTGCCTCAAGTGCAGGACGCACACCTAGATTCTCGGCGTGGTCTGCCACCATAAGGAAATCAAGCGGCCTTCGAATTCGTACCTCTTTACCATTGTCAGCGGTGACCACATCTCCGCGAGCGTACCGGTACGCTGTTTCGGGCGTAACACGCGTCCCTAGCGCATAGGCATCAGCCGATAGAAAGGTATGCACATGAATGTCACCCCAATAAAGATTGGTCGAGCGATCGGTTTCCGCAACAACACCATTGCCTACCGCGAGAGTAAATAGAGCATACCAATAATTATTTTTTTTCATCTTTTTTCCAAGAAACCTCGAGTAATCATTTCAATTTCGACTAAGCCTATAAAATGGACACTCCGGTTTACAGTAACTGGACCATCGGCAGGTTTACCGTAGTTAACAACATAACATTCGGGCATTCCACCAATGTCAGGATTATCTTAAGCCAGTCGTATGTGAGTGATCCGGGTTGACGCTTGCAAATAACTTGTACGATGATACATCGACACACTAAGAGCGATAGACGATGTTCTGCCTGCGGCTTTCACACAATCTGGAACTTCTTATACCCTCACTATTTCTAGCATTGCTTCTCGCGACCCTGCCACTGTCCGCATTGTCCGAACAACCAAATATTCTATGGATTGATATCGATGATCAGTCTCCCTGGTACAACGTTTATGGAAACAACACAGTCAGCACACCCAATCTGGATGTGCTGGCCAGCGAGGGCGTAGTCTTCGAACGTGTTTACGCAGCAAACCCAATTTGCGGGCCCAGCAGATCAGCCATGATTACCGGCGTCTATCCGATTCGTGCCGGAACCCATGATATGCGTTCCGGACGTGTACCCGAATACCAGATCCATCTGCCTGACGAAATCACCACAGTACCGGAGATAATGCGCGAGGCAGGCTATGAAACCTATAACGCTCACAAAGATGACTATAACTTTACCTATGATCGGCGCGATCTTTATTCCTTTGGTAATCCACCGCACCCTTATTCACCCGGTAGCCGTGACGATGACGCTGGGAAAGTTGACGCCAGCCAGGTGAGCAAGAAACAACTCATGGAAAACGGTTTCACCGCCGTGAAAGCGGCTGAAATATTGGCACAGGTTGATAAAGGTAAAAGCAAAGTCAACTACAAAGGATTGCGTGGCGGTGGTTCCTGGCGTGACGTTAAACAGGGTCCTTTCTTCGGGCAGATGTCTATCCCTGGAGGTAAGAGTGTGTCCGCGATAGAAAAGGAGCTTCGTGCAATTGATTTAGAGCCCGTGGATCCTGCAGGTATCAGGGTACCTGCGCAATATCCGGACATCCCCCAGGTACGGCAACATGTCGCGGATCACTATAATTCCATCCTGCGAACTGACCATCGGATCGGAGAATTAATACAGCAGTTTAAAGATGAGGGCCTGTGGGGGAACACAGTATTTATTCTTTACAGTGACCATGGTTCGGATCTACCTAGGAGTAAGGGATATGTTTATAAAGAAGGCCTGCATGTTCCATTTATCATCGCAGCGCCCGACATGGACATTATCGAGCCAGCAACAAGAAAAGACCTGGTCAACCTGATGGATATTGCTGCAACGACATTGGGACTTGCGGGTATCGAGATTCCCGACTTCATGGATGCCAAAGATGTCTTTGCTGAGGACTTCCACAGGGAATACATCTATTCATCATCAGACCGATGGGGCAACGTGATCGACAGGACACGATCTGTGATAAGCGAACGGTTTCACTACATTAGAAACTTTAAACTGGACCGACCACTGTTTAACTGGGGGTCATATGAAATGGTCTCTAATATGCGAGACCCAGACGGCAAGACCACCAGTTTTATGGCCATGCGCCGTATGGCTGAGGCCGGGGAGCTTAAAGGCGCTCAGATGGCACCTTATAGCAAGCGGGTTGCAGAGGAGCTTTATGACCTCAAGAACGATCCGGATGAGGTAAACAACCTGGCCGCAGATCCCGCTTATAAAAAACAGTTAACCAAGATGCGTAAGGCTTTGCTGTATTGGATAGCTGACACGGATGATAAAGGACAGTACCCCAGATCTGCCGCGGCGATGCAGGAGATTACCGACCGCTTTCCGGCAGAATGGCTGAAGAGCCATGAGTTTTTCCAATGAAACGTCTCATCGTACTACTAGCCATCGCCCTGCCTACCGCAGCGCAGGAACCCTATTCTCCTTATGTTAATCGGGATTATCCGGAAAATGTTTACTGGGGTGATACCCATGTACATACTTATCTCTCCGCTGATGCCTATGGCATGGGTACACGTACCACGCCGGATCAAGCTTATCGTTTTGCCCGAGGTGAGACCATCCGTGCCACCGGCGGCAACGATGCCAAATTGCGTCGGCCCCTCGATTTCCTGATGGTGTCGGACCATGCGGCGAATCTGGGGGTAGTGCCGGCACTGGTAGCCGGTGACGAGCAGCTCCTTACGGCGAAAGAAAAAGAGAAACTGGCTGACGTACTTGCCAATTTATCCGAACTACCTGCACTACCCGATGTATTGCGGGCAAAAACACTGGATGAATTCATCGACGGTAGTACACCACTCCAAATGGGTAAGGTGGGAGGCAATTTCGGTATCGATGACCGGTTCAAGCGCCGGGTCTGGGAGGATGTTGTCGCTATTGCCGAGAGATACAACGATCCGGGCAGGTTCACAACCTTCGCCGGATACGAATATTCACCGCCGGGACTGCACCGCAATGTGCTGTTTGCTGGCGGGCCAACTGAGACACTGAAAACGCTCCCTTTTTCACAGCAGGACAGTCGGAATCCCGAGGACCTGTGGGCCTACCTCGAAGCGTACCGTGAGATGACAGGCAGTGATGTCATCTCTATTCCACACAACAGTAACATAAGCCGTGGCAACATGTTCATGACCGAAACCTGGGAAAATAAACCAATAACTCAGGACTATGCCCGTATACGGTCAAGCATCGAACCCCTCATCGAAGTCACCCAGATCAAAGGTGATAGCGAGACTCATCCGACAAACTCCCCCAATGATGCCTTCGCGCACTACGAACCCTTTGATATGAATTCTTCATTTGGGTGGTCTATCACCTATTGGAGTTACCGTCTCTATAGGGCTATCAATTCGTACCGTGACACCCGCTCAGAAGAGGAAATAATGCGTGCTTCTTATGCGCGCTCCGCGCTACAGACTGGCCTCGACATCGAGGCGAAGGTCGGCGTCAATCCCTATAAGTTTGGCATGATCGGTTCAACCGACTCTCACACCGGGCTCGCAACAGCCGACGAAGATAACTTCTGGGGCAAGATGGGCACCAATGAACCAAGTCCCTATCGCGGTGCCACCCAAGCATTTTATGCCTCCTCTGGTTATGCGGCGGTATGGGCGCAGGAAAATACCCGGGAGTCGATATTCGCGGCGATGAAACGTCGCGAGGTTTACGCCACAACCGGACCTCGAATTACGCTACGTTTTTTCGCCGGTTGGGATTTTACCGAGAGGCATTCTCAAGAACCAGATATTGCACCAGTGGGTTATCGTCTGGGCGTTCCCATGGGAGGCGACCTGAATCAGAGCAAAGAGACCAAAAACAAGACCCCAACATTTCTAATGCGAGCAACCAAAGACCCGGATGGTGCCAATCTCGATCGCATACAGGTCATCAAAGGCTGGCGCGATGAAAGCGGCAAGCTGAACGAAAAGGTCTACGATGCAGCCTGGTCGGGCAATCGGAACTTAGACAGCAACGGAAAACTACCCTCCGTAGGATCCACCGTTAATGTCAACGACGCCAGCTATCGTAATACGATCGGTAGTTCTGAGCTGTCCGCCACCTGGAGTGACCCCGACTTCAACGAGACTGAACGCGCCGTGTATTACATACGTGTGTTGCAGATTCCTACGCCGCGATGGACCGTTTACGACGCAAATTTCTACGAGCAGGAACTCCCTGAGAAGCCGCCATTGGTTATTGAGGAACGCGCCTACTCTTCACCGATCTGGTACACGCCGGAAAAGGAGACCTAAATCATGTTTAATATTCTTGTCATTTTATAATTGGTCGGTCACTATAAGTCTTTTTTCAAGGAGCAAATCATGTCAGAAGCAAGTAATCTGGAAGTAGAAAATGAAATCGTTGACAGCAAACCTTACATTTCAGAGCGTGGACCTTTTGAGATCAACCCCGCCCAAGAGTGGAAAGGGCCCTACCCGGTCGGAACGTTTGATGGAGCCAAGGTCGTCAGGGAATCGTGGGATATTTCCAAGCTCGTAGAAGACGGGAATGAGGATGCAGACGAGGTGTGCGAAAAGTTGGGCGAGATGCTTGAACTTGCGGCCTCTGGTTCCAGCGAGAATAGGCTGATGAGACAAGATGAAGGTTTTGAGAACGGCTTTCGCGCAACACACGTCTGGTTTGGCCCGAATTTCCACCTTTTCCGGCACAGTCACGCTGCAGGAGATTGTACCTACCTAGTTATGGCTGGTGAACTAACCATGGGTAATCGGACGCTAAAGGCAGGCTCTACAGTCTTTGTGCCGAATCAGATGCCGTATAAATTTGTAGCCGGCCCAGACGGCGTAGAAGTCGTTGAGTTCAGATCCGGTGGCCGTATCCCTGGGAAGGCAGGCATGAGAATCGAAGAAACTTCGCTCAAAGCTGTGCAGAAGATTATCGACGACTACAATGCCAATTCACACCTGTGGAAGGCACCGCCTACCTTCAGTGATACAGGTCACGTGAAACCCCATCTTGAAAGCTAATCCAGAGACAAGCGTGATTGCAACTGGTAGTGCTGACTTCTGACTGAAACCTACACCCTACCCCTTGCCACTGCCAATGCCGATCTAAACCTCATCGGCGGTAAGGGGATGAGTCTTGCCAGCTTATCCGCTGCTGGCTTCCCCGTGCCCGATGGGTTTCACGTCAATGCCGATGCCTATCGGGCGTACATCGAGACCCATAATCTTCACAACCAGTTGATGCAACTGGCTAAACCCGCGCTCGTGGATAAGCGAGTGTCCTTTGAAGCCGCGTCCAGTGCTATCCAGGCGCTTTTCCTGAATCACGACATGCCCGGAAACATCAAAGAATCGATTATCTCCACGTACCAGTCTCTCGAAGGCAATGGCGCAGTAGCGGTGCGATCTTCAGCCAATGCCGAAGACCTGCCGGATATGTCATTTGCCGGTCAGCAGGACACCTACCTCAACGTACAAAGTATCGATGCGGTCATCTCCGCAGTACAAAACTGTTGGGCATCATTGTGGACGGCTCGGGCACTCAGCTATCGCCATGAAATGGGTATCGACAATGATCTCGTAGCAATGTCCGTGGTTGTCCAACGCATGGTGGATGCCGAGGCTGCTGGCGTATTGTTCACCGTGAACGCCATAACAGGTGAACGCACCGAGATGGTAATCAACGCAAGTTTCGGATTGGGAGAAGCGGTTGTCAGTGGTCAGGTCACCCCTGACAGTTTCACGCTTGCCCGGGAAGATCTGCAGGTCCGAGAGTCAGCCATTGGCGCCAAGGAGCAGATGATAATTGCTGACAAAGACGGCACGGTACTGGAAGCCATTGATGAACAGGCAAGAGATTCGGCCTCTCTGTCTACTGCGCAATTGAAGGCACTCGCGGAACTGGCGCTGCGTGTGGAAGCACATTGGGATGGGGTGCCACAAGATATCGAATGGGCGCTTTCATCTACCCCCAACGAGGGCTCCTTTCACCTACTACAGTCGAGGCCGATCACCCACCTCCCCCCACCTCCACTTGAAGCAAACTGGGAGCCACCCTTCCCGGGGATGAAATTGGTCCGCCGTGGCTGGGTAGAGCATTTGCTGGGCCCCCTGTCGCCGTTATTCGAAACCATGTACGTGCAACTTACGCTGGAGGACGCCTTTCGTAAGCGAGAAGAAGGCCCACGTAAGGGAGGCGGAAAAGAAATGCCGGTTCCACGACATCTCACGGTTAACGGATGGGTTTACGCCCGCCGGGGACCATCGAAAGTGCCTGATCCTCGGCATCGGTTGGTAAGAACGTTTCGCAACACATGGTTCGCGATGGAACTGCTTGCGGGTTTCAAGTTCACCTGGCTACCGCTATGGCGATACAAGGGCCTGCCCATGTATCTGTCACGAATTCGTCGCTGGAAAAAAGTCAATCTGGAGACTGCATCGGCTGAAAAGCTGTACCTCGGTATGCTCGCTCTGGCGAATGCCGATGCAGAGTACTGGCTGTACGCCAACAAATTACAGGGCTTGTCCAAGATAGCAAACGCAACCCTGACCGAGTTTCTCTCGGACCATGCAGCCGATGCCGGATTTCTCCGGGGGGGAAGTGGCGCGCTGGGTTCACAGTCCACAGATATGCTCTCCGGTTATCCATCGAAGAGCAATGATGCCCTCGCCGAGCTAGCGCAAATTGCAGAGTCCATTCGTGAAGACGATGATCTCAGCACCCTCGTGCTAACAACACCCGCTAAACGTCTTATGGCAACGCTGGAAGGCAATTCGCAGGACACGGCACATGCCATTGCAAATTATCTGGACAGATATGGGCAACAGACATTCACGCAGGACTTTGTTGAGCCGACCCTGTGCGAGGCACCTGTCGCGATGTTATCCAATCTGCAATTCATGGTTGCTTGCGTCGGCAATATTGATCCAGTTGGGTCTCAGGCCCGTGCCCAGCAACGTCGTGAGGAAATCGCCGAAGAGGCGATGGCCTATTTCGATGAGCCCATACGCAGTCAGTTTAAGAAGCTCTATGGAAAAGCTTCGAAGGACTCGCGATACCGTGAAGATGCCATGTTCTACATGGGTGCGGCCTGGGTGGTATTTCGACCAATGGCCCTGGAACTGGGTCACCGCCTTGTTGAGGTCGGCTCGCTATCCACTGCCGACGATATTTTCTACCTGACCAATGATGAATTATTACTAGCGATCGAACCATTGTTGGTGCCTGAGCCACCCGGGCCGTTTGCGCTGTGGGGAATGCGAATAATGATGAGCGCACTGTTTGGCGCGAAAGCGGCGGAAAACTTTGGCCGTGAAAAAGAGGGTCAAGAGGGAAATTTCTCCATCCCCGGCCTGAAGGAAAAAGCCCAGAAACAGCGACAATTACGGGAAGCCCGAAAACGCCTGCCCCCCCCGGGTACGATCCCGATATCCCTCATAGGCGAACTCAAGAATACTATGACCCAACACGCCAACGAAGATGAAAACGCAGACCTGATCACCGGGTTTGCGACCAGCGCAGGCACTATTTCTGCCCAGGCCTCCGTGTTGTTTTCCCCCGAGGATTTTGACCAAATGATACCGGGATCGATTCTGGTCTGTCCGTTCACTACACCCGCATGGACTCAGTTATTTGCTCAGGCAATCGGTCTGGTCACGGATATTGGCGGCGTCGGCGGGCATGGCTCCATCGTGGCGCGGGAATATGGTATCCCCGCCGTC
>MDTE01044613.1_pt1 | contig 46594 bp, 48 predicted proteins | sample 811231 | NCBI WGS metagenome assembly MDTE01 (sample SAMN05326651, study PRJNA326480) | marine metagenome | isolation source: seawater | place: Indian Ocean: Red Sea | collected 2010 | reverse complement strand
GTTGATAGGCTGGATGTGGAAGCGCAGTAATGCGTGCAGCTGACCAGTACTAATAGCTCAATTGGCTTGATTTATGCACTGAAAAAAATTTTTATGAATAAGACAAAATTAAAAATAATATTTTTAGGATATAATAGTAAAAAAACTTCATTAATAAAATTTTTAAAACAAAAAAACTTTATAGTTAAGTCATATAATCAAAAGAATATAAGTAATATTAAATTAGATTTTAATGAAACGATAATATCCTTTGGTTATAACAAAATATTAAAAAAGAATTTTTTAGACAAATTAAGTTTTCCTCCTATAAACCTCCACATGTCATATCTTCCCTTTAATAGGGGAAGCCATCCGAATTTTTGGTCATTTATAGACAGAACTCCAAAAGGAGTTACTATTCATGAAATAGATGATGAGGTTGATAATGGAAAAATAATTTTTCAAAAAAAAATTTCTTTTCAAATTAACAAAAATACTTCTTTTAAAAAAACCTACGATTATTTATTTAATGAGTTAGAAAAACTCTTTAAAAAGCACTATAAAATAATTTTAAGTAGAAAATATATTGGTAAAAAATCAAAAAAAAAAGGATCAATTCATTTTAAAAAAGATTTAAAACAAAAAGTTGTTTGGTCAAAACCAATCAGAGAATATATTAAATTATATCGTTAGATTTAATTGGTGTATTAGCTTTAATTAATTTTTTTGCAGTTTTTCCAATAACATCAAAATATTTAGATGCATCAATTCCAATGTTTGGCCTTAAGGTATCAACATTTTTAGATGTTAGTAATTCACCTTTTAAAATTTTTTTTGTTGAAAAAATAGATCGCCTTAATTTTTTGTTTATCTGATCTGTTTTTTTAATTTTACTATTAACTGATAAGAACACCTTCTCTGACATATTCCTCAAATTTTTCAGTTGTGTTGGAGTAATTGAAAAACTCGAATCATGTGATTTTGAATTTGAATTCAATTTAAAATGCTTTTCTATAACAACTACTCCTAAAGGGATTGATACTAGAGAGGATATAATATCTTTTGTATGATCGGATAATCCAATTAAATTTTTTTTATAATTTTTATTTAATATTTTTATATTTTTTAAATTTGTATTTTTTAGATCTGTTGGATAATCAGATACACAGTGCATTATAATAATTTTATTATGAAATTTTCTTATCTCTTTTATTGCTATATTTATCTCATTTTTTGAAGCCATACCGGTAGAAATAATAATTGGTTTTTTTTTTGAAGCTATATATCTTATAAGTTTAAGATCAGTAATTTCAAAAGATGCAATTTTGTAAATTTTAACATTAAGTTTTTCTAAAAGATCCACTCCCCTTAGGCTAAAAGGACTACTAAAAATAATTTTATTGAGTTTTTTTGCTAATTTAAATGCATCTTTATGCCAAGAAAATGGAGTACATGCATCTGAATATAAATCCCATAAATGTTTATTTTTCCAAATTCCTTTTTTAATATAAAATTTATGATTATCATTTTTAAGTGTAATATCTTTGGGCTCATAAGTTTGTATTTTTACTATATCAGCACCATTTTCAAAGGCTGATTTAATTAACTTTAAAAATTTTTTCTTGTTGCCTCCATGATTGCCAGATACTTCAGCAATTATCTTTGGTCTTTCGCCCAAATTAAAAGATAAATTGTTGGTTATTTTCATAATATTTATATTATATAGGATTTGAAAATGAATAATAAAGATAAAATAATTAATTCGATTGAAAAAATTAGAGCTAAAAATAATAAAAATTGGATGGATATTATGCGTTTAGCATTTAAATATGCACCCAAAGATGCTTCAAATTTAGTTAAAAAAATAAATAAATATGACAAAGAAATTTCAATTTTAATAAAGAAATTATCTAAATAAATATTATATAAATGAACGATGTTATTAATTATGGCTCTCAGAAAATTTATAATAATGACATAAAATCTGTTTTAAATTCTTTAAAAAATAAATTTCTTACTACAGGCCCACTTACAAATTTATTTGAATACAAATTAAAAAAAAAATTAAAAGTAAATTACGCTCACGTTTGTAATAGCGGCACTTCAGCACTATACTTGGCTTTAAAATCAATTGGGATAAAAAAAGGAGATGTAATAATTTCTCCAGCTATTAATTTTATCGCTAGTGCTAATATTGCAAGCTTACTTGGAGCAAAAGTCTATCTTTCTGACGTTGATCCAGTAACATCTCAATCTAACCCAGATCAAATTATAGATTGCATTAAAAAGAATAAAATAAAAAAAATAAAAGCTGTAATAATAATGTTTAATGGTGGTTATCCTAGAAATATTTTTGAATATTATAAACTTAAAAAAAAATATTCATTTTATTTAATCGAAGATGCATGTCACGCATTTGGTGCAAGTTATGTCTTTAATAAAAAAAAATATTTCATTGGTAGTTGTAAACACTCAGATATTTCTACATTTTCTTTTCACCCATTAAAGACAATCACCACATGTGAGGGTGGTGCAGTCACAACAAATAATTCTAAGATCTCTAAAAAAATTCAACTGCTTAGATCTCATGGAATAAAAAGGAACTCAAAATATTATTGGAAATATGACGTTATAGAAAATGGATTAAATTTAAGATTAAGTGATGTAAATTGTTCGCTCGGTATATCCCAATTAAAAAAAATTGAACATATTTTAAGATTTAGAAAAAAAATTTATTTACATTATATAAAAAAACTTGATGATTATCAGTCTGTTGTAAAAATTATCAGACAAGAAAAAAAAACTTATCCGTCTTATCATTTAGTTGTAGCCCTTTTAAATTTTAAAAAACTAAAAATTAATAAAGATAAATTTATGGAAATAATGAACAAAAATAAAATTTTCCTACAAATTCATTATAAGCCAATTTATAAATTTAAATTATTTAATAATTTTAAAAGTCTTAAAGGAAGTGAAAACTATTATAATTCTTGTATATCTCTTCCTATTCATCTAAATATGGATTTAAATGATGTTTTAAGAATTATAAAAATTATTAAAAAAACAATTGATAGATGGAAAAAAAATTAAATAAATTTTTTAAAAAAAAAACTATTTTAATTACTGGTGGAACAGGATCATTTGGAAACAAAGCTGTTGAAACTCTTTTAAGATTTAAACCGGAAAAAATAATTGTTTTTTCAAGAGATGAGCTGAAACAATATGATATGAGAAATAGATTTCCTCAAAAAAATCTAAGATTTTTTCTTGGAGATGTAAGAGATATAGAAAGATTAAAATTTGCTCTAAAGGGTGTAGATTATGTAATTCATGCTGCAGCCTTAAAGCATGTTCCTAAAGCCGAATATGATCCTTATGAATTTGTAAAAACAAATATAATTGGTACACAAAATATTATAAACGCAGCTATCAGTAATAACATTGAAAGGGTAATGCTAGTTTCAACAGATAAAGCAGTTAGCCCAGTAAATTTGTACGGATCCACCAAATTGTGTGCCGAAAAAATTATCGTGTCTTCTAATAATACGATAGGTTCTGAAAATATTAAATTTTCTGTTTCAAGATACGGAAATGTAATTAATTCTCGTGGTTCGTTAATTCCAAATATAAATGATAAGATAAAAAATAATCAAAATTTGAATTTAACACACCAAGATATGACACGTTTTTTTATTACTCTTGAAGAGGGTGTTTTATTTACTTTAAAAAATTTTTTAAGGATGCAAGGTGGTGAGATATTTATTCCTAAAATAAAGTCATATAAAATAAATGATATACTTAATTTTTTTGCAAAAAAAAATAATCTTAAAGTAAATACAATTGGTATTAGGGAGGGGGAAAAAATACACGAAGTATTAATTAGCGATGAAGAGTCTAAATATACTATTAATTTTAATGATTTTTATTTAATAAGACCAGCAGTATTACTTTCTCAGAAAAAAAACTATCTTATTAGTAAATTAGGGGAAAAGGGTAAAAGATTTAAAAAAAACTTTTTATATTCCTCAAAAAACGCATCTAGCTTAACAAATAAAGACATAAACTATTTTCTTAAAGAAAGTGAATAAATGACAATCAAAACTTATGTTTTGATACAAGCGAGATTGGGTTCATCAAGACTATATCAAAAAAACTTATTGCCTATTGGCAAATTATCATTAATTGAGTTTTGTTATAAAAATATTTATTTAAATAATAAAGAATTTAAAACAATAGTATTAATACCCAATACTAATAAAAATAAATTACTAGAAATAGAATTAAAAAAAAAAAATATAAAATATTTTAAAGGAAGTGAGAACAATGTACTTTTAAGGTTTGCTCAATATTTGAAAGACAAAGATAAGAATTGTAATATTATCAGGTTAACATCTGATAATCCATTTGTTGATAAAGAATTTATAAAATTTTGTCTAAAAATATACAAACAAAAAAACTTAGATTATTTTTTTTCTCACGAAAATTTAAAATATAATCCATATGGACTTAGTGTAGAGATATTTAAATCAAGTAAAATTTTTGAATCAATAAAAAATTCAAAATCTAAAAATAATCAAGAACACGTAACAACATATATAAAAAAAAAATATTCAAAGAAAATAAAATTTTATTGTAAATATTTTCAAAAATCTCTAAGCCAATTGAATTTAAGTATAGATACTCATAAACATTATAGAATAATTAAGCAGATTTTAGAAAATAACAAAACTATTAATTTTAAAAACATTAGAAATATTTCGTCTAAAAAAATTCGAAACAAAAAAAGTTATAAATCAAGAATTTTAATTGGTGGAGTTCAAATTGGTAAAAAATATTTTTCAAATGAAAAAATTTCTCAAAAAAGAGCCAATAGAATATTAAATTCAGCAATAAAAAATAAAATTAATTTTATAGATACCGCCAGCGATTATGGAAAATCTGAAAAATTTATTGGACATTTTAATTTAAAAAATAATGTTCCTTTTTATATTTCAACAAAATTAACATCTTTAAAAAACTCAAAAAATTTAAATTATATAAGAGATAAAATTACAAAAAGTATTACAAATAGCATTAAGTTATTAAATGTTGATCAATTAGACTATCTTTTCATACATGACCCAAAAGATCTAAAGAATAAATTTGCTATTGAAGAATTGAAAAGATTTAAAAAAACTGGATTAATAAAAAAACTTGGTATTTCCATATATGATACGAATGATCTTAAATACTTAAAAAAATCTATTTTTGAATCAATTCAAATTCCATTTAATTTATTTGATCATCGTTTTATTAAATTTATAAAAAATAACAAAAAATATGACATTTTTGTTAGATCATTATTATTAAGAGGAAATATAGAAAAAAACAAAATCACTCTTCCAAATAAAAATAAATATTTAACTTTATTGAAACAAATAGAAGCATTCAGAAAAAAATATAAATATCAAAATAATTTTGATCTTGCTTTTTCTTTTATCAATTCTTTTAAACTAATTAAGTATTTCATAATAGGATTTCAGAACTCAAAACAAATGAAAATATTAAAATATTTAAAAAAAAATAAGCCTATGAATAAAAAAATTTTAAAAAAAATAATTTTTGCTGTTAAATCTTCATCGATTTCTAAAAGTATAGATTTGAGGCACTGGTAAAGTTATGATAAATTTGCAATTAATAAATCATTTTTATTATCTATATTAATACTTTCTTTTTTAGAAACGACTAATCCAAAGCAATTTCTACCCACAAAAGATTTATATTTAAAAAAAGATTTTCTATTTATTAAATATATTGATCCTGATCGAATAAATACTTTTTGCAAGCTTTGTCTTGGTTTAAGATTTTCATATTTATTTTTTGTATAATTTACAAGTTTATTATTTTTAATTATTTTCATTCTTTCTGGATGGTTTGCACCTACATCTGATATTGAAATCACACTATCATATTTTTTTCTTCTTATAATTTTAAGAGCTTTTTTTATTTTTTCTATTGATCTAAAAGGACAGGTGGGTTGAAGTAACAATATGTAATCAAATTTTTTTCTTAATTTTTTCTCTGTCAATAATACCTCATATTTTAAAACATCATACGTTAGAGCTTTGTCTCCACTTAACTTTGGAGGTCTTAATCCATTAAAATAAAGTTTATATTTTTTTGAAATATTCAAAATTTTTTTTGAATCTGTTGATATAACACTAAAAAAATCTTTTTTTAATTTTTTACAGACATCTAATGTATACTTAATTAACTCTTTGCCCTTTACTTTTCTTAAATTTTTGTGTTTAATAGATTTGGAACCTTTTCTGGCTGGTACGATACATATTGTTTTATACTTCATTTATTTTTCGAGATGATACTACAAATAATATCTGTTAAATATAAAAAAAAAAAAATTTATACTCAATCATACTATGAATTTGCATTTCTTAGAAATACTTAATAAACATTTTAAATTAAAATATTTCTTTGTACTTATATCGCTTTTCTTAATTGGATTTGTAGAACTAGTAAGTATTGGCTCTGTTCCAGTTTATGTAATGATGTTGGTTGAAAAAGATATTATAATTCCATATTTGCCAATTTATTTACAAAGTAAAATTCAAGAAAAAACTTTTTCTGAACTTATTTTATTTTCGTCGTATATTTTAATTTTAATTTTTTTAATAAAAAATATAGTACTTTATTGTATAAATTTGTTTCATATTCATTTTCAGCAAGACTTAAGATGTTATTTGTCTAAAGAAATATATCAAAAATATCTTCTTTCAGATTATGCAAAGTTTTTAAATTTTAATTCTGCAAACTTAATAAGGGGTATTGTAAATGATACTGGTATCACTGCATTATATTTTAAGGAATTTGCTACATTAATTTCAGAAATAATTACCATAACATTTTTATTAATTTTAATAATATTTACTAGCGAGTTACAAATTGTGCTTTTGTTATTTTCACTCATTGTTGTTGTTTTTTCTTTTTATTTTTATTTTAGAAAAATTTTAAAAATTAAAGGTGAGGAGTCTCATAAATTTAGGGGTGAACTAATTAAAGTTGTCGCTTATTCATTTAATGGTTTCAGAGAAATAAGAATTTTAAAAAAGTTAAATTTTGTAAAAAAAATTTTTAATTCTAAATTGTTAGGTGAAATTAATAATTCAACTTTTCAAAAAAAAATTAATCTTTTCCCTAAATATATTTTAGAGATTGTTTGCATATCAGGTGTTTTGATTATTGTCTATACTATGAGTGAAAGTAAACAAATGCTTATTATTTCTTTACCAACTTTATCTCTTTATTTAGCAGCTGTTATTAGATTCATTCCATCTTTTAATAAGATAGTCAGTGTTGCCAATAAATTAAAGTATGATGCGCCTGTCATTTTAGACGTATTAGAAAAGTTTAAATTAACAAATAATTTTAAAGAGATAGAATTGAATGAAGATAGTAAAAAAATAAATCAATCGATAATTTTTAAAAATATAACATTTATTTATGATAACAGAGATAAACCAGCTTTAAGCAATCTAAATTTAGAAATAATAAAAAATAAAACGCATATGATTTATGGTGAAAGTGGTTCTGGAAAAAGTACATTTATTGACATTTTTACTGGATTATTAAAAATAACATCTGGAAGTATAATTGTTGATGGAAATAAAGTTGAAAATTTAAATCCATATGTAAACAGTGTTGGTTATGTTCCTCAAGAAATATTCTTATTTGATGGATCACTTAGAGAAAATATTGCATTTGGAGTAGAAAAAAACAAAATTAATGACGAAAAAATAAAAGATGCTCTTAAAGCCTCAAATTTATTAGAATTTTTTAAAAAAATACCAAATTATATGGATATAAACTTGGGAGATAATGGAGTTAAAATTTCTGGCGGACAGAAGCAAAGAATTGCTATAGCAAGAGCACTTTATATTAATTCAGAATTTATAATTTTTGATGAACCAACAAGTTCACTAGATGAAAAAAATGAGGAAGAAATTCTTGAAACAATTTTAAAACTAAAATCTAAAAAAACTGTTGTGGTTGTTACTCATAAAACTAAATTTAAAAATAAATTTGACCATACTTTCTATTTCAATAACTAAAATTAATAAAAATGAAAAAAAAAATTTATTTTGTAATAAATAACAATATTTATATAAGGAATTTTTTAAAAACTAATATTTTAAAAAAATTAAATAAAAAATTTAATGTAAATTTAATTTTTAATAAAAAATTATCTAAAGAAATAATTAATATAAAAAATTTAAACAAAAATAAAATTCTTTTTTATTCAAGCTCAGATAAAGATGAACTATTGTTAAAATATCATGATTTAAAATCAACTTGTTTTAAAAAAAACTCGAAATTTTTTCAATTTAGACTACTTAGACTTTACCGTTATGATCTAAGATATTTAAATGAAATACTTCTAAATAAAGATAATCAAATAAATACAATTAATAAAATTCTTAATTTTCATTATTTAGTTAAAAATTTCTTTCTCTTTCTTATTTTCAAAATTTTATCAACATCTTTTTTTTTCCCATATGTAAAAAAATTCATTTCTAATCTTCCTCAAAATGATTCAATAGAAAAATTAATTAAAAAAACTGACGGGCAAATATTTATAGTACCAACTAGCGGATATGATGCAGATACAATTCATTTTATTGATTTGCTAAAAAAAAATAAAAAAAAATCATATCTAATTGTTGATAACTGGGACAATCTGTCGAGCAAAATAGTATTAGATAACTTGCCCGACAGAATTGCTGTTTGGGGAGAACAAACAAAAATGCATGCAAACAAAATTCAAAATATTAATTCAAATCAAATTAAAATTTTAGGCTCTGCACGAAGTGAATTATTATTTTCTAAAAGACATAAAAATCAAAAACCCAGGTATAAAAACTATATATTGTTTCTAGGATCTGCATGGGCTTGGAACGAGGAAGGTGTTTTAACAATGATAGATAATTTTTTTATTAAAAATAAAATTAATAATCTTCAAATAATTTATAGACCACATCCATTTAGACAAAGAAAAACAATTATTTCAAATTCATGGAAATATATTAAAATTGATAAACAACTATACGATAATAAAAGAAAAAAATTTCTAAAAAGATCTTGGCCAGACTTAGATTATTATCCTTCATTGATACAGAATAGTAAATTTATTATCGGTGGACTTACATCTATGATGGTTGAATCCACAATATTTTGGAAAAGTTATTTGGCAATAGGTTTTGATGATAATTTTAGTCTTATGAATCAAAAAAATGCATTAAAATATTTTACACATTTAGAAGGTATAGAAAAACTGCCTAACTTAAAAATCTGTAAAAATATAAATAGATTTTATAAAGATTTAAATTACATCATGAAAAATCACATACATAAAAAACCAAGTAAGAAAATCAAAATTAATATTGATAAAAAAAGAGAATTCTTTTTGAGTGGAAATAATAGCACTTATACTGAAAGATTAGTCGCTGATATTAACAAATTTTCTAAGATTTTTTGAAAAAAGGTTTATTTGTTTATTCCAATATGAGTGGTCATAACCTCCAATATGAGGTGTAACAAAATTCAAAAATTTATTAGAAAAATAAAAATTATTTGTAGTTGGTTTGTAAGGATTTACATAATGTTTGCTATTAAAAACGTCCAAACATAAAACCAATTTTTTCAATTTTGAATATTTTTTTAAATCATTTAAATTAACAGTATCTCCTCTTCCATAATTTATAAAGATAGCATTTTTATCAAAGTTTTTAAAAATACTTTTATTAAAAATATTTTTTGTCTCAAAAGTGAGAGGCAATGTATTAATAATAAATTTCTTGTTTTTTACTGCTTGACTTAGTTTTTTTAAATTAAAATATGTTTTAATATTCTTATTTTTGATTAATGATCTATTTGAAATTGAAATATCTTTGCTAAATAATTTTAAAACTTGTAAAAGTTTTCTGTTTATCTCCCCAAAACCAACTAAAAGAAAAGACTCATCGTAAACATTATTTATATAATTATTAAATTTTTCAATGTTTTTTCTATCATTAATTTTTTTGTTTCGAAGATAATAAGAAATATTAATTCCTCTCGAACTTGCAAAAATTGCACTTAAAATTGATGCCACTATTGGTTTAACAAATATTTTATTCGTCGTTGTAAATTTTATTCTTCTTTTTTTTAGATATTTTGACAAGTCTTCATTTATACCTTTGCTCCCGAAATGAACGTATTTTAAATTTTTCAACTCTTCAGCTATTTTTTTATTAAGCCTATTTCCCCAAAAAATTTTAACTTTTAGTTTTTCGTTGTTTGATAAATTGTTAAGATTTTTTATTTTAAAATTTTTTTTAATAAATTTATTTTTATTCAAAAGTTTTTTATCTAATTTATACATTTTTAGATTAAGATTAAAGTCATGCGAGATCAAAATTTTTTTCATCATATTTTAAATCCACTTTTTTTTTTAAAATTAAAATTTTGAAGATTTTTTTTTTTTAAATCGATACCTAGTCCTGGTTCTTCTTTTATCAAATTTACAAAACCATCTACCGCTTCAATTTTTTTATCTATTTCCTCCTTTAAAAATTCAAGAGACACTAATGGAAATTCAATTATATCAACTTCTTTAAATGCCAAAGCAAAATGAAGATTTGATATTAATGAGATTGGAGAGCCCCATACATGAAGGGCAACTTTTTTTTTATATTTTTTTGCTAATTTTACTATTTTAATGGCATCAAAAATACCCACTTGTGTGATATCAGGTTGAACTATATCACATAAATTATTCTTAATTGCATTCTCAAATTCATAAAAATTTGTAAAAGCTTCACCAATTGCAATAGGATTTTTTGATAATTTTTTGATAATTTTATAGTCACTAGTTCTTTCGGTTGGTAAAGGCTCCTCTAACCAGAATAATTTGTATTTATTTAAATATTTTATTTTTTTTTTGGCTTCAACAAGGTTCCATTTATTTAATGTTCCCATTATTGCATCTATCATAAGACTTTGTTTTTCTAAATATTTATGAACAAAATTTATCCTTTCTATGTCATTACTAAAGCTTAGATAACCAATTCTCATCTTATATTTTTTAAAATCTTTGTTTTTAATTAATTGTAAATCTTTTTTTAAATCATTTTTTTTAAATATTACAGATCCCCCACTAGCATAAGCAGCAACTTTTTTTCTTGATGAATTTTTATTTAAATATTTGTAAAATGTTAATCCTACTGATTTAGATTTTGCATCTATCAATGCGATTTCAATTGATGAAAGTATAGATTTCATTAGTCCGTTATGACTAACAAATGGTATTCTAAATTTTTTTATAGTTTTGATTGCTTTATCTAAACTTTGTTTTTCAAATAATCCTGAAATATTTTTAATAATAAAATCGCTTATTTCTGGAACATAAGCTGATTGATAACTTTCCCCATACCCACTAAATCCATTAGATAACTTTACTTCAACGATTACTATAGTTCTAACTGATTTTGGCTGACCAAAAACTTTATTATTTCCATATTTCGAAGAAAATTTATAACTTTTGATTTTTTTTACTTTTATCAATTACTACTATCCTATACCCTTCCAAGTATTTCCATCTGGTGTATAATTATGTAGTGCTTCTAAAGCGGGGTCATACAAGAACTTTTTGTTCTTTTTTTTCATAATTTTGTTAATCCAATATCTATCTTCTTTACCTTGTAATTTTTCATCAAATGGATTTTTTAATAATGTTTGTTTTTTATATAAACATAATGCATTGTGTATAAAATACCTGTTTTCATGCTTTGAAAAATAATTTTCTTTTACACTCTTTTCAAAATTGCTCCATATATATCGTTTAGTAATTTTCTTTCCATAAAAAATAGGTATTTGATTTCCAAAAATACATTCATATTTTTTTAAATCTTTCAAATGCTTTTCAATTTTAAATTTTGTTAATTCACAGTGAGCAGAAATTATCATCACGTTAGGGTTAGAACATTGTTTAATACCTTGGTTTAACGATTTACCTGGAGTATAATCATTTATTTTAATAATTTTTATATTGGTATAATTTTTTTCACTTTTGTTTTTTAAATATGGATCTTGAATAAAATATCTTACAATTTCTAAAGTTTTATCATTAGAGTTGTTATCAATTATAATTATTTCTGGTTTAAATATTTTATCTAATACAGATTGAATACATCGACCTATAAACTGTTCTTCATTTCTTGATCTTATAATTACTGATATTTTATTTTTTATCATTTAATATTTTGACCATCTTCCTCTGTAATTCTTAAAGATATCATACTCATTTTTCTGCAAATCTAGGCCATGATATTTTTTCATATCAGAAAAATTATCTCTAAATTGGCACAATCTTCTCATATCATCTGGCAATAAAGCAAATTTATTATCTCTTCCTGGTAAATTATTATCAATTGTGAAATGCTTCTCAATGTATTCTGAACCCATAGTTATTGCTATCAAGGCATCGTCGATACCTTTATAATGTCCACTAAATCCTATCTTATTTGTAAGTTTTTTAATTTTATCCAATCTTGGCATATTTATTATATTTGGATTTGAAGGATAAGAGGAGACACAGTGCATAAGAAAAACCTTTTTTTTAAAATTTTGAAGCTTAGTTATTTTTTTGATTTCACTCCACTTTGATGCACCAGTAGATATTAATACTGTTTCAAACTTAGCTAAGCAAAATCTTATTAAATCTAAATTATACGTTTCGTGACTAGGTATTTTGATTATTTTAAATCTGCTTTTCTTAATTTTATCAAAATCTTTAATATTAAACAATGAGGTAAATAATGTTATTTTATTTTTTTGACAAAATTTTTTCAAATTTAGATAATCAGAGGAATTTAATTCAGCTTTTTTATATATTTCCCTCCTACCATCTAAATCCCATGGTCCCTCTTTTAAGTTTTTTTCTGACCATGTTTGTAATTTAACCAAATCTGCACCATTTTCAGCAGCACTTTTAATCATTTTTTTTGCTAAATTGATGTTTCCCATATGGTTCCATCCAATTTCAGCAATTATTTTTACTTTCTTTTTCATTATTTTTAATCGGATTTTATAAATTTATTCTAATTTACTTACAATAAAAATTTATTAATTATTTACCCACCTGTAAGATGATCTACAGCAATTGTACCATCTTTGTTGTAATATAACAAAGATCCATTAACATTATGATCAAAACTTTCAATTTGCACAACTGCGTACTTGTAATTAAGATTTTTTAAAATACCAAACTCTTCTTCCAGATTTAAAATTATATGTGGTTTATCAAATTTTACTTTTCTTTGAAAAATCTGTTCAACACCATTATCTATTAATAATCTAATATTTAAATTTAAAAATTTTTTATTTTTAATTCTATCGATGTTTAAACTCAAGTAGTGAGTACAATCTTGGTTGTATTTATTTAAATAAAAAAATTTTCTTGTATTTCCTAAAGATTTCACTTCTCTAGGGATTAATTTTGAATCACTTAATGTCCAATTTGTTTCATGTGAATGAACTGAATCTCCATAATTTTTTGCGTTATTATATAAAATATTAAAGTATGAATGCCCATATGATAAGAAACTAATATATATTAAATAATCACTATTAATTTTGGGGAATATATTTTTTATTTTATCAAAATAAACTCCCTGGTGTTCAAATTCTTTCCTATAAACTACTTCATTATTTACGATTAAAGCAATTAATAATTTTTGATTATTAACTCCTGTCTCATAATTATCTATCAAAATATATGGATCTAAGTTTTCATTATGAGGACACCATGCTATTTGATTAATTTCCCTCTTTTCTTTATCTCTTTTATTAACAGGTGCTAGATGCCAAGTTGACAGTAAATTATTAGAATTGTTTGTAATTGCAGCATAACCATAAAAATTCAGCCTATCTTCGTATGATACAATTTTAGATTTTAAAAAATAGTTTTTGAAATTATAATTTTTATCTATTTTAAAATATGATCTTGAAAAGTTTTGTTTTGATATATATCTATCTCCATATGATAGTGGCATAGAATGTGTTGTTGAAAATATTTTATTATTTTGATCAAAATATTGCCCCCAAAATCTAAGATGTCCATCGTGGCTACCATGATTTTTTTTTAATCTTGGATTAAACATTTCAATAATGATTGTGTCACAATTATCTCGATTTTTAAAATTTTCACTTCTGAGCTCAAAAATTGCATTTGGTTTGATCCAAAATAATTTTTGTTCAATTATATTTCCATTTAATAGCAAAGAACCTCTTAATATAAAATTTCCTCTTAATGAGTAATTTTGTGAAAAAAAATTGTAAATTATAGCAGATGACAAATTTTTTGAAAAAGGTACCCAACCTAAAACTGAATTCAGATTTTTATCAATTTTACAGTTTTCAACTTCGTTTATAAAATTATTTAACTTATTTGTAAAATTAGGATTTTTTTCATCTATTTTATTTTTAGATTTTGAAAATTCGAATAATTTTTCCCTATTAAAATTTTTAGTCTTTTTAAATATTTTTAGATAAAATTTTTCTAAAATTTTTATATTTTTTATATTATTTTTTGCTATATTTTTAATATTCATATAAATTCATATTTTAAATATATCATTTAACATCAGAAAATCTCTTTCGTTTAATCCCTCAAATAATCGGTAGCTTTCTTAATAATTTTTCAGAGTTTACTCGCGTTTTCTTTGTTTATGCAACCCAATAAAGTGTTTTATCTCTTCAAGTCCAAATTATCCTATAAAATCTTACAACTATTTTCCCTAAAAGTTTTTTATTCAACTCCTAAATTTTTTTATTACATATCATAAACTACCTTTCAATTTCAAATAAGTTTTTATCTTTTATAAAATTTGAAATAATATCAGCTGCCCATTTATTACCCTGAGGACTCCAATGTCCATCACATTCAAAAAAAAGTTCTTTTGTTTTAGATGGCAAGTATTCAATTAGATTTAAAAGTTCCACTTTTTGTTCTGATCTATTTTGAAAATTTATGAAAGATTGATACCAGTAAGAATGCTGATAATTATCTCTATCAGACTCATTTTTCCATCTAGCAATATCATTTATACGTGGAATTAGAACGAACAGTACATTTTTATTATCTGCAGCTTGTAATATAGCTTCATAAGCTGAAATTAGATGTGACTGTTGCTTATCAGATGGATAATCATAAAAATAGCTGCGTACGAGATAGTTATCTTGTTCATTTACAACATATTGTGCATCACCACGGATCAGCATTAAAATAGAGCGTAGCGCATTTGCTGACCAGAAGTATTCTCTAATTATCTGTTTAATTGACCCATGCGAACTACTTAAAAAATTATCTCTAGGCACTGCTGTAGGGAAATAATATGGGATCAAAGGATCTCCTGATTGGCTGAAATAAGGGCGATAGCGAGTCTGATCTTTATTGCGCCATACTTCTAAATCATTATCGGTAAAATCATTATCTGGCAGAACATAAACTATTAAACCTTGATGAGGAAGATCTTTAAATTCTTCATAAATTAGAAGTTCTTGTAATGGTCCAAAATTTCCAGAAGCACCAAAGTTTAATACAGGAACTCCAAGCCATTCTTCAATTAACCGCTCAGAAGTTTTATCTTTCATAACTCCAAACCCTTCTGCAAAAGAATCCCCTAATAAGATCAAAGAGGTAGTAGGCAAGTTAGTAAAACTATCATCTCTTGCCCCAACTTCGTTAAAGGTCATGGTTATATCAAAGCAACTTTTTGAATGTCTGACTTTTAAATTATCAACGTGCCAAGCACCCCATTTATCGCGCTCAGTTCGTCCATATGCAATATCTTGAAAATCTCCAATTGCCGTTGATTTATAAATTAAAGGTGTTTCATTTACTAGGAATAGATTAAATTTTGTAGCTGCAAAACTTAGTGCTTCAAAAGACAAGATTGCAACTAAGATTACAATGAAAAAGTTTTTAATCCATTTCATATCGTTCCTTATAATTTTCTTTAAGCAATTCGTCTTGCTGTTCTTTGTAAAGTATGTAGTTTCCAATCGCTAGCACATCTATCTCAGTTCCCATGAAGCACTTAAATGCATCTGTTGGTGTGCAAATAATTGGCTCGCCGCGTACGTTAAATGAAGTGTTTACAACAAGTGGACATCCTGTTTTTTCCTTAAATTTGGAGATAACGTCATGGTAACGTTTGTTAGTATCAGCATGTACTGTCTGTATACGAGCAGAGTAATCAACGTGCGTGATTGCTGGTACTGAGGAGCGCGGCACATTTAGCTTATCAATACCAAATAGCACTTTTTCTTCTTCAGTCATCGCCAGACGCTTATTTTCCTTAACATCAGCAACAAGAAGCATGTATGGACTATCAGTTTCAAGTTCAAACCACTCATTTACATTTTCACGTAGAACACTCGGCGCAAAGGGACGGAAGCTTTCACGATATTTTACTTTCAAGTTTAGCTGCTTTTGCATAATTGGTGAGCGAGGATCAGCAATAATACTTCGTCCACCTAAAGCTCTTGGGCCAAATTCCATGCGTCCTTGCATCCAACCAATTGCCTTTCCATCAGCTAACTTCGTCGCAACTATTTCTATTAGTTCATCTTCAGAAAGTTTCTTATATGTTGCACCACATTCTTTAAGTTCTACTTCAATTTCAGTGTCTGTGAACATAGGACCTAAGTAAGCACCTTTCATGGCATCACGTTCTGTGGAAATAACGCGTTCTTTATTGTAATGTAGAAACCACGTTGATAGCGCGGCACCTAGCGCACCACCAGCATCACCAGCTGCTGGTTGAATCCAAATATTATCAAAAATTTTCTGCTGCAACAAAATGCCGTTTGCGACGCAGTTTAGTGCTACACCTCCAGCTAGACAAAGATTACGTTCACCAGTTTCTTTTGCTATACTCCTGGCTAACTGAACCACAACATCCTCCGTGACTTTTTGGATGGAGGCAGCCAAGTCCATTTCACGTTGAGTGATCTCAGTTTCTGCTGCGCGAGGTGGACCACCAAACAAGGCATCAAACTTTTTATTTGTCATAGTTAAGCCTGTCGCATACTCAAAATAACTCATGTCTAATTGAAAGCTACCGTCTTCAGCAACAGTCATGAGTTTATCTCTAATTAAGTCTGCATAACGTGGCTTTCCGTATGGTGCTAAGCCCATAATTTTGTATTCACCAGAATTGACTTTAAATCCTGTGTAATAAGTAAAAGCGGAGTAAAGCAGTCCTAAGGAGTGTGGAAAATGTATTTCTTTCAAAACTTTTAAATCATTTCCTTTACCAATCGCAAGTGATGTAGTTGTCCATTCACCAACACCATCCAACGTTAATACTGCAGCACTATCAAATGGTGAAGGGTAATAGGCGCTGGCTGCATGAGACAAGTGATGTTCGGAAAATAATAATCGTTCATTCCAATTAATATCATCATTTAGCGTTAATTTTAATTCTCTAATGAGTGCTGATTTTTGAAAAAGCTTATCCTTAATCCAAACAGGCATTGCTTTAACGAAACTTGCAAAACCCTTTGGCGCAAATGCTAAATAGGTTTCAAGCAGTCTTTCAAATTTTACAAAAGGTTTCTCGTAGAATACAACATTATCTATCTGATTTGCAGAAATTTTAGCCTCTTCTAAGCAATACTTAATTGCACTTTGTGGGAAGCAAGCATCATGTTTTTTTCGTGTAAAGCGCTCTTCTTGCGCTGCTGCAATAATTTCACCATTTTTAAGTAAGCATGCTGCACTGTCATGATAATAGGCAGAAATCCCAAGTATTAACATGTTTCAAATTTAAAAAAGTGTATAAATGAAAGGCGCTACTACAGATCCTTGTGATAGTATTATTAATACACCAAACATCAACATTATCAGAATAATAGGTGCTAACCATAATTTTTTTCGAAAACGCAGGAATTCCCAAAGTTCTTTTATTAAGTCCATGAAATACTAAATTAAAATTGCTTATTAAAAAAGTCAACTACATTGAGGTTTTTACGAATAATCCAATGAGTTTCCTTTTTTTTTAAATGCAAACGTAACTCATCACGCCCTGAAAGACGCATAACAATCGCGATTGGGGCCAAAATCCCAAAAAAAATTATTCCCATTACTATTGGGCTAACTATCATACCCAACAAAATTCCAAACTTCATCCATAGTTTATTGAGAGGGCGCAAAACTTTTGGATTTGTAATTGTTACAATTAAGAAAATTCCACATATAGCGCCAAGTATATAAACCATGATTTCAATATCTATGTAGTATGAATAGAAAGATGATAATAAAAAAATTGTTGTGAAGAAAAATCCAAATTTACGATTTGAGGGCAGTTTAACTTCAGATAATTTCATTTTAATTAAAAATTTTTATATTATTTTTTGCTATATTTTTAATATTCATATAAATTTATATTTTAAATAAATCATTTAACAAAGCAATATAGATTTGGAAAAAATTTTATTTAAGATCCTTAGACTACTAATATCTAAAATCAGATTTTATAAAACTGATTTTAAAAGAAAGTTATATAAATCATATTTTAAAAATCAAAGAAAGAGTTATGAGTTTACTGAAAGTAAACTTCAACCAGATGGTTTCTATAGAATATCAGAAAATGATTTAAAAGAGCTGTATTTAGAATTTGATCAAATAAAATTAGCTGTTGAGGATGTTATAAATAAAAAAAAAAACAAAATAGGGACAAAAGAATATTTACAAAATATTTTAAGAGTAGACGATGAAGAAAATATTAGAAGATTTCTTAATTTTTTTTTAAATAAAAAAATCGTTTCAATTGTAGAAAGTCATTTAGATGAATTACCTCTTCTAACTGAACTAAAGGTGCTTTACTCACCATCAAATTTTAATAATCAACACACAGGTTCACAACTTTATCATAGGGATTTTGATGATACAAAAATAGTGAAAATTTTTATAAATTTAGTTGATGTTGATTTAAATACTGGGCCTCTGGAAATAATAAAATTAGAAAAGTCAGAAAGAATAAAAACTAAAATTAATAAAAATTATGATCTTCACTCAGACTTGATTGATAAATATGTAGATCATAAAAATGATAAATATGTGTTTGTTGGAAAGAAGTTTGATTGTTTATTTGTAGATACAGCCTCGTGTTATCATAGAGGTAGTAGAAAATCATTAAATGATAGATATGTCCTATATGCTAATTTTTCATCAAGATCTAGTTTCAGATTTCCACCTATTTTTTTAAAATCCAAAGACCCAGATATAGCAGAATATCATTCTCCGATGTTAAAATATTCTAATTTAATCTCAAAAGAAAAAAGTAAATTTTTAATTAATTGTTAAACATGAGAAAAATCTCGCTCGTTATTTTATATTTTATATCATTAATATGCTTTCCACTAAAAATCTTTTTTAACAAAAATATAAAACATTATCTTTATCAAGCATTAAGATTAAACTTAAGATATTTTGTTATTAATAAAAAAGAAATTTTCTTTTATTCACCCAACTCAGTAATAAGTTGGCGTCTTGATACTTTGTTTACTAAAGAGCCTGATACACTAAAATGGATATCAAATTTTCCAAAAAAAAATAACATTACTTTCTGGGATATTGGAGCAAATATTGGACTTTATTCTATTTATGCAAGTATTATTAATAAAAAATGCCGAGTTTACGCTTTTGAACCATCTTTTTTAAATTTATATTTTTTATCAAAAAATATTTTTAAAAATAGTTTAGTAGAAAAAATTAGTATCATTCAATCACCGCTTGATATTAAGAAAAATAAATTCTTAAAATTTTTTGAAAGTAGTGATTTTGAAGGGGGGGCTTTTAATTCCTTCAATCAAAAAAACTCAAAAAAAATAAAAAATGCTTATAATATACTAGGACTATCAGCCGAGCAGTTGATTGATTCAAAAATTGTAAAACTTCCAAATTATATTAAAATTGATGTTGATGGTAATGAATTCAAAGTTTTAAAAAGCTTTGGAAAATATTTAAATCATAAAGATATAAAAGAAATTCTTGTCGAAATAGATAAAGACAATAATCAAGAGAAAAAAATAGTAAATTTGTTAACAAAAAAGGGTTATTTTATTTACAAAAAAATATCAACTAGATTTGAGGAAAATAGTGCAGACAATACTTTTAACTATTTTTTCAAAAAAAAATAATGAATAAAATTTACACATCTTCAGGAGCATTTAAAAATTTTTCAAATTTACAGAAATTATTTAACTATTTAAATAAAAATAAAATTAAAAATGTTGAATTGTCGGGTGGCTCTTACAATAAAAATTATAAAAAAGTGTTAACTAAAAATAAGAATATAAATTTTTTATTTCATAATTATTTTCCAGTTCCAAAAAATAGTTTTGTAATAAACCTAGCAAGCGATAATAAAAAAATAATAAAACAAAGCTTTTATCATATTAAAAAAGCAATAAGATTAAGTAAATTATTTAATTTAAAATATTTTAGTATTCATTCTGGATTTTTATATGATCCAGACCCAAAATTTCTTGGTAAAAAGATGAAATTATGTAAAACTTTTGATAGAAAAAAGGCTCTTTCACGTTTTATAAAAAATATTAATGAAATTGGAGGTTACGCAAAGAAATATAATGTAACTATTTTACTTGAAAACAATAATTTAGAAAAATATGAATATAATCTTTTTAAGAAAAGTACTGTATTAATGGCAACTAGCAATGAAACTATTTTTATAATGAAAAAAACAAAAGATAACGTAAAACTATTGGTTGATGTAGGTCATTTAAAAGTTGCATCAAATACTCTTAAATTTAGTAAAATTAATTTTTTAAAAAATTGTTCAAAGTGGATAGAAGGTTATCAATTAAGTGATAATTATGGTTTAAAAGATGATAATTTACCAGTAAAAACAACTTCTTGGTTTTGGCCACATATAAAAAAAAATTTAAAATATTATAGCCTTGAACTTTATAACCAAAAAATGGTTACTATTAAAAAAAATCTAAAACTAATAGAAAATAAAATTAACTGATGAAAAAAAAAATAGCTTTAATAACGGGTGTCAATGGTCAAGACGGATCATACCTTGCAGAATTTCTTCTTTCCAAAGGATACGTAGTTCATGGTGTTAGAAGATACTCAAGTACAAATAATTTAGATAACCTTAAAGATATAATGTCAAATAAAGAATCCAGAAAAAATTTTTTTCTTCATTATGGAGATATCGTAGACACTGATAGTATTTATCAACTTATAAAAAAATCTAAACCAGATGAAGTTTATAACCTTGCTGCTCAGTCACATGTTCATGTATCTTTTCAAGTTCCAGAGTATACAGCTCAAGTAGATGGTATCAGTCAATTAAGGATATTAGAGGTGGTTAAAGAAATTAATCCCAAAATTAAAATTTATCAAGCAGCCACTAGCGAATTGTATGGGAATACAAAAGAGAAAATTTTAAATGAAAACTCTTTATTTAATCCTGTCTCTCCTTATAGTGTTTCAAAGTTATTTGGTTTTCATATATCAAATGTTTACAGATCTGCGTATAATATTTTCGTATGCAATGGTATATTATTTAATCATGAGTCTCCAAGAAGAGGAAAATCATTTGTTACACGAAAAATTACAAGTTCTGTAGTTGAAATAATTAAAGGTTCAGTTGATATACTTAAAATTGGTAATTTGAATGCTAAGCGTGATTGGGGTTATGCAAAGGAATATGTAGTTACAATGTGGAAAATGTTGCAACAAAAAAAACCTGATGACTATGTAATTGCTACTGGCAAACAATATTCGGTTAAACAATTTATTGAAGAAACATTTAAATATTTTGGTATTAAGATTATATGGAGGGGAAAAGGGGTAAATGAGATTGGTTTTGATAGTAAAACAAAAAAAATCTTAGTAAAAGTTGATCCTTTTTATTTTAGACCAAATGAAGTTCCAAATTTAAAAGGAAGTTCAAAAAAAGCAAAAAAAATTCTTGGTTGGGAACCAAAAACGGATTTTAAAAAATTAGTTAAAATAATGATCGAAGCAGAATTAAGAAAGTGATACCTGTATCAAAACCATTAATAAATTCTGATGCTATCAGGAAAGTAAATATTGCCTTAAAAGATGGATGGGTTTCATCAAGAGGTAAATTCGTTAATCAATTTGAAAAAAAATTAAAAAATTATTTTAGTGCAAAATATGTTTCTACTTGTTCAAATGGTACTGCAGCTTTAATGTTAGCTTTAAAAGCTTTAGATATAAAGAGTAATGATGAAGTAATTGTGCCTGATTTAAGCTATGCAGCATCTATAAACAGTATTATTAATGTAGGTGCAAAGCCAGTCATATGCGAAATAGATAAAGATACCTGGTGTATTGATCCAAATAAAATTAGAGAAAAAATTACAAAGAGAACTAAAGCAGTAATGGTAGTCCACTTGTATGGACAAGCGTGTGATATGAAAAATATTTCTAAAATTTGTAGAAAAAATAATTTATATATTATTGAAGATGCAGCTGAGGCTTTTGGATCAAAATTAAATGGAAAATTTTTAGGCACATTTGGAGACGTAGGGTGCTTTTCTTTTTTTGGAAATAAAACAATTTCTACAGGAGAAGGTGGTTGTTGCGTGGTTCAAAGAAAAAAAATCTATGATAAAATCTTATTATATAAAAATCATGGCATGAGTGATAAAAAAAAATATTTTCATTATGTGCCTGGTTATAATTTTAGAATTACAAATTTACAGTCCGCAATTGGTATTTCACAATTACGCAATATTAAATTTTTCAAAAAAAAAAGAAAATATATTGAAGATTTTTATACGAAAGAATTTAGTAAATCTAACATTTTTATTAAACAAAAAAATATAAATAAATGTGAGAAAATTAATTGGATTTTTACAGCTTTATTTAAGTCTACTAAATTTCAAAAAATTTTAAAAGAATTAATGAAAAATAATATTGAAGTTAGAAGATGTTTCTATCCATTTCATACAATAGATATTTACAAAAAGTATATTCCAAAAAAATTTGATAAAAAAAATTCATTATTTGTGTTTAGAAACGCAATCTCATTACCAACTTTTGTAAGTATAAAAAAAAATGAGCTTAAAAAGATTTCTAAAATTATAAAACGTTTTATATATTAAATAAATGCTATTTTTTATGAATTAAAAAGTGAAAACTATGAAAAAAAATTTTAAAAACAGTTTTAAATTTTATAATAAAATTTATTCTGAAAGCCCAGGGGGCGTATTAGCAATCAGAAGACCATACAATTTTGTACAGAATAAATACCCAATTTTTTTTGAAAAGGCCAAGGGTTCTAAGGTTACTGATGTTGATAAAAATACTTACCTTGACATGATGTGTGGATACGGGCCCATAGTAATAGGTCATAGAAATAATTTTGTTGATAATAATGTGATAAAACATATTAAAAACAAAGGTAATTGTTTAACTTTAACTCAACCAAGTCAATATACACTGATAAAAAAACTTAATGAATTATATCAAACAGATAAAGCAATAATATTAAAAACTGGCTCGGACGCTACATCTTTAGCAATTAGACTAGCTAGAAGTTATACAAAAAAAAATATTATTTTAAGATGTGGTTATCATGGTTGGCATGACTGGTGTACAGATGATAAGAGTGGTATTTTAAAATCTGTAAAGAAAAATACTTTAGATATTAACTATAACGATTTAAATCATCTAGAATATTTAATTAAAAAATATAAAAACAAAATTGCAGGTTTAATTATATGGCCAATTCATACACCTCTTGGAAAAAAAGTAGCCTTTCCTTTAAAAGATTATTTACCTAATTTAAAAAAATTATGTAAAAAAAATAATATAGTTTTAATTTTTGATGAAATAAGAAGTTGTTTTAGAATGAGTTTAAGTGGTGCTCAATCTATTTATAAAGTAAAACCCGATCTAAGTATTATAGGAAAAGCAATGGGTAATGGTTACCCAATAAGTGCTGTGTTAGGAAATAAATCTATTATGGATGAGGCTATTTCAAAAGTTTATGTAAGCTCAACATTTTTTGCTAATAGTGTTGATCAAATAGCAGCACTATCAACCATTAAATTTTTAGAAAAAAAAAAGGTAATTGAAAAAAATAATGCTAAAGGACTTTATATAAAAAAAAAATTAGAAAAAATTGTAAAACAACAAAAATTTTCATGTTCTTTTTCAGGTGGAATATGGTTTCCATTTATATCTTTCCATGAAAAAAATGAAAACTTAAATAAAAGTTTGAGAAATAAATTTTACGAATATTTAATTAATAAAAAAATTTTTTTAGCACCATATCATCATGCATACATAATGTATGATCATTCAATGAATGATCTTGAGAACTATATTCATCAAATAGAACAAAGTTTTCATAACTTAAATAAACTATGACACAAAAAAAAATAGTAATTGTCGGTACAGGACAGCATGCAAGAATGCTTGTAGAATTAATAGAGGAGCAAGCAAAATATACAATTGCTGGTTTTATTTCTAAAGACCAAAATAAAAGAAATAAAATTTTAGGTTATTCAATTTTATGTGCAGAAAGAAATTTAAAAATTTTTTTAAAAAAAAATAAAGATATTAAATATTATGCTTGTGGTGTAGGAGACAATGCTGGAGGAATGTTGGGAAGAGAAAAAATAATTAAATTTTATGATAATTTACTTTATGCTCCTAAAATTATTAGTCCCAAGTCTTATATTTCTAAGTATTCAAAAATTGGAAAGGGAACTATTATAGAAGCTTATGCAAAAGTAATGAATGGTGTAACTATTGGAAAACATTGTATGATAGAAAGTTTTACATCTGTTAACCATGACCAAAAAATAAAATCTAATGTTTTTATTGGAAATAATTGTGCATTAGCAGGCAAATCAGTTGGAAAAAATACAATTATTGGAGACGGATCCTCTGTTGGTTATAAAGTTTCTATAGGTTCAAATTGCATTATTAATCAAGGCACTGTAATAACAAATAGCATAAAAAATAATAGAATTGTTTTTGGAAATCCTAGTAATGTTTTAAAAAATAATAATAAATTTGTTAATGCAATTAAAAAAAAAAAAAATTAGATTTTATGAATTAGATTTTTATAAATCAGATCAAAGCTTTGAGCCTACTGGTACTTCGGAGTTATTAGTTCAATCTTCATCTAAATTTATAAAACAAAATAAAAAAATTCTAGATTTTGGCTGTGGAATTGGAGTTGTGGGCATTTCTATATTTAAAAAAAATAAAATAAAATCGCATTTATATGCATCAGATATATCCAAAAGCTCTGTCAAATTATCAAAATTAAATGCTGTTAAGCATAAAGTTAAAATGATTGCAAAAGTAGGAAATCTTTTTGACCCTTGGAAAGGCGAAAAATTTGATATTATTTTAAACGATGTATCTGGCATTTCTCAGAAAATTGCAAAAGTTTCCCCGTGGTTTAAAAATACATCTTGTGTAACAGGTGACGATGGAACAGCTCTAACAATTAAAATTATTTCAGAAGCAAAAAAATATTTAAATAAAAATGGAGCTATTATTTTTCCAGTATTATCTCTTTCAGATAAAAAAAAAATTGTTAGATATGCAAAATTAAATTTTAAAAATATAAAAAAAATTGGCTTTAAAACATGGCCAATGCCTGAGGAGTTATATAAACATAGAAAGCTACTTGATGAATTAAAAAAAAATAATTCAATTGATTTCAATGAAAGGTTTGGTATTTTAACATTCACTACAGAAATTTATTATGCCAAATAAAATATTAAATGAAGAAAAAATAATTAAATTAATACAAAATACTTTAGGAAAAAAAGTTAAAATCACATTAAAGAGTAATATGAATAATGTTGAAAATTGGGACTCTTTAAATCATCTAAATATTTTAGAAAAGCTAGATAAGGCTACAAAAGGCAAGGTAGCAGAAATTTCAGAAATAGCTACAGCATCTAGTGTTAAAGAAATAATTACTATTTTAAAGAGAAAAAAAATACTTTCTAAATAGTATTTATGAATTCTAAAATTGAGCATATAGAATATTATCTTCCAAAAAAATATGAGAATTTAAAAGATTTAAAAAAAGAAAATCCCTCTTGGGATATTAAAAAAATTTATAAAGCAACTGGAATTAATAAAAGATATGTAGCCTCAGCTGACAATATCGTGGATATGGCTGAAAAATCATGCAGAAAATTAATTAAAAAAAATAAAATTAAAGATATTGATTTTTTAATTTTGGTCACACAATCATCCCCAACAGGCGTACCAACAAGTGCAAATATTCTTCATAAGAAGTTAAATTTAAGTCAAAAATGTATCTGTTTTGACATAAATCAAGGATGTTCAGGTTTTATATATGCATTGGCTGTAGCATCTTCATTAATTCAATCTAATTTTGCAAAATCTGGCATAATTGTTTGCAGCGAGAAATATTCACAATATATTGAAAAAAACGATTCATCTTGTAGACCAATTTTTAGCGATGGCTCATCTTCTGTATTTATTAAAAAAAGTAAAAAATCAAAAATTAATAGTTTTGTATTAGGATCAGATGGTAGTGGTTATAAAAACTTAATTGTACCTAGTAAAAATATAAAAATTAAAGATAAAGTCTTAAAAAAAAATAAAATTCATATGGATGGGAGTAAAGTTTTTTTATTTACACTAAAAAAAGTAAAGGAGTGTTTTGATGAAGTTTTAAATAAGTCTAATTTAGAAAAAAGTAAAATTGATTATTTTGTATTTCATCAAGCAAGCAAGTTTATAATTGATAATATTGTAAGAAAATTAGGTATAGATCAAAAAAAAAACATAATTAATTTTAATCAAATTGGAAATACTGTTTCTTCATCAATACCTATAGCATTAAAAATGGCATTAAAAAAAAAGAAAATTAAAAAAAAATCTAAAGTTTTGCTTTTAGGTTTTGGAGTTGGTTACTCTTGGGGGGGTTGTATAATTGAATGTTAATAAAGAATAAGATTTTTATTATTGCAGAAGCAGGAGTAAACCATAATGGAAAATTATCAAATGCGCTAAAATTAGTTAAACTTGCAAAAAATTCTGGAGCAGATGCGATTAAATTTCAGACATGGAATACTGATGAAATTATAGTTCCAAATACAAATAGACCAAAATATCAGCTAAAAGATAATAAAAAATTTGATCAATATAATTTTGCTAAAAGTTTAGAACTAAGTCATAAAGATTTTTTTGTGTTATTTAAATATTGTAAAAAATTAAAAATCAAATTTTTGTCTACTGCTGATGATATAAAAAGTGTTAGATTTTTGAAAAATTTTCAAAATTTTTTTAAAATTGGATCTGCAGATTTAAATAATTATCAAATTATTAACGAGATAATTAAATTAAAAAAATCGATAATCCTTTCTACAGGACTTTCAAATTTGAAAGAAATTAATGATGTTATTAAATTTTTACGTAAAAAAAAATTTAATTATAAAAAAAAACTAATTCTATTACATTGTAATAGTGCTTACCCAACTCCCTTTAAAGACATAAACTTAAAAGTTATTCCTGAGTTAAAAAAAAAATATGGAGTTACAGTTGGTTTGTCTGATCACTCAATTTCTGATGAATGTGCTATTGGTGCAGCAGCTTTAGGAGCAAATGTAATTGAAAAACATATTACATTAGATAAGAAGATGGTTGGACCAGATCATTCTACAAGTTTAAATGGTGACGAGTTTAAAAAAATGGTATCTAAAATAAGGAATGTAGAGGTAGCGCTGGGTTCAAAAAAAAAAAAAATTACTAAAAGTGCTTTAATAAATAAAAAATTGATGATGAGAAGCATTGTAGCTAGTAAAAAAATTAATAAAGGTGATAAATTTACAACTTTAAATATATGTTCTAAAAGACCCAAAGGTGGAATTGATCCAAAGTTTTTTTTTAATTTATTGAAGAAAAAAGCAAAAAAAAATTATGAAATAAATAATAGAATTAAAAGTTTTGAATTAAAATAATTGATGAAAAAATTAAAATTATTAATTCATATTATTTTTTTCTCTAAAAAATTTTTTAAAAAACCTAAAAAAGTACAAATACTTCTGTTTGACAATATTCATCAAGAAATTTTTGAAAATTTTTTTAAAAATAGATCATTTGATGGATTTGATATAAGATTTAATGAAATTAATTTGATTATACTTATCAAAGCAATATTTCACAAAGGTTTCAGAAATATTTTGTACAATTATTCTGTTCAGTATATTAAAGCAGTTGATCCCGAAATAGTTATTAATTTTTTAGACACAAGAATTGATTTTTATAAATTGAAAAAAAATTTCAAAAAGATAAAATTTATTTCAATACAATTCGCTTATAGAGCCAATAAATATCCTGATATTTTTCAAACATTGTCGCAAAAAAAAATTGGCAATTTAAAGTGCGATTACTTATTCTGTTTTTCAAAATATGTTGGAAAAGAATATTCAAAATTTATAGATACAAACATTATTTCACTGGGATCATTTAGAAATAATAATTATTTTCCAAAATTTAAGAAACAAAGTTATAAATTGAAAAGAAGAATTTGTTTTATTTCACAATTTAGAAGACAAAATAGTGATAGGGGTTTAGAACAAATTAACAAGATAGATAGGGAAGAATTTTATTTACCTGAAAAAATTTCCTTACCTATTATTCAAAAATTATCAGTAGAAAATAATTACGAATTTGGAATTATCGGTTGTTCTAAAAATAATGATAATCTTGAAATAGATTTTTTTAAAGGAATATTAAAAAATAATAATTTCAATTTCTTAAAATTGAAAAATGATGATGATAGCTATAATAATTGTTATGAAAGTGAGATTTTAGTATTCATAGACTCCACACTAGGTTATGAAAGCATTAGCGCTGGCAAAAAAGCAATTTCAATAAACTCAAGAAAACCTTATTTTGATGTCAATACTGGTTTTGGGTGGCCCTATCTAAATGATTTGAAAGGGGATTATTGGACAAATGAACATACACTTAGTGAAATAAAAAGAATTTTTAGCTATATAATCAAAGTTTCTAAAAATGAATGGGATACTGAGGTAAAAAAATTTAGAGAAAATATTTTAAATTTTGATGAAAATAATTCACAGTTATTAAAAATTTTGAAACCAAAATGAAAAAAATAAAAGTTTATGCGATTATATGTGCAAGAGGTGGCTCAAAAGGAATTAAAAATAAAAATATTAAGTTATTTTGCGGTAAGCCATTAATATCTTACTCAATAAAATCGGCAATTAAAAATAAAATGATCCAAAAAGTTATTGTGTCAACAGATTCAGAAAAAATTATTAAAATTTCAAAATTTTATGGTGCCTATGCTCCTTTTAAAAGACCAAAAAAACTTGCCAAAGATAATTCAAAAGAATGGTTAGTTTGGAAACATTTGATTAACTTCATGAGAGATAAAAATGATTTACCTGATGTCATTATTTCGTTACCTGCTACATCACCTTTAAGAAAAGATATTGATATTACTAATTGTATAAATAAGTTTATTAAAAATAAAAAATCAGATATGTTAATTACAGTTACAAAACCTCATAGAAACCCTTATTTTAATATGATTGAAATTAAAAAAAATAAATTTGCAAAAATTGTTAATGAAAATAAAAGAACCTACATTTCAAATAGACAAGAAGCTCCTTCAGTCTATGATGTTGCAACCCTAGCATATGTAACTACACCTGAGTATATTTTAAAGGCTGATAAAATGTTTTTTGGAAATGTAGATATTCACGAAGTTCCAAAAATAAGAGCTATAGATATTGATAATCAAATTGATTTTGAATATGCAGAATTTTTGAAAAAAAGAAGTGGTTAATGATATTTAAAATTTTTTCGTTAAAAAAAAAGACATCTCTGGTGACAGGCGCTTATGGTTATCTAGGAAGACAAATTTGTAAAACTTTAGCTGATGCAGGTTCAGATATTATATTAATTGAAAAGAACTTAAAAAAAAAAAAATTCTTCATTGTTTTTAAAGGAATTAAAAAAAAAATATAAAAAACAAAAGTTTTATTCTTTTTCATGTGATCTTGCATCAAGATCAGAAAGACAAAGTTTAAAGTTGAAATTAAAAAAATTTAATAAGATTGATGTCTTTATAAATAATGCTGCTTTCACAGGCAAAAATTCAACAAAAGGATATGTTGAAAAATTTGAAAAACAAAATCTTAAAATGTGGTCCGAATGTTTGGAAGTAAGTCTAACTGCTATTTTTGATCTAACAAAAATTTTGTTGCCAAAGTTAAAAACTAGTAAAGCATGTTCAATAATTAACATTTCTTCAATTTATGGAGTATATGGACCTGACTGGAGTATTTATAAGAATACAAATATGGCAAATCCAGCATCTTATGCAGCTGCAAAATCTGGTTTGATACAATTTACTAAATGGCTATCCAAAACTGTTGGGCCAAGAATTAGAGTAAACGCAATATCACCTGGCGGTATATATAGGAACCAGTCTAAAAATTTTGTAACTAAATATGTCAAAAAGACATCGCTCAAAAGAATGGCTAAAGAAAGCGATTTTGATGGTATTATCTTGCTTCTGGCTTCAAATGCCTCAAGTTATATAACTGGACAAAATATAATTGTAGATGGAGGTTGGGGTTCTTGAAATATGAAAATATTAGTTACTGGTGCAGCAGGTTTTATAGGATTTCATGTAGTAAAAAAACTATTAAAAAAAAAAATTTTTGTAGTTGGTATAGATAACTTTAATAAATATTACGATCCAAATTTAAAACTTTCTAGGTATAAAGAATTATTAAAAATTAATAATAAATTTAAAATACATAAAATTGACTTAAAAGATTTTACCAAAGTTAAAAATTTATTTAAAAAAAATAAATTTGATATAGTTGTTAATTTAGCAGCACAAGCAGGAGTAAGGTATTCAATAGACAATCCAGATAGCTACTTTGAATCTAACGTTGTAGGTTTTTATAATATCCTAAAAAATTGCAAAACTTTTAAAATAAGACATTTAATTGCAGCTAGTTCTAGCAGTATATATGGTGAGTATTCTTACGGAGCAACAGAGGATATATCGATAAGTGATAAGCCTCTACAATTCTATGCAGCAACAAAAAAATCTAATGAGGTGATGGCTCATTCTTTTAGTAATATTTATAAAACTCCAGTATCTATGGTAAGATTTTTTACTGTTTATGGTCCTTGGGGGAGACCAGATATGTCGTTATTTAATTTTACAGATCGAATTTTAAGAAATAAATCTGTTAAATTATACAACAGAGGGAACCATATAAGAGATTACACCTATGTCGATGATGTCGTTAATGCCGTAGTTAAACTTATACATAAAAAACCCAAAAATAAAAAAGTTCCGTTTGAAGTTTACAATTTAGGAAATGAAAAAGGGATTTATTTAAAAGATTTTTTAAATGAATTAATCAAACAATTAAAAATAAAACCAAAAATAACGTTGTTAAAGAGGCAACAAGGAGATGTTTTAAATACCTTATCAAATACAAAAAAAATAAAAAAATTAATTGCACATAAATCTAAAACGAATTACAAAAAAGGTATATCATTGTTTTTAAGTTGGTATAAAAATTATTACAAAGTTAAAGTTTAATTTAAATTTAATACTTAATAATGAAATTAAAAACATTAATAAAAGAATTATTAATTAAATTAGTATATCTTTTTAGATTGTTTATAAAAAGTGAGAGGATAGATTTTTTTATTTCCAGATTACTATCTAAAAAATTTTCACGAAATAGATTAGAAATTACCTCAACGATTGGTTGCGCTATGATGTGTGATTATTGTCCACAAACACTTATAAAATCTACTTTAGATAAAAATATAAACAATAGAATTTTGCAAAAAAAAAATTTTATAAATTATTTTAAAAATATACCAAACAGCACAATAATCCATTGGTCTGGATATTCTGAACCTTTGGCTCATAAAGATTTCCCTTTTTTTGCAGAATACTTGAGAGATAACAATTACGAGCAACATATCTCAACTACAATGTTTGGGAGACCAGATACAGAAATTTTTATGTCAAAATTCAATTTTTTTGGTTCCGTTACTTTTCACTTACCAGATGATAGTAAGTTAATGAAATTAAAAGTTGGTCAAAGGTATTTAAAAAACTTAGAAAGTGCATTAATTTATCAGGCATCAAATCTACATTTCAAAAATATTTATATTGTTGTTTTTGGAAAAAATTTTCATCCTGATGTCAGTAATCTCATATTTAAACTTTTAGATAAAAAAATAATAAATAAAAAATCAATAGATATTAGAGACCATTTGCATTCAAGAAATAATGAAATTACAAAGATGAATGGTTTTAGAGTTACTTCAAGAAAATTAGAAAATTCTAAATTTAGTAATAAGCTTTTTTATTGTAGCTATGGAAGACTTGATCAAGGAGTTTTAGTTCCAAATGGTGATATAAATATTTGTTGTCACGATTATAGTTTAAAAGGAATTGTTGGAAATATTAAAAATAATAATATTTCAGATATATATGTTCACGAAAATTTATTTAAAAATAAATTTCATTATGGTCAAAGTAATATATGTAATAAATGTGAATATTATAAAGAGATTTAGAAATGAAAATACTTCTTAATTCCAAAAATTCAAAAAATTATTTTGTTACAATAGCAATTGGAAAAAAATATTATAACAATTGGTACAAATTTGCCTATCCATCATGGAAAGATTATTGTAAAAAACATGATATTGGAATCATTTGTTTTGACCAGCATTTGTTAGATAAAAATCACTTAAAATGGAAAAAACCAGCATGGCAAAAACTTCTTATTGGGGAGAAACTAAAAGATAAAAAAAAAATAAAAAATGTTTGTTATATTGATACTGACTTTTTAATTAATCCATTCGCACCAAATATTTTTAAATCTTATAATCCTAATAAAATAGCTGTGAGTTCAAATATAAGCAATCTTCCTTACCAATTAAACTTTGTAAAAAGAAAAGTTGTTTTTTTCAGAAGAAAATTTGTAAACAAAAAATATCCACTTGACTCTGTAATTTTTTCTAAAACTTCAGATATGTATAAGTTTTCTAATTTAAAAGTATTTAAGGAGGATTTATGTGCCGGTTTATTTATATTTAATGTTAGAAAACATTACAAGACAATGAGCAAGTGGTTTTTTCTTTATGATAGAAAAACAACTTCGCATACCGGAGGAGATCAAGTTCATTTTAGTTATCATTTATTAAAATATAATAAAATACAATTCTTAGATTATAAATTTCAAGCTTTTTGGATTTATGAGATGGCACTTAATTATCCTTTTTTATATTTTATAAAAAATAAAAAAATTATAAAGAATTGTATACTCTCATGTCTCATGAATAATTATTTTGTTCACTTTGCTGGTAGATGGATAGAGGGTGAAATGTGGAAAATAAAAATATTAGAAAAAGAAGATAAAAGATTATTTAAAAATTTTTTTGAGTATTTAAAAATGAAAGTTTATGGGAAATCAAAAGGTTATATTTCCTACAAATGAACAAAATATTTCTTGTATTGTATCCTTTTAAATTTAGATCATTTGATGAAAAAAGATTTGAATTAGATCTATTAAAAAAAAAAAAATGATGTAATTATTTTTGAATTTATTAATTTAATTTTTCCTCATTTTGTTAGAGCTTATAAAAAAGAAAAAAAAATTAAAAATTTATTTAAAATCAAATCATTTTTTCAATTTGTTAAAAAGTTAAATCAAATTAGAAGAAAAAATAAAGAGATCGTAGTTTTAAATTTTTTGAAAACTGATTCATTTAATATTTTATTAATTAAAATTTACTTAAAATTTTTTTTTAGTAAAAAAATTGATATTTATAATCCTGGCACTTCTTTAGTAGACTTTGTTCCAAGACAAAATAACTTGAAAACATTTAATAAAATTTCATACAGCATTAAAACAAATCTTTTAAAAATTTTTGATAAATTTTTTAATTTAAATAGTGAGTATGTTTTTACATCAGGAGGCAAAAATATAAAAAAAAATTTTTTGATAAAATATAAAAAAATCATAAAAGGCCACTCTTGGGATTTTTCACAAAATTTGTCACGTAAAAATAAAAGAATCTATAAAAGAAAATATGCTGTTTATTTAGATGCCCCAGGACCAAAATTTTTATCAGATTCTTATTTATTTAAGGAAAAATTAAGTGAAACATCAGAGCATACATATCCATTGTTGAAGAATTTTTTTGATCATATTGAAAACAAGCTAAAACTTAATGTAATAATAGCGCCTCATCCAAAAACAAAAATTAAAGATAGGTCAAGTTTGTTTGGGTATAGAAAAGTTGTATCAGATAAAACTAAGGATTTAATTAAAAATTCATCATTGGTCATTACAAGAAATTCTACTGCAGTTTCTTATGCTTGTTATTATAATAAACCAATTATTTTGTTTTATACTAAACAATTATTAAATACTGAAGCTAAAGAGTCCATAGAATTTCTTGCAAATTCTCTGAAGTTACGAGCAATAAATTTGGATAATTATAAAGATTACAAATTAAATAAAATTATTAAATTTGATAAAGGTATGTATAAAAAATATTTATATAATTATTGTACCTTTAAAAACTTAAGTGAGCCTAATTATAAAATTTGGAGTAATTTTGAATTTTAATATAATTTATTTTTGAGACTCAAATTTGGATTTTTTATAAAAATAAACATATTAATAACTAAAAAAAAATTTATGTTAAATAGTTTAGATAAAAGATTGGTTATAAGTGATGATGAAATTGAAGAGAAAAATAATATAATTTGGAACAATAGATCTTTTAAAGAAAACAATATTTCAATATCTGAATTCGTAGAAAAAAATGCAAACAAAGTAAAAAAAGATTATATAAATATTATTGATAATATTGAGAATATTGCAGTTAGTGATAAAAAATTGTATGAGATATTCCAATTAAATAATAATTTTAGTTTTTTTTGGATTTCTGATATTTATGAAAAAAGCATATACAAAAATCCACAAATTATAAATCAATTAAAACTAATTGCTTTAAAAGATTTAATAAAAATTATTAAACCTGAAAGAGTTGACCTTTATTTAAAAAATGAGGAAGACATAAAAAGTATAATTAAATTATGTAATTACTTAAATATAAAGATAAAAATAAAAAAAAAAAATACCTCTATAATTAAAATAAGAGAAATTTTTTTTATAAAAATTTTTATAGATTTAATTAAATTTTTTAGATTTGTTTATTTACGTTTTACATTCGAAAAAGTAAATCTTGAATTGTTAAAAAAGAAAAAAAATTTGTTTTTTACTTATTCTATTTACTCAAATTTTGAAAAAATTAAAAACGGTATATTTAATTCAGTTTATTGGGATCCTTTAATAAAAAAAAATATTTTTAACAATGATTGTGCCTGGTGTAATATTTTTTTTTATCAAAAAGATAAACTAAATTACCAGTCAAATTTATTTAAAAATTTAAATGAAAAAAATTACAATTTTTTTATTGAACAATTATTTGATACAAAAATATTTTTTAAAGTTCTATTCTATTGGTTTAAAAATATATTTAAAATTAGAAAAATAAAAAAGGAAATAGATTTATATCTAATTAAATCTGGAAATATTCATCTCTCTAATTTTATTGGGAAAGAGTTTGAAAATAGTTTTGTTGGCCTAGAGTCACTTACAAATTTATATTATTTTTTTTTAATAGAGAAATTATCAGCAAAGTTAAAAAAAATTAATAAAATATTTTATTTGTTTGAAAATCAAAGTTGGGAAAAATCCTTAAATTTTCATTTTTTTTCTAGCTCAAAATTAATAGCTATAAATCATGCATCCATAAGATTCTGGGATTTGCGATTTAATTATAATTTAAATGGAAAAAATAAATTTATACCAAAATATTATGCAGCAAATAGCAAAGACTCTTTTAATAAATTAATAGAAAACCAATTTCCATCGAAAAATATTATTTGTTTGGAGTCTCTTAGATACTATCATTTAGCTAGAGAAAAGATTAAGTTTATTAATAAATCTCAAAATTTAAAAAATATTTTAATAGTTTCTGATTATAACGATAGAAGCAACGATACAATAATTGAATTATTAAATAATACAGATGATAAAATCTTACAGAAATTTAATATTACATTAAAAGAGCATCCTTTGAAAAAAATAAAACTTCGTAATTTAAACATTAATAAAAACGAAAAATCATTAATAGAATTGAGAAAAACAAACGATATAGCTATTGTTAGTAATACTACATCAGCGATAAATGATTTAGTTATACTGGGATATGATGTAATTGCTTTAATGGACAAATCTAGTATAAACTTATCTCCTCTTAGAGGCTCAAAACGAATAAATTTTGTTGAAAATTTCCATGATATTTTGGATCTGATAGATCTTAAATCTAAAAAAATAAATAATTACATTGATGAAAGCAATCATTTTTATTATTACAGTGAAGATCTAAATTTATGGCAAAAATTAATAAATGAATCTTAAAAATAAAGTTGTTTTAGTTACAGGAATAGGAAAAGGTATTGGTAATCAAATTTTTTTTGATTGTTTAAATAATGCAGATTTTACTTACGGAATTTTAAGAAACAGAACCGATTTAAATAAAATAAAAAAAAAAATAAATAATCAAAAATGTAAAATATTTTTAGGCGATATATCAAATCAGAATATTGTAAATAATGTAATAAAGCATTCTAAAAAAAATAAAATTAAGATTAATTGTCTAGTTAATAATGCAGGTGAAAGACAAAGAGAAAATTTTTTAAGTCTTAATAAAAAAAAAATTTTTCATATTTTTGAAAAAAATTTTTTCTCCCATTTTTTTTTAACTCAAAAAATAGTATCAGAATTTTGCAATGAAAATAAAGGAAGCTTATCAATTGTGAATATTGGTTCAATAGTTGGGATTAAAGGCTTTAGCCAATTAACAGGATATGCATCAACCAAACAGGCTTTGGATGCATTCACTAAGAGTTTGGCTATAGAGATGGCTGATAAAAAAAAAAGGATACGTGTAAATATTGTTCACCCAGGATTTATTAAAACTTCATATTATGAGAATTTTAAAAAAAAAAGAAAAAAACTTTATAACTGGACACTCTCAAAAATTCCTTTAAAAAAATGGGGTAGTTCATCTGATATTTCAAATTTAGTATGTTTTTTGTTGTCAGATGACTCTAAATATATCAATGGTCAGTCAATAATTAGTGATGGGGGATGGACTATAGGATGAAAAAAAAATTAAAAGTAATTGGCTTAATACCTACAAGATTAAATTCTTCTAGACTTCCACAAAAAGCCATCTTATTAATACACAAAATTCCACTTGTTGTTCATACCTACAGAAGAGCCAAAATGTCCAAAAAATTAGATGATTTATATATTTGTTGTGATGACAAAAAAATATACCAAACTGTAAAAAAATTTGGCGCTAAAGTAATTATGACTTCAAAACATCATAAAAATGGAACTGAAAGAATTAACGAAGCATATAAAAAATTAAAAAAAAAATATGATATTGTTGTTGATATACAAGGAGATGAGCCACTAATTAGTCCATTTCATATAGACCAGGTAATTAATTTCCATAAAAAAAATTTAAAGTCAGATATAATCCTACCTACTTTAAAAATTAAAGTTAAAAATAACACCAATGTAATTAAAGTAATTAAAGATAAACGAAATTACGTCTTATATTTATCCAGAGGAAATATACCATTTGAATTTAAAAAAAGACTGAATTTCTATAATAAACATCTGTCTATTGTTTCATTTAGACCAGACTCTCTAGAAAAATTTGCCCAAAATGGAAAAACGCCTCTCGAAAAGGTTGAGGATATTGAATTACTTAGAGCTCTTGAAATTGGTTTAAAAATAAAGTCTATCAATTTAAATGGAGACAGTTTTTCAGTAGATGTGCCAGAAGATTTTGAAAAAGCTAATGAGGTTATGATAACTGATAAGTTTTTCAAATTGTACAAATAAAATTAATGAAAATTCAATACAAAATAAATAAAGAAAATCACAATATATATTTTAAAAAAAATATAGATAATTCTTTAGTTTCAGAGATAGAAAAAGTTAAAAGTGATAAAAAAATTTTATTTATTTACGATAACAAAATACATCAAAGTATTGTCGATAAATTATTTCAAAATTTAAAAAATTCAGGTTGTGAGGTTTCAGCATACGAGTTTAAGGGTAACAAACATAATAAAAATGAAAAGACATTATTTAGTTTAATAAACTTAATGATAAACAAAAACTTTACAAGAAAATCGATTTTAATTTCGCTAGGAGGAGGAGTTATAGGTGATGTTTGTGCTTTAGCTGCAAGCTTATATTATAGAGGAATTATATATTTCTATATTCCTTCAACTATGACTTCTATAATTGATAGTTGCATAGGAGGTAAAACTGGAATTAATTATAAAAATGTTATTAATTCTGTTGGAAATTATTATCATTCTAACTCAGTATTTATTTATCATGATATACTAAAAAAACTACCTGATAGAGAATATATTTCTGGTATTCCAGAAATAATAAAATGTGGTTTTTTAAAAAAAAATAAAATTTTAGAAATATTATTAAAATCGAAAAAAAAAAATTTACAAAGAGATTATCTCACTTTAAAAAGTTTGTGTTCTGAAACTTTAAAAACAAAAATTTTTTTCTTTAAAAATGACATATATGAAAATGGCAATAGACTATATTTGAACTTTGGTCACACATTTGCACACTCTTTTGAGATGGCTACGGAACAATTGTTAAATAAGGAATTATTGAGACATGGGGAAGCAGTAGGTGTTGGTATGTTATGTGAAATTCTACTTTCATCAAAAAAAAAGAATAATTTATATTTTCTTCTAGAAAAATTATTAAAATTGTATTCACTTCCAACTAACCTTCATCAATATAAGCTAAAAATCTCAAAACAAAAATTGATAGATCAAATTTATAATTCAATTTTTCTTGATAAAAAAAAAATTAATAAGTTTCCTAGGTATATTGGTTTAAAAAAAATGTATAAACCCACAATAAAAGAAATTGATGATACTGGTAAAATGCTAGAAGTTATAAAATTATTTGTTTAATAAATGTTAAAAAAAATTAAAAAATTTTACAAAAATAAAAAAATATTAATTATAGGTCATACAGGATTTAAGGGTTCTTGGTTAACATTGGTTTTGAAACTATTTGGATCGAATTTATATGGAATATCTTTAGATTTAACATCCTCACCTTCAAATTATCAAGTATCTAAAGTAGGTTCTGGAATAAAAGATTATAGAATTGATATTAGAGACCTAAAAAAATTAAGAAAAAAAATAAATTCTATAAATCCGGATATTATATTTAATTTAGCAGCACAATCACTTGTGAGAGAGTCTTTCAAAAAACCATATGATACTTGGTCAACTAATTTGATAGGTTCGTTAAATTTACTTGAAATTTTAAAAAATAGGAAAACAAAAAAAAATGTCACTCTTGTTTTAATTACAAGTGATAAGTGTTATAAAAATATAAACAAGTCTCAAGGATACAAAGAGATCGATGTTCTAGGAGGTTATGAACCTTATGGTGCTTCAAAGGCGTCAGTTGAGATTTTATTTCATTCATATTTTCAATCTTTTTTTAAAAATGATAAAAATATTGTAATGACAACCGCAAGAGCAGGGAATGTAATTGGAGGGGGTGATTGGTCTAAAGATAGAATAATTCCTGATCTAGTTAAAAATTATAAAAAAAAAAATAAACTTTTAATTAGATACCCTAATTCTACGCGACCTTGGCAACATGTACTAGATCCTATATTTGGCTATATATATTTAGCCTACATGTTAAATAAAAATCGTTCTAAAATAAATGGTGAGTCATTTAATTTTGGACCTTCGATAAGAAAAAATTTTACAGTAAAATTTTTATTAAACAGAATAAAAAATTATATTCCCGAATTAAAATGGAAAGTATCAAAAAATAAAAAAGATTATACCGAAGCAGGTTTGTTAAACTTAAATTCAAAGAAAACATTAAAATTAATTAGGTGGAAAAATATAATAGATTTTGATCAGAGTATTTTTCTAACAGCCGAATGGTATAAAGCATATTTTGAAAAAAAAGACATGCAAAAAAAAAGTATTGATCAAATTAATAATTATATGAAAAAATTAAATTAATGAAAGTTGTTATACTTGCAGGTGGTTTTGGAACGAGAATTTCGGAATATACAAAGACTATACCTAAGCCGATGGTAAGGTTAGGTAAATATCCGATTTTAATACACATAATAAAGCATTATGAAAAATTCGGTTTTGACGACTTTTATATTGCATTAGGTTATAAATCAGAAGTTATAAAAAATTATTTTAAAAAAAAAAAATTTAAATCTAAAATTAATTTAATTGAAACTGGAAAATATACAATGACAGGAGGTAGGTTAAAAAGATTGTCTAAATATTTAAAGAATGAAACTTTTTTAATGACTTATGGAGATGGTGTATCAAATATAAATTTAAAAAAATTATTAAATTTTCACAAAAAAAATAAAAAATTACTAACAATTTCTGCTGTAAGACCACCCGCAAGATTTGGAGCAATTAAAATTACAGGAAATAAAGTAAAATTTTTTAAAGAGAAATCTAGTGTTGATGAGGGTTGGATTAATGGAGGTTTTTTTGTAATTGAACCAAAGTTCTTAAATTATATTAGTGGGGATAAAACTTTTCTTGAAAAGTACCCCTTTGAAAAAGCTGCGAAAAATAAGGAAATTGTTGCGTATAAACATAATGGATTTTGGCAATGTATGGATACCAAAAGAGACAAAGATTACTTAGAGAATATTTTAAAAAAAAAAAAGAAATTTGTATAAAAAAAAATTATTAATATTTGGTGGAACAGGTTTTTTGGGATTTCACACTGCAAAAAAGGCATTACAAAATGGCTGGGAAGTTAGCAGTGTATCAAAAAATAAGCCTTTACCTCAAAGATATTTGAAAGGTATGAAATATCATTTTTGCGATATTTCCAAAAAAAAAAAATTAGAGAAAATTCTCAATAAGAAGTTCAATTATATTGTTAATTATAGTGGATATGTAGATCATTCTAAAAAAAAATTAACATATTTAAGTCACTACATAGGATGCAAAAATATTGTAGATATACTAATAAAAAAAAATATATTCCCAGAAATATTTATACAAATTGGCAGTAGTATTGAAAATGGAAAAACAAAATCACCTCAAAAAGAAATAGCAGTAAAAAAATCAAAAAGAATTTTATCAGTTTATGGAAAATCAAAATTTAAAGCTTCTAAATATTTAATAAACAAATTTAATAAATTAAATTTTCCATCAATAATTTTAAGGCCATATTTAATTTATGGACCAAATCAAGAGCCAAATAGGTTTATACCTTATGTGATTAAAAGTTGTATAAAAAATAAAGAATTTAAACTGTCAAAGTGTACCCAATTTAGAGATTTTTTATATATTGATGATTATATAGATTTATTATTTAAAATACTCAAATCAAAGATTGGAATAGGAGAAATTTTTAATATTGGTTCTGGTAAACCAACTCAACTAAAACAAATAATAACATTAATCAGAAACATAATTCAAAAAGGTAAACCTAATTTTGGAAAAGTAAAATTAAGAAAAGATGAAATTTTAAAAATGTATGCAAATATAAATAAGATTAAAAAATATTATGAATGGAAACCAAAAACTTTAATTAAATCTGGAATTGATAAAACAATAAGAAGTTATAATAAGGAATTATAATGACTAAATTAGTCAGTATCATAATGAATTGTAAAAATGGAGAGAGATATTTAAAATATTCATTGAATTCTGTTTTAGAACAGAAATATAAAAACTGGGAACTTATTTTTGTTGATAATAATTCAAAAGATGAAACTAAAAAAATATTTAAAAAATATAAAGATAATAGGTTTAAGTATTTTAATACTAAAGAAAATCTAAAATTAGGAGCAGCTAGGCAATTTGCACTTAAAAAATGTCGTGGAGAATTTATTGCATTTTTAGATTCGGATGATTTATGGTCTGATAGTAAATTACAATTACAAATACCTAAATTTAGAGATAAAAAAGTAGGAATTGTAATTTCTAACACTGTTTTTTTTAACAATCATAAAGAAATAATTTATTACAAATATCCACCTGAAACTGGTTTTGTATTTAAAAAACTTATTCAAAAATATAATATTAATCTAGAAACATTGGTTTGTAGAAAATCAATTATAAAAAAGTTAAATTTTAAATTTAATAAAAATTTCGAAATGATAAGCGATTATGAACTCTGTATAAAATTAAGTCTAGTTTCAAAAGTTTCTTATGTTGACAAAATTTTATCTAAATGGAGAGTCCATCCTAAAAGTGATAGTTGGAATAAAAGAAAGAAATTTTTTACAGAGAAACTCAATTTTTTAAATAAATTACTAATTAATAATAAAATTAAAAAAAAGATTGAATTTAAAAGACTTATAGAAATTGAAAAAAAAAGATTAAAACTTTTAATAATACAAGAAAATTTACATTCAGGCTTATCTCAATCAAAACAATTATATAAAATATTCAACAATTTTTATTTATGTAAAGAGTTTTTTATAGCTCTTTTAGTATTTTTTTTACCTTTTACTTACTCTATTATTAGTTTTACCAAAAAATTTTTTTTAAAGCCTTAATACACAATGAATAATTTAAGAGAAATTTTATCAAATTATGAATTTAATGATGATGTTTATTGCATTAAAAACTTTAACAAGAGTCAGTATACAGAACTTAATTTAAGAAAAAAAGTAGCTCAGAAAAAATATAATAATTATTTTGATAAAATTTCACTTCATCATTCAATACAAATAATGGACAATGAACTAATTAAATTTTTGAAAAAAGTTCCAAAAAATTCTAATATTTTAGATATAGGAAGCGGTTGGTGCTGGATCTGGAGAAATATACACAAATACAGACCAGATGTCAGAATATTTGCATTAGATATACTTTTTGAAAATTTTGAAGTATCAAAAAAAATTTTGTCAAAAGAAGCAAAAAAACAAGTTGTTTTTATCTGTGAAAATATACTTAATTCAAAGTTGCCAAATAATTTTTTTGAGGCGATATGGTCGGTTCAAACATTTCAACATATACCAGAAATTAAAGAGTCTTTTGAAAGGACATCCAAACTTTTAAAAAATAATGGTTTGTTTAAACATTATAATTTGCATTACAATGTTTTTCATAAATTAAAAAATTTAAATAAAGATAAAAAAAAAATCTGGATAAATCACCTTTTTTATCTAAATAGAGATATAAGTTATCAAAAAAAACTATTAGAAAATATTTTTAAAACCAAGGTAACAATAGAGTATTCAGAGTTTTTATATTATCCAAAAATAAACTTTTTTAAAATTGATTTAATAAATAAAATACAAAAAGCACTAGTAGGTCAAAATAAAATTTTGTCTATGTTTGCAAGACAAGTGAGTTTTGAAATAAAAAAATGATATCAATTAAAATATTTGAATCATTTGATAAAAATTTAGAGAAGATTTTTAAAGATATTATAAAAAAAAATAAAATTAATATTTTTCAAACTGAGGAATGGATAAAATCAAATATAAAAATTTATAATAAGAATAAATATACAAAAATTATCTTTGTGGTTTATTTTAATGAAAATAAGCCAATTATTTTTTTGCCTCTAACTATAAAAAAAATATACGGAATAAAAATTCTTTCTTGGCTAGACTCCCCAGCAAATGATTATTGTGGTGCAATTATTGATGATAATTTAAAAATTGAAAATTTTAAATTTCAAAATATTTGGAGCGAGGTAAGAAGTAAATTTAAATTTGATGTTTTATTTTTGCAAAAAATTAATGGCAACTACATTAAAGAAATATCAACTATAATTCCATACAAGCCACAGCCATATCAAAATACATATTCTTTAAATCTTAAAAACTTAAACTTCCAGAATTTTTATTTTAATAAGAATAATTCAAAATCGCGTGAAACAGACAGGAGAAAGGAAAAAAAAATTAATGCTTTAAAAGTTACCTTTCAAGTAATAAAAAATAATATTGATTACTTAAAAAGTCATTTAAAAAAAAAGGAGGAATTTTATAAAATTAAAAATTTCAAAACTTTTAACTCTATTAAATTATTTCAATTTTATGATGATATATTTAAAAATCATCAAAATGGAAAATTTGAATTTTATTATTCAACACTTCAAAATAGCAATTTAAAACTTTCATCAATTTTTGGAATAAAATTTAATAATGTATTTTATTATTTAATACCACTTATAGAAAAAACTACTTTTACTAATTTGTCTCCAGGAAAATTCCATTTAATTTATTTAATAAAAAATTTACTAAACGGCAATATCTATCGTATAGATTTTGGACCTGGTGATGAGCCTTATAAAATTAATTGGAGTAATGAAAAAAAATCAATTTATTATATTCTTCAATCATATAGTTTCAAAGGATTTCTATATTATTTTTTTAAAAAAAATTATTTTAAATTTAGAAATGTAAAATTATTAAAATATTTAAAAAATAAGTTTTTATGATTATTGATTTATTTAAAAGTATTTATTTAAAAATAATATTAATTTTTAAAAAAACTGGTGTTATTAAATTTAAGACCAATTCTCTAAGGGTTCTGATGTACCATAATATCTCAGAAGAAGATTTTGAAAATTTTGAAAAACAAATTAAGTATTTAAAAAAAAATTGGAATTTTATAACTCCAAAAAAGTTTTATAATTTAATAAATAAAAGGCGAAATATAAAAGGTAGAAATTTACTTTTAACATTTGATGATGGTTTTAAAAGTAATTGTGTGATAGCTAAAAAAATTTTAAATAAATATAAAATAAAAGCAATTTTTTTTATTCCAGTAAAATTTATTAAATTAAAAAATAAAAAACAAAAGATTAAATTTATTAAAAATAATCTCAAATTAAATCATATTAATAAAAATATGGACAATATGAATTTAGAAGATTTACGTTATTTAAAAAAAAATGGTCACGAAATAGGATCTCATACTTACAGCCATATAAATCTAAAAAGAATTAAAAGTATTGATATATTAAATGATGAAATTTTTAAAAAAAATAAGGATGTTGAAAAAAAAATTAATTTTAAATTTAAATCTTTTGCATTTAATTTTGGTTCAATAAAATTTATATCAAGTATATCTTTAAAAATATCTTTGAAAATTTATAAAAGTGTTTTTGTTGCTATTAGGGGAGAAAATAAAATAAATAGAAGACTAATTTATAGAGATAATGCAAACCCCAAAGAAAAACCAGATATATTAGAATTATATTTAATGGGAATATTTGATAAAATATATAGACAACAAACTGAAGAATTAGAAAGTATGTTACCTAAAGAGTAATATTCAAAAATCTATATAAGTAAGGGTTAATTTTAAATCTTAAATAGGTTGTCAAAAAATTTGAATTTTCACATTTAGCAACATCCATGATTTTTGTAGTCATTAGATTAAAAATTAAAGCTATTCTTGCTGACTCTTTGTTGCCTTCGTAAGAATGCCAACTTTTTTTCTCCGACCTTACGAAAAATACTGCTCTGTTTTGTTTCCATTCAATTTCTTTTTTTTCATTACCTTTTTTGTCACTGTAAAAAAGGGTTCCTTTATTTATCTCTGGTTTCAAATAAATTACTCCACTTAAAAGTTTATTTGGAGTATCGTCATGTATTGGGAATTTATAATGTGAGCCAGTATGGATAAGAGTAAAATCAGAATACTCATATAAATCCAACTTGTATGGGTTAAGTTCTTTTAGAATATCAAATGCTTTAGTTAAATATTTTTCATTCAATTTTTTAAGGAAACTTTCGTTTATTTTACTGTTTTTTATAATTTCATTGTTATGTATTTCATTGTGAAAAACTTGTATTTGTTCTGAATTTATTTCATCTAGTTGTATTGAACATAATTTTTCAAAGTCTTCATTATCTAAAAAGTTATCTATGATTTTAATTTTCATATTAATCTAATTTTAATTACAATATTATCATTTATAGTATTTTTAATCTATTTTTTCTGCCGTAATTTTTTGTCTATCTATTGTAGGATTTTTTCTAAATTTTTTAATCTTTGGATTGTAATATAAAAAATTAACTGCATGCAGGTTTATGGCCATGTGTAAATTTTATCTCATTATTAAATAATTTTCTAATACCAAAACATCCATTTTTGTTCTTAAAAAACATTCTATTGCCTCAGATGGTTTATTAACAATAGGTTCATTTTCATTAAAAGAGGTATTTAATAAAATGGGGACACCTGATATTTCGAAAAATTTATTTATTAAAGAAAAAAATTTAGGATTTAAATCTTTAGATACAGTTTGGACTCTTCCCGTACCATCAACATGAGTTACTGCAGGTATTAGATTTCTCTTT